>Ga0315275_10000139_pt1 | contig 55543 bp, 51 predicted proteins | sample YL17G03_0_MG_FD_205557 | JGI IMG/M metagenome (GOLD analysis project Ga0315275, IMG submission 205557) | Sediment microbial communities from Yellowstone Lake, YNP, Wyoming, USA - YL17G03_0 | ecosystem: Environmental > Aquatic > Freshwater > Lake > Sediment | place: USA: Wyoming | collected... | reverse complement strand
ATAAGCCATCAGCGCGGCCAGCAGGATGAAATAGGACAGCAGGGCCATCATATCGCCCGTTGGGTCCCCGCTCGTTATCAGCACAACCTTGAATATGCTCGTCACGTGGGCCAGGGGCAACAGCTGCTGGAGTATCTGCGTGTAGGCGGGCAGCAGGTCAGGTGAGAATATTATGTTGCCCAGGAACAGCATTGGTATCGCCAGCATCAGGCAGCTCTGGATGGCAGCCGATTCACTGCGCGCATAGAATCCCACCAGCACGCCTATCGAAGAGAGCACCAGCGAAGAGACCGCAGCGCCTGCCAGCAGCATGGCCATATCCCGCGGCGGGCTCACCCCGAAGAACAACAGGGCGACCGCCAGTATAACCGCCATCTGGCCGAACGAGAGCAGAACCAGTGTCACGACCTTGCCTATCACCAGGTTCGCCAGTCCGCCAGGCACCATGAGTGCCCTCATGATGGTCTTTCTTTGCTTCTCCCTGACCAGGCTTATGGAGCCTAAAAGGAAGCATGACAGCAGGAGTGAAAGCGCGATTATCTGCGGCATGATGAAATCCACGAAGCTTGTCCTCTCATACTGGTTCTCCACTTTCACTGAGAGCGGCGATGCTATCACCGCAGGGTCCTTGCTGGTCTGCTCGGCCACTGTCTGCTGGAGCGTGCCTATGAGCGCATCCACCTGGGCGGTCTGTGCAAGGGCGGCCTCTATGGTGGCATCGGCATCTGATATTGTAGCGTCAACCTCAGCCATCAGCTCCTCCATGTCAGACACCTCGTCCGATGCCTCGCTGAAGGACGCGTTCAGCGATGAAAGACGCGCCGATGCGCTGTCCAGGGCTGCAATCATCTCCTCCCCCTGCGCGCCGTCCGCGCTCTCCACAGCGCCTGCGTACTCCGAGAGCTGCTCGGCCGTGTTCCTTAGCGTTTCGTTGAGCTCCTGCAGCTCGGCCATCTGCTCAATGGTGGCAACAAGCTGGTCAGAAGTCGATGAGCGCAGCGATGATAGCGCGGCTATGTTGAAATCCAAGGCCGCTATGGTGGCCGGGTCGCTTGTGCCGGCCTTGATGGTCTGGAGCCCGGCTATGGAGCTGTCCAGGGACGCGATGGTCGTATCGAGCTCATCTGCCTGTGAAGACAGATTGCCATATGCGTTCTCCACAGTAAGGACAGAATCATTGAGCGCAGCGCTCGCGTTCTCTATGAAAATGCGGCTCTGGTTCAGGAGCTCGGCATTCATGGCAGCGGCTCCGGCCACCGCACTCTTCTGCGATTCGATGTCCGCCTGCAACTGCCCTGTCTCAGCCGAGGCGCTGGCGAGCGAACCTTTGAGGCCTGCGATGTCTATGTCGCCCATGCTCTGCCTTATGCCGTCCAGGCCTGCCCGTGTCTTCTGGAGCTTGGTCCTGCTGGCAGCCACATCACCGGCGAGGTCAGACGCCGAGCGGTTCAGTTCGCCCAGCTGCTCCCAGGCCCCTGTTATGTAGCTGCCGGTTATGTTGGCCGATGATGCCTCGATGACCGCTGACATCGCAGACAGCACCGCCTGCTCGAGCGCCAGGTCTGAGTTGTCCACCACTATCCTGAGCTGGGAACCCTGCCCCACGAGCAGCGCCTGGTCGAAGTCCTCAGGCACCACTATGACCGCCCTGAGCTGGCCGTTCCTGAATGACTCCATGGCATCCGTTTCTGTCGTGAAGTACCTTAGCTTGAAAGCGGCCGAGCTGTTGAGGTCGTTGAAAAGCGCGCCTGTGAATGTGGTATTGGATGCGCCCGCCACGCCTATCGGAAGCCCGTTTATCTCCATGGAGCGGAACGAGCTGCCCATGAAAACCATGATGAATATGGGGAAGACCAGCAAAACCAGCAGCATGGTGCGGTCGTGGGATATCTCAAGCAGCTCCTTCTTTATGGCAGCCAGGATTCCCATCATACCACCGGCTTCATCAGATGGGCGAAGACATCCTCCATCTGCTTGAGCTTGTACCGCTCCTTCAGTTCCTTCGGCGTGCCGCTCGCGACTATGCGGCCTGCGAACATGATGGCCACCCTGCCGCACAGCCGTTCCACTTCTTCCATATAGTGCGATGTTATGATGATTGTCTTGCCTGACTTGTTGAGCTCCTCTATCACAGCCCATATCTCCTTCCTGACCACCGGATCCAGGCCCACTGTGGGCTCGTCCAGGAACACTATCCTGGGGTCGTGCACCAGCGAGCAGGCCATGTTGAGCCTTTTCTTCATGCCGCCAGAGAGCCGCGATGCCATGGCATCGGCTTTGTCGGTGAGCCGCATCTGCTCCAGCAGCCGCTTGACTATGCCGTTGGTTTCACTGCCTTTCACCCCTGACTGGGATGCGAAGAACTCCAGGTTCTCCCGCACCGTGAGCGTCTCATAGAACGAGTTCTCCTGGGTGATGAAACCTATATCCGGTTTGGAGCGCCTCAGCTCCTTCTCGCTCTTGCCCAGTATGGTTATGGCGCCCGAAGAGGGGGGGAGCAGGCCGGAGAGCATGTTGAACGTGGTGGTCTTGCCTGAGCCGTTGGCGCCCAGCAACCCGAATATCTCGCCTTCCTGGACCGTGAAGCTTATCCTGTCGACGATTATCCGCTCGCCCACCACCTTGGCGAGTTCGCTCACCACGACTGCGTCTCCCATGCTGAATCCACGCGCCCCATGTTTTTAAATCTCCCGCTGGATTTCTCTTCTGATGGCCACAAAGGACACAGCCCGCGTCAATGCGATGCTATCGGAGTTCGTCAGCTCGCTTGCGCAGCGTTTCAGCGACGACCTGGATTTCATCCTGCTTTTCGGCAGTGCAGCCAGGGGCGAGTTCAGGGCCGGCACCAGCGATGTTGACATCATAATCCAGGTCAAGAAGGAAAGCGGCCGTGCCAAGGTTGAGGAGCATGCCGAGAATGTATTCTGGGAGCTGGATAAGAAACACGGCACGCGGCTGCAGGAGGTCTGCTCCACCAAGCAGGACAACATCTTCGGAGCCGCAGAGAGCGCGGTGAAGCTGTACAAACCTTTCGAGGTGCTTGGGCCGGGCGACATAGACTGGGCCAACGGCATGGTGAACAGCGCAGCGCTCGGTCCGTTCGCTGCCATCGCACCACTATCACAGTTCGCGAAAAAGATAAAGAAGGAGGGCAAGGTGCTCTACGGCCGGAATATCCTGGCAGAGATAAGAGTGCGGGAAAGCATCTTGGACAAAATCAAGGCCCTTCTCCTGCCGTACCTCCTATCAGCCATCGCGCTTCCGGTGTTCATCCTATCACCGGACAAGGCCCTGAAATACTCCATAAAGGCAGTCCTTTATTCCATAGACGACCAGCTGCTTGTCATAGGAGCGGACTACTCGAAGATGACGCATTTCAACATCCTTGTCCTACGCTACGAAATCGGAGCCTTTTACAGCATCCGCCTAGCAAGGGAAGCGCTGCTTGCAAAGAAGGACTTCGAGCGCATAAAGAAACAATGGTCCTACATAGACAAGGCGGCATTCTGCTTACAGGCGCCCATCTATATCGCGTACAACAACCTTACAAGCGTCTTCAGTCTCAGGCGCTAGCTTCGACAAATGCCATATAAATCTTCCCTGCGCAATAACAATCAAGGTGGGAAGATACAGGTGCAAGAACCGTACGTTGATTTCAAGTATGCTGAGGACAGCATAAAGAAAGGCTCCAAAACCTTCCACTTCGCGTGCCAGGCCATGAGCCGGGAGCGTCGCAACGCGGTCTATGCCATATATGCGTTCTGCAGGCACACCGACAACCTCATAGATGACAACGACGGCAAGCCTAACCTCCAGCGCATGCTCATAAGCGACTGGAAGAAAAGGCTCCTGGAAGCCTATGAGAACGGGTTCTCCACGGACCCCATCCTCAGTCCGTTCATCCACATCCTGAAGAAGTACGACATCCCGCTCCGCTATCCGCTGGACCTCATCAAGGGGGTCAGCATGGACATCGGCAAGAAGGAGTACGCCACATTCCGTGACCTCAGGCGCTACTGCTATCGGGTCGCATCAGTGGTCGGGCTCATGCTGATATATGTCCTTGGCCTGGACAGGAACATCAAGAAGGCCAGCAAATATGCCATAAAGCTCGGCATAGCCATGCAGCTCACCAACATCCTCCGCGACGTTGGCGAGGATGCACGGATGGGTAGGGTCTATTTCCCCAAGGACGAGCTTGCCAGGTTCGGGCTTTCGATATCCGACATACTTTCCTTCCGCCACAGCGCGGGCCTCATAGACTTCCTGAAGTTCCAGGTGGAGCGGGCGAGGCGCTATTATGCGGAGGCTCTGAATGGTTTCGCGGCCATGCGCAAAGAGGCCGGGGCCTTCATCTTCCTGGCCCTCACCATGTACCGCGAGATACTCACAGTGATAGAGGAGAACCAGTACGATGTCTACACGAAAAGGGCGTGCGTGAATTTCTTCCGCAAGGTCGTAATCTACTTCAAAATAATCCTGTTCGGGTATCCGCAGCCGCAACTGCAGACGTACTAAACCGAGATATCCTTACCAAGGCGCCCACGATTATTTTCTCATTCCCTTAGCTTGAACTTCAGCAGCGCAGCGATTTTCCCAAATCCCTTCAATTTCGCTCCTGCATCGCCTTCTGATGAGAATATGACTATGCTGGCCTTGGCCTTGTCAGCCATGTCAACCACGGCTTCTGCTTCCTTGTCGCTCCGCAGGTACTCATCCAGCACCAGCAGGGTCTTCACCGCGAACGCCTCCACCGCCTTCTTCGTCTCAGCGATGCCATAGGCCGCCCTGCCGGTGTCCTTGTGTATCTCCACGAGCAGTTCCTCGACCAGCTTCATCTCCTTCTCGAACCGCTCCTCGCCCATTATCTTCTCTATGACGCCTTTGTTGAACAGCTCGTTCACGCCGCTCCTCTCGGCATAGCTGACATTCTCAAAGACAATCCGCTTCAGCAGCTCCGGCTTCTTCTTGGTTATGAACGATTTGAGATTATCCTTCGCAAAACCTGGCCCGGCCACAATGAACTTCTCAGGATGCCGTTCGATTTCGGCCGTTATCTTCCCGAAATAATCAAGCTCGGCCTTCTCGTAATCATCGCTTTTTTTGCTCCCGGAGCTGTAGAACTCGGCTCCATACTCCACACCGAAGGCGCGCAGCAGCGCGGTGAGCGCCTTCTCCTCGTCCATGACGATTATCCGTATCCGCGGCCTCTTGGATTCCTTCTCAGCTTCCTGGAGCCTCTTTACCTCGTGGCTTTTCCACTGCTTTATGATTTTGACCCGCTCGCCCGGTTCTATGTCTATCGTGTGGTACTTACCGAGCTGGATATATTCCTCTGGCTCGCCCCAGATGATGGGTCCAAGTACCCTCAGCCTATTGGCTGTCTTGGCGAACTCCACCCTCTCTGCCTTGACCCTGATTGTGACTGATTTCTTCTCTTCCCTGGTGCCGACCTTGTAGGTCCTGAGGCTGTGCGACTCCACCTCGTCACCAGGTGCTATGACCTTCTCCAGGTGCCAGAGGTCGTCGAGCGTATCCGGCAGGAGCTTCAGCTCCCCGGTCTTGCGGTCGAAATGGACTATCTTCATCGCTATCTATCCTGCGCTGAAGTTTTTTATTAGGCCCTCAAGGCTCTGGTTTATGTTGAATATGTCGGTTATTACCGTGTCGTCCACAAGCACCTGCGGCACATACATCTGCTGGGTAGTCAGGTTGCGCTGGGCAGCGAACTGGTTGTACGCGTTGTGCCCTTCATCGTCTACCAGGTCGTATTCGAGCCAAAGCACATCAGGGTATTTCGCCTCGAGTCTGTCGATGTCAGGCCTCAGCGCTTTGCAGGCAGAGCATGCTGACGAATGGAAGTAATACACGATGAGCCTGCCATCTTCTGTGGTCATGTTGGAGAAATCATACGTGATGTTCTCGGGCTCAGGGAACGTTGTGTCGGAGTTCATCACGTCAGACACGTTCCTCTCGAAATAAATGCCGCTGGTGTTGACGTAAGGCTGCGTTTGCCCGTTCTGCTCCTCCCCAATAACGCTTCCACTGTCGGAGCCCGAACCCGTGTTATCTGTGGTTGTTTGGTTCGGGGCGCTCTGGTTCGGGATTGTCTGGTCCGCGGTCGTTTGGTTTGCGGGGTTTTGTTGGTCCAGGCATCCGAAGCCCAACAGCAAAATCATAACGGCAATCAATGCTCTCATGACGCTATCTTTGCCAGCAACTGTTTAAACCATGGCGGCACCCTGAGTTCTGCCCGTGCAACCAGCTGTTGTGGCTTGCCACAGAGCAAAGAATGTTTCCAGTGGATATCCCCGCATCCATCTGCTAAAAACATAAATAACGCCCTCAGGTATAGTCGTCGGGGGGTGTTATGCGCAAGCTCATCTTAGCGATTGTATTGCTTCTTATGGCCTCGGTCTGTTCATCATCCTTTTTCCAGCGGCCCTGGGAGAACAGCACCTGGATAGCCAGGAATCCGAACATCTGGAGCTATGGCGTGGAATACTGGTGGAACCTTCCTGAGCTTGATGATACAATCTCCAGCCTGGAGGCAGAGCCGCTCGGGGAACTGGCCATGAACGGAAGCTCAGCATCCTATGCCGAACAGTCAGCCGAAGCGCGTCTCCAATCCAGGAAAGACAAGGATACGTGCATCTATGCCGTGGTCACGTCCATAGGGTATTTCCCTGCGACTCCTGTAGCGATATTCGTATCCGCCTTCGCGGAAGGCTTTGGCTGCGTCTCATACAAGAAGGACTGGACTGGCGCTGTGGGTTCTGCGCTTTCTGCGCTTGAAGCCAGCATGGCCGAATCAAAGAAATCCATCGAGGATGCGCGGGTGGCATACGACCGCCTGGTCTTCATAGGCGTATGCGGCAGCGATTATAGCGGCCCTGGCTCAGAGATCTGCGCTGAGCTCCAGAGCGCATTCATGAGTATAGACAACAATGTGACCGAAGGCGAATACGGCCGCTATCATCTCCTCGTGGGCTATGCCCGGGAGCTGAAGCAGGATCTGAACAAACCCGTGCCTGACCTTTCGCTCTATGGCACCATGATGAGGCTGGTATGGGATGAGGGTGGCGTGATATCACAGTTCCATTCAGCGGCATCCATGGCCAGGAAGGCCGAGGCTGATGCTGACTCTGAATACAAATCCGTGCTGGTATCTGCCCAAAACCGCAAGGCTCTGGCCGATAAAGCGCTGTCTGGTCTGGAAGCTGATGACCTGGACCTGATAGACCATATGCCATCAAGCTTCGATGTTCGTAGTACCGGCTCAGTGAAGGAGAAGCTTTCTGGGTTGCAGGCCGAAGCGGCCTCGCTCGCCCAGACGCTCGCAGAGGCATCAGCCTGGCACAGCAGGACCGCCAGGCAGGGGTATATGGCTATGGCACTGGGTGGTGCCGGCCAGGCGGATGAGGGCTATTCTGAGCTCATACGGAAGGCATCTGACCTTCGCACCGAGGCAGAGGATGCTGTGGAGCAGCAAAAACAGGAAGCTGAGCAAGAACTGGAGGAAACCGGGTGGTTCCTGCAGTCCGGGGATGCGGGTCCTGATGCTGAAGGCATGCTCGCAGAGGCCCGCGGGTTTTTTTCAGACGCAGAATCAGCATCCTCGCTTGGCTCTGCCTTCGTGGCCTATTCCCGGGCTGCTGCGCTCGCTAGGAGCGCAAGGGAAGGCACTCAATACGCAGAAGCGCTCGGCTCGGCCTCAGCACTGGCCGACCTCAAGGACTTCATCGCACGGGCCGAGAAGGACGGCATAAACGTCGCAGAGGAAAAGGAGGTGCTCTCGCTCATGGAAGATCTTCCGCAATACCAGGCCGAAGAGCATGCCCGGGAGGCGATGGATTCCATAATCTCCAAAGCGCGCGTGATGTATGAGGATGACCTGCTCGCAGCGAGGGCAAGGATATATGACAAGCTTTCACTGGCCGGCCCTGATGCCGCCGACCTGCTTACTGATATGTCGAGATGCGAGGAAGGGCTCGCGTCCGACCAGGGCCTGGAGCTGCCCAAGGCCATCGGCTCAATGAAAACCCTCTCAACGGCATACGCCAAGATAGAGGCAGCGCTCGACCAGTACATGGCTATCATCGTTGGTAATTCCATGTCTGTTTCAGCAGACGCGCTCGTGATTGATGTCCGGCTGGACGAACCCGCAGACATAATCCTTGACACCGTGCTGAGCAACGACCGGCCGTACAGCGCGACAGGGGTCGAGGCAAGGATATCCATGCCGGCTCCCATGCCTTTCCTTTATTCAGACATCACCAGCGGCAAGGACGGCGTATCCAGCCTGAGGATGGAGGATGGAGACCGGACCGTGGTGCTGATTTTCCAGGAAATCCAGGCTTTCGACTCCAAGCGGGTTATATTGGAGAAGAATGTAGTGCTCGCGCATACAATCCAACGCGAGAGCGTTGCAGAGGGTATAGGCAATGGCGCGGCGCTCGTTTCAGAAGTTATCTCATTCGAGCTTGACAGCGATATCCAGTCATTCACTCCGCCTGAAGGCACTGAGGAAGGGCTCATAGACGGCCTGCCTCAGCCGCGGGCACTCCCAACAGGCAGGCACAAACTGACAGCAGGGTATGTGGTCCAGGGCGCCTATTCTGAATCCATCAGCAACATACGCACATATCCCCTCGGCCCAAGCACCCGTGTGGAGTATGACATCCGTATAACGCCCGGTATGGACCTCTCCAAGGTGCCAATGCTTCTGGACGCCATCAACGACTCGCGCATCTCTGCTTTTGATGTGGTCTCAGTGACTGGTGAAGCGGTCAAGGACAAGGCCAGGGTGTCAGAGACGCAGTTCGGAGTGACCATATATGGCCTCAGGAAGTCCAGCACGGCTGTGCTCAAGGCAGGGTACACCGTGGAGGACACAGGCCCCTTCGTCGAATCCCAGATAGAACAGCTCCAGAGCGCGAACCTGAGCGCAGGGGCCAGGGAGCTGCTCGAGCAGGCCAGGATCCAGGCAGACGCAGGCAACTACAGCAAGGCGCTCGAGCTTTTGGAGAAATCGAAAGCCGTGATGAAGCAGGATGAGCAGGAGGCAGCCAAGCTCCAGGCCCGCTGCGAAGAAATGCTCAGCAGGATAACCTCGGAGCTTGACGAGATAAACGTGGTCATAGCTTCGGGGGGCGCTGACAGCGCTTTCATGGAACGGATGACGGCGCGGAAGGCAGAGCTGGAGCGGGTGCTTGAGGACGCTGGCTCAGCGAACCTAAGCGACAAGGCCGTCATATTGGCCGCTGTGGATTATGGCTGGCTGGCCAAGGAGTTGAACGTCTTCAAGAAGCAGGCATATTCCGAATACAACGACCTCAAGTCCAGGTTCTTCAACGCAGGCAATTCAAGCACACCGGACGCATTCCTGGTATTCGAAAGCGACCTGCACAAGCTGGAAAGCGGCGCGAGGCTAGAATATGCGGCTGTGGTGTCAAATTCATTGGCCGAAGTCAGGGTGATTGTAGCGGCCCAGGAAAAGGTCGCAGGAGCGCAGAAGGCAGAGCTGAAGGCGCTGTTGGATTCTATGGAATCCGATTTCAACGATATTCTGGGCAGGTACAGCAAGCAGGCATCCGCGGCCAAGGGTACAGATTACAGCGGCATGTTCACCGAGAGCGAGAAGCAGGCATCAAAGCTGCTGGCAGATGCAAAATCCGCCCTTTCAGCAGACCCGCGGCTCGCATGGTCCAAGCTCCGCGAGCTCAACAGCTCGATGGCCAGGATGGAACTGATACTCGGAACGCTGAAGAACGAGAGCGAGACCAAGCTGTCCATCCTTGAGCGGTTGTTGGCGGGCAGTAAGATGGCAGAGAGCGCGAAAGATAAATTCAGGGAAGAAATCGATGGCGTGAGGGGTTTCATATCCCAAGGAGAATATGTGAACGCCTTGCGCACCGGAAGCACGATAGGGGTGGAGATGGAGAACTCAGGGAAGGCGGATGACAGCGGCATGGTGGTGCTGGGCCTGAGCGCCATCGCGGTATTGGCAGGCATCAGCTTCTACATCATGAAGCAGGAGCCTAAGAAAGAACTCAGGAAGATACCGTCAGCCCGGGATTTCATAAGATCCCTGGATGAGGACAAGCCAGCACCTGATTCACAGAAGCCAAAGCCGGTTTCTGCCCCACCCAAGGCCGCAGAGCCATAATGACCGCATGCGCAACCTAACCGAGGTTCTTCGCATAAGCCTCTACGGCCTTAAGGAAGCCGGCGGTCTCCTCCTCGTTCGTCAGGCCGGTCACGCGTATCAATCCAGGGTGCTTTGCCCACCTTTTTTCAGGCAGGAATGACTGCCCGGGGACGCAGTTGATTATCGGCACATCCGGCGTGTCGAGAGCGAAATTCCCGAAGTCCACTGCCTGGTTGAATCCGCTGCCATACCTCTCGCCCAGCTTCGTGAATCCGAAGAGCAGGTAGAAAGACGAGAGCGTGTCCGGTTCTATCCCTGCATTCTTCCCGGCATGGTCGTAATATTTCGCGAGATATACGCCCGGTATCTCCCTGAGGGCTTCGGCAAGACGGACCAGGTTCGTGTTGATGAGCTCCCTCCGCCTGCTGAAAAACCCGAGCGTCTCTTCCATGACCGCCGGATCCGTTCCCAGCATATTGAAGAAATTGTTATATGCCATCTGGAGCGGCAATCCGACCACGCTCAGTGTCGGGAGCATCTTGTTATCTAGGGACGTGAAGTAGTCTTCACGGTGCTCAGGGAAGTAATCCTCGGGCCAGCGGGCCGCCAGTTTCCCCAAGCGCCAGCCGCACGTTCCATATCCCTTAGATGACGTGTCAAGCACTATAACCGGGACCTTTATGCGTTCCTCTATGGCTATGGCGATGGGGTCGAGCGGTTTTCCATCCCTCCTGAAGGCCTCGTAGGCGACATCGATTATCGCTATCACAGGCCTGCCTTTCCTGGTACCTGCCTCGCTGATTATGTTAAGATGGTCTATGATATCAGCCCGCGTCATCGCCGCACCCACGGGGTTGCCTATCGGAGTGAAGACGACCGCCTGCACCTTGTGGCCGTGGCTATAACCCTTCGAGAGCACCTCCCTCAGGCTATCGCTGTCCGGCCTGCCGTCATCACGGCACTCGTAGCTCTCTATATGAGCATCTCTGTAATATGCGGCCCCAAGGTGGATAATGTAAGTCCAGTCATGGACCACCGCAGTATCCTCCCCAGGTGCAAGGATGGCCGGGCCCATCGCAAGCTCGGCAGCATAGCTTCCGCCTGCGGTCACATACACCTTCACGTCCTTGAATTTGTCCGGGTCGTTGTGCACGCTCTGCGGATTAGAGAAATTGACCCGCTTTAGTTTTTCCAGCAGAGGGGGGTAACCGAAGGAATGCGTATAGCCTGCACTTCCCCTTACGGTCTCCTCATCCATACTGGCGAGCTGGGCCATGCACTCTATCACACGCTTGTTCGGCGGATAATCGGTGTATGCGCTAGGGTTCCCCAGCGACATGACTATTATCTCCTTGGTGTTCTTGTCCGCGAGCCCGCGCTTCTGTACTTCCTTCCAGATGCCTTCGGGACCGTACCTGTTCTTGAGTTCCCTGAACTCGACGGCTTTCATCTCTTTCTCAAGCACCGCGAGGTTCCTTTCGGTTGCCTTGCGCAGCACATCCTCCAGTCCGGTCCTTCTCAGGGTCGTCTGACTCATCCGGCCGTATGTCCTGTCTGCGTGCTGCCTGAACCTCTCCGTCTGAAAGCCTTTCCCGTTTCCCATATGGCACAGCCTCCCAACCGAGCAATGTAGTTATAATTAGATGATTGAATTGTAAGAAACGTCTTTAATAATCTTCTGCTGGCGCAGGGTACGGTTGTCGTAATTAGCAAAAGGTTCAGTAAGGAAGAAAAATCAAAAATAAAGAAAAAATCAGTCGGTAAGTCCCTTTGGAGTCACGCGGAAGACTGCTTCCCCTTCGGGCAGGTTCGGAGAGTCCACCAGCCTCGCTATCCTCTTATCTTCCTTGCTTTTCCTGACATAAAGCCGATAGGTCGACATGTGCGCAAGGACGTGCCCACCGATTGGCGTGGTCGGGTCGCCGAACAGTATGCCGGGGTTGTCCATCACCTGGTTGGTGACATAGACGGCGAGATTGTATTTCTCAGCAAGCTTCTGGAGCATGTGGATGTGCTTGTTTAGCTTCTGCTGCCTTTCACTCAGGGCGCCTCTCCCTATGTAATCCGACCTGAACTGCGATGTCAGCGAGTCCACCACGATGAGCTTTATGTTGTTCTTCTGGATGGTCTCCTCTGCCTTCTCCAGCAGTATTATCTGGTGGTCGCTGTTCTCTGCCCTTGCCACCTGGATGTTTTTGAGCACTTCCTGCGGATCCATGCCCTGCGCCTCAGCCATCTGGACAATCCTGTCCGGTCTGAAGGTCGCTTCAGAATCCACGAACAGCACCCCGCCGCCCAATCCGCCCTGGTCAGTCGGCCGCTGGACATTAACCACCAGTTGGAACCCGAGCTGGCTTTTTCCGCTCGAGAACTTGCCGTACATCTCGGTGATAGCCATGGTCTCCACACCACCACCCAGCAGCTCATCAAGAGCCTCAGAACCTGTCTTTATCCTGCAGATGCTCTTCCTTCTCTCATAGACGACATCCGCAGTCTCGAAGCCTATCTCCACCATGCTCTTTGCGGCTTCAATCGCCTTCTTGGCTGATTCCACACCCATCCCGCCAGCTTCTGCCAGCTCATGCGGACTGGTAGTAGCTATGGATGTGAACTCGCCAAAGCCAGCCGCCTTAAGCTTCTCTGCTGTTACCTCACCGATTCCTGGGAGGTCCTCAAGGTCCTTGTAGTATTTCTTCTTCTTTTCTTTATCCTTGTCCTTATCTTCGCTCATATGTATCCCCTGTTTTTCTTCTCATTCTTGTGTTTTCTTTCTTTTTCCATACTGCCATCATTTCCTGTCATTCGGGAAAACCAGCAGCTTGAGCTGCCCTATCCTGAGCGTGTAGAACTCATTGCCGTTCTTGGAAACATTTTTCCACATGCCGCCCACATTCAGGTACACGACATTGCCGTTCTTGTCGCGATCGGTCTGGACGACCCTGAGATCCGGTCTGTTACCAGCCCCGCTCTGTGCCGGTGCTTCCGGGCTCTTCCCACCGGATTCGATTTCCTCGAATCCTTCCTCACCCAACTTAACTTCACTTTCTTTCATTCTTTCACCCTGAGTATATACTTATAATATATGTATATACTAATGGGTTTAGTTCGCCAGTTGTTTAAATAGTTTTTGGGACCTCATTTCCCAACCCAGAAACTGGAACTGCTGGCATGTGGCTCACGCTATCTCCTGATGCGAAAAGCAGAATCAGACTGGCTGGAGCATGCCCGCAGATGTTGACTGGATGAGGTAGGCCGCACCGGTTATCATCATCACGATGACGCCGCCGATTATCATGCTTATGGCTGCGGTCTGCCATTTGCCACGCGTCTCACCGGGCTGTGTCTGTGCGATGCCGTAGGTTATGCCGCCCAGCGTGATGAGTATTATGGAGATTATGGGCGCTATGTTCTGCAGGAACGCGGCTATGTTCGAAGCCACGATTTCTAAACCGATTGCCATCATTAGGGATAGCGATAATAATCTTTATAAACTTCGCGTAGTTCTACGGTCACTTAAGCGCAGCCAATTTCCTGACGAAGTCGACGAGCCTGCTCGAATATCCGAACTCGTTGTCGTACCACGCCGATATCCTGACGAGCTTTCCCTTGGCCTTGGTGAGCTTGCTGTCTACTATGGACGACATCTGCGTCCCGATTATGTCTGATGAGACTATCTCTTCTTCAGTATAGCCAAGGATGCCCTTCAGCTCCTCGTTGGAAGCCCGCTTCAGCTCCGCGTTTATCTCGTCTGCCTTGGCTTCCTTCTTGAGCAGGAGCGTTATGTCGTTTATGGAACCGTTGGCCACAGGCACCCTGAACGCTATGCCGTCCATGACGCCTGCCAGAGCGGGCAGCACGTCCCCCACGGCCTTCGCGGCCCCGGTGCTTGTTGGTATGATGTTTATGGCCGCGGCCCTTGCCCTCCTGAGGTCCTTGTGGCTGCCATCCACTATGTTCTGGTCGTTGGTATAGGCGTGCACCGTGCTCATGAATCCGGCCTCTATGCCGAACTTGTTTTCTATCACCTTGAGCAATGGCGCCAGGCAGTTGGTAGTGCATGACGCGAGCGAGTAGACCTTGGCCGCCTTGCTTATCAGATGGTCGTTCACACCAGGCACTATAGTCGCATCCACTTCCTTTCCAGGAGCTGATATGAGCACGACCTTGGCCCCTGCCTTGAGGTGCTTTTCTGAATCCGCCCGTGAGCGGAATGTCCCGGTGCTCTCCAGCACCAGGTCCACTTCCAGCTCCTTCCAAGGCAGCTTGAGCGGGTCGGTCTCGGTGACCCATTTTATCTCATGGCCGTTCACGACCAGGTTGCCGTTCCTGACCTCCACCTTGCCGTCGAATCTGCCATAGACGGAGTCGTATCTGAAGAGGTGGGCGTGCTGCTCGACAGAACTCCTGGTGTTTATCGCCACTACTTCGAAATCCTTTCCCAATGCGCCCTGTTTTATGGCGGCCTTGAGGAATGACTTGCCTATCCTGCCGAATCCGCTTATCGCTACCTTCATGCCTCTCACCTGCAAACTAGGATAATCCCACTATCCAACCTTATGCTAATAATCCTTTCGCGCGATGCGGCCAGCTTCCCTGAGCAGTTCGCCGAGCACTTCCTTGGCGAACCCTTCCCTCACCCTTATGGCGCCTGCCTTCACATGGCCGCCGCCTCCCTGGACAAAATCTGCCATGCTCTTCTTTATCGCCTCGGCCAGGCTATTGGCGCTCAGGCCCAGCGTGACAGCCTCATCATTCAGGCGCATTATCAAAGAACGGTCGGTTTGGCCGATGCAAAGAAGTGGTGTATCCGGCGTCCCGACTTTCAACTTGTCGAATACACGGGTCGTTATCTTGCTCGAGGGCGGCCATTCGCCTTTCCTATAGATTCCTTCCAGAGGGAATACGCAGATGTCCAACGGGCCTTCTTTCATCCGTTTGGTCTTGGCGATCGCCTTCTGCGCCGCCTCCTCTATGCTCTCATCCGCCTGCCGGGCTATGGAGTCGAAAAGCTCTTGCTTATCCATCACCTTGCGGTAGAAGTCGAGGTTGTTTCCGAACGAGACATGCGAGGCCAGGAAGTCCAGCACCATCGCTTTCTTCGCATCGCTCTCATCACTGGCCAGTATGTCGCTCTTGTCTCCAGAGCATGCGATCCTTGCGAGCTCCAGCGCTTTCCCCCTCTCCATTCCGCATGCCATCGCGACCTCGCATGCGAGGTATCCGGCAGTGTATTTCGATGCGCCGCCAGCGACCGAGAAAGGATTGGTTATCCACACGTCGTCCCTGACGGCGTATGGGTGGTGGTCTATCACCATGTGGTCTATGCCCGCCGCTGAAAGGAGGTCGAGCCCTTCCCTGCAGCCGTCAGCAGAGCCGAAATCCAGCAGTATGACCAGTGGCCTGCTCTCCTGGCCTACCATCGCCATGTCCCGCAACGCGTCCCTTGCCCCGTACATGGCTGAATTGTGCTGGAACGCCTTGCAACCGATTATCGCAGTAAGCGCGAACGCGCCAGCTATGCCGTCAGCATCACCATGGAACCTGAGCAGAACGCTGCGGCCGAGCTTCTTCGCGCATATGATCTCCAATGCAGCTTCCCTGAGCTTGGGCCAAAGCGTCCGCATGACGTCGTCATCAAGGAGGCCGGGCCCCTCAGGGAGTGTTGCTGCGGTCTTTATGTTCATGATGACCCTGTCGCGTGCCTCCTTCTCATCGTCTCCGGTCAGCGCTATCACCTTACTGGCCGCGATGCTCCCCACGCCCATTTCGCCCTGCAGCGATACGCACGCGCCCTGCTCGATGCTGTCGGCAGTATAGAACGTGTACTCGCTTCTCCCATCAGTAAGTGTGTACTCCCTCTTGCCATGATGGTAGCGCACCCTGCTGACGATGCCTTCAAGTCCTATCAGATGACCACCTTCACACGGCCGCCGTCCTTCTTCCGCAGGGCCTTCTTCAGGTCGGACTGCGAAATGACCTCTATTATGTCCGGCCCATGATGGGTCCGCATGGGCACCACGATTGCGCATTCCTCGTCGCCAAGCCTGCACCGGTATGAGAACAGGTCGCCATACGTCCTTTTCCTGTCCCTGAAACCCGGTATTATCACAGGCTCCATCTGGATGAGCTGCTGCTTCTTCCACCTGTCGTCCTCGTCAATCTTGATGTTCAGGGTCCCTGGGAACGGATGGAAGCCGAGCCTCTGCCTTATGGCCTTCCTATAGCCGTCCAGCGAAAGGTAGTATCTACCCTCGCCAAGGCCGCTCACTATGGTTCCGCATATCTCCAGCCGTTCACCTTCAAACGCCCTTCTCAGGGATGCGTAATCCGCGGCCATCGAGTCGCAGCCTTTCCTGGTCAGTCTGATGCCTTCCTTGCCCCTGTCAAGATAACCTTCCTTCTCAAGGGCCAGCAGCTTCCGTGAGGCGTTCTGCTGGGACATGCCTGCCTCTGCGCCCAGAACAGAAGTCGTGATCCTCACAGGGGCCTTATGCGCACCGTGGCGCAGCAGGACTAGGAGCAGGTTGTCCATAAAACTCGCTATTTTATATCGTTGAGAGCATTATAAATCATATGGAACTATCCTACAACGGGCTGGTACTCCACGTCAGCGATGGTGTGTACGAGCCGGCCGAGGATTCCTTCATGCTCGCCAATGCGGCAGAATCGCTCAAGGGCAGCGTGCTCGAGGTCGGCTGCGGCAGCGGCATAGCTTCGCTGGCGTGCGCAAAAAGCGGTATGGCAAGCGTATGGGGTGTGGACATAAACCCTGGGGCCGTCCGCTGCGCAAGGGAGAACGCAGAGCGCAACCGCATCAGCAATGTCCGTTTCATGGTCAGCGACCTTTTCGCTGCCATCCCTGAGCAGAGGTTCGACGCCATACTTTTCAACCCCCCGTATCTACCCACAACCAAAAACGAGCGTCTCGCCGGTCCGCTTAACGATGCCTTTGATGGTGGTGGAGATGGCCGGAAGGTGATGGACCGGTTCCTGGAGCAGTTCGACAGCTTCCTCAGGCCTGGCGGTACGCTTTTCCTTGTGCAGAGCAGCCTGAACAACGAGCAAAAAACACGCGAGAGGCTCGAGGCGATGGGGTATGTTGTATCGGTGGTCGCGAGCGAATCCTTCTTTTTCGAGAGGCTTTCGCTCATCAAGGCCTCTAAACCAGGTTAAACCTCAGGTTTATATCCTTCCGCACCCCATTATCCTATGGAATGATGACGTGAACAACCTCTGAGCTTCGGCTGTGATGAAGTCAACAGCGTCTGACCATCTTTTCCTTCTCCTTAGATTGCGATAAAAAGATGCCAACATCTGCTATTCTCACTTGCTTATCGGCCAACCCAGCCAAGGCCCTGTATGGTCCTCGGTTGTCTGGTAATATATCCCGTCTCTTGCTGAAAAGCGCCTGTAAACATATATGCCATCTATCCCTTTCGCTGTCGCATCGAAAGCCAGCCAGACACCTTGGGAATTATATTCGAATTCCCGGTCTATGATCTCAATCGCCTTCTCTCTGGTAGTGCCGTAATGGCGCCGGAGATCCTCAGCTAGGGCGTCTATCAGCTCCTGGTGCGTTTTCTGCCCGTATATCTTGATCAGATTTATCTCGATATACGCATGCCCGGCATATCTCTGATCACTGCCTCGCACATTGGCTGATACGGTCCTCGTGGATTCACCAAACAAAGTCGTTACAAGTCCGCTCATGAGCTTCGACATGGTGTCGCAATCGCCTTTCCTTGTTGCCAAGGTGGTCTTGATAAGGATGTCCTCGCTCACCTCATACTGGATGTTTTTCCCTATCCAATCATATATCGTGAGCACGGTGTCCATGGTTTTCGGTATCGCATCCAGCTGTTTGCCGAAAATCTGCTCAACCGTCTTCCTGGCGATTCCTCTTTCGTCTTCCACCAAAAACGGGTAGATATAACGCCAGCCGACAGCGGCGCATAGGATTCCATCATGACTCCGATGGCTGCAGGAATATGTCATATTGGCTCCCTCGGCCTCCGACACCCTCTCATCCGGCACCATCCCATGGTAGTGGTACATCATGCTGCCGGCTCCGATAAGGCATCCGGTGACCGCAGCGACGCCAGCAAGTCCGGCTTTGCTTTCCCAGAGGAACCGCCTGAATACCCCTGGCCTTTTTGTTTTCTCTACCTCATTCTCCCGGCTTGCCAACCTCATAACTACCTATATGGCGCATAGAGTTTTAAACAATTGTTATATGTGGCTATAGCCTACCCTCCAATCATGCGTTATCTCTTTTTCAGACCACAATATGAAGTTTCTTATAACTTTGCTGCCATAGTAATCCATATGAAACGATTACATCTGGAACAGCTGGGCCGTGAGCGGAAGCGGGACATGCACAACCTCATCTCCAACTGGCAGGGAAGCAAGCAGCCGATCGCAGTGCTCGAGGAGAGCCTGCGCACCCTGGCGCAGGACGAAAGGCCGAAAGCAGATCAGGTTCGCATCCGCGAGCGCACAGACATCGCATTTTTCGCCACATACGCGAGAGGCAGCTCAGCAGCCAGGTCCAGGGCAGCGGTAACAAGGGTTGACGCCCAGTTCCTGCTTGATGTGATAACAGAGCTCAGGAAGCAGGTGCCGGGCATCGATGACAAGCCGGATGTCGCAGGCCTTGCGATGGGAGGATTCTCATCGGCTGCCTTTGGTGGCCCCCCAGCGCTCCAGTCCCTGCCGCAGCAGTTGCGCGAGCAGGTCACCAAGGTGCTCGCACTTCTGGCCCCGACTGCCTGCCAGCAGACGCTGTTGTTATAAACCTTTTTCAGTAAAGCATTGGCATGGCAGACCGGTCAGAAGAGATAATCGTGGAGCTTACAAGCATCGGAGTCTCAGAGCACGATGCCTTGGTCATAGCGGACTGCATAATAACAAGGAAATCATGCTCCTGGGTCAACACCGATCCAGTGGACGACAAGCTCATCGCGGACATCAACAGCCTCGTGAAGAAGAACAACTATAACATATCGGTGAAGGTTGACGCCGTCCCTACACGGAGCAAGTTCATCTGGGATGTTAAGGTCAAATGATTCATCCGGGTGACGGAATGCGGCCCTTCGCCTGTGATATGATTCTGATTGAGAACGGAAAGATACTCCTTATACGCCGGGCAAGGGAGCCGTTCAAGGGCGAGTGGGCGATTCCTGGCGGCCGCATCGAGGACGACGAGAGCGCAGAGCAATGCCTGAAGCGCGAGATGAAAGAGGAGACCGGGCTTGATGTGGAGCTTGTCAAGCTCACAGGCATCTATTCAGACCCCAAACGCGATCCAAGAGGTATAATCGCAGCAGCATACCTTGTCAGGAGGGTTGGCGGCGAGGTCCGTGCAGGTGATGATGCAGGCGAAGCTGGATGGTTCGACCTATCAGCGTTGCCCAAGCTGTGCACTGACCATGGAAAAATAGTAGAAGAAGCATTGAGGCAGCTATAGGTCACTCTTTCTCTATGAGGGCAAGGTCGCCCAAGGCCACCAGGTCCTCTTCTGCTTTGGCCTGCGCAGCTGCGAACTTCCTGGCACTTATCCGTATGGTCTTCATCTCGTCGTAGAGCTTCTTGAGCTCGTCTCTTATGACCTTGAGCTCAGTCTCTATATTGACTATCTCGCCCTCACCCTCGGTTATGTCCTGCTCCACGTACCTTATCTTCCTTCTGGCACGCTCGACCTCTTTCACCTTCTCGAGCTGCTCATCCACCTTCCTGAGGTGCTTTATGAGCTCCTTCTCCATCTTAGGTGTGTATGCCGCTGTGGATATCCTGAAGTCAAGGGCCCTTTTCTGCTTCCTGAGCGGGGCCACCTGCACGTCCTTGGTCTGCTCCAGGAACGGCTGGAGGGCCTTCTGCTCGTATTTCTTGTATCTTATACGGCGGTTGAGCTGCTTTATGCGTTCGATGAGCTCGGATTTCTTCTTCTCAAGCTCTTCTATTTTTGTCTTCAGCTCCTCTTCGTCCGCCATACAATCACAGGAATCAAAATGAGCGTTTGGTCGTCTTCTCTAATATGGGAATTGGTTTAAAAACGCTTTGGCTGGCGGCGTCCGACGGCGAATTCAAGAAGGATATCCTGCCCCAGCCTCTTTACCCGCACCATGGAAAGCCCTCGTGCTTCCCTCATCCTTGCGATTCCCAAGCCGCCTATGACCGGCCTGGCATCCCTGCCGCCGATTATCTTCGGCGCCACGAATATGCAGAGGCCGTCCACTATGCCGGCATCCAGCGCCCTGGCGTTCAGCTCACTGCCGCCCTCTATGAGTATCCTTTTCATGCCCATGGCGCCAAGCGCGGAAACCAAACGTTCCAAATCCACCTCGTTCTTCCCGCATACAAATATGGTCGCCCCCTGCCGCACCCCCTGTCCCGCGCCATTCATCTTCTTGATTTTGCCTTTCGGCGCTTTTTCAGAGGTGGCTATTATCGTCTTTCCGTCAGGATTCCGCAGCACTTTCGCATTTGGGGATATCTTCAATCGGCCATCAACAATGACGCGATATGGGTCGTGGTTCGCGAGTTTCGGGTTACGGGTTGCGAGTTTTGGATTGCGAGTTGCGGGTTTGGAGTTGTGGGTCGTGAGTTCCGGGTCGTCCATGATAACGGTGTTGGCGCCGACCATAACAGCATCGAACGAGGCGCGCATCCTGTGGACGTACGCCCTTGCCTTCTCGCCGGTTATCCATTTGGAATCCCCGGTCCTCGTAGCTGTCTTGCCATCCGCGCTCATGGCCATCTTTATCATGACGAACGGTTTCCTTGAGATATTCGCGAGATAGCGCCTGTTGATGTGTCTGGCTTCCCGCTCGTCCGTAGGGCCCGCCACCAACACACCCCCATCCAGCAATGCGCCCGTCCCGTCCACCAGTGGATTCGGGTCTTTCATGGCGAATACGACCTTCCGGATTTTGTTTTTTATTATCGCATTGGCGCATGGAGGGGTTCTTTTCATGGTATGCGAGCATGGCTCCAGCGTGACATAAAGGGTGGCGCCGCGGCAGATATCCGCGTTTCGGGTCCTGAGTTTGGCGTTCTGGATTGCTTCGATTTCCGCATGAGGCATGCCTGCCTTCCTGTGATAGCCGGTGCCAATCACCTTCCCATCCTTCTCAAGCACTGCACCTACGCGCGGATTCGGGTAGGGATTTGTTTTTTTCGCAAGCGAGAAGGCGAGCCTCATGAATCTGTCCATCACCCTGTCTTTTACCGCATATTTTTATAACTTCACAACATCAAATGGTGCAGGCGGGTAACCAACATGGCAGAAAAATTCAGGCGTGCTGTTGTGGGGATTGTGAGAAGGTCGCCAGAGCCGGATCCAAAAGATCCTACGACCACTTCCCTGATGAACGCAGGAAGCTTAGGCAACCTGACTTCGGCAGACCTGATTCCGAAACCTGAAAGCGCATCCAAAGGCAATCCTGTGCCTGCTGATTTCAGGAACGCGGCAAAGCCAGAGCCAGACAGCGTCAAAGAGCCCTCCAAGCAGCATGGTGGTCTCATGCCGAAGTTGCCATTATTGCCGGGAAGCTTCCATGACGCGGTCCCTGTACCTGAGAAGAAGGATGAACCCCCCTGCAGCTCCAAGCTCTTCTACCCTGCCCTGCACATTCATATCCCAGATAACCAGGAGCCCTGAATAACAGCGAATTTTTAATCTTTCAATACCCAGTCCGGTCATGCGAGACCCGCCAATCAAGCCCATACTGGCGCTATTGATTATCATATTCCTGGCCATCACCGTATTCGCACTCTTTTCTTTAGCCTCAAAAATTATTTCCATATACTCATCCTTGAACCTGAGCGGCGTATCTGTACCCCAGATAAGCATTCCGAACACAAGTGGCATAGACACCGGCAACATAACCCTCCCGGAAAAGCCGCCTGCCCACCAGATGCCTGATGAGATGCAGCGCTATTTTGAGATGAAGAACCTGTCCTGCGCTACCCTCAAGGGGAACTTCCTGATAGTCACTGAAGACACGTCGCGTGGCGCCTTCTACGGCCTTTCCCCTGACACGCCCGACGAAATGGCCGCAGCAGAATCCCTCATGGCCCAGTACGACTTCAACCAGACCACCAAGACCTACGTTCGTGGCGACTGGGTGAAGCGCGTTGTCATATCCGAAGCCGGCCAGACAACGACCATATGGAAGGAAGGCAGGGTGTACAACTGCACGCCGGACTGCACCATGCGGTTGTTCACAGCGCAGGATTCGGCTGATTATGCGTCCATGTTCAACTCCATGAAGACCGGATGCGCCTATTTCGGCAGGACCGCGCTTCCATCCTCTGTGGACATGGAAAGGCTCATCCAGGTGGAGCGAGTGCAGCCAAGGGATGTCAACGGCTTCCGCTGCCAGGATTTCATGATAACCGGGAACAAAACATACGCCCGCACGCTGCTTTCCTCAGGCGGCCTCAGCGAGGAACAGGGGGCCCTGCTCTGGGGAATCGCCCATCTTGACACTCCGGTGGAGGAGTGCCTTGATGAAGCCACAGGCATCATCGTCCTGCGCAACTTCGCCATGGACCTTTCTGAGACGTATAGATTCAATTACAGTCCCGATGGCTATATGAACGTCTACCAGCAGACCAAGCTGACCTATTTCACTGACAACGTGCCGGAGTCGTTCCTGGCCCTGCCTGGCTAAATCAGGTGCTTCATCTTCTTCCGTTTGGTGTCAAGGTAGCTGCGGTTGTAGCGGTTGGCCTTCGTAATCAGCGGTATCCGTTCCCCTACTATTATGCCATGCCTCTCCAGGTCCTTTATCTTCTTGGGGTTGTTCGTGAGCAGGGCAATATCATTCACCTTGAAATACTTCAGGATTGCCGCAGCAGCAGAGTAGTCCCTCAAATCCTCCCCGAATCCCAGATGGACGTTAGCCTCTATGGTGTCCATCCCCTTGTCCTGGAGCGCATATGCCCTTATCTTGTTGGCCAGCCCTATGCCCCTGCCTTCCTGGTCCAGATATATCAGCATGCCGCACTTCTTGTCCTCAAGATACTTCAGCGAGGCCTCGAGCTGGTCCCTACAGTCGCATCTCAGGGAGGTGAGCGTGTCTCCTGTGAGGCACCTGGAATGGACGCGGACCGGCACGCTCCCGTGAGGTTTATGATCGCAGCGGATGAGCGCCAGGTGCTCCTTGCCCCCGTCCTCCACAAAAGCGTAAATCCTGAAATTCCCGAACCTGGTCGGGAAAAAAGCATCAGCCTTCTTCTTCAGTTTCATCCTCACCCTCTCCGCGCAGCATCTTCACGAGAGTTATGGCTGCCTTGGCTGCCCTCTCGGCGTATTCATCCGCCCTCTCCTCTGCCTCTTCCCAGTCGGCATCATGGCCGATTATGCCAAGTGTCACGGGCTTCCTGAACTCCAGCGAGAGGTCGGAGAGCTTCCGGGCAGCGTTCTTCACCACGACCTCGTCGTGCGCAGTCTCGCCCTTGACAACAGCGCCTAGCGCGACCACCGCATCGATGCCCTTGTCCATGAGCATCTTCTTCACCACCAGCGGTATGTCAAAAGCTCCAGGCACAGTGAGGAGCTTTGTCCTACCTCCGGCAGCTTCAATAACCTGGATGGCCTTCGCGCCCATCTCCTCTGTGATGTCCTTGTTGAACAAAGACACGACTATGCCGACTGTAATCGGCCTTTCCTTGCCGGTTGCTATCTGGCCTTCATCCTCCTTACCCTGCCTGATGCCTTTACCGGCGTTCTTCACCAGTGTAGAAGGCTCTTTCACCAGGAGGACGGCGTTCTTCACGTGTTTCCTTATCCTGTTGTCGCATATCTCAGCGAACTCTTTTTCGCTCCAAGCCTCGTTCTCATGCACGAAGACCTCGATGATGTGCTTGCCGGTCATCAGCTTGGCCTGCTGTATGCCCAATGACGCCTCATGGCCGCACTGGGTGTCTATCGGCGCTCCGCCCACCATACCCAAAGCCAGGCAGATGTCACAGCCGGCATTCCGCATCCGGTCCCCGGTTTCCGGTTCCCCATCAAGCAGTTTCTTGCATTCCACTGCAAGGTCCTTTATGCCCGGCACGGTGCTGCGGACGGTCTCCACATCTGCATGGTTCTTCTTCAGCTCGTCCAAGGCAATCGCTCCCATATCCACCCGCGAAAAAGTCGTATCAACAATCCCGATTTTCATAATCCCGCCCCTGCAACAATGTCCTTGCCCTCAATGAATATCAATCCATTCCTTTCAGCGTATTCCTTCGCCTTATCCTTGGAAAGCGCCTTCCCCTTACCGAGCATCTCGCACAGCACCATGGCGCCAGACAGCCCAGCCCTCCGGGCGAGTTCAAGCGAAAGTTCGGTGTGCCCGTGCCGTTTCCTGATTCCGCGTCCGATGAGCAAAAACACATGGCCCGGTGAATAGAACTCGGTCATGAACCGCTGCTTGGCGTCATTTCCATTATCAATCTCCCGCGCGATTTCGGCCATTTTTGTTATGGTGAGCGAGCGGTCGTTGTCGGTTATGCCTGTGTAGACGCCCCTGTGGTTTACCGGTATCGCGAACGCAGGCGCATCGCCGTATGCGGTCTTCTTGCATTCCATCTTCGCTATCGGATGTTTGGACGCAGCGAGTATGTCGGTGTAGAACGGCAGCCCGAGCTTCTCTGCCACTTTCCCGTCCAGGGCCAGGCATATCAGTCCTCCTGCATCCCTCCTCAGGGTTTCGATGGTCTCGGGTCTTGCGTTCTGGGCATGGATGACCAGGTCTGCCTCGCCCTCGCGCTCGTCGCCGTCGTAGATTACGGCCATGCCTCCTTTCTTCAGGCGCTCTGCGGCCCTGTCCACATCCATAGGAATCGTGATTGTTATCTGCTGCTTCACCTATTTATAAGTAGCTACCAGTTTTTTGGTAAAATCAGGGCGGTCGCAGCCTTACTTTTCAGGAAATCAATGAACTCAGATACTGCCAATACGATGTCCTGGCTGGTGGCAAACACCCGGTCGAAAACCGGAACGAGGAACCCCAGGTGCCTTTCAAGGTCCGAGGTGCGCTTAATAGTATTTTCATGCAGCCTGACGAACGGCTTGCCGAATGCGCTGAGCCAGCCCTCTTCAATGCGCACGCCATAGGATTTCTCAGGGATGATTACGGCACCATCACATTCCCTGCTCCAGCCCAGGTCCCTCAGTACGAAGATTTCCGGCTTCTCCCTGCCCCTCCATATCTCTTCTTTGAAGGCGCACCTGATGGTCGCCCCGCGCTCCAGGGCGGTTTCCTCAACAACCGCAACAACCGCTTTCAATTTCTCAGTCTCTGCCTGCTTGCCCAGCTTGGCGGTTATGGGCGTGCAAACAAGCAATTTTAGCGGCTGTTTCGTGTTATCCATCATAGGTATGTGTATTTGCAAATATTTAAACCAAATCAACTATTTTTTTGCGAAAACGCAACAAATATATCTTTTTTTGTCTAAACACTGAATATGTCGTTTGATGCAAAAGACCGCCATCTGCTTTTCCTTCTGGAGCAGAACTCACGCGCCAGCCTCACGCGGCTGGCCGGCGGCCTCAGGCTATCCCGAGAAGCGGTCAATTACCGCATCAAGAAACTGCAGGACGCCGGCATCATAAAATCTTTCATAGTGGAGACCAGCTTCAGCAGACTGGGTCTTGCGACCCACAGCGCCTACCTGAAGCTCAGCAACCTGAGTGCATCAGACTACTCGGATTTCCTGGCCAAACTCTCCGAAAACAGGCAGATAATCTGGCTTGCCTCGCTCGGCGGCAGGTTCGATCTCACCATAGAGACTTCGGCCAGCGACATCCCGGAAGCCGATTCATTCTTCTCCGGCCTCCTCAACGAGCATGCCGCCTATGTCCGCAACTGCATCATCGTCCCGCGCGTGTTCGAGCACGCATTCGGGAGGAAATACCTTTGGCCGGAAAAGGCCCCTGCCGAAAAAAAGCAGAACGCCCGCCCAAGCGGTGTCTTCCGGCCGGATGCTTTGGATGTTAAGATACTCTCCGCGCTCTCGTCAGAAGCGCGCCTTCCGGTGACCGAGCTGGGCAGGCGTGTCGGAGAGGCCCCGAGCACGGTATCCTACCGCCTCAAGCAGCTTGAAAGGGAAGGCGTGATAGACGGCTATTCGGTCTTCACCCAGACCGAAGCCCTTGGCTACAGCCGCTTCAAATCCCTGATAACGGTCCGGGAGTTCTCAAGAGAAGGCGAGCGGAAAATCCTCGCGTTCTGCCGTACTCATCCCAACGTCTACTATATCAACAAGACCCTCGGAAGCTGGAATTTCGAAATCGAGGTGGACGTGCAGACCCCGATGGAATACCAGCAATTCCTGCTCGATTTCAGGAGCCGTTTTGACAGCACAATACAGGAGATAGAATCGCTTTCTATATTCAAGGAGCACGTTTTCAAGTTCTGGCCATACTAAATAAAGGCCGCGCAATCTAAAGCGGCTCTGCCCTGCCGGTCGCATCTCTTCTAGTCTTCCCGAAATCCGGCAGCGCGAGCGCCTCATCACCTGAGAACACCGGCCCGTCCCTGCAGCAGGTCTTACCTCCAAGGTCGCAGGAGCCGCACACACCCACGCCGCACTTCATGTACCTCTCCAGACTCACCTGGCACGGTATCTTCTTCGCTTTGCATGCCTGCGCCAGAGCCATCATCATCCTTTCTGGGCCGCAGGCATAGACCGCATCCGGTTTCCAGTTTCCGGTTTCGGCAAGCAGCGGCTCGACCTCTGCCATCACATTGCCTTTCTTGCCTTTTGTGCCGTCGTCGGTCGTCACCAAAACCTTCTCGCACCACTTGCCAAGCTGCTTCTCATATATTATATCGCGCTCGTTCCTCGCGCCAATAACCGCAATCGCCTTCACACCCGCCTTCTTCGCTGTTTTCGCAAGGAAATGCAAAGGCACGACTCCATAGCCGCCACCCACCAACAAAATCCGTCTCGCGTTTCCAGTTTCCGGTTTCGGGAGACTGAATGGTTTTCCTAACGGCCCGCGATAGGAAAGCGCGTCCCCATTTTTCAATCCGCATATCGCCCCGGAAACCTTGCCCACATTCGCGACCGATATGGTAAGCGGGTCATCATTGCCTACACCTATCGGCCTCTCGCCCAAGCCCGGCATCCACACCATGATGAACTGCCCTGGAAGCGCACCATCCAGTTTCGTATCAAGCCCGAGCGTCTTCACCCTGTAGTTCTCATCGCTTGTCTTCTTCACAGCAACGGTCCTCACCGGGTTTTTTATCATGCAGTCAGCCATGGGCAGCACCTATCAGCTCCTTGACGCTCTTGCAGCCGTTCTTCTTCATCCAGGCTTCCATCTCCTTTGACATGTCAGCGAAGACCGTGGCCCCCCTATAATACACCGCGGTCCCAACCCCCACGAACCCTGCTCCAGCCATGATCATCTCTATGGCATCCTCTCCTGTCATCGCTCCACCCGTCCCTATTATAGGTATGTCCACGGCCTGGTAGATGTCGTATATGCACCGTATGGCTATGGGTTTTATCGGGGGCCCGCTCAGCCCGCCCATGCCGAACCCGAGCACCGGCCGTCTCCGTATCAGGTCTATCTTCATTCCTGGTCCGAGCGAGTTGCCCATGTTTATGGCATCGGCCCCTGCATTCTCGGCAGCCTCGGCCACCTTCACCTCGCCCGGCACAGAAGGGGACAGCTTCACTATAAGCGGCAGTTTCGTCTTCTCCTTTATCGCATTGGTTATGGCTGTCACTGATTCAGGGGTGCCCTGGCCTGCCATCACACCATAGCCGGGGGTGTGCGGGCAGGATATCACAGCCTCGATGGCCGTAGCGCCGAGGTCTTTCTTCACCGCCTCGGCCTTCGCAGCCAGCACACCGAATTCCTTCTCATCCTTGCCGACAATGCTGATTATCATGGCTTCACTGCGCTTCCAGCCTGAGAACTCCCTGAGTCCGGCGTCTATCCCAGGATTCGGATAGCCCATAGCATTGAGCAGGCCGCATTCTGTCTCCACGATGTTCGGTCCCTCATGGCCCTTCCGCGGCTCAAGCGTGAGCGATTTCGTCGTCACCCCGCCGCAGCCGTTGTCGCACACGGTCTCCAGGCTCGCTTTCGTCATCCCGAGCACTCCTGAGGCGAGGATAAGCGGATTCTTCATCTTCCTGCCGAACATCGTGGTTTCAATCATGCTAACCATCCAAAGTGGCCTTGCAACAAATAAAAACCGTTCCGGTCGCGCCAGGTGCCTGTTTTTAACGGCTTGGTGGCAGAGGAGCATCAGGTAATCCAGATGGCCAGGCTCATATTCTACGGCACCGGCAACTTGGCTGCAACCGTGCTATCAACGCTCCACAAGGCCGGCCATGATATAGCATTGGTGGTATGCGAACCAGATTTCAAGGTCCCTCCGGAAGCTGCGATGCTTCTGCGGCAAGTCAAGGGCGAGAGCGGCATGGATTTCATCCGTCCTTCTGCGGCGGCATGCGCAGAGAGGCTCGGCCTTAAAATCATCCAACCAGCCTCATTGAAAGACCGTGAGTTGCCTGAGCTCATGGATGCCAAAGCCGATGTCGCTGTGGCCTGCGAATACGGTCTGTTCGTTCCCAAGCGCATAAGGGAGTTGCCATCACACGGCACGCTCAACCTTCACACGGCCCTGTTGCCGAAATACCGCGGCCCCACGGCCGTGCAATCCGCGCTTATCAACGGTGAAGAAGAGGCCGGAGTCACGATAATCCTCATGAATGACGGCATAGACTGCGGTCCCATAGTGGCGGCAGCGCCCTTGAAAGTGGGCCCGGAAGCCACTGCACTGTCCCTTGAAGCGGAACTGTCCAATCTGGGCGCGGCATTGCTGCTGGAGACCCTGCCCAGATGGCTGGCAGGCGAGATACGGCCAGTGCCGCAGGACGAATCCAAGGCCACGTGGTGCCATCCCATCTCCCGCAAGGACGGCCGGATAGACTGGCGCAAAAAAAGAGGCGGGATATACAACCGTTTCCGCGGCCTCTGCGGCTGGACGGGCGTCTGGAGCATGGTAGGCGGCAGCACAATCGAATTCTTCAGCCTCAGGCCGGCCGCCTCATCGCCCGGGTTCCAGCCTGGAAAAATGGTTTTCAGGGGCGGTCGCATATTCATCGGCTGCGGCGATGGCTCCATGGAGGTTCTGCGGCTGAAAAAAGGCCGTGATGGCGTCCTCGAGGCCGCAGAATTCATCAAATCCCATCCGGAGATGGACGGCCAGACCGTGGAATGATGGATATGCAGCGCAACATCGCACATTCATTTTTAAATTTTAATATTGATTGAAAGCCTATGTTTGGGCGGGGCATAATACTGGTTTTGGCGATAAGTATCGTTTTGTTGGGCTGCTGCGCAGCTCCTGGCGGAGGTCCGACCGGTGATACCGGAGGGACCGGAACAGGTGATGGCGGAATTGCCGGTGGTGGCACAGGTGCTACTGGCGGAACAGGCGACACCGGTGGTACTGGTGCGGGCACCGGCGGCGCAGGCACCGGAGGCACAGGAACCGATGGTGGGAGCGGAGGCAGCGGCGGGACCGGCGGAAACGACCTTATAGGCAAGGGTTATGAGGAGTTGCTTGGTCTTGGCGTGCCGATGCAGTGCGACATAACGATGACAAATGAAGGCCAGGCCACGACTGTAAGGATGTACTACGTCAATTCCGAAAGGATGAGGCAGGAAATGACGACGGGAAGCACTTCAATTTGCTCCAAGATGATTTTCATAGTCAAAGATTCTAAGATTTACTCGGGTTGCGAGGGCGAGAAATACCTTGGTAGTTCGTGCGACTGGATCCTGACGCCAGAACAAGAGTCCCAAACCCCAGGCACTTCCCAACCGCCTGACTACAGCGACATTCCATCCCAACAGATAAACTGTGTGCCGTGGGTGCCTGACGACTCCAAGTTCGCCACATCTGGCAGGGCATGCACGCAGGAGGAGTTCCAGAACGAGTTGATGAACCAGTATAACTATGACTAGCTGATATGGCGGGGGCCACCATTCCACCCACCCATCCCTCCTTTTGGTTTTGGTGGTATCCCCCCATTATTTTCCCCTAATCCTGCCGTGGCGTAAGCCCCTTAAAATCTTTCCCACAACCATCTTGCGGTGATGGTATGGCAGGTTCATCCGCAACAAATCAGACTGGCCGCACGTTCGAGCTCACCGAGGGGCAATATCTGGCGCTCCAACTTGACCCGGCGATGAGGAATTATAGCATTGAAAAGGGTATGACCCTGCAGACCGGGCCAAGGAGCGTGGATCCTGGTTTTGAGATTAAGTCCCCAAAGAACATAGACCCGGGATTTGAAATTCCAACCAAGCCAAACCCGGTCGAAGATCCTTATTACCCCCGGGAGCAGAAACCATCCACCATGACCTATTTCTATATGAACCCGAAAGGCGGGAAGTATGATTTCCAGGCCGGCAAAGGCGCCTCCATAGTTGAGTCGGACAGCGGAAGGCCAGGCGCACGCAAAACCTATGAGCTGACAACGAACGATCCGGCCATAATCGCAGCCGCCGAACGCAACAAGATTCCGGAAACAACCGATGAAAAGGCCAAACTCAGGAAATCGATGTTGGAATACCTGAAACCTCAGGAGGGGGTCAAGCTGCCACCGATATCTGCTGCAGACATCGCCAGAATAAGCGCTGCCATGGCGGATGCCATGGGTCAGGCTGAAGGTGAAAAATCCACTTCTATAATGATGACGAAAGAGCAGTTCCTCACGCTCTCGGACCGGTTCCCTGAATATAGCTTCAGGTCGAATCTGGTTGGGTATTTTGACATTAGAAGCGGCATGTCCTATGGGCAATATGAAATAAGCGCCGGCCGCGGCAAAGGCGCGGAGAAAAAAGGTGGCGCGAGGGATTGGCAGGATGGGGTGGTGGTCCTCACGACAAGCGACCCAGAGCTCATAAGAGAAGCCGAAAGAATCAAGCGCACGGTGGACACCGAGGGGAGCCAGGCGCTTTTCAGGCAGCACGAAAAGAAAATGAAAGAAGGGGAAGAGGGCTTCACGAAATTCATAAATTCCCCGGAGGCCAAAAAAGCCCTCGAAGAAGCTGTGGAATACATAAAAAATGCGAAGCCACTGAAGCAGGAAGGGCAACCATACAAGCCATTGATACCTCCTGCGGAACTTTACAAAATGATTGGCGGGGCGCCAGAAGATGCGAAGAGGTTCTCACTCACCCCCGGGCAGTTCGACAAGTTCATGAAAGATCCGTCCCTGCAGGATTACGAACAGGTAACTCCAATGCCCCTGCCGTCCATCGGGCCAAAAATGCCTGAATTAAAAGGTCCCAACACCGCCATACCAATGCCTGAGGTAAAAGGTGGTGGAGCCATACCTATGCCCACAATCGGGCGGGAAAGATACGACCCATCATTCTACCTGCAGCCCAAATCCGCGAAATCCGACAGTTATACCAGTTTTACGGTGTTCCCCAACGCATTCACGAAAAAGCCGCAAAGCTACGAGATACGCACGAACGACCCGACCGTGCTCGGTGCCCTCGAGCGTTTCAAAGTCCCTGAAATCAAGGGTCCGGAGCATTTCGCCGAGCTGCCAAAGAAAGCGGCATCCGGCCGCGGGTGACTGCAGGAGCGTTTCCCTGCCATCAACAGCCTTATAAACTCCGAAAAATATCGGCGTATTTATGGCAAGCCAGGTCTGCCATTTGCTGTCGCAAAAATGCGACAGCTATATATTCTTTTCTTCGGTAATCATATCGCTCTTTAATTACGGGGGGAACGACGATGTTCGATGACATCATAAAAGCTGCCAAGGAAGGGGGGGAACAGCGGACCGCGGAACTGGCTGCTGCCAAGCCGGCCGAGCTGGAAAGCTCGAACATACGCATAGCGGTCCTGGGCGTCGGAGGCGCAGGATGCAACTGCGTGAACAGGATATTCCAGAACAACATCAAAAGCGCCAGGACCGTCGCGATAAACACAGACGGAAAGCACCTCAACATGGTCGGCGCGCATAAAAAAATCCTCCTGGGAAAGACCATCACGCGTGGCCTGGGCGCAGGCGGCGACACCAATATCGCCAAGAAATGCGCAGAAGTGGACCACGACATGCTTGAGAAGGAGATTGGCGAGAACGAGCTCGCCTTCATATGCGCAGGCATGGGCGGCGGAACCGGCGGCGGAGCAGCCCCTGTTATCGCCAAGATAGCCAAGGAGCAGGGCGCCATAGTGGTGGCAATGGTGACATACCCGTTCGCTTTGGAGCGGGTGCGCCTCAAGAAAGCGCAGACTTCGCTCCAGGAGCTTGTGAAGGTCTGCGACACGGTGGTCGTCATAGACAACAACCGGCTCGCATCCTATGTGCCGAACCTGCCGGTGACCAAGGCGTTTGAGCTGGCCGATTCAATCACGACCCGGGCAGTCACAGGAATTTCCGACACCATCATGTTCCCGAGCCTGATAAATGTGGACTACGCGGATGTCCATACAGTGATGCAGGGCGGCGGGCTTTCCATGATATCGCTCGGCAGCGGCTCAGGCCATGACAAGGTGCAGAATGTGGTCAAGGACACGCTGGAGCATCCGCTGCTGGATGTCAACTACGAGGGTGCGAAGGGCTGCCTCATCCACCTGGAGGGCGGATCTGACCTGAGCCTTGGTGATGCCATCAGGACCGGGGAGCTCCTCACCCAGAGCTTCGATGAGAGCGCCAATGTCAAGATGGGCGCCAGGATAAACCCCACGCTCAATGACTCCATGAGGATAACAGCCATAATCACTGGCGTGAAATCGCCATATATACTCGGAAAAGGTGCCAGCGCGGAAAGCCAAGAGGCGCAAAGCTCTGACGACCTTGAATATCTCTGATAACCTGGTGTTTTTGTGTTTGTCGCGTTTGAACTACCGCTATTCATAGCCTGGCTGGCAGTGGCCAACCTACTGCCTGGAGCTTTGCTGTCCTTCTCAATACTCAGGAAGGAGGAGCTTTCCAAGCTGGAGAAGCTCTTCATCGGATTCGCCCTAGGCATAATATTGCTGCCGCTGGTGCCGTTCCTGCTCTATCTGGTCCTTGGCGTGAAATTCAGCTATGATGTCGTCCTTGGCTCGGTCGCCTTCCTTTACGTGGTGGCCATAGCCGCGTTCATCATCAGCCGCACCTATGAGGACCTATCCATGCCTAAGGAGGGGCTGAAAATCAGCCTGCCTAAGACGCCGCTGGAGGCTTGGGAGACCACGAAGGCATATATCGTCCCGGTCGTCCTGCTTCTCATACTGCTGGCCAGCTACATGATACGTATCAGCAGCTACAGCCCTATCTTCCAGGAGCTGGACCCCTACTACTACACCGATGCCGCGCAGCAGCTGCTCACCATGGGAGAGAACCCGTTCGATGACCAGACATCATGGTATCCTGAAGTCGTGGTCAACCACAGGATAATCCCGGAGCTTTCCTACCTGGAAGCCAGCTGGTACATGCTCTACAGCTCAGGTGCCAGCTACAGCAACATGCTCCTTGCGGTCATCGCATCCATGTACCCGCCCATAGCGGCAGTGCTGGCGATATTCTTCATCTACATGCTCGTATCCGCAGCGGTCGGCAAGGAGTGCGGCCTGATATCCGCCGGCCTCGCAGCCTTCGCCCCGACGTTCATATACAAGCTTGCCGCCGGAGAACAGGAGGTCCAGCCATACGCCTTCTTCGCCCTTATGTTCTTTTTCGCCATGTATGTGCTTTCATTGAAGCGCGGCGGGCTCAGATTCCCGGTGCTCGCAGGGCTTGCATTCGCTGCTGTGGCGCTTGGAAGCGCATCCCAGGTGCTCATAGTCATATCAATCGTCATATTCACTGTGCTGCAGTCGCTCCTGCTCTTCATAAGGGACAAGGATGCATCAGGCCTCAAGGAGCTCCTCCGCGTGAATGCGGTGGTCTTCGTCATGGGGCCGCTTCTCGGCAGCGCAATACTCAAGGATGTGTTCAACACAGGCCTCCCGTCCATAACCATCATCGCGGCCTTCGTCATACCGCTTGTCTTCGTGGCCCTGCTCTATCTGTTGAAAAGCCGCCTGCCCGACCGTTCAGCGTCCTATACCATCCTCGCATTGATAATAGTCGTCGGCTTCATCGCCTATGCGGTCACGCCTGTCGGTGGTTACATAAAGAGCATGGGCAAAGCCGGCTTCGAGATCGCGAGGTACAACACGCCTCTGGACAGGACAATCGCAGAGCAGGGCCTCTCAGGAGACGATTTCAGCAGCCAGATAGGTTTCATCGCCCAGGCATACTCGGTGCCGACGCTCATGGATTCTGTGGTCAGCGTATTCGACCTGTTCGTCTATGTGGTCCTTCTGCCGTTCTCGCTCATAGCAAACGCCGTTCTGGGCCTCATGGTGGCTGCGGCCAACCTGTTACTTGGCAGCGATGTTGAGTTCACTGCCAAATCCGTCAGCTTCCTGCTCTTCTGGCTTGTCCTTTTCTGGGCCGCCCTGGTCATTTCAGCATGGAAAGCCGTCAAGAAGGAGGACGACGCCCTGTTCCTGCTCTTCCTCGCTCTCATCATGCCCCCGCTCATGGTCGGCATGATAAAGGCGAAATACACAATCTACGCCGGCGTCCTGCTGGCTGTGGCCATAGGCTTCACGCTCGGCCAGGCAAAGGGCGTCATGGATGGCTATTCTAAGGACAAGGAGGGCTACCTGCGCATAACCACGTCCATACTCGTGCTGGCCCTGGGCGCAGCCCTCGTGCTTTTCCAGTTCCTCCACATGGGGCTTGCGCCATCCCTCCTGTGGGGCTCGTTCCAGACGCTCTACCAGAACGATCCGGCCGCCCTTGCGGCCAGGTTCCAGTATATATGCTCGGCAACCAACGATGCCGATGTCTGCGCTGCTGCCGCAGACCCGATGGGCTACGCGTCCCAGGGCACCAACTACCAGTACAGCTACAAGCTCTGCCTGCTTTCGGTCTTCACGAACCATTCCTATATCTCCAATCCCAGCGCTGCCCCGTCATGGGAGACGCAGTCGGCATTCTTCCGCTGCATGCGGCTCTCGGAATACTGGGTGGATTCGATGGAGTGGATAAAGGAGAATACCCCCCCCGGCTCGCGCATAATCTCCTGGTGGGACTATGGCCACTGGATAAACTTCTTCGGCCAGCGCAACGCCGTCATAAGGAACGAGCATGCGTCCCACGCCATGATAGGTGCAGTGGCGCACGGCTACACCGACGCATCACCCGAGGAGCTCAAGACCTGGATGAAGGAGCATGATGTGAGATACGCCCTGTTCGACATGGAACTCGTGGCCGGCGGAGGCCAGCTGGGCGGCAAGTACGGCGCGCTCAACTACCTCTCCTGCGCCTGGGACAACAAGACGAACGTCTCCTCTTCACCTGGCGAATCCCAGTGCGAGGCAGACCACCTATGGGAGAGCGTGTTCGTATCCTCCAACCCATGCACCATATCATCGCTCACCAACAGGACCGGCGTCACAGCATACAAGATATACGCGGGCCAGACCTATATGCCGTACTATCCGAATTTCTGCATCAGCCCGCAGGACCCCAACGCCATCGCCTACTGCAGGGATTATGTCCGCGCAGTGCCGGTCTATTGTGTCGCAGAGACCACCCTGGTCGACGGCACGCCGGTTGTTGCCACATATTACCTGAACGAGACCTATCCGAACGGCGACCTCAGACTCAGCAAGGGCCTTCTCCTCATGCCTTATCAGATTCAGACGACGACGCATATGGGGCCTGTGACCGGAGCCACGATATTCTACACCCACGACCCGCTCTGGCTGGAGAACGGCGAGATAAACTCCGGTTATGAGGACAGGAAAGGCAGGTTCTATGACTCGGCGCTCTATCAGGCCATGTTCCTGAACAACCTGCCCGGCTTCAAGCAGGTTTATTCAACACCAGACGGCGCGGTCAAGATATACGAGATAGGGGAATGACATGTACTCCAAGAAGATAGCCGACATGCTGGAAAAAGCCAAGATAGCGATAGGCGACCAGCTGAAGGTCGTTTCTGCAGATTCTGAGTTCCAGGGCGTACTCATGCCAAGGCCATTGGCAGGCGACCCCTCCATCCTGGTCCTGAAGCTGGACAATGGTTACAATGTGGGCATAAAGCCTGATTCGGTTGAGTTGCTGGGCAAGGCCCCGCCAAGCGCTCCTGTCCAGCCAAATGGCGAGGAGAAGAAGGGCAAAGGCGGCATAGCCATACTCGGTTGCGGGGGCACCATCGCCTCGAAGATAGAATACAAGACCGGCGCGGTCTATCCATCAATAACACCCAGGGAGCTCCGGACGGCATTTCCTGCGCTGGAGAAGTGGAACGTCCATTCGCAGCGCATCTTCTCGCTTCTTTCCGAGGACATGGGCTCGCACCACTGGCGTCTGCTCGCAGATGCCGTAGAGGAGGAGATAAAAAACGGAAGCGAAGGCGTGGTCGTCATGCACGGCACCGACACCATGACCTACACCGCAGCCGCCATGGGCTATATGCTGCAGAACCTCCCGGTGCCCGTGATATTCGTCGGCGCGCAAAGAAGCGCGGACCGGCCGTCCAGCGAGAACGAGATGAACATGCTCAATGCCGTATTCTCCGCCAGCCAGGACCTGGGGGAGGTGGCGGTATGCATGCATGCCAGCACAGACGATGATTACTGCCATCTCCACCGGGGCACGCGGGTGCGCAAGATGCACACCTCCAGGAGGGATGCGTTCCGTTCCATCGGCGTCAGCCCGCTTTTCGCCGTGGACTACAGGACCGAGAGGTTCGAACCGCTGGCCGAATGCAGGAAACGCGGCAAATCCGGGCTGCTCGTGCAGAAGGAGCTGAACGACAATGTGGCCATGATATACTCCCACCCCAACATCAAGACCTCGCTGATATCCAAACTCGATGATTATGACGGCGTCGTACTGGTCGGCACCGGCCTCGGGCATGTGCCTGTCAACGCCTTTGATGACAAAAACGTCCATGGCATAGTGAAACCAATCAGGGAGCTAATAGCTTCCGGCATACCTGTGGTCATGAGCAGCCAGTGCATCTCAGGCAGGATATGCATGCGCATCTACTCGACAGGACGCCTCCTCATGGATGCCGGAGTGATAGGCGACGGGGCAGATTGGACCCCTGAGGCGGCATATGTCAAGCTCTGCTGGGCCCTTGGCCAGACAAAAGGTGTCAAGGAGGTCGAAAAGCTCATGATGACTGATATCGCAGGCGAGATAACCCGGCGCTCGCCCCTTGGTGACTTGTGATGAAAATCGGCATAGAGATACACCAGCGTCTGGACACATCCAAGCTCTTCTGCGACTGCCCCACCAGGATTGAGGAGGACGAGAAGCCGAAGCTCTCCATACGGCGCAGGCTCCATCCGGTCCTCAGCGAGCTCGGCGAGGTGGATGAAGCATCCCAGTCCGAGTTCGCCAAAGGACGCCTGTTCACCTACCAGGTCTTCGGCCGCAACAATTGCCTTGTGGAGACTGATGAGGAGCCGCCCAAGACGCTCAATGAAGAGGCCCTCAGGATAGCCCTCCAGGTGGCTGCCCAGCTCCATGCCAAACCCGTGGATGAGGTGCACCTCATGAGGAAGATGGTCATAGATGGCAGCAACACATCAGGCTTCCAGAGGACCGCGGTCGTAGCCATAAGCGGCCATATGAGCAGCTCCAAGGGCACCATCGGCATCCCGCTCATAGCCGTAGAGGAGGAGAGCGCAGGCATCGTGTCATCGTCCGATTCAGAGGTGGTCTACAGGCTCGACCGTCTCGGCATCCCGCTCATAGAGATAACCACCACGCCCGACATAAAGGACGGCGCGCACCTGGTCGAGGTCGCAGAGAAGCTCGGCATGATGCTCCGCGCGACCGGCAGGGTGGCAAGGGGCCTGGGCACCATCAGGCAGGACGTCAACATATCCACCGAAGGCGGTGCCCGGGTCGAGCTGAAAGGCGCCCAGGACCTCAGGCTCCTGCCTAAATTCGTCGAGATAGAGGAGAAGCGCCAGCTTGAGCTGGTCAAGATAATCCTGGAGCTGAGGGCCAAGAAGGCGCTTCAGCCCAAGAAGGAGCCCAAGGATGTCACGGTCCTGTTCAAGGACACCAGGGCAGGCATCCTGGCCGCAGGAATCAAGGCAGGCGATGCGGTCCTGGCCCAGAAGCTCCCCAGCCACAACACCATCCTGGGAAGGGAGATCCAGCCCGGCAAGCGCTATGGCACCGAGCTGAGCGACTATGCCAGGAAGGCCGGTGTCAAGGGCATCATCCACAGCGACGAGAGCATGGAGAAATACGGAATCTCCAAGGAAGAGGTATCTGCCCTCAGGAAGGAGCTCGGCATGGATGCTGACGACGCCTTCATCATGGTGGTGGCCCCGAAGCAGCAGGGGGAGGCCGCGCTCGGCTATGCACTGGAACGCGCCAGCATGGACCGCGTGCCTGAAGAGACGCGGAGGGCCAATCCGGACGGTACTTCCTCCTTCATGAGGCCACTGGCCGGCAGGGCCCGGCTCTATCCTGAGACCGATGTGCCTCCGCTCAGGATAAGCAAGGAGTTCATGGATTCTGTGGTTGTGGGAGAATCCCTTGACGAGAAGAAAACGAAGCTGCAGACGCTGCTCAACAAGGAGATGGCCGGCAGGATGCTGAAGTCCAGGAACCTCCACATATTCGAGAAGCTGGCGGAGGGCGGCGCCGAGCCCATGCTGGCTGCCACGACGCTGGAGGACACGCTCATCTCCCTCAGGAGGGAAGGCTTGGAGTTCGCGGACCTGGAGAACACGCTGCTGGAGATGTTCGCCGAATACAAGAAAGGCACGTTCGTGAAGGCCGCCATACCCGAGGTCCTCAAAGGCATGGCCAAGGGCGCCAGGATAGAGGCTGTGCTCAAGGTGTACCGGCTCCAGAAGCTGGCCGGCAAGGAGCTTGAGAAGGTTATCGCAGAGTGCGGCTATGACATGGTGCAGGTGATGCAGAAGTGCCGCCTCCAGGCCGACCCTGCAGAGGTGGCGGCCATCATAAAGAAGTCCAAGGCATCATCAGGCTATGTGTAACACATGTTGAATCCCTGCTCGTTGTGCGATGCCAACTGCTGCAAAAGCTATGTCATCACCGCGACTGCGTTCGATGTCCACAGGGCTGTCCAGGCAAGCGGCAAGAAGCCGGAGGAGTTCGTCATGCTCCATCAGGCGCGTCTCCTCGCTTTCGACCCCGACACGACGCTCGATATGAAGGACGATGGCTGGGCCTATGTCCTGGGTTTCAAATCGCATCCCTGTATTTTTCTGGAAAAAGGCAACGGATGCGCCATCCACGATTCGGCTCCGATGACGTGCCAGCGCTTCCCGTTCACCCCTGGCAATGCCCTCACCACGCGCTTCTGTCCGCTCGCATCACAGCTCGCGTTCCGCATCAAGGGTCCTGATATAGGGGCGGGTAGCATGGTGCGCGAGCTCGAGGCGCACAAGAAGATAGTGAAAAAGTGGAACAGGAACCCAGGCAAAAAGGAAGAGTGTATCCTATTCCTGCTCAGAAGGAGCCGGCCTGCGTTCCGGGCTCTTTACGGTTCCGGGGCCCGGTCACAGGTGCCTGGCCAGAAGACTCTGCCATCTCATCATAGACTACCTCGACCACTGTCCAAAGGCGGTCGAAGAAGCTGCCGTTAGCATGTACGCAGAACCTGCTGAAGACCGCATCCCGTATCATGGGCGCCACATGGGCTACATTCCGCCTGGTGAACGTCCTGCCGTTCTGCTCGTCGCCTTCCTCTGCCGAAGGCACGCTCCGCTTCTGGCGCATCCTGTACCATCCGTCTTTTCCAGGGAGATCACCCACGAGCCTAAGGCGTTTGTCCGGCACATCAAGGACCGTGTCCTTGCCGTCCTTCCTGAAATAGCTGTAGCGGAGCCTTTTCGCGTGCAACGCCCCATCCGCGCCACTGTAGCAGCCGGTAGGGAAGACAAGCCACCCTGATTTACCCTCCCGTTTTTCCGCTATCACATCGCCAAGGGGCTTTCCAGCCTTCTCATACGCCAGGACGCCATCCACAGGGAACTTGAAGTTTTTCATGAACCGGAGCCAGTTTTCGCCTTCACGGTCGCTGAGCACCGAATCCGCCACATCCGCCCGTATCATCCTTATCTTGGAGCAGTTGTTGCAGTTGTAGCTCTCAACGGCCTTGTACGCATCAACTATCGGCATCCGTGTCTGCCTGTCGAATGTCTCCATGACGCCCAGCATCACCCCATTCCTCTTATGGTCGAACCTACCGAGAGGCTTCACCTGCCATGTTCCTGGGATTATCAATTCACTGCGCACCATTAGCATTTCACCTGGGTTGTCGGGTCTATTGTGGGATTTAATATTGCATTGGGTTTTTAGCGCTTTCCACTAAGTTTTTCCGAGCATCTTGTGAGTATAGCTATGGCTTCATCGTCTTCCACCTGCCTGAAATCCTTATAAAAAGCTCCTATCGCGAAGAACGGCGTGGGCTGCGCCAGGCATACCACTTCGTCAGCCTCAACGGCTATCTTCGCTATGGAATCAGGCGGCGCCACAGGCACTGCCACCACGACCTTCGCAGCGCCCATCTTCCTCACCACGTGTATCGCTGCCAGCATGGTGCTCCCTGTCGCTATGCCGTCATCTATCAGTATCACGGTCTTGCCTTTGATGACCGGTTTCGGTCGTTTCCCGCGGTAGCGTCCGTATTTCTCCTCCACCAGCTTCTCCAGCCTCGCCCGCTGCGCTTCTATGTACTCGCCACCAACTCCGCTCGCGGCATCGCCATCAACAAAAAACTCGCCTCCAGGTCCGACAGCGCCAATCGCGTATTCCTCGCTCATGGGGTGGGGTATCTTCTTTGTCACGATTATATCCAACGGCGCGTCCAATTCCTTGTGGAGGATCTCGCCAATCACCAAAGCGCCGCGGGGAATCGCGAGAATAAGGGTATTTTTTTTGTTTTTGTATTTCGCGAGCGCTTTGGCGAGCTGTTTTCCTGCATCCTCACGGTCCGCGAACATGATAGACCAATCGCATCCGGATTATTTATGCTTGCGCTGGCGGGGAAAGACAAGCAGTCCGAGCACCATGGCATTGAAAACCACCACATAAAGCGGCAATATGGCTATTTCAAACGTCCAGGTTTCCAGTGCGAATACATTCAGGATGCTTCCGATGAAGAACATGGCCCATGTGAGCCTGTCTTCTGACCCCTGGTCGTGCCATATCTTCTTCATGGTCGGCAGATAGCCTATGATGTCCACCAAGATACCGATAATCAGGGCCGTGAACGGTATCCCTGACATCCACCAGAGCAGTAGGGCCGAACCGGCCCCAAGAAGGCACACTTTGTCAAATGGCGTCCAGCCGCCTGTTCCGTATCTGATGGAAAGGAATGCAACGATGACCGTGCCCACTGGCAGTGTGAACCAGAACGTGTTCCTGGCCCCGACCGACCAGTAGCTCGCGCATATTATGGCGCCGAGCACAGCCCATATGAGCCAAGTCGCCCTGTTCGGCCTGGTCTTGCCCCTGAAGATGGAAGTGAGATAAGGGATATACGCCGCTATGGCAATCACCGCGGCAGCGATTCCGAAAAAAGCGCTGTAGGTCATGCGGCCCGCCCCTTTCTGCCCTCTTTACCGCGCACTCCGCCTCTTTTCGGCAAATAGAGCAGCGCGTTCAACACGATAGTGAAAACCAGCACATAGACCGGATAGGACGCCTGGGCGAGCGTCCATTCGGATATCGCGAAGATGTTGAGGATGTCGGCTATCAGGAAAAGGCACCATGCCAGCCTGTCCTCGCTTTCCGGGTTCGTATATGCCTTCCTGAATGTTGGTATGAAACCGATAGCATCCACTACTATTGTCAGATAAAGCGCGAATGTCGGCTCGCTCGTCAGCCACCACAACAACAGCCCGGCTCCGGCTCCGAGCAGGCAGAACAAATCGAGCTTTGCCCACCCTCTCTCCCCGAACTTAAGGGAGAGGGCCGCAACGGCGAATATGCCAACCGCATAGGCCGCAGGAAGCCAGGCGCTGTCAGTCGCCCCTGCAGAAAAATAGCTCGCAGCGATTATGGCGCCCATGGCCGCCCAGATGAGCCATGTGGCCTTGTTGGGCTTGGTGGTTCCCCTGAGCGTGCCGATGATGTACGGGATGAATCCCGAGAATCCGATAATACCTGCCGCAATCCCGAAAAAAGCGCTGTAGGACATATATCTAGCCGCCTGCCTGTTCCGGCGGTTGTTCGGCTTTCCTGACAACCGCGAAGCTGGCCACCTTCTCGCCTTCGCCCAGGCGGATTATCCTCACGCCCTGGGTGTTCCTGCCGATGACCGATATGTCCTTCACAGAGGTCCTTATGGCCTGGCCCTTGGAACTCATGACTATTATCTCATTATCGTCATCCACGGCACGGGTCCCGACCACATCCCCGTTCCTGCCCTCGGTCTTTATGCTGATGACTCCCGAGCCGCCCCTTCCCTGCACCCTGTACTCGTCTATGTGGGTCCTCTTCCCATAGCCGTTCTCTGTTATCGTGAGCAGGGTGGGCTTCTTGCAGGTGGCTATGCCCACGACCTCATCCTCGCCTTCCTTGAACCTGATGCCTATCACTCCCTGGCCTGTCCTGCCTATCTCACGGGCCTCCTCTTCCTTGAACCGTATCGCCTGGCCCTTCTTGGTGGCTATTATCAGGTTCTGCTTGCCGTCGGTCTTCCTGACCTCCACCAGCCTGTCGCCTTCCTTGAGCGTTATGGCTATTATGCCGACCTTCCTGACATTGCTGAAGTTCTCCAGGGCGGTCCTCTTGATTATGCCGTTCTTCGTGACCATGGACAGGTATTCGTTGCTGTCGAATTTCTCCACGCTTATCCAGGAGGTCACCTTCTCGTCCTTGAGGTCCAGCAGGCTGACTAATGTCCTGCCGGTCGCATACCTGCTTCCTTCAGGCACCTTATAGGCCTTCAGCCAGAATGCCCTTCCCTTGTCGGTGAACAGCAGGAGATAGTTATGGTTCCTGGTGACTATGACGTCCTGCACGAAGTCCTCTTCCTTGTTCCCTGTCCCTATGACTCCTTTCCCTCCGCGGTGCTGGGAACGGTATTCATCCAGGCTCACCCTCTTGACATAGCCGCGGCTGCTTATGACAACCACCACCTCGTCGTTCGGTATGAGCGACTCCACGTCTATCTCCTCGCCTTCGGCATCAATGATGTCGGTGCGCCGCGCGTCCCCGTACCTCTCCTTTATCTCCTTCAGCTCGTTCTTGATTATGTCAAGTACCCTGTTGATGTCGCCGAGCACTTCCCTGAGCCAGGTTATCCTCTTCATCAGCTCGGCGTACTCGTTCTCTATCTTCATCTGCTCCAGTGCTATGAGCCGTGACAGCTTCATCTCCAGTATGGCATTGGCCTGTATCTCGGTCAGCGAGTAGCCCTTCATGAGGCCTTTCCGCGCCTCATCCAGGTCCTTGGACTTCCGCAGGAACTCCACTATGGGGTCTATGTTCTTCAGGGCTATCCTCAGCCCTTCCAGCACATGCGCCCTGGCCTGGGCCTCCTTGAGCTCGAACTCGCTGCGCTTCCTGACAATCTCCTTGCGGAACTCTATGAATTCGGTTATCATGCTGCGGAGCGGGAGCAGCTTTGGCTGCCTGCCCACTATGGCATGGTTTATGATGCCGAACGCGCTCTGGAGCGGAGTGTGCGCATGGAGCTGGTTGAGGATGATGTCCAGATCATAGCCCTTCTTGACGTCTATGACGATTTCCATGCCTGCCTTGTCCGAACGGTCATGGACCCCGGATATGCCATCTATCCTCTTGGACTTGGCCGCCTCGACTATGGCCTCTATGAGCGACGATTTGGTCAGCTGGTATGGTATCTCGTTGATTATGATGGCATGTTTCTTCTCGTCCTTGCTGCTTTTCCCCCGCACCTGGATGATGCCCCTGCCGGTCCTGTAGGCCTGGAAAATCCCTGCCCTGCCCACTATGGTGCCGCCAGTGGGGAAATCCGGCCCCCTCACTATGCCGAGCAGCACATCGTCCCCTGCGCCGTCTATCACGGCTATGGTGCCGTCTATCACTTCGGTAAGGTTGTGCGGCGGTATGTTGGTCGCCATTCCGACCGCTATGCCCGAAGAGCCGTTTATCAGCAGATTCGGCACCCTTGACGGGAGCACGAGCGGCTCCTTCATAGTGCCGTCGAAATTGTCCCCGAAAGCCACGGTCTCCTTCTCCAGGTCCTCCAGGAGCTCGGCGGCGATTTTGGACATCCTGACCTCTGTGTATCTCATTGCGGCTGGATTATCCCCGTCAACCGATCCAATATTCCCTTGCCCATCCACCAGCATATACCGCAACGAGAACGGCTGGGCCATCCTGATGAGCGCGTCATACACGGCCATGTCGCCGTGGGGGTGGTACTTACCAAGGCAGTCGCCGACCACACGGGCGCTCTTCTTGAACGGCTTGCCATGGGTGTTGCCGAGCTCATGCATGGCGAACATTATCCTCCTATGGACCGGCTTCAGGCCGTCCCTGATGTCAGGTATGGCCCGGCCTATTATCACCGACATCGCGTAGTCGAGGTAGCTCTCCTTCATGTCGGCTTCAATCGTTCTCTGGATTATGGTCTCAGGCATGAATGTCACCTTAGATGTCGAGGTTCTTCACCGCTGCCCCGTGCTGTTCTATGAAAGCGCGCCTAGGCTCCACCAGCTCGCCCATGAGCAGGGTGAATAGCTCGTCAGCCAGTATGGCGTCCTCCACGGTTACCTTCTTCAGGGTCCTTGTCTCGGGGTTCATGGTGGTGTCCCAGAGCTGGTCCGGGTTCATCTCCCCAAGGCCTTTGTACCGCTGGATGCCAGCCTCGCCGCCAAACGCCTTCATGGTCTCGCCAAGCTCCGCATCAGTATATGCATAGCGCACTGCCTTGCCCTTGGCCACCCTATAGAGCGGCGGCTGGGCTATGTACAGGTGCCCCTTGTCTACGAGTTCCTTGAAATACCTGTAGAACAGGGTCAGGATGAGGGTCCTGATGTGCGAGCCGTCCACGTCGGCATCGGTCATGATGATTATCTTGTGGTACCTCAGCTTCTTCAGGTCGAAGTCTTCCTTGAACCCTGCGCCCATCGAGAGCACTATGTTCCGTATGGCTTCGCTGTCTATGATTTTGTGTATCGGCGCCTTCTCCACGTTCAGTATCTTCCCGCGGAGCGGCAGTATGGCCTGGTAGCGGCGGTCGCGCGCCTGTTTGCTCGAACCTCCGGCGCTGTCCCCCTCCACAAAATATATCTCGCATTTGGCAGGGTCCTCCTCGCTGCAGTCAGCCAGCTTGCCAGGCAGCACACTGCTTTCAAACACGTTCTTCCTGCGTATCAGGTCCTTTGCCTTCTGGGCCGCTTCCCTGGCTTCCATGGAGTTGATTATCTTGGATGAGATCGTCTTGGCTATGGCCGGGTGCTCTTCGCAGTATGTCTTGAACGCCTCATAGAACAGGCTGTCCACAGCCCCGCGGATTTCGCTGTTGCCCAGTTTTGTCTTGGTCTGCCCTTCGAACTGCGGTTCGGGGACCTTGATGCTTATGATGGCCGTGAGGCCCTCTATGGCGTCATCGCCGGTTATCTTGTGCTCCTCCTTCACCAGCTTGGCGGATTTGGTGTAATCATTCACGGCCCTGGTGAGCGCGGTCCTGAACCCCACCACGTGCGTCCCGCCCTCTATGGTCTTGATGTCGTTCACGAAGCTGTAGATGCTGTCGCTGTATCCGTCCGTGTACTGGAGGGATATTTCCACCTCCACATGGTCGGTCTTCTTGTTCAGGTAATAGGGTTCGTGGAGGCCGTTGCGGGCCTCGTTGATGTGCTTGACGAACTCGACGATTCCGCCTTCGTAACGGAACTCCTCCCTCTTCCCGTTCCTCTCATCGGACAATGATATCCTCAATCCCTTGTTGAGGAACGCAAGCTCCATCATGCGCTCGCGGAGGTAGTCGTAATCGAAATCAGTGACCTGGAATATCTGGCTATCGGGCTTGAAGGCGACTGTTGTCCCGCGCTCGTTGGTGTGGCCGCCCACCTTGAACGGGTCCTTTGGTTTGCCTCTCGAGTAGCCTATGGTGTGGATCCTGCCGTTCCGGCGCACCTCTATGGTCATCCATTCCGAGAGGCCGTTCACGACCCCCATGCCCACCCCGTGCAGCCCTCCAGACACCTTATAGGCGCTTTTGTCGAACTTTCCGCCTGCATGGAGGGAGCTGGCGACCATCTCCAGGCCGGTTTTGCCAGAGGGGTGCTTGTCCACCGGTATGCCCCTGCCGTCGTCCTTTATCAGCGCTGAGCCGTCCTTCCTGAGCTCCACCTCGATATTCTTGCAGTGGCCGGCAAGGGCCTCATCTATGCTGTTATCCACTATCTCGTAGACCAGGTGGTGGAGGCCCCTTTTGGAGGTGTCGCCTATGTACATCCCAGGCCGTTTCCTGACCCCTTCCAGGCCTGCCAGGACCTGTATCTCCTTGGCCGTGTAGCCGGTTTCATCGCCCATAAGAATACCACTAATCCCGGATGGTAGTTTCACGTCGTAAAATAATGCGTTTCTTCTTCAAAAAAAGTATGCCTGGAAGTCTTTAAATTGGTATGTTTTTTTGGGTTGTTTTTGGCTCCTGATTCCGGCCGCTTTCCAGGCCCCTAAACGCTCTCCAATATCTTCGCTTTGACCTTCCACTGCTCGACCGCGTCCTTGAATTTGTCCTTGTTCAGGAACAGGACGGCGTCCACGGTGCGGTTCTTCATCATCACGATGACGTTCTTCTCCCCGACCGAGACGAAGCTCTGCGGCGGGTGCTGGCCCAGGTTCTTGGCCAGGGACTGGAGATAGCTGTTCAGCTTGAGCGTAAGCGCGCTCGCCACCGTGCCCCCGCCTTCCCCGAACTCAGAGACCATTATCTTGTCCTGTTTCAGGACCACAGCGCCCTTGAGGAGCTCGTGGTCTATCATCTCCCGGACAAGCTGCTGGGGTGACACCTTCTTCTTCTTGAGGGAGTCCCTCTCGAAGCTTATGCCCTCGGCACCAACCTCCTTCACGTATCTGCCCAGCGCCCAGGTGCGGAGGGATGCCGGCACCGTGATAAGCGAGGATGTGTACACCTCGTTCTGCTCCTCCATCATCTTGGCTATGCTGTCCTTCCACTTGGGCCAGCTCTCATCAGCTATCCTTTTCCTCTCCCTGAGGCTGCTGACCGCGCTGTCCGCCCTGCTCAGGTATTCGTCCACAAGCGCCTTGTTCCTGGCTGTGGTCTCCTGGGCTAGCAGGCCCACCTTCTCGGCTTTCAGGGAGTTCAATATGTCATATTCCTTCGATACGTCGAAGTCGTCCTTGGTGTAGTCATCTATGAGCGTCTCAAGCTCCTTTATCATGTTCTTGAGCTCGGCAGCCCTGGCAAGGAACGTGTCCTTCTCCTTGCGGATGACCATGCCGTATGCCCGTTCCAGGATGATGATCTTGATGATGTTCTCCACAGTGTAGTACGCCATTATCACGCCTATCAGGACCATCGCTATGCCGAGCATGCCCATGTCGCTCTTGAGCAGGAAATCCAGGGACTCGATGAGCGCAGGGGTTGATGAGGGCTGGGTCGCGACCACTGTCGAGACGTAGTATCCGCCGCCCAGGAACAGGATGGTGACTATGGCATCGGTCTTCCACCGCACCACAGTCCTGCCGAACGCCTTCCTGAACGCGGTGGTCAGGCTCGAACCTGCCGCTTTCTCGCTCAGGACATGGTAAAGCAGGAGCCCTACATTGTACAGGAATATGAGGAACGCCAGGGTGAGGCCGGTGGCCGCGCCATATGCGATGTAGTAGTTCTTGGTCATGTCATTGATGGTGACCAGCAGGAAGTTGGTCGGTGCCAAGAAGGCCAGGTTTATCCTCCGCACCTTGAGCTCAGGGCTCTTCAGGCCGCTCAGGTAGGTCTCCGGCGGCTGGTCTGATGTGAACTCATAAACGAGCATGTATCCTTCCTTGGACGGCTTGGCCGAGCTCCAGGTCACGAGCGCGTTGCCCGCCTCACCAGTCATCGTGAGCGTTTGGATAGACGACACGGACTGCTCTGGCTGCGGGACAACCGTTTTGGACAAGCGATCCACTACGCTGACGCCGGATGTCTCAACGCCTGTCTGGCCCGTCTGCTGGGCCGGCCTTAGTATTATGACCACACGATAGTGGTAGCTTGACGGCACCGTGCTGTAGTTGCCCAGTTTGCCGGCCGCATCCAGCAGGAACGGTATGCCAAAGTCGGAATGCGAGCAGAGTGACAGCTCAGGATAGCTGTAGAGCGGGTTCGCGTTTATGCTCGCAACGCTCGCCACCATCTCCCTTGTCTTCATGAGGTAGGCATCCTGGTCCTCGCTGCTGGCGTCCCTGAGTTCCAATACAATCCTCCGTGCGTCAAGGATGCGGGACCTTATGGCGTTGTTGTCCTGCACGTAGGATATCATGGCGCCCGCGAGGGGCTCCTCGTATGAGACCGCGATCTTCTTGCACGTCATCGATGCCGCGGAACACAGCCTGCTGCAGGTGGTGGTGTCGGAGCAGACCACGTTGCTCAGGCCGATGGTCGCGCTGCATGCCGTGTCGGCCTGTATCCTGGACTTGGAGAACTCATCAAGGCTCTGGTCTGCAACAAGGAGGTCGACATCCGTGAGCTCCGGGTTGATGGACGTGTATGTGGAGTTGGTCGCCACAGAGACCGAAACGTGCCGCTGGACCGTCATGCCCGCGCCTTCAGGTGTCACAGGGGCGAAATCATATACATAATAATCAAGGATGCCGTCATTGTCGAGGTCTACCGACTGGGTATTGGTCAGCTGCTCGGCCTTGCCTGCCGGGTAGTCCTTTTCCTCCAGGCATCCGAATCCGAGGAGGAATACAAACAGCAATATCGGTAGAACCAACGTCGTCCTGCGCATGACTGTGTTTCCATGATGCAATTTAAAATCTTGACGTTGTCTGAATGTGCATGCATTCCGTCCTCCCGCATGTTCTGAAAGTCATAAAGCCCACAAAGGAGGAAGCAGAGCTGGAGGGGAAGTTCTGCCATCTGATGGTCTCATATATCCAGGCCAGCGTGCCGAAAGGGTGCAAGGCCGTGCTCACGGGCTCCATGGCAAAGGGCACGTTCCTGCGCGACAAGCGGGATGTGGATATCTTCGTGCTTTTCGACCGCTCTGTGCCCAGGGAGCGCCTGGAGCCGTCCATCCGCCATATAATGCATGTGGCCTTCCCCGGTGTCGGATACCAGATGAGCTATGCGGAGCACCCGTACGCAAGGTTCCATTTCGAGGGCAGGCGGCTGGACCTGGTGCCGGCCTACCGCATATCCGATGCATCCGAGCGCCTGAGCGCGGTGGACCGGTCCGTGCTCCACACTTCGTTCGTGCTCAAGAACCTCAGGCCAGGCCAGGCCGGCGATGTCCTCCTGCTCAAGCAGTTCCTGAAGGCCAGCGGGATGTACGGCGCAGAGATAAAGACAGCGGGCTTCTCAGGTTACCTGTGCGAGCTGCTGGTGATACACTACGGCGGATTCGCCAACCTGGTCAAGGCAGCGGCCAAATGGAAAACACCGATGCTCATAGAACCCGGAAGCGGGAAAAGCTCGGAAAAAGCAAAAAAACAAATCAAAAACAAAAAAACCCCGAAAAGCGCGAGCGCGGGTGCTGGTGGAGTTGGGGGTGTTGGTGGCGCGAGCGAATCCGCAAGATTCGAATCATCTTTTGTTGTTGTTGACCCGACCGACGCTAACCGGAATGTCGCGGCAGCGGTATCTCCAGAGAACCTCAAGCGGTTCATCGGCATCTGCAGGCGCTTCGCAGCCAAGCCGTCCAAATCCTTCTTCTTCACGAAACCCGAGACCTTCGAGGAGAGGGCGGCCCGGGCATCGCGGGGGAAGAAGCTAATCCTGCTCTCCATGCCTAGGCCGGAGATAGTGGACGACGTGCTCTGGGGCCAGCTGCACAAGATGAACGGCCAGCTGGAACGCCATCTCACGGACCTGGGTTTCGCTCCCAAAGCCATCCTGGCAGAAGACACAAGGCATCTGGTGCGGCTCGCCATCATATTGGACAGCGATGCGCTCCCGGCCACCATGCTGGTGGAGGGCCCGCCTTTGGAGATGAAGAAGCACGCGGAGCAGTTCAAAAAGAGCCACAAAAAAGCGAAATTCACGATAAAGAAGAAGCGGCTCTATGCCACAGTGAGGCGTCCGGTCGTGAAGGCAGAGGATGCCATCATGCAGTTCTTCCACTCGTTCTCAAAGACCAAATCCCATCTCGCCTATCATGAGGAGATGCTGATTCTGGAGCGGCCGTCCCAAGGGCGGTAAATGATTTTTCAACCACGCTCTCACGGCTTCAGGGTCTGCTGCCGCCCCTTGAATAAACAAGCCCCAGCCTGAATTCGCTTGTGCCTGCGTCCGAATAGCTGACGCGTTCTATCTTGCCGTCAGGATTCAGTATGTAATCGGTATAAGAGGAATCCATCTCCGGAGCGAAAAGCCTGGCCTTCCACGTTTCCGACAGCATCGCGCCCACCGCCCCGCTGTTCCGGCCGGTCGAACAGGATATCAGGATGACTGTGGGGTCCCTGGCGAACACCGTGCCCAAGGCCTTGAGCTCGTTCCTGTCGGTCAGGTCTATCCTTCCTTCATCAGTATCCTTACCCATCCTGATGGAGTCAGGGGTCCCATGGCCCCCGATCGCCAGCGTGTCTATCTTCCCGTATTTATCAGCTACTGAAGCTATCTTTCCGTAGAATTCGCCTTCGTTTTCCGCTTCCACTATGATTACGCGGTAGTATTTGGTCAGCTTTTCAAGCCGGACCCCTTCAACGTAGAACGCCCCGTTGGGGTCATTCTTGTTGAAAACCGCCAAAAGGAGCGGCTTTTCCTGGTTTTTCCCGTTGAGCGAGGAATGGAGCGACCCCAATGTCTCCTTGTCATAGCGCATGAAATACACGATTCCCGTCTTCCCGTAGAGTTCCCTGGTTTTTTCAGTGCCTATTGTTGAAAGCGCATACGCGAAGTTCAGGCATATCTCTGCATTGTTGTATTCCGCTCCCAAGGACTTTGCCAGTTTCTTGCCGTCAGCATACAGCGTGGCCAGGGCAAGATAGTGGTCTTCCATCTTTTCATTCGGGATGGAATGGTAGCGCTGCCGGAAAGTCGCGGCCTCCAGGGCCAAGACCGCTTTTGCCGGCTCCTGCTCGGTCTTGCAGATGTGCCGTATCAGCATGCCCAGCCCAGGGCTGTAGTCCTGCAGCAATCCCCTAAGGCAATAGAGCGCCATTGCCGTCTGGCTTCCGGAATGCCTTGCGACATAATCCACCAGGGCGACTTTTTCCCGGACTGTTTCCGGCGTCCATTCGCGCTTATCCTTGATGAAGAAATAGATGGCGCCGGGCTTAAGGGCCTCGGAAAAAGTCTGGAGCACGATATCGCTGTTGCCGGCCTTCCGGATTGCGTATTCCATCAGCCCAAACATCTCAGCACTGAGGTCCGGTCTTGTCAGGATGGCGTTGAATGTCGGGCTTGCGGTATTCGTCGCGTCGTTGTCTATTATCGTCCCGACTGTCTGGAAGAGGCTGAAGAAAAACTCCTTTGTGAGCTGGCTGGTGCCGAAGCTTTCGTTTTCCCGGATTGAGGAAACGGCCCATAGATACTTGTAGGCGTTCTTTTCGTAATACCCGGTCAGGTCGGAATCCGCAGGAAGCAGCTTTGCATTTCGCCTGGTCTGCTCAAGCAGATAATCAGCAAGGACCGGCTCCTTCTGGCATTTTTTTAATATGGAAGATATGCCGTCCATGAGCCCCTGCTTTGATTTTTGGCTGTACCCTTTCTCTGAAGCGGTGGAAAGGATTTCTGAAGCCATCTGCCTGTGGCCGTCCGGCAGTCCGTCAAGCCAGGCTTTGACCACCTGGGCTTCAGGATCGCCTGCGTTCTTCTTCTCTTTAAATGCCATCTGTCATGCTTTTGCTGGAATAATAATAAAAGGGCATCTTCCCGGAATCAAAATCTAGAGCATGACCCTTTCGCCAGGCAGCGGAGCCAGCGCATCAAAGCCGTGCTCCTCTTTCATCTCTTTGGCGAATTCCTCTGGTTTGTCGCCATGCACCAGCAGCAGTTTCCCGGGATTGGCCTTCTTTATGAACTCAAGCAAATCCGACCGGCCGGCATGCGCAGACAAATCCAGGTATTCCACAGGCAGGTCCACGGTCAGTTGCTGCTCGTCCTTTGTTATATAGCCGTCGCGTAGCAGGTTCCAGCCATTGGTCCCCTCGACACAGTACCCTGTGAATATCATCTTGGACTTGTTGTTGACATTGAACATGTAATCCATCACAGGTCCGCCGTTCAGCATGCCTGCGGTGGTTATTATCACGGACGGCTCGCGCACTGCAGCCTTCCGGTCAGCTGGCGAAGCCACCATGGTCACACTCCGCGCAGCCTTCCTGAAAGTGCTCGCATCCCGTATGTACCCGCCATGGTCAAGATATATCTTGGTCAGCGCCTTCCCCATGCCGTCCACATACACCGGCACGTCCTTGTCATGGTGCCTGATGAGCGATATCAGCTCCTGGGTCCTCCCAAGCGCGAACGCAGGCATGAGCACGTTCCCCCCGTTCTCCAATGTCTCGTATACCTCCTCCATGAGCTTCTTCTCTGTCTCCTTCCTCGGAGGGTGCTCCTTCTTCGCATAAGTGGTCTCTATCATGAGCACGTCCACGCCCTCCACCGGCCTGGCGCCTTTGTGCATCTGGGTGGGTTCGCACTTGAAATCACCGCTGTAGAAGAAGTCCATGTCCCTGTACTGCACATCCACCATGGCCGCGCCGCTGATGTGGCCCGCATCAAAAAGCTCTATCCTGGTCTCTCCGGTCTCTATGGGCCTCTTGTAGAGCAGCGGGTCCCAGTTCTTCATGGCCTTGTTGAGGTGGCCGAGGTGGTAGGGGAGGCCCTCACCCATGATTTTCATGGAGTCCATCCAGAGGACCTCGCAGATGTCCTTTGTCGGCGGCGTGGAGTACCACCTCACCCTGTTCTCGCGGTAGATGGCAGGCAGGCATCCGCTGTGGTCCAGGTGCGCATGGGAGAGCACGACCATGTCAGGATCCAGGGGTGTATCTATCGGGAATTTCGGAACCCCGCTCTGGTCGAATATCTTTATGCCGTAGTCAAGCATGATGTTCTTGTCGGTGTGGAGCAGGAAGGCGCTCCTTCCGACCTCCCTTGACGCGCCCAGGCACTCCACGAACGGTTCCATGAGCTGAATTGTTACAGAAACTTTTAATAGGCTCACAGCATAAGCACTATCATGGCAGTCGTCTCAGAGTTAAAGTCGCTAACAATCCCGATTGTTATGCTTGGGATCATATATGTGGTGTCCATCGTGTTCTTCCATAACGTGGAGGGCTGGAATTTCCTGGATGCCGCCTATTATACCACGGTCACCCTTGCCACCGTCGGATACGGCGACCTCACACCAGAGACCAATCTGGGCAAGGTGGGCGCCATAGTGCTTATATTCACCGGGGTCTCCACCGCGCTTTACGTGATAACGCACCTCGGCATACTGAGGGAGAAGACCATAGACCCGCATGTGCAGCGCCGCATCGAGATGCTGCGCAACCTCACATCGCTCCAGACCGGCAATGTGCGGAGCGACGAGGTCAGGAAAATCAAGGCCAAGATACAGAAGATAAAGGAAGCGCATGAGGGCAAGGACCAGGGATTCGGTCGGTTGTGAATGTCATTCTACTCTGAGAAGTTCCAGCGCAACCCCCTCACCAAAGCCCAGCAGGCCAGGGTCCGCAAAACCGTGTTCGCCATAGCCGGGCTGGGCGGCACAGGCGGCTTCATGCTTGAGAACCTCATCAGGATGGGCGCCGAGAACCTCATGGTATTCGACAGCGACCGCTTCGAGCTCTCCAACTTCAACCGCCAGGCGCTGGCCACGGACGATTTCCTGGACATGCCCAAAATCCATGCGGCTCTCGCTCGCGCCAAAACTATAAACAAAAACATAACAATAACCGCTTCGGGGCATTTCGACGACAAATCTGACATCCGCCCGGCCGACATCATCCTGGACGGCACCGACACCCTTGCCTCAAAGGCTGCCATCGCGGCCGCGGCAAGGAAGGCGAAGCTCCCGTATGTCTTCTGCTCTGCAGCATCATCCCGCGGAATGGTGAGCGTGTTCACCACCTACAGGTTCGAGAAGGCGTTCCAGATACAAGAGTTGCCTGAGTACAGGCACCCGGCATGCTCAGACGTCCTCTGCCCTGCCGCCTCGCTCGCAGGCACGCTCGCAGCCTCCCAGGCGCTGAATTACGTGCTGGGGAAGCCATATGTGAAGGCGCCGCAAGCGCTCTTCTTCGACCTTTTCAGGGAAAAAATCTTCTGGAGGGCGAGGCTGGGATGAGCGACTACTACATAGTGGAGCCATGCACGACAGCGAAGGGTTTCGAGATAAAACTGAAAGACAAGAAGATAGATTTGATGAAAGCGGAAGGGGCGCTTTCAACCATCGGGGAAGTCGTCGGGAAGAGCGGGGCGGTGCTGCTGGTGAAGATGGAAAAGGGCCTTTCGCTCAGCATCTATGCGAGCGGCAGGATGATGGTGAAGGGCAAGAAGGCAACCCAGACGGAGGCGGACAGGCTCGCCACAAAGATATGCGGCGCCCTGGAAGGGGCGGGTGCCATCCTATGAAGCTCGATTTCCATATCCACACGAAATATTCCGATGACTCGCTCACCGAACCCAAAAATCTCGTAGCCAAGGCGCGCAGGCTGGGCATCATCCCTGCGATAACCGACCACTATTCCACGAAGGGGCACGCTGCCATGCGGCAGCTCAAGGCCGAGTTCATACCTGGCGAGGAGATACTCACGGACAAGGGCGACCTCATAGGCCTTTACCTGAACGAGGAGATAAGGAAGGGCATCCAATTCCTCGAAGCGCTCGACCAGATACGCGGCCAAGGCGCTATCGCATATCTTCCCCATATGTATGATTATGCAAGGGCCGGCAGCCATGCGAGCGAAGACGAGGCGGCAAAGGTGGATGTGGTGGAGGTGTTCAACGCGAGATGCCTCAATCCGGAATACAACATGCGCGCGAAGGCGTTCGCCCACTCGCACAATCTCCTCCAGGCAGCAGGAACAGACAGCCATTTCCTTTTCGAGTTCGGCTCAACCTACACAGAGCTTCCTGACTTCGACATCAACAATCCGAAAGCCCTTCTCAAGGCCCTGGGCTCCAAAAACACAAAACTCGTGACAAGAAAAGCGCCAATCTACGCCCGGGGGACCACGACCATA
>Ga0315275_10000138_pt1 | contig 55793 bp, 57 predicted proteins | sample YL17G03_0_MG_FD_205557 | JGI IMG/M metagenome (GOLD analysis project Ga0315275, IMG submission 205557) | Sediment microbial communities from Yellowstone Lake, YNP, Wyoming, USA - YL17G03_0 | ecosystem: Environmental > Aquatic > Freshwater > Lake > Sediment | place: USA: Wyoming | collected... | reverse complement strand
GCCTCCCTGCTCAAGGTGGTCTCCGGCCGATGGTCCGACCGCGCCCGCCGGCGCAAGCCGCTCGTCGTTGCAGGCTACTCCCTCGCGGGAGCGGTGCGGCCGCTCATCGGCCTCGCGACCGGCTGGCCAACGGTCCTGCTGTTCCGCTTCGCCGACCGGGTCGGCAAGGGGCTGCGCACCTCGCCTCGGGATGCCCTCATCGCCGACGCCACCCCTGCGCCGCAGCGCGGGGAGGCGTTCGGGTTGCAGCGATCACTCGACCACGCCGGCGCGGTGGCGGGGCCGCTTGTGGCCGCGGCGCTGCTGGCCGGCGCCGGTCTTTCGCTACGAGCGGTGTTCCTGCTCTCGGTGGTCCCCGCCGCGGTGGCGGTCGTGGTGCTGGGCGGCTGGGTGCGGGAGGCCCCTCGCGCGGTGCTCGCTCCCCCGACAAAGGCGGCGGGGGCGTGGCGTGAGCTGGGCCGCCCGATGCATGTGGTACTCGCGGCGTTGCTGCTGTTCACCCTCGGCAACTCCACCGACGCGTTCCTGCTGCTGCGCCTGTCAGGCGCCGGCGTGTCGGTTGCCGGCGTGGCGCTCCTGTGGTCCGCTTTCCACGTCGTGAAGATGGTGTCGACCTACGTGGGCGGCCGCATCTCGGACAGACTCGGGCGGCGACCGATGGTGATCATCGGTTGGGCCTACTACGCCTCCGTGTACCTAGCCTTCGCCCTGGTCAGCTCGCGGGCCGCGATGGTCGCGACGTTCCTCGCCTACGGCCTCTACTACGGTCTCACGGAGCCGGTAGAACGAGCCTGGGTGGCGGACCTCGCGCCGCCACACCTGCGCGGCACGGCGTTCGGGCTGTACCACGGCGTCATCGGCCTGGCCGCCCTGCCGGCAAGTCTGCTGTTCGGTCTGCTCTGGCAGCGGCTCGGCGCCCCAGTGGCGTTCCTCACCGGGGCCGGCCTCGCCCTCGCCGCTACGGTTCTTCTAGCCCTCGTGCCGCGCGGTGCGCCTCGGCCGTAGCCTCCCGGGCGATCGCCCGGACCAGACCGGAGAAGATGAGCCTGTGCGCGGGGTAGAGGAGGTTCCAGTACAGCGCACCCCCGAGGCCGACCGGCGCGAACAGCGCGGTCTGCACCAGACGCGTGCCGCCGCCGTCAGGCACGGCCTGCCACTGCAGCCAGGCCCGTCCCGGGAGCCTCATCTCGGCCCGCAGGCGCAGCAGGTGCGGCGGCTCCACTTCCTCGACGCGCCAGAAGTCGAGTGCCTCCCCGGCGAGCAGCTCGCGAGGGTGGCGGCGGCCGCGACGAAGGCCAGGGCCACCGGTCACGCGGTCCACGAGGCCACGCAGCCACCACGCCCAGTTCCACACGAGCCAGCCGCGCTCGCCGCCGAGGCTGGAGAAGATCTCGAAAACCGTTTGCGGGCTCGTCTCGATGCGCACCGTCCGCACCTCGCGGATCAACCCCTCCCGGTCGGAGAGCTCCACCGTCGAGCCGCTGCCGAGCGCACCGCTCCATCGCGTCTCCACCTCTCCCCGCTCGATGGCCCCCAGCGCCTCCTCGACGGCGCGCCGGTACGTGAGCGGCCGAATCGCGGGAAACAACGACAGTGCCCTGGCGGTGTCCGCGAGCAGCGGGTGGATGACGCCCTCGATGATGGGGACCGCCAGCCGGTTGGGTATCGGCGTCACCAGGCCGACCCAGCGCGCCGCGAGCCCGGGGGCCAGCACGGGGACCGGCACGATCACGCGCCTGAGGCCGCGCACCTGCGCGTACACCTCCATCATGTGTTTGAAGCTGAGCGCGTCCCCCCCAACCTCGACCACCCCGAGCGGCTCGCGCTCGAGCGCGGCGAGCAGGTAGCTCAGAACGTCCCTCACCGCGAGCGGCTGAACGGGGTTGCCGACCCACCGCGGGGCCACCATCACCGGTAGCCTCTCGGTGAGGTAGCGGACCATCTCGAAGGAGGCGGAGCCCGCCCCGATGATCGGACCGGCGCGCAGCTCCGTCGTGGGGAGCCCTGCACGGAGGATCTCGCCCACTTCCGCGCGACTCGCGAGGTGGGTCGAGGCCTGCCCCGCCTCGGGCATGAGCCCGCCCAGGTAGACCACCAGCCGCACACCGGCTGCGGCGGCCGCAAAAGCGCGCGCGGCCCGGGCGTCCATCTTTGCGAAGTCTCGGCCCGCGGTCATCGAGTGGACCAGGTAGAACGCGGCTTCGATGCCCTCGAGCGCAGCAGGAAGCGCAGCTGGCTCCAGCAGGTCTGCCTTCGCGAGCTCGACTCTGTCGGCCCATGGCCTCCCTGCGATGCGTGCGATATCCCGCACGAGCAGGCGAACGTCGTGACCACGCTCGAGCAGACGCGGCACCAGGCGGCCGCCGATGTAGCCCGTCGCACCGGTCACGAGCACCTTCATCGCCACCTCCCCGGACGAGATCTTCGCACGCTTCCCTCAGCGCTCCGAGCCGAGCCTGCGTTCAGGCTTCCCTTGAGAACGGTGCTGGCGCACAATTGGCCGTTACGCCGCGTCTGCTGGTGCGGCACAGGGAAGAGCGGGGCCGGCAACGGCGTTTGCGCGGACAGGCCAGGCGTGAACGCAGGTCAGGCTTGGCCCGGCCGTTCACCGCTGCCTTGCGACCCCTTCCCACCGCTTTCGGTGCCGGACTACACGCGGTTGGGAGCGGCGACCGGCGCTTGCGTGCGCCCGGCGGAAGGCGAACAACGGGGGATGTCACGATGAGCGACACGGCTTTCAAGCAGCAACTGTACGACGTCGACCCGCAGGAAACCGCGGAGTGGGTCGAGTCGCTCGACCACGTCCTCGAGACCGAAGGGCCCGAGCGGGCCCGGTTCCTCCTGCGCAAGGTCCTCAAACGGGCGCGCATGCAGCACCTCGGGATCGAGGTGATCCAGACCCCGTACATCAACACGATCTCGCCGGAGCAGGAGCCCGCGTTCCCGGGCGACGAGGAGATGGAGAAGCGCATTCGACGCATCGTGCGGTGGAACGCGATGGCCATGGTCACCCGGGCCAACCATCGCTACCCCGGGCTCGGCGGTCACCTTTCCACGTACGCATCGGCAGCCGCGCTCTACGAGGTGGGGTTCAATCACTTCTTCCGCGCAAGTGCGGACGGGAGCGGGGACCAGATCTACTACCAGGGGCACGCGGCGCCTGGCATCTACGCCCGGGCTTTTCTCGAGGGCCGCCTCGGCGAGGAGCACCTCGATGCGTTCCGGCGCGAGACCACGGGCCACGGGCTGCCCTCGTACCCGCACCCGCGCTCGATGCCGCACTTCTGGGAGTTCCCCACGGTCTCGATGGGGCTCGGGCCCCTGAACGCGATCTACCAGGCGCGCTTCAACCGCTACCTCCACAACCGGGGGCTGAAGGACACATCGGCCTCACGAGTGTGGGCGTTCCTCGGCGACGGGGAGACCGACGAGCCCGAGGCTCTCGGTGCTCTCCACGTGGCCGCTAGCGAGGGGCTCGACAACCTCATCTTCGTCGTGAACTGCAACCTTCAGCGGTTGGACGGCCCGGTGCGGGGCAACGGAAAGATCATCCAGGAGCTCGAGGCCGTCTTCCGCGGCTCCGGCTGGAACGTGATCAAGGTCATCCTCGGCCGCGAGTGGGACGACCTCCTGGCCCGCGACACTTCGGGTGTCCTGGTCGAGCGCCTCAACACCGTGGTGGACGGCTGGTGGCAGCGCTATCACGTGGAGGGCGGCGCCTTCATGCGCCAGCACTTTTTCGGCGCCGACCCGCGCCTGACCAAGCTCGTGGAGCGCCTCTCCGATTTCGAGATCTGGAACCTCAAGTTCGGCGGCCACGACTACCGAAAGGTGTACGCCGCCTACAAGCTCGCGACAGAAACAACGGGGCGCCCCACCGCGCTCCTCATCAAGACCGTCAAGGGCTGGGCGCTCGGCAAGGACTTCGAGGGACGCTACACCACGCACCAGCTCAAGAAGCTCAACGCGGCGCAACTGCGGGCGTTCCGGGACGTCGTGCACCTCCCGATCCCGGATCAGGATCTTGTCGAGGAGCCGCCCTACTACCACCCCGGCATGGACAGCCCCGAGGTGGCCTACCTGCTGGAGCGCCGGCGCGCCCTCGGCGGGACTCTGCCCCAGCGCAGGACACAGGTGAGCGTGCCGGTGCTCCCGGGCGAGGATGTCTACGAGGAGTTCTACCAGGGGACACCAGAGAAGCGCGAGGTCTCCACGACGATGGCGTTCGTCCAGTTGCTCCGGAAGCTCGTCCGCACCAGGGAACTGGGGCCGCGGATCGTGCCCATCATCCCGGACGAGGCTCGCACCTTCGGCATGGAATCCCTGTTCAAGGACCTGGGCATCTACGCCGCCAAGGGGCAGCTCTACGAGCCCGTGGACCACAACCTAATCCTGCGCTACCGGGAGGCGAGGGACGGCCAGATCCTCGAGGAGGGGATCACCGAGGCCGGCTCGATGGCCTCGTTCACCGCCGCTGGAACCGCGTACGCCACGCACGGCTTGTCAATGGTCCCCTTCTACATCTTCTACTCGATGTTCGGCTACCAGAGGGTTGGCGACCTCGTGTGGGCGTTCGGCGACGTGCGCGGCCGGGGGTTCCTCCTCGGCGCCACCGCCGGCCGCACCACGCTCCAGGGCGAGGGGCTGCAGCACGACGACGGGCACAGCCACGTGCTGTTCTCGGTGATGCCCAACGTGCGCGCCTACGACCCCGCCTTCGCCTACGAGCTGGCCGTGATCATCAAGGACGGCATCAGGAGGATGGTGGAGCGGCAGGAGGACATCTTCTACTACATCACGCTCTACAACGAGAACTACGACATGCCGGCGATGCCCGAGGGCGTCGACGAGGGGATCGTCCGGGGCATCTACCTCCTGCGAGCCACGACCGGCGAGTTCCAGCACAGGGCACAGCTGCTCGGCAGCGGAACCACGCTGCGCGAAGCGCTGCGGGCGGCCGACATCCTGGCCGAGCGGTTCGGCGTCGGCGCCGACGTCTGGAGCGTCACCAGCTACCAGCAGCTGCGCGCCGATGCGCTCGCCGCGGAACGCTGGAGCCGCCTCCATCCCGCCGAGCCCGCGCGCGTGCCCTTCCTGACGCAGCAGCTGGCCGACTCACCCGGGCCGGTCGTCGCGGCCAGCGAGTACATGAAGCTGGTGCCGGACATGGTGGCGCGCTTCGTCCCTCGGGGCCTGACCCCCCTCGGCACGGACGGCTACGGCCTCTCGGACACCCGCGCCGCGCTGCGCCGCCACTTCGAGGTGGACGCGGAGAGCATCGTGGTTGCGACGCTCGCGGCCCTCGCACGCGACGGAAAGGTGCCTCGCGATCTCGTGGCCTCCACGATCATCGCCTTTGGCCTCGACCCCGACCGTCCCGACCCCGCCAGCCGCTGAATGACCCCAGTGGCTTGGAGTCCGCGGGGTAACTGCCCGCACTGAATTCACTCGCCTGAAATCCCGTATGTGCAACTCTCACGAGCAACAAAGAACTAGCGGGTGGGGGCAGTCAATCCGCCAAGCGGGTGCCAGCGGCCATGCCTCCCGAGGCCGCGGGAACCCAGCGCGCGGACCGGGCCGGGGTGTCGGTGATCCTGCAGAGCGGGAGACACCGAGGGGCCCCGGCACGGCACGCGCTGCTGGGTCGCGGCCGAGGGAGTCTTGGCGCGCAGCGAGCGGGGGCGAGCAAGCGACGAGCGGCCGCGCACCCGCTTGGCAAAACAAGGACGCCACGCAGTGGCAAGAAAAGCGATCAGTGAATGCGGGGAAGGCCCTTGAGGAAGATCATCTTGCCGTCGCCGGGGGCGTAGAAGTCGGGGAGCTCGGCAGCGATCTCGTAGCCGCAGCGCAGGTAAAAAGCCCGGGTCGGTGCGTACTGTTGGCGCATCGAGGTTTCGAGGTACACGCGCGTGTGGCCTTCGCGGGCCATCCAGGTCTCGGCCGTCTCCAGCAGCGTGCGACCCAGTCCCTTGCCTTGCGAGGCCGGGTGCACGGCCATCCAGTACAGGTCCGCCGAGGTCAGCGTGACGGCGATCGGGCCCCAGCACACGTACCCTATTACGTTCCCCTCATCCTCCAGAATCAGAAAGCGGTAGTGGCTCTTCTTCCCATGAGTGAGGCCTTCGTCGATGAGCTCGAGGGCGACCTGCAGCTCCTTTGCGTTGAAGAAGCCTGTGGAGCGAAGCAGCTCCTCGAGCGGCGCGCGGTCCTCGGGTCGCAGATCGGTTCGGATGTTCACACGGCCTCCGGGGTCAAAAGCAGACCGCCGCAAGCCTAGCACCGAAACCTGGGGCTCAGCTCCGGAGGGCGGCTCCCACGATTCGGCCCACCACGTCCGCGGTGGTGAGGCGTGCGTTGCCTGCCGCGGCCATGAAACCGGCGTCCGCCGAAAGGCACGGGTTCGTGTTCACCTCGAGAATGACGGGCTGCCCGGATTCGTCCAGCCGCAGATCCACGCGGCCGTACCCCGTGAGGCCGCAGGCGTCCCAGGCCGCGAGCGCCAACTCGCGGAGGTGCGCACACAGCGCGGCGTCCTCCTCTCCGGGGAACCGCCGCACCGTGTGGGTCTCCTCGAACGAACCGGTGGCCCACTTGGCCTCGTAGCCCACCAGTGCCGGAACCTCGGCGGGGAAGTCCACGAACGCGATCTCGGCCACCGGCAGTGTCTCGACCCCTGCCTCGCCCTCGAGAAGCGAGACGTTGAACTCGCGCCCCGGGAGGAAGTGCTCGAGCAGGATCGGCTGCCCGGGAAAACGCGTCGAAAGCGCGCGGGCACGGGCCAGCGCTCGCTCCGGAGTCCTGACCACTGCCTCCCCCTCCAGGCCTACGGAGGCGTCCTCCCAGGCCGGCTTGAGGATCCACGGCGGCGGCACGCTCTCGAGCACAGCCGGGTGGGCGAGGTCGAGCCGGCCCCCCGCGGCCACCGGCAGGCCGCAGGCGGACAGCAGCCCCCGGGTGACCAGCTTGTCGGTGGTGAGCCAGAGCGCGGCCGCCGAGGAGCCGGTGAAGGGTACCCCCAGCAGCTCCAAGACCGCGGTGGCGGCAGCGTGGAGCATGGGGAGGCCGGGCGGCGCCTCGAGCAGGTTGCAGACCATGGCGCCCGTGAGCTCCCCCGCGTGCTCCCAGACGCGCCCCTCCCGCACCGCAACCCTGGTGTGCGGGATGTTCAGCGCTTCGAGCCCCTCCTCGAACACCCGTGCCTGGTCGAGGACGTCGGCGGTGGAGGCGTCGGCGGCAGGATCCACCGCGCTGTGCGCGATCACCGCCCGCGCGAACTTCACAGGCCGTACCTCGCGCGGGCCGACTCCACGATCGCGCCGATCAGCTCCCGGTAGTGGACACCGGCGAGTCGAGCCATGATCGGGAGGTCCGAGCGCACGTGGTTGAGCCCCGGCAAGGGGTTCACCTCGAGAAAGTGCAGGATTCCGGCGGCGTCGCAGCGCAGGTCTACCCGGGCGGCGTCGCGGCAGCCCAGGGCGGCAAACACCGCGAGGGCCAGCTCCCGCGCCTGCTCCGCCAGCGGGTCGTCCGCGAGCAGGCGGTAGGCGACGCGCTCCAGGTACTCCTCCTTGTTGAGGGCGGTGTAGGCCGCGGCCTCGGCCTTCCCGGTGAACGAGACCTCCATCACGCCCAGCACGCGGGCCGTCGCACCGTGGCCGAGGACACCCACCGTCACCTCACGGCCTGAAAGGAACGCCTCCACGAGCACCGGCTGACGGTGCTGCTCGAGCATGGCCCGACACGCCGCCGCCAACTCCTCGTGTCTCCTCACCAGCGAGTGCTGGTTCACGCCCTTCGAGCTCCCCTCGGCCAGTGGCTTGAGGAACAGCGGGACCGGCAGGTCCACCGCACGGGCCTCCTCCGGGGAGCCGACGACCGCGAACGGCGCGGTGGGAAGGCCATGGTCACGGACGATCCGCTTGGCCACCGCCTTGTCGAGGGTCACGGCACAGGTGAGCGGGTCGGCAAACGTGTAGGGCTGGTCGAAAAGCTCGCAGAGCGCGGGCACCTGCGCCTCCCTCGAGCGCCCCGAGACCCCCTCGCAGATGTTGAAGACGAGGTCCCAGCGCTCGCCGCCCACCAGGCGCCGGGAAAGCTCCCTTCCGCGGCCGACGCGCTCGACGCCGTGGCCCAGTTCGACCAACGCGCTCTCGAGTCCGGCGATGGTGTCCTCGCTGTCGAACTCCAGCACGTCGTCGGGAGCAAAGCCCGCCTCGAGATAGTCCTCCTTCAGGTCGTAGCAGAGCCCGACGGAGAGTCCCATCGTCTCAGGCGTGCTCCGCCGGGTCGACGTAGGAGTAGGTCTGGCCGGCCCAGTTCCGCAGGCTCACGTAACCGTTCTCGTAGTCGAGGATGGTCTCGGCCTGGATCGGCACCTTGCCGCCGCCGCCCGGGGCGTCGATCACGTAGGTCGGCACCGCGTAGCCCGTGGTGTGGCCGCGCAGCCCGCTCATCAGCTCGATACCCCTGTGCACGCTGGTCCGCAGGTGGCCGGAGCCGACGACCGGATCGCACTGGTACAGGTAGTAGGGCCGCACCCGGACGCGAAGCAGTCCGTGGAAGAGGTCTTTGAGCGTCTGCACGTCGTCGTTCACCCCCCTCAGGAGCACGGTCTGCGAGCCGAGGGGAATGCCGCCGTCGGCCAGCAGGTCGCAGGCGCGCGCCACCTCCGCGGTGACCTCGCGCGCGTGGCAGAAGTGCAGCGACAGCCAGACGCGGTGCTTGCGCAGCACGGCCACCAGCTCCGGGGTGATGCGCTGCGGCAGGAACGAGGGCACGCGCGAGCCGATGCGCAGGAACTCGATGTGCGGGATCGCCGAGAGGCGGCCCAGCAGGTCGTCCAGGCGGTCGTCGGACATCAGCAGCGGGTCGCCGCCCGAGAGCAGCACGTCGCGCACCTCGGTGTGCTGCTCGAGGTAGGCGACGATGGCGTCCACCCTTCGGGGGAGCGGATCCAGCCCGCCCTGGCTCACCAGGCGTGAGCGTGTGCAGTAGCGGCAGTACGCCGCGCAGGTGTCGAGGGCGAGAAGCAGGACGCGGTCCGGGTAGCGATGCACGAGGCCCGGTATAGGCGAGTCGTGATCCTCACCGCAGGGGTCGGTCATGTCCCCGGGCCCGACGAGCAGTTCTTCCTCCCGCGGCACGACCTGTAGGCGGATCGGGCAGGAGGGGTCGTTGGGGTCGATGAGCTCCGCAAAGTGCGGGGTCACCGCCACTGCGAACTTCTCCCGCGACATGGCGAGGCCACGCCGCTCGGCACCGGTCAGCCGCAGCAACTGCTCGAACTGCTCTGGCTTGATGAAGCGGTGGTGCATCTGCCAGTGCCAGTCGTTCCAGCGCGCGGGGTCGTAGGACTCGCCGAAGATCCGGCAAATCTCTTCGCGCCGCGCGCTACGTTTCAGGGGATCGGCAGGTACTGTGTTTTCCTTCATGGTCTCCTACCTCCGACAAAGGAGGTGTTGTGCTCGTGTGCCGGTTTTTCGGGCAGAGAGAGAGGGACCCAGACTCTCTATGGCTTGGTGCTCTGTGGGCCACCCGGTCCGGGCCCGGCAAGATCGCCCCGAGGGCGGCGGGAGCATGGCTCTCGTCCCCTTAGGCCGGCGTCCCGCCAGAGCCTCGCCGCGGGGCGGGGGGTGCGCCGCAGGCTCCCGTGGCGAGCAATTCCGTGGTGGGAAAAGCAACCGCGGCCGCACTCGGCGATACTTCAGGCGGGGCCGCGGAGAGAAGACTCACGCGGTGGGTACTACTTGGAGGCTGGTCGGATGAGACGTCCGTGTCCATCTCGATTCAAAGATAAAGCACAAATCATAGTTGTCAAGGGGGGGCCTCCAGGATGGCAACTCAAGCGCCCACACCTCCCGCGACGTCGCCCCCCGTGTGGCATGCTGCGCCGGTGCCCGGCATCATCGTGTACGCGGACGAGCGCCTCGTCGCGCTCAACAAGCCCGCCGGCGTGAGCCTCGCGACCAGGCGGGCCGAGCCGCACGCGGCAGTCGCGCGTTTGCTCGCCGCGCTGCCGCACGACGAGCGCCTGCAACACGGTCTTGCAGCCGAAGACCTGCTCCTCGTGCATCGCCTCGACGTCGGCACCTCGGGGTTAGTGCTGCTGGCGAGAGACGCCGAGGTCCACCGCGACCTCGCGCGCGCCTTCGGCGAGCGCCACGTCGGCAAGCTCTACCTCGCGCTGGTCTGGGGGTGTCCCAGGCCGCGCGCGGGCCGCTGGGAGTGGCCGCTCGGCCCCGACCGCCGCGACCGCCGACGGATGCGCGTCGATCCCGGGGGCCGCCGCTCCGTGACGGACTACGAGGTGCTCGCCCGCGCGTCCCACGTCGCGCTCGTGCGCCTGCAGCCCGCGACCGGCCGCACTCACCAGTTGCGCGTGCACCTCGCTCACGCCGGCCACCCGATCGTCGGCGACGACCTCTACGGAGGCCCGCGCCACCGTGGTATCCGCGACAAGGAGCTGCGCTCGGCGCTGGCGCCGGCGCACCTTTTCCTGCACGCGTGGGGCCTCCACCTCCCCGCCACGGCGTCCACCCCGGAGCTGGTGCTTGTCGCTCCGCCCCCCAACGAGTTTGCCGCCGCCCTCGAGGCCCTGGGCATACCGCCCCCGGCGTTCGGGCAGGAGCCATCCCGGAGCGGCGATCGGAGCTAGAATGCCGGAGCTGGAGGAGACCGTCATGCTCGAGGCCATTCGCAGGCACCTCTCTGACAAGGCGTTCCTGCTCGACTACACGTGCCAGGGCATCCCGAAGTCGATGCTTCACCTGCCCGGACCCGACTTCGTGGACCGGGTGCTGGCGCCTTCGGACCGGCCGATCAACGTGCTGCGCAGCCTTTCATGGCTGTTCGGCACCGGCCGGCTGGCCGGCACCGGCTACCTCTCGATCCTGCCAGTGGACCAGGGGATCGAGCACTCGGGCGCCGCCTCGTTCGCGCCCAACCCGGCGTACTTCGACCCCGAGAACATCGTCAAGCTTGCCGTCGAAGGCGGCTGCAACGCGGTCGCGTCAACGCTGGGGGTCCTCGGCGCTGTGGCCCGGCGGTACGCCCACAGGATCCCGTTCATCCTCAAGATCAACCACAACGAGACCCTCACCTACCCGCTCACCCACGACCAGACGCTCTACGCCAATGTCGAGCAGGCGTTCGACATGGGGGCTGCCGGGATCGGCGCCACCGTCTACTTCGGCTCCGCCGAGTCGCGCCGGCAGATCCAGGAAGTCTCGGAGGCGTTCGCCCACGCCCACGAGCTCGGCATGTTCACCGTCCTTTGGTGCTACCTGCGCAACTCGGCGTTCAAGAAGGACGGGGTCGACTACAGCGTAGCCGCCGATCTCACCGGCCAGGCCAACCACATCGGAGTCACCATCCAGGCCGACATCATCAAACAGAAGCAGCCCGAGAACAACAACGGGTACAACGCGATCAAGTTCGGCCACACCAGCCCGCTCGTGTACGAGAAGCTCGCCACCGACAACCCCATCGAGTGGACGCGCTGGCAGGTGGCCAACTGCTACATGGGGCGCTCGGGGATGATCAACTCCGGGGGAGCCTCCGGCAAGAACGACCTCGCGCAGGCGGTGGTCACCGCGGTCATCAACAAGCGCGCAGGCGGCATGGGGCTCATCTCGGGCCGCAAGGCGTTCCAGAAGCCGATGGGGCAGGGCGTCGAGCTCCTCAACGCGATCCAAGACGTCTACCTCTGCAGGGAGGTCACGGTCGCGTAGGCGCAGCAAAAAACACTCACGTCCCCTGTCCGCTCTCCTCCTTGCCGACCTCTGGCGCCTGCCGCCAGCCTCCGTGACCGGATTGTGCTAGCTTTCACGCACCCGGGACCGCGCCTGCCGGAGGGCGCATCCCCCGCGGGAGGGGTCCATGCTGCGCAAGCCTGTCGTGCTCATCACCGGCGCCGGCGGCGAGATCGGCCACGGCCTGATCACGCGCCTCGCCGAGGACGGCACCCACTCCGTCATTACCCTCGATGTGCGGCCGCTGGAGCCGGGCATCGCCAGGCTGGTGCAGCGCGAGTTCGTCGGTTCGATCCTCGATACCGACGTGCTCGAGCGCATCCTCTCCGAGTACGAGGTCGACCACGTCTTCCACCTCGCCGCTCTGCTCTCAACCCGCTCCGAGTTCACCCCGATGACGGCGCACCACGTCAACGTCGAGGGAACCATGAACCTGCTGGAGTTCGCCCAGAAACAGGGGGAGTCGCACGGGCGACCCGTGGTGTTCATGCACCCCTCCTCGATCGCCGCCTACGGTCTGCCCGACGTGGAGACCAAGATGCGCGTCGGCAGGGTCGCCGAGAACGAGTGGACCAAACCGACCACGATGTACGGCTGCAACAAGCTCTACTGCGAGCACATGGGTCGCTACTACGCCAAGCGCTACAAGCAGCTCGCCGCCGAAACGCTCTCGGGCAAGGTGGACTTCCGTTCCCTTCGCTTCCCCGGCCTCATCTCGGCGGTCACCGTACCCTCGGGCGGAACCTCGGACTACGCCCCCGAGATGATCCACGCGGCTGCCCAGGGCAAGCCCTACGCCTGCTTCGTGCGCCCCGACACGCGCATCCCGTTCATGGCGATGCCGGACGGGGTCGAGGCCCTGCTGAAGCTCGCCGCCGCACCCAAGGGGAACCTCAATCACACCGTCTACAACGTCGGCGCCTTCAACCCCTCCGCCGAGGAGATCCGTCAGGTCGTGCTGGAGGCGTTCCCGGGCTCCGAGATCACCTACAGCGTGGACGTCAAGCGTCAGGGGATCGTGGACGCCTGGCCCGCCGACGTGGATGACACCGCAGCCCGCCGGGACTGGGGGTTCGCGCCCCAGTACGATTTCAGGCGCGCCTTCTCGGAGTACCTGATCCCCACCATCCGGCGGCGCTACCAGAAGTAGTCCCTGCCTCTGTTCTGGAAGCGCGCTTTCTCTTGTCCCTCGTGCTCGCTGCCGGTTTTATGTCGGTCACTGCGTGACGGCTCTATCGTGCCGTTCCCACGGGTGGGTGCTTTAGCGCACTCCGTGCCGGGTTTTTCTTTGCCCCACGGGCTATGAGCGGTCGCTCAGGCTGCGCATCGAGCGCAGCCCTCCGACTCACCGTCACGTGCAACCGAGCAGGCACAGCCCGGCGTGCGGACTCTCGCTGTTCTCCTCACTCGCATGAGACGCTCGGTCGGGGCCAGCGTCTCCACCCGCCGGTCTGGCCGCTCGGTGCCCGCACGCTCCGGCGCAATGGCTCCTGCCGCCCGCGGGGCGGATTTCACCCCCGCCCTCCCGCATGCCGCAGACCTGCTTGAGCTGTTTCGCCAATGCAGGCGCGTGACCGTGAGGGTCCGCCCAAACGGATTCTGGGAGGGGGTATTCACTCCGCCACGCGGGTGCCAGCGGCCATGCCTCCCTCAACCGCGGGGACCCAGCGCGCGGACCGGGATGGGGTGTCGGTGACGCGGTCTTGAGCGGACACCGAGGGGCCCCGGCCCGGGACGCGTTTCTGGGTCGCGGTCGAGACAAGTGAGCCGGGATTCACTCCCGGCGAGCGGGGGGTGCGGGGGTCGAGAGCGCCGGTCGGGTGGCCGGAGCGGCGCGGGACCCCCGCAACAGATAGTTCGGAGCGCAGCGAGCGGGGGCGAGCAAGCGACGAGAGGCCGCGCACCCGCCTGGCAATGGAAAACTCCAGGGAGTGGAAAACAGAGCAGGGCCGCACCCGGCCACCCGCGGTGCCGGCCAAACAAAGCCGTCACGCAGTGACAAAGAAAAGGCTGGCCGCGCACCCGCTTGGCAAAACAAAGCCGTTAGGGAGTGAAATGCACCATCGCGACTGTTCGCCCGGCCGGCAACAAAGCCGAGAAAAACGGTGTGGGGCAAAGCTCCGACGAGACTGACAGCGGAAGGCTCTTTTCAACCGGCCGGCGGTACAGGTTGGAGGTTCCAGATCTTTCGCGCGTACTCGTGAATCGCCCGGTCGGAGGAGAAGTACCCCATGCAGGCCACGTTGCGGATCGCCTTCGCGGCCCACGCGCGCCGGTCCCGGAACAGCGCGCCGGCCCGCGCCTGGGCGTCCGCATAGGAGCGGAAATCCGCGAGGTGCATGAAGCGGTCCCCGTGCTGCATCAGCTCGGTCCAGATCTCCCGCAGCACGCCAGCGTCCTGGCCCGCGAACGCTCCGTCACGCAGCGCGTCGATAACGCCGGCGAGTTCCGGATCGGCATGATAGCGCTCCAATGGGCTGTAGCGACCGGGCTGGCGGAGCTCCGCCACCTCCTCGGCGGTGTGCCCGAAGATGAAGATGTTTCCCTCGCCCACCGCGTCCCGGATCTCGATGTTCGCGCCGTCCAGCGTGCCGATGGTGAGGGCCCCGTTGAGGGCCAGCTTCATGTTGCCGGTCCCCGAGGCCTCCATGCCCGCGGTCGAGATCTGCTCCGAGAGGTCGGCGGCCGGGATCACGACGCTCGCGATGGTGACCCGGTAGTCGGGAAGGAACACCACTCTCAGCTTGTCTGTCACAGTTCTGTCCGCGTTGACCACATCGGCGACACCGTTGATCAGCCTGATCACCAGCTTGGCCATGCGATAGGCGGGTGCCGCCTTGGCGCCGAAGATGAACGTTCGCGGAGTGATGTTGGCAGCCGGGTCGGCCTTCAGACGCCGATACAGCGCAATGATGTGCATGGCGTTGAGCAGCTGCCGCTTGTACTCGTGCATGCGCTTCACCTGGACGTCGTAGAGCGACTCCGGGTCGATGGTGATGCCGCGCACCTCCTCGACCAGCCTCGCCAGGTCGACCTTGTTGGCGCGTTTGATGGCCAGGAACTCGTCCTGGAACGCCGCGTCGTCGGCGTAGGGCAGCAGCTCGCGCAGGCGCTCCAGGTCACGCGTCCAGCCGTCGCCGATCCTGTTGCTGATCGCAGACGCGAGGCGGGGGTTGCAGACCAGCAGCCAGCGGCGCGGCGTAATGCCGTTCGTGATCGAGACGAAGCGCTCCGGCCACATCTGAGCGAAGTCCCTGAACACCTCTCCCCGGAGGAGGTCGGTGTGGAGGCGCGCCACGCCGTTGACACGGTGGCTGCCGACGATCGCGAGGTGCGCCATGCGGAAGCGCCGTTCGCCGTCCTCGTGCACCAGGGACACGCGACCCAGGCGGTCGGGATCCCCGGGATGGAGCGCTCCGACCTGTTCGAGGAAGCGCGTGTTGATGTCGTAGATGATCTGCACGTGGCGCGGGATCAGCCGCTGCATGAGAGCAACCGGCCAGGTCTCCAGCGACTCGGAAAGCACCGTGTGCTGGGTGTAGGCGCAGGAGGCACGGGTGAGCGCCCAGGCCTGCTCCCACGGAAGGCCGACATCGTCCACGAACACCCGCATCAGCTCGGCGATCGTCAGGGCGGGGTGCGTGTCGTTGAGCTGGAACGCGACCTTGTCCGGGAAAGCCTCCCAGCGCTCGCCGTGCCGTTCCCGGAACCGCCGCACCACGTCAGCCACCGAGCAGGCGACCAGAAAGTACTCCTGGGTGAGGCGCAGCTCGCGCCCCGCCTCCGCCTCGTCGGAGGGGTAGAGCACCTTGGTGACCGCCTCGGCCCTCTCGCGCCCCTCCACTGCGCTCAGGAAATCGCCCTTCGAGAACACCTCGAAGTCGAACTCATCCGGCGCCTCCGCCTTCCATAGGCGCAGGACCGAAACCGTGCGGGTGCCGTAGCCGGCGACAAGCACGTCGTACGGCACGCCGTAGACCACGCGCGAGCCGGTCCAGGAGGGACGTGTCTTTCCGTTGTCGTCTGAAGCACTCACCGAGCCGCCGACGTGCACCGCCACGGTGAGATCGGGCCGCGCGATCTCCCAGGCGTACCCACCCTTGAGCCAGGTGTCGGGGCGCTCCCGCTGCCACCCGCCGGAGAACTCCTGCCTGAAGATCCCGAAATCGTAGCGCAACCCGTACCCGAACGCCGGGTAGTCCAGGGTGGCGAGCGATTCCAGGAAGCAGGCGGCTAGTCGGCCGAGACCGCCGTTGCCCAGTCCGGGGTCGGGCTCCTCGTCCACGATGCGGTCCAGATCGAGGCCCAGCCCGGCCATCGCCTCGGCCGCGACCTCACGGAGCCCCGTCGCGATCAGGTTGTTGTCGACGAGCCGACCCAGCATGTACTCCAGCGAGAGGTAGTGGACGGTCTTGGGATCGTGTTCCGCCTGCACGCGGTGAGTCGTTACCGCCCTGTCGATGAGGGTCTCGCGAATCGCGAGCTGCAACGCCGCGAGCTGATCGGCGGGCGTGGCTTCGCCCACCTCGAGCCCCCGCACGTACCGCAGGTAGTAGACGAAGCGGTCGCGGAAGGCCTGCGGTGAAATGGCACATTGTGCCAAGCCGATTGCCAATTACATCCTCCTCGGGTGCTGGGCGCTCCGGCCGGGGGTCGCCGGGACCGAACCGTGATTGTAGCTCAGGGTGCGATGCCGGCCGAGCCGGGACCGCGCGTGTCGGCGGCAGCCCCGAGCGCGCCATCGGCTCCGCGCCGAACCGTGTGCACCTCGCCCAGGCGTTGGACGAGGCGGAGCGTGTGCCCTCGGTCGGTGAGCTCTTTGCGCGCTGCCACCGTCAGCGCTCCGTCCTCGAAGGCAAGCTCGTCGGGGAGCCACTGGTGGTGAACCCGTGGCCGGTCCACCGCAGCCTGCAGGGCGTCCCCGTCCACCACCAGGTTGAGCAAAACCTGGCCGGTGGCGGTCGGAATGCGCGAGCCTCCCGGCGAGCCCAACACCAGCAACTCGGAACCGCGCCAGGCGATCGTGGGGGTCATCGAGGAGAGCATCCGCTTGCCCGGGCCCACTGCGTTGGCCTCGCCCTGGATCAGGCCGAAGAGGTTCGGCTTGCCAGGCGCGGTGGCGAAGTCGTCCATCTCGTTGTTGAGCAGGATCTCGAGCTCCGGGACCAGAAGCCCGCACCCGAAGCTGCCGTTGAGGGTCGTGGTGAGGCCCACCGCGTTCCCCTCGCCGTCCACCACCGAAAGGTGGGTCGTTTCAAGCTTCTCGATGGGGGTCGGCCGTGCCCACGGATGGACCTTCACCGACGGGGTCGACCGGGAGCCGTCGATCTCCGAGGCCCTCGTCGCCAGCCACACCGGGTCCAGGAGCTGCGCCGGGCCGGCCAGCGTGGTGGCCGGGTCGCCGAGCAGAAAACGGTCGGCGTACGCCCTCCGCCAGGTCTCGGCGATCAGGTGAATGCGCTCCACCGACCCGGGCGGCAGCTTCGCCCAGCCGAGGCGCTCCAGGATGCCCAGCGTCTCGGCCAGAATGATCCCCCCCGAGGACGGAAGCGACATCGAGGCAACCTCCCAGCCGAACGCCGTGACGACGATCGGCTCCCGCCACACCGCCCGGTAGGAAGCGAGGTCCACCATCGTAAGGATGCCGCCGTACCTGCGCGATATGGCCACGATCGCCGCCGCCGTACTGCCGGTGGTGAGCGCCTCGGGACCCCGCTCGGCATAGGCTGCGAGCACCGCCGCAAGCCTCGGCAGCTTCATCACACTGCCCGCCGCGCGCGTCCGGCCTTCCGGAAGCCAGACCGCGGCCGTCTCGGGGAAGCGTGCCAGCAGCGCCCGCTCCTCGGTGATGCTTCTCTGCAGTCGTGGGGTGACCACGAACCCCTCGCTGGCGAGGCGCACCGCCGGGGCCACCACTTGCGCCCACGGCAGCCTCCCCAGACGCCTGTGCAGCTCGAAGAGGCCGGTTGGCGAACCCGGCACGCCGGCGGCGAGCGGCCCGACGACCGAGGCGTCCGGCACCGGCGCGCCGTCGGGCCCGAGGAACATGCCGGCGGTGGCGGCCGCCGGGGCCGTCTCGCGGAAGTCCAGGGTCCTCACCTGACCGCCGAACCGCGTCGCCGCGAAGCCCCCGCCCCCCAGGTTCCCAGCGGCGGGGTGGACGACGGCGAGGGCGAGCGCGGTGGCCACCGCCGCGTCGGCGGCGTTGCCGCCCGCCCGCAGGACCGCGAGGCCGGCCTCGGTGGCCGCCGGTGCGGCCGAGGCCACCGCACCCCGACCCGGCCCGGCCGCGGCACCCTGGACGAGCAGGCCGACGGCCAGGACAGCTGCGGCTGCCAGGTGCAGGAGGCGGGGCCGTCGCACGCCCGGGAGTGTAGCGGCTCGGGTGCGCTGACGGCGCGGCGGTGGAGCGGCTACGATGCGGCCCACCCGGGAGGGAGCGAGGCCTCGAGGGAGCGGGCCACGGCCACCAACTCCTTCGCCGCTGCGAGGTGCGGGAGCAGTGATGCCACGCTGCCCTTCGTCAGGTCGAGCGCACCGCCCATCACCGCGCTCATGGGGTCAAGGGCGCCAGAGAGCAGCCCGGCCCACGTCCTCGCGTCCGCGGTGAGCGCGTAGCGCGCCGCCTCCAGATCGCCTGCGCGGGCGGCCCGCGCCTCCCGGCAGTTGCCGTGCCAGAGGTCGAGGAACGCCGCACGCTCCTCGAGGCCGCGCCCCGGGTCACCCCGGACCGTGACCAGCACCGCCCCTTCCCACGAGGCCGCAACACCCCGGTAGCTCGCGCTCGCGTTGAGGGCCTCGCCCCACGCCTTCGCCCACGCGTCGGTCAGGATCTCGGTCATCTCGGTCGCCCCCCTGCTGCGGCTCCCATCCTACCCGGTCACGCCCGGGGAGGTACCGTGCGGCGCAAGCGCGAGCCGCATGCAGGTGGCGGTGCCGCAGCAGTCCGCCTTGAACTCCCACGAGTCACGCACCGCTGGCGGCACCGACTCCCGCGGCACCACCTGGAAGCCCATGCTCGCCGCCATCGCCTGGACCGTTGTGGTGAGAAGAACAGCCTCCCGCGCCCCGAGCCGCCGCGCGCGCTCGAGGATCTCGCCGGCCAGGCACGCTCCCAGACCCTGCCCGCGCCGCTCCGGCAGCACGGCGAGCGAGCGCAGCAGCGCCGTCTCGCCGTAGAGCTCGAGGCCGGCACACCCTACCACCTTGCCGCCGGCGCGAGCGACGAGGAAGTTGCCGATGCTCTCGCGAACGCCGAGCCCGGGCAGGCCCAACGTGGCGAGGATGCCTTCGATCGCCGACGCGTCGTCTGCCCGCGCTTCCTCGACGGTCACCGGACCCGGTTCGCGCGCCGGTTCGCCCGGCTTGCGACCGACGATCCTGGCGCTCCAAACCCTGCCAGCCACCGCCGCCTTGAGGCCGGCCAGAAAGCTCTCCAGACGCTTGCCACCATCCAGCCGTTCGAGCGTCTCGCGGAAGAACCCCTGCAGTGCGTCCTCGCCGTAGGTCATCCGCGCCGTCACCGCAACATCGATGAGGCCCGCCTCCAGCATCGCGGCGAGGTACTCGGACTCGCGGACCGCGCCGGCGATGCAGGCGATGTAGAGCTCTGGGTCCGTCGCGAGCGAGGCGGGGAGCTCGGGCGCATCGTCGGCGAAGACGATGTCGGAGATCGCAACGCGCCCGCCGGGCTTGAGCACCCGTGCCACCTCGCGAAAGACCTTTTTCTTGTCGGGGGCGAGGTTGATCACGCAGTTGGAGATCACCCAGTCGGCGGTCGCGTCCGCGACCGGCATGGCCTCCGCCTCCCCGAGGCGGAACTCGACGTTGGTGACCCCGGCCTGGCGTGCGTTATCCCGCGCCTTCTCGATCATGGCCGGGGTCATGTCGAGCCCGATCACCTGCCCGGTCGGGCCCACCCTGCGCGCGGCGACCAGACAGTCGATGCCCGCCCCCGCGCCCACGTCGAGGACAACCTCCCCTTCCCTCACGTCGCTGAAGGCGGCCGGGTTGCCGCAGCCGAACGAGTTCGCCACCGCCCCCTCGGGCAGACCCGCGAGCTCCACCTTCGAGTACCCGAGGGCGGTCGGGCTCCCGCAGCCGCACTCGCCCAGTGCCGCGGCCGTCGTGGGCCCGCAACACGAGCCACCCTTGACCCTCGCGGTGTACCCCTGTCTGACAGCGTCCTTGATCTGCTCATCCGTCAGATTATTCGGCACAGCAGCTCCCTTCTTGCCGTGGCTCCACGCCGCGCCACTCGTCCACCGCCCGTGACAGCTCCTCGAGCGCGTGGATCACCGACTCCCGGTGCTCCGCCGGGACCTTGTCCAGGATTGCCGTCTCACTCCCGAGAAGCTCGGCGGAGATCCTCGCCAACAACTTTCGGCCCTTGAGAGTGGGCTCTACGCAGCACACCCGACGATCCTCCGCATCCTCCCCTCGTTGTGCGAGGCCGCGCGCCACCAACTGGTCCACCACGCGGGTCATCGTGCTGACCGAGAGCTGCATCTGGGACGCCAGCGCGCCCATCGTGAGCTCGCCTGCCTGGCCGAGCGCCTCCAGCGCGTGGCACTGCGAGACCGAGATGCCGAAGCAGCAGATCTCGTTGCGGTCCCGGAACTGGTACCTGCGCACCAGCTCGGTCACCGCCCGGTGCAGACGCTGCGCCAAGTGGTCGAGAGTGGGTTTGCTTGGGGCCACCGATATTTGCATGCAACAAATATATAGTCGACCTCCACACCTGTCAACCCCCGAGACCAGCACGACGAGCGCAATGCGATCTCGATCTCCGTTGTAGAATGCGAGGCCGGCGATGGGGGCCGCCGAAACCGCCCGCCCGCGGGGCTGATGATCCCTACCTCTGGATTGCACGCGCAGGGAGGACGTCACGGAGGGAGCCGGCACCGCACGCGGAGGCCTCGGAAGGTTCAGCGGTCTGCACGCGCGGCCCAGGCGTCCATGGGGGCGCTCAGAGTTTGGGAGTGAGCCCCGAAGCCTGAAGCACGAGGTTCCGCTGCCGATGCAGCTCCTCGAGTTCCCCCTTCACCGCGTTTTCGCCTTGCTCGCGACGACGTCGACCCGCGTCAACCGCGTCGAGTACCTCCCGGCGCAGGGCTTGAAGCCGCCCCTGAATCGCACCATTCAGTTGCCTGGCCAGGGTGTCGATCCAGCGAATCAGTGCTTGGTCTTCCTCGCAGACGATGCGCTGCACCCACTCCTCGGCGAGGCGCCTCGCCTGTGCGGCCGCGCGCCGAGCGACGGCTTTCCTGGACGAGAGCCCGTCAAGGAGAGGAACCAAGACTACCCTGGGGTCGAAGAACAAAACCTGCTCGAAGAACTCGAAGACAACTGGTTGCAGGTCAATTGCGAGGATCTTGGGTTCGAACTGCGCCACCGGGATGTCAAAAGCCGTGGAAGCGGCTTCCGCAACGCGCTCGATCAGCCGATTTATCTCGCAACTGGCCTCCCGAACCCAGCACTCACGTACCCTCCTCAACTCAGCCCTGGCAAACGCATGCCAACGTTCCACCGACAGCCTCGTGTGCACGCGTGCAAGGTCGCGGCCCACCTCCCTGATCTGCCGCCTCCTCGTGCGCTCCAATTCGCCCAGCTTCTGATCCAACGCTCCGCTCACTCCGAGCCGCGCATCTTCCAGGAACATCTCTCTCCGCGTCTCCCACTGGCGCCGGTCGTCGGCAAACGCCCTTTTGCTCCGCGCAAGCGCGGCGATGGCAAGCTCGTCGATGTCCCGCATCGCGTTCACGAACGTCGCGATTCTTCGGTCGATATCCTCCACGGGCGAAATCAGGGCCGCGCGCTCGAGATCGAGCTCCTGGAGCAGGTGGGCAGCGACATGCCTGGCGGCACGCGCGGCCGACGCACGGGCGAGCTCGACACCCGACCCGAAAGCCAGCTCGCACAGGTGGCGCATGAGCGTTGTAACGCCGGGCTCCGCCCGGGTCCACAGCGCCAGCAACGCCGAGGTGTGGAAGAGGGCGCCAGGTTCGGCGCCGAGCGCGTCACGGAGCACCCGGCGCGTGAACGCCTCCGCCTTGACCCGGGTCGCCTCCTGCACGAGGTCGGCCTTGTTAACGACGAAGCACATGCGTCCCACCTGAGGGGCGGCGGACCGCACAAGGGCCAGTTCCTCGCCCGAGATCGGCGGATCGCTGCCAAGCACGATGACCGCGACGTCGATGCGCGGCAAGAACGCTCGGGTGATCTCGGCGTTTCCTTCGAAGACACTGCCGACGCCCGGCGTGTCGACGAGCCGCATGCCTGACGCGAGGAATGGACTCGGAAGCTCGACCCGTGCCACGCGAACGCCCTTGTGGTTGCCCGGGTTGTCTTCCTCGGACACGAAAAGCCGGAGTTGGTCAACGCTGATCTCCTCTTCACGACCGTCCTCGAAGCGCACTGCCACGCGCTCGGATGAGCCGTACTCGACAACAGTGATCGCGGTGGTGATCGGCGCCACGTCGGCAGGAAGGAGCTCGCGGCCGACCATCGCGTTGATGAGCGTGCTCTTGCCGCGCTTGAACTGCCCCATGACGGCGACGTTGAACCGACGATTGGCGAGGGCCGCTTGCGCCTCTCGTATCTCGGCGACGATGCCCTCCTGCCTGCGCTCGCCGGCGACGGTCTCGAGTATTTCGAGTGCGCGCTCCACTGCCTTCATGTCACTCCTCGCGGGCCTGACCGGCCACGTGCACCTTGCCTCCTGTCGGAAGGCCTTCGCGTAGGGGTCATCAGCGGACGAACGCCGCGATTATGGCGGACTCCATCGCCGCCCTCATTCTACACGGGGCACACCCCCACAATGGCTTCGGCCGGAGCTGACCCAGACCGCATGGCACACCGGAGTTCTTAACGGTCTGCGGTAGGTGTTCACAGTGACGCATCAGGTCTGGACTTGCTATGATTCTCCGACGGCGATGGGGTTCGCCGGAACCGCCCTTGCGGGCTGATGACCCCTACTGGCAAGAGGGGGTGCCGTGAGCGAGCCCAAACGTTCCTGGCGCAACTCGACGGTTCTCGGCTTCTCATTAGCCAGTCTTCTCTCGGACGCCAGCCACGAAATGGCCACGGCGGTGTTGCCCCTATACCTCAAGAACCTGGGGCTCGGCGCGTCGGTCCTTGGGTTGATCGAAGGGGTTGCGGACGTTTCGGGGTCGGCCTCGAAGTGGCTGGCCGGATCAATTGGGCAAAGGGCGCGGCACAAGAAGGCGCTGGCGGCGCTTGCGTACGCGGTGACGACCGTGTGCGTGGGCGGATTCGCCCTCGTCACCCGGGTCCTACCGTTTCTGATTCTGAGGTCGGTGGCGTGGGCCGCGCGCGGGTTCAGAGGCCCGCTGCGCGACACACTGATGGCCGAGTCGGTCGACCCTGCCAGCTACGGCAAGGCGTACGGCCTCGAGCGTGCCGGGGACATGGCCGGCGCCGTGATCGGACCGCTCGGCGCGGTCGCCCTCCTGGCGATTGGGGCCAGCCTGCACCGGATCTTCCTCTGGACGCTGCTCCCAGGTTTTGGGGCCGCGGTCGCGATCGTGCTGCTGGTGCGAGAGCGCGAGCCCGGTGGGGCGAGCCTGCGTGAGCGGCCGCTGCGGCCCAGCCTGCCATCGCGCTACTGGGCCTTCCTGGGCGCCGTTCTGCTCTTCGGCATGGGCGACTTCTCCCGCACGTTCCTGATCTTCGAGGCGGCCGGACGGCTTCCCGTGAGCGGGGCCCACGCGTTGCTGTCGATTCCCGTGCTCTTGTACGTCGGTCACAACCTGGTCAGCGGCCTCGCCACGGTGCCGGCTGGTGTCCTCACCGACCGCTGGTCGTACGGTCGCACGCTCCTACTCGGCTACGGCCTGGGCTTCGCCTTCAACCTCGGGCTCGGCTTCCTGCCCGGCGGGGTCGGCTGGCTGGTGCCGCTTTTCGTCGTGAGCGGCGTGTACATCGCCATCGAGGAGACCGTCGAGAAGGCGACCGCGGCGCGCATGATCCCAGACGAGGCCAGGTCGTACGCCCTCGGGATGCTGGCCACCGCGAACGCGGTGGGTGACCTCATCTCTTCGCTGATGACTGGATTCCTGCTTGACCACCTCGGGCGTTCCTGGGCGTATGGCACCGCGGCTCTCTTCTCGGCCGCCGGCTTTCTCGCCTTGACACTCGTGATTCGGCGGTCGGGCCCGGGTCACGAACGTGGCGTGGTGGAGCAGTCATGGCAGCCCCATAGCCCCTCAAGCCCGCACTCGAGATGAGCAACGTGGCCCAGCAAAGCGATAGAAGCGCCGGCAGGCACAACGCTCGGGGCTGCCTCGTGTGCACCTCCCAGAGCCGCGCGGTGTTTGACCTCCTCGCAAGATCCCAATACCTGCTCGTCCAGTCTGAGCCAGAGCGAGTGGCCTTCGGGCTGACCAGGGGGTTCTGTTCCTTTCACATGTGGCTGCTCCGACAGATCGGCGACCCGTTGAGCCTCAGCAAAGCTTGGGCACCGGTCGTGGACGCGTGGGCAGATGACCTACAGCGGCTCGTGGACGGGCCAACGGATCAGGCAATCGAGCACATCGCGTCGGCCCTTCGAGGCTCTGACTCCTGCAGCGTGTGTGAGGCCCAGCGGGCGACCGGGATCGGTGAGTTGACACGCCTGGTGGCCTGGCTCGACACGCCGGACGGGAGGAGCGAGTTCACGCGTGGCGAGGGCCTGTGCCTGCGTCATCTGGTCGCCGCGTTGCGTGTGGGCCCGTCCCCCGAGGTGGCGCACTTTCTGTTGGGCGACCACGTGAGGCGCCTGGAGAACGTCTCCGAGGACCTTCACAACTACGCGGCCAAGCGTGATGCGACACGCCGTGAACTGATCAACGAGCACGAGCAGGATGCATGGCAGCGTGCCCTCCTGTTGCTCGCGGGCGCTCGAACGGTGCGCGATGTCATGCCAGAGTAGGGCCAGCAGATCGGCCACACAGGGGGGAGCCGGCGGCGGCCTAGCCGGGTTCCGGACTCGGTCTGCGCTCAAGCAGCGCCCCTGCTCGGGCCGAGACGACTCTCCGCGGGTCAGAGGAGAGGGATGCCACTGCCTCCCACGCCTCCCTCGTGCCGATCCTCGCGAGCGCCGTGAGACACTGCAACGAAACGTAGAGGTCGTCGCTTTCGGCCGCCCGCGCGGCCAGGGCCGGGACAGCCGCAACCTCCTGCCGCAACCCGAGGAGGTAAGCAACACGCAACCGTGTAGCCGGCTCCGGGTGGTGGAGGGCGTCAGTAAGGCGCTCCGCGTAGCTCTTCGACGCCAGGATCCGCCGGATGTCCGCACCGCAGTGCGGGCAGATCGCCTGATCCCCCTTGCTCTTGGCCCAGCATCCGGGGCAAAAGTACGTGGGCATGGCGGGCTTTGTCCCCTGACCTTGTCGTCGCACAGCAGTAGGGGTCATCAGCCTCGATCGGCGGTCGGCGGCGAACCCCATCGCCGAGGAGAGGATACCAAAACTTGCGAGCAACGGCGCTCTGGCCAGCGGCGATTCCAAAGAACGACTGTGACGTGGGCCACCACCAGCGACCCGGCGACGACACGCCGGGTGAGGAGGTACGGCGATGTCAACGAAGATCATGAGGGTTCACGCACGTGAGATTCTGGATTCCCGGGGCAACCCAACCGTAGAGGTCGAGGTCGTGCTGGAAGGCGGGGGCCGCGGCCGTGCTGCGGTGCCGTCGGGTGCTTCCACGGGTGTTCACGAGGCGCTCGAGATGAGGGACGGCGATGCGCAAAGGTTCGGCGGCAAAGGCGTCCTCACCGCAGTGGAAAACGTCAACGGCCGAATTGCCAAAGTGGTCGTCGGCCTGGACGCTCTCGACCAGGCCGGCCTCGACAAGGCGATGCTCGCGCTCGACGGCACCCCCAACAAGAGCAGCCTCGGCGCCAACGCGATCCTCGGTGTGAGCCTCGCCGTCGCTCGTGCGGCCGCCGACGCCGTCGGGCTGCCGCTGTACCGGCACCTGGGCGGCGTGAGCGCGGCGCTGCTTCCGGTGCCGATGTTCAACATCCTCAACGGCGGCGTGCACGCCAACTGGCAGGGCACGGATCTGCAGGAGTTCATGATCGCGCCGGTCGGGGCCGCCACCTTCCGCGACGCGCTGCGTTGGGGCGCCGAGGCCTACCACGCGCTCAAGAGCGTGCTCAAGACCAAGGGGTACGCGACTGGAGTCGGGGACGAGGGCGGGTTCGCCCCGGCGTTGAAAACCAACTCGGAGGCTGTCGAGCTGATCCTTCAGGCGATCGAAAAGGCCGGCTATCGGCCCGGCGAGGACATCGCAATTGCGCTCGACCCGGCTTCGAGCGGCTTCTACGAGGACGGGCTCTACAACTTGCGCACCGAGGGGCGCAAGGTGTCGGCGGCTGAGATGGTCGGGATGTACGCGGACTGGGTCCGCCAGTTTCCGATCGTGGTGCTGGAGGACGGCCTCGCCGAGGACGACTGGGAGGGCTGGAAGCTGCTGAACCGTGAGCTTGGCGCCAAGATCGAGTTGGTGGGCGACGACATCTTCGTCACCAACGTCGAGCGGATCGCCCGCGGCATCGCGGAGAATGTTGCCAACGCGGTCCTCATCAAGCTCAATCAGATCGGCACCCTGACCCAGACGATCGCCGCCATCGAGTTGGCCCGCAAGGCCGGCTGGGGCGCGATGGTCTCCCACCGCAGCGGCGAAACCGTCGACGCCTTCATCGCAGACTTCACGGTGGCCATGGGCACCGGTCACCTCAAGACCGGCGCGCCGTGCCGCGGCGAACGGGTCGAAAAGTACAACCAGTTGATGCGGATCGAAGAGGAGCTAGGTGAGGCGGCAGTGTACGCTGGGAAAAAGGCCTTCGTGCGCTGATCCTGCCAAGTGCGGGGAAGCTGGGAGTGGCGTGGGCCCCTGGGGCCGGTGGTGCTGCCGACGGTCTCAGTGATGGCAGCCGCTGGAATCGGTCGGCCAAGGAGCTCGTTCTGGTAAACTCATGTAGTTTGACGGCGATGGAATCCGCCCTTAACCGTCCTTCCGGACTGATGATTCCTGGCAGGCGCAGTTCGGAGGGACGACATGTCATGGGACGCGTTGCGGCGCTCAGCCGGCGGTAGAACCGACCCAACAACCGCAGCCTCGACAGCCCAGCAAACGGCCACGAAATTCCCCGACAGCGTGCATGCTGCCGAACGCGGACGCAAAACCGGCGTGCTGGCGCGGCCTGAGGCCGAGTTGCGCCGGCAATCGAACGGCAAGGAGTCCTGGGTCTTCCGAGCCGCACATCCAAGCCAACTGCTGGGAGTCCACGCGGGACAGGTTGGGCAGGTCCTTCGTCCTGGGGAAGTGCTTCACTACGTGCTCTACTCGCCGATGTGGGAAGGGAGCGGTGGACCGTTTGGGATCCGCGCCGAGCCGGCCTCGCATGCGGTTGTGGTGACCGATAGCCGGTTCATGATCTCGCGGGACCAGCACTCGGACGCCGTCCCTCCAACGCTCCTGTCGATTCCATTCGAGGCGGTGCTGTGCGTCGAGTCGGGCAGCGCGCTCATGCTCGGGTGGCTGGTGATTCGGTACGCCGAGGAAGGCTCACCACGAGCCGCGACGTTGTTGTACCGTGCCCTCGGTCGTGCCCACTTCGCGGCCGCTCTGCGGAGCTACAGGTCGGTCAGCCAGGTTGATGGCCTTGTTGTTCAGTCCCGTCCGGCCCGGTGGCAGGGCGTGTGGGATCAGATTGGAGAACGGTACAGGGAGGAGATCGAGCCGCTCCTGACCGATTTTGAGTCCCCTATCTCGACCGTCGCCTGGCCTGCCCTCTACGGCCGGCGCCGGAAGAGGTCGAGGGAGAGCCTGGTTTGTACCGCCCCGGCCGGGGCTCTCGTGGTGTCCACACATGGCCTCTTTTCTATCGGGGATGACCCGCAGGCACTACCGAGGAGCCCCAATTTCGGTGTCAATGCCCTGTTCGTGCCTCCCGACGCGCTGCAAGCGGTGACCCTGGCGGACAAGACAGCCAGCGGGTCGTTTGTTCTGGCCCTCCAGCTACGGATCGGGCGCCACGGGGCTGCAGTGCCGGTCGAGGTGCTCTTTCCCGGCGAGAGGCTCCACGAAGTCGAGCACGCTCTGGGTGCTTTGGCGGAGCATCCGGTGTCCAAGGATATCGCATGGTCTTTGTAGGCCGCGAGCGAGAGACTGCGCACATCGTCGGGGAGTTGTCGGCGCGAAGCAACGTCATCGTCACCGGAAAATATGGCGTCGGTCGCACCAGTCTCATACGGCACGTCGCCGAGGTGATGCGGGAGCGGAGGCGGTTTCTCTTCGTCGACTTCTCGCAGACCTCTGCGAAGGTGTGCTTCGACCTTCTGGGCAAGATCAGGCCGTCGAAAGCCACGACGCTGGATCTTCGGAGGCTCTCCTACAAGTCTGCCCGTGCGAGGGTTCTCAGAGCCGAGCCTGCCGACGCGCGGCGTCACGTCCTGGTGCTGGACAACCTCGGGGCGGTCACCGCTTCGAAGCTGAGCCTCGTTCGTCGGCTCGCTTCAACGCGGCGGTACCAATTCATCGCCATAACCGACAGCGAGACCGGCCCGACCGATCTCCTCCACCTGCGTGAAAGCCTGTATCCCGTGTGCCTGCTTGGTCTCCGAAGGCTGCCAAGGCGTGCATCACGGGAGTTCTTTGAGATCGTCGCGCGTGACCTTGGTCTGGTCTGGGGCGAGGGTGAGATCGCAGGCTCGCGAGCACTGTGGGTGGGTATCCCCTCATGATGGCGGAGGCGGCGGCTCGAGCGGCCCGACGTATGCGGACGGAACGTGACAAGGTCCGCCGTGCAACCCCAGTAAGAACTGGCGATTTTCTTTCCGGCACTACTGACGATCGCACCGACTGGGGGAGGTGACGCTGCCATGGTGGACTTGAACGACAACCACAAGCGTCACCTACTGAGCACGTTCCGCTACCTGGACGAGGTGTTGGACCAGGCGGAGCACATCATGGCGTCGTCTCGATCTCGCACCGCGTTTCCAAGGTATGTCCTGGATACGGCGCCGGTTCAGCGCAAGGTGCTCGTCGACTATTTCGCCCGATTCCGAGAGGCGCTGCTGGCAGCACTTCCGGACCTGGCCTTGGTGCCAGGGACTCCAGAAGTCAGCACCCTGCACGCGTTGCGGGTACAGATCATCGCCGCCGACATCGCGCTCGAGGACACCAGTGCGTCTTCCATGCGCGGCTATGGCCCCCTCTCGGCAGAGGCCACCGCGGCCCTTGAGCGCGTGGTCGCGGAGTTGCGTGGCCAGCTCCAGCGGATCGGTGCGTTTCTCGAGGAGCCGCCGGACCGGGATCTGCAGGCGCGCCTGGAACGCCTGGCCGCAACGACCGATGAGGCGCGTCTCGTCTCTGAGCTGGAACGCGTCATCACGGCGCACGGCCTCGTCGAGCTCCGGCCGGCGCTGGCGGTGTTGGTCGAGCGCATGGAGTCGAGACGGTTCGAGGTCGGGGTCTTCGGCCGGGTGAGCTCGGGCAAATCTTCTTTGCTCAACCATGTTTTGCGGCACCAGGCGCTGCCAGTTGGGGTCACTCCCATCACCGCCGTACCCACCCGCGTGCGCTTCGGCGCCGACGCGTTGGCAAGGGTGAGCTTTGCCGACCATCGGGTCGAGGTCATCCCACTCTCGCGCATCGCCGAGTTCGCGACAGAACAACAGAACCCGGGTAACCGCAAGCATGTGACGTACATCGCCGTCGAGCTACCGGAGCCTCGGTTGGAATCGGGCGTGGTGTTTGTTGATACGCCCGGCCTTGGCTCGCTCGCGACGGCCGGGGCCGAGGAGACCATGGCCTATCTTCCCCGATGCGACCTTGGGATCGTGCTGGTGGACGCCTCGTCGGGCCCCAGCCCCCACGATCTGACCATCGTGCGGGCGCTGTACCAGAGCGGGGCTACGGCGGCCGTGCTGCTCAGTAAGGCCGACCTGCTCACGCCGATGGAGCGTGATCAAGTCGCCCAGTACGTTCGGGCCCTGGTCACATCCGAATGCGGCGCGGATGTCACCGTGTCGCCGGTCAGCGTGGTCGGCCCCGCCGCTGCGCTGGCGGAGAAGTGGTTCGAGGAACAGTTGCTTCCGCTCTGTCAGGTGCAGGAAAAGATGGCAGCCGTGGCTTTGCGACGCAAGGTGGGAGCGCTGCGTGACGCCACCACCGCCACCCTGCGCCTCCGGCTGGAGCATGAACGGTCTGAGTCGCCGCGAGCGCGCGAAGACGAGGCCGCGCAGGCCATGGCCGCAGCGTCCGCCCTCTTCGATGCGGCGAGGACGCGATGCGAGGTTCTGGCCTCCGGCATCGAGACCTTAGTCGGGCCGGTGATCGAGGAGGCCGCGTCCGCGACCGCGGACCGCTGGCAACCTCGCGAAGAGCGCGCGCGGGTGGCGCAAGAGGCCCTCGCCGAAGCGCTGGCCCGCCAGGCTCAGTCGGTCGCGGCGGAGGTCTCGGCCCAGTTGACCGGACTCAGGGCGGAACTGTCGAGGGCGTTGGAGGTTGTTGCGGCGGCAGTGCCATGGGCAAGTCACGAGACTGACCTGCCCCGGGTCGCCAGTCTCCCCGTCCTCGACGATTCGGCGCTCAAGGGGCCGCTTGAATTGACGGGTTCGTTCCTCGATGTCCTCGGCAAAGGGTTGCTGCGCCGCCGGATCGTCGCCCTTGTGAACGCGCAGCTTGCTCCTTCGCTTCGCCAGGCGCTGCAGTTTCACCGGCGGCGGCTCGTCACTTGGAGTCGCGAGGTGGCGGCGGCGCTCGAGCGCACCTTTGAGGCCCATGCCGGCGCCTTGCAAGCTCAGCTCGGAGTCCGCGGCGGACCATCTACGGTGAGGCCGGAAGAGGACCCTGCTGCGATCAACCGCGACCTTGAGGTACTTTCAGGCTGGGGACAGGGAATTCAGGATCCGGTCGCCTCCACGCGGGCGCGACCCAACCCCGGCGGCGGACGGAACAATGCCATGGGGGGGACGTGACTAGTCTGCAGGCCGCGGCGGACTCGACTTGGCGATTCGAGGGCAGCTTGGTCCGTCGCATTGTCAGCGGGACCCAGGTTGAGGCTACGCCTCCAGTTCGCCGCCGCCGTTCCGTCCCGGAGGCTCGATGGCTGGGAGGGATGCAATGGCCGTTGTCGTAGCATTGCCGGGCAAACCCGAAATCGAGCTCACGCATCTCGCACTGGACTTAAATGGCACACTCGCCAGGGAGGGGCATTTGCTGCCAGGCGTGGCGGAACGTCTCGTGACCCTCAGCCATGTGATCACGATCATCGTGATGACCGCAGATACTCGCGGCACGGCACTGCAGGAGCTGGCCGGGCTCCCTGTGGAAACAAGGCTTGTCGCAACGGGTACCGAGAAGGCGCGACTGGTTCAGGAGATTGGTCCGAGCCGGGTTGCAGCAGTCGGTAACGGCCGCAACGACGTTGCCATGGTCAAGCTGGCGGCGCTCAGTATCGCGGTGCTCGGTCCCGAGGGCACCGCCGCGGAGTTGATACCCTGGGTAAACGTGGTGGCACCCGATATCAGCGTCGCCCTCGACCTGCTCACCGATCCTGTGCGGCTCGTTGCGACGCTGCGGGCGTGAAGGCGCGCATGGGCAGGGGAACCCCGGCGAAGCACGCGCCCTACTTCGAGGTCCTCGAGGCCCTCCAGCACACCAGCGCTTGTGCGCTCTGCGACCTTGAGGTCAGAGCACAGCAGCGGTACTTTGACTCTCTGCTTTACGAGAACGTGAACGACCCAGGTGTTCGGCGGGAGCTTGCAAGGTCGCGCGGGTATTGCACGCGGCATGCCCACGCGCTCGTGTCTTTCCAGGACACCCTCGGCACCGCCATCCTCTACCGGGACCAAGTGGAGCTTTTCCTTGCCTTCCTCGCCGGGTATACGGGGGCGCCCTGCCGCCGGCGGTGGAGCCGCGGCAAACCACAGAAAGAGTGGGTCACAGGCCTGCGGTGTCCCGCCTGCCGCCGGCAAGAGGAGTTGCGAAGGACCAGCATATCCATCGTGCTCACGTGGTTGCACGACAGCGAACTTGGTTCGGCGTTTGCTCGGGCTCCAGGCCCGTGCACACCCCACCTCCTCGCGCTCCTGGATGAGTGCGTCGAGGGCGAGACCCGGCGATTCCTGGTTGAAACGCAACGCGCGAAGCTCGCGAGGCTCGCGAACGAGCTCGATGAGTTCCGGCGCAAGAGCGGGTACGGCGGGCGCCATGAGGCGTTCGGCCCCGAGCGCGACGCGTGGGTGCGTGCGGTGGTGCTCATGGTAGGCAATCGTGAGGTGTTCTAACCTGGCATCTGCGGAGTACGGTTGACAGAGTCCGGGTCTCCGCGTACAATGCGCCGCGGAGATGGCGTTCTCCAGAACCGCCCACCAGGGCTAATGACGCCTGCCTCGAAACGGGAGGTGGCGTCATGGAGCACTTGTGGGGGGATGGCGTTGTCTGGGTCACGCTCGCACTCGTCGCGAGCCTGATCTCCTGGCGGCTCGGTATCTCGGTCGCGCTTATCGAGCTGGTCGTCGGCATCGCGGCGGGGAACTCATTCCACCTGCAGATCACCGAATGGGTCAACTTTCTCGCCAGTGTCGGCGCGCTGGTCCTCACCTTCCTGGCTGGCGCTGAGCTCGAGAGCGCCACGGTCAAGCGCTTTTGGAAGCAGAGCCTGGTGCTGGGACTGATCGGCTTTGCGGCGCCCTTCGGGTTGGCGTGGGCGGTGGCCCAACTCCTCTTCGGATGGGAGCTGCATGCTGCCCAGATCGCGGGGATCGCGCTCTCCACAACCTCTGTGGCGGTGGTCTACGCCGTGATGGTGGAAACCGGGCTCAACGAGACGCCCCTCGGGAAGCTGATCCTGGCCGCGTGCTTCGTCAACGACCTCGGGACGGTGATCGCGCTCGGCCTGCTTTACACGAGCTTTGGGGCTGCGTTCTGGGTGTTTGTGGCACTTACGATTCTCGCGGTGGTGGTGCTGCCGAAAGTAACGCCCCATTTCCTGAAGAAGGTCAACTCACACTCGAGCGAGCCCGAGGTCCGCTACGTTCTGCTCATTCTCTTCGCGTTGGCATACCTGGCCGTGCGGGGGGGCAGCGAGGGTGTGCTGCCCGCGTATCTCGTCGGGATGGTGCTCGCGGACACGTTCCTGTCCAGCCGCGAGCTGATCAAGCGCATGCGGGCCACGACGTTCGCCCTGCTCACCCCCTTCTACTTCCTCAAGGCGGGAAGCCTGGTCTCTCTCAAGGCGGTACTCGGCAGTCTCGGCGTCGTGGCGGCGCTGTTCCTCGCCAAGACCGTCGCGAAGTTCATGGGGTTGTTCCCCGCCGGAGCCGCGTTCCGCTTCACCCGACGGGTCAACATGTACAACACGCTCATGATGAGCACGGGCCTGACGTTCGGCACCATCTCCGCGCTTTACGGCCTCAACCACAACATCATCACTCGGCAGCAGTACTCGATCCTCGTGGTGGTGGTGATTCTCACCGCGATCATCCCGACGTTGATCGCGCAGTCGTTCTTTGAGCCGAAGGGCAAGGAGCGGGAAACGCTGTTCGTAGCAAAGGGAGGAGAGTGAGATGTACAAGAAGATCGTACTGGCGTACGACGGATCGGAGGGTGCCACGATGGCCCTCCACCGGACGGCGGAGCTGGCGAGCGGCGGTGCCGGGGTCCTCGTGCTCGCCGTTGGACGAATCCCCGAGTACGCGGAGACCGTCAGCGAGGTCGAGGAGGCCAAGGAGCAGGCCGGACGCCACTACGACCGCGCCGTGGGCGAAGCGGCCGAAGCACTCCGGGCTAAGGGCATTCCTGCGTCCGGGCACGTGGACTTTGGCAAGCCCGCCGACGTGATCATCCGTCACGCCGAGGAGATCGGTGCTGACCTGATCGTGCTAGGAACGAACCCGCACTCCGCGCTGAAGCGCCGAGTGCTCGGGGCCACCGTCGACAAGGTGGTCGACCACGCCCATTGCTCCGTGCTCGTGGTCCGACTGACCGAAACACATGCATCGACCTAGATGTCCTAGCGTGCTGCGCCGCTGTTGCACGCAAGTATGTGCCGGCCTCGGCAACAGGCGAAATCGCGCGGAACAGCGGGTCGGCTACGCGGCCCCGTTCGTCGCGGCATCCGCGGAGTCAGCGGGACTCATGGACTGCGGCAGAGCCAGGGCTTTGCGCGGTTAGCCAGGTATCGCCTGCTGGCGAGTGGGGGGGTAGTCTGAGCGATAGGGCGGCGGATGAGTTGGCCCGTTGGTCTGCTGGCCGCAGCTGTTGTTGGGGAGACCCCGGCAAATCATGGGGGCGGCATGAAGAAGGCAATCGCCACAGTGGTTCTCGTCATTGGCTCGCTGGCGGCGCTGGCGCCGTCAGTACTCGCCAAGGCGATCACCATCACGATTCTGCACACCAACGACATGCACGCCCACCTCGAACCGTTCACTCAACGGGGCAGGGAGATGGGCGGCTACGCGCGGCAGGCCACGCTCATTAACCGCCTCCGCGCCAGCGACACAAATCCGCTCCTGCTCTGTGCTGGCGACACGTTCCAGGGAACCCTGAACTTCAACGCGTATGAGGGCCTCGCCGACCTCGCGTACATGAACTACATCGGCTATCAGGCGATGGCTGTCGGCAACCACGAGTTCGACCGCGGTCCGGCCGTGCTGGCTCGATTTGCAGGCCTTGCTCGCTTCCCGCTCTTGGCTTCGAACCTGGACGCGAGCTGCGACAGGGAACTCGGATCGCTGATTAAGCCAAGCGCCGTGCTGGAGGTGGGTGGTGAGGGGATCGGCATTGTGGGCGCCCTCCCGCCCGACCTTTTGGCCATCAGCTCGCCGGGACCAACGATCAACATCAAGGATCTCGTGACCAGCGTGCAGTCCGCCGTCGATGCAATGATGCAGCAGGGCGTCGACAAGATCATCCTGCTCTCGCACATCGGCTACCAGCCCGATGTCGAACTGGCAGCCAGGCTCCGAGGGGTTGATGTGATCGTTGGTGGCCATAGCCACACCCTGCTGGGTGCGGTGCTTGGGTTACCAGAGCCCGCCGGAGACTACCCCACAGTGTGCAAAGACCTCGACGCAAACACCGTGCTCATCGTGCAGGCCTGGGACTGGGGCAGAGTGGTCGGTCGCATTAGGGTCAGCTTCGACGATGCCGGACATGTGGTGCGCTGGGACAATGCCGGGCCAATTCCCGTCGACCCTTCAATCCCGGAAGACCCGACCGTGAAGGCCATGGTGGCCGCATTTGCGCGGCCGATCGCCTCGATCCGTGACCAGGTCGTCGGGCATAGCGAGAGAGGCGTGGCAATCACGCGGGTCACCGCCCGCCATGCGGAGAACCCCATGGCGAACGTCATCAGCGACGCAATGCTCGCGGCGACCGAGAGGGCCAGGTCGGTGGCCGCCTTCATCAACGCCGGCGGCGTGCGTGCCGGGCTTGAGCCTGGACCAGTCATCTACGGTCAGGCAGTGACGGTGCAGCCATTCAACAACACCCTCGTTCAGCTCGACCTCACGGGGGCCGAGTTGAAGGAGGTTCTGGAGGAAACGCTCGGCGGACTGCCGGCAAGCGCCGCCGGTCTGCTCTATCCCTCACACGGAACGTCCTATGGCATCGACCTCGGCAAGCCGGCAGGGCGGCGTGTCGTCAGTCTCAAGGTCGCCGGCGAGCCCGCGCAGGACGGTAAGGTGTATCGGGTCACCGTCCCGAGCTTTATCGCCGGTGGCGGCGATGCACACGCTGTCCTGAAGAGCAGCCGGAGATACCGGTACGACACAGGGATCCTCGACATCGACGCGTTCGTGGAGTTCTTGAAGGCCCACGACCCGATCAACGGCCGCCTCGAAGGTCGTGTTGAGATTCTCGGGACACCAGCACCAGGGAAGCAGACGACTCACTCCTGATCGACCTCAAGCGCGCCCGCCCCCGGCAGCGTGCTTTTGCCGCGTGGGGGCAGGTGGCTCAGAACGCAACCGTGCCGGTCGCTTTTGGGGCCTGCAGCGGCTACAACCCGGTCCGGGGCAGCCGCCGCCTCCGCACCCGTGTGAAGGGGTCGGCGTCGGATGTCGAGTGGACTTTGACAAGCCGGCCGACGTGATCATCCGCCACGCCGAGGAGATTGGCGCTGACCTGATCGTGCTCGGAACCAATCCCCATTCTGCACTCAGCCGGCGCGTTCTTGGCGCCACCGTCGACAAGGTGGTCGACCACGCCCACTGTTCGGTTCTCGTCGTCCGCCCGCGGGCGGGCGCCTCCTAGCCGCGGCGCGCGATCTCCGGCAGCAGCCGGGCGCGGATGTCGTCGCGGACTGCCCGATACACAACCAACCGCTCCTTCTCGCTGCCGACGGCCAGCACGGGGTCGGGAAACGACACGTGAATCTGCTCCGCCGCGCCCGGAAAGAGCGGGCAGCTCTCCCGTGCGGAGTCGCACACCGTCACCACCAGGTCCCACCGCTTGTCCAGGAATGGAGCCCAGTGCTTGGGCCTCGCACCCGAAATGTCCACCCCGACCTCGGCCATGGCCCGCACGGCGAGGGGTGCCACCTCGCCGGCCGGGTGAGTGCCCGCCGACCCGGCCTCCCAGCGGTCGCCGAGGTCGTGCCGCACCCACCCCTCCGCCATCTGCGAGCGGCAGGAGTTGCCGGTGCACAGGATCAGCACGCGCTTGCGAACAGCCATGGGAGCCCTCCGCTTGCAGGAGCAACGGCGACCGAGTATAAGATATTTCGTCGGGCTTAGAAATGGCGAACTCTCCTCTCGACGTGACCGTCAGGCACCTGAAGGCGCTCGCGCATCCCGCTCGCATGCGGATCGCGGCCATGCTGCGCGCGGGTGAGCTGTGCGTCTGCCAGATGACGGCGGTGCTGCAGCTCGCGGCCTCCACCGTCTCTGCGCACCTGGCGGAGCTGCGGCGCGCCGGTTGCGTCGCGGAGCGCAAGGAGGGCCGGTGGGTGTTCTACGCCCTCTCTGACGAGGGCGCGTCCCTGCTCGCGTCCCTCGCGCCGGATCTCGGAGACGACGCCCAGCTTGCGGCCGACGCCGCCGTAGTGACGAAGCTCCGTGCCATCGGCCCGGAGGAGCTCTGCCGCGTGGATCTCGACCTGCGAAGGCTCGGGCTCGGCCAGACGGTGCGCCGGGCGCGATAGGCCCGCCCTGGATGGCGGCCCTTCCCCGCTGCAGGCGGCCTTTCTCGACATGAAGCCCGGATCCGCGCTGGAACGCCGGTCAGGCGGCTTCGAGGTCCCCCTCAACGCCATGACTTGTGGTCAGGACGGCTCGGGGGCTTGACAGCCCGAACACCCGCATCTATATTTCGTGTGGTGACGAAATGAACGTCTCGACCCTCGCCTTCGCCGTGACCTGCCACCAGGCTCTCGGTCACCCGGTCCGCCTCCGTGTCCTGGCGGCGCTGCGCGATGGCCGGCTGTGTGTGGGCGAGCTGCAGGAGCTGTCGGGCCTGGCGTTTTCCACGGTCTCGCGGCACGTCTCGGAACTGGAGCGTGCCGGCTTGGTGGAGCAGATCAAGGAGGGCCGCTGGGTGTGGTGCCGACTGGCCGGAGCCGAGGCGGTCCGCCGCACTCTCGAGTGTATCTGGCAGCAGCTCGCCGCCGACCCCACGCTGGCGGCGGACCGGCGGCGCGCGCAGCGCCTGCGTGCCGGGCGGCGAGGCCCGGTGTGCGGGGCGACAGTGGGGCCGTGCCGGGATGAGGTGTCGAGCGCCGCGCACCACGCGGCGCCGGCGCCGAAGGAGATCGGATGACGGAGCAGAGCAAGCGGATGAACGTGTTCGAGCGCTACCTGACGCTCTGGGTCGCCCTCTGCATGGTGGTGGGCGTCATGCTGGGCAAGGCCTTCCCGGGGCTCATCGCGGCGCTGCGCGGCATGGAGTTCGGCTCCGGCAGCCACATCAACATCCCGATCGCGGTGCTCATCTGGCTGATGATCTACCCGATGATGCTCAAGATCGATTTCGCGTCGATCGCCCGCGTCGGCAAGAAACCGAAAGGGCTCTTCATCACAATCTTCGTCAACTGGCTGGTCAAGCCGTTCTCGATGGCGTTCTTCGGTTGGCTGTTCTTCCGGCACCTGTTCCTGCCGCTGATCGGCGCGGAGCTGGCCAGCCAGTACATCGCCGGGGTGATCATCCTCGCCGCCGCGCCGTGCACCGCCATGGTGTTCGTCTGGTCGTATCTTTCCGACGGTGACCCCGCCTACACGCTCGTCCAGGTCTCGGTCAACGACCTGATCATGCTGGTGGCGTTCGCACCGGTCGTGAAGTTCCTTGTCACGGGCACCTCGGGACTCGAGGTGCCGTTCAAGGTGCTGCTCTACTCGGTGGCGATTTTCGTGGTGATTCCGCTCGCCGCGGGCATGATCTCTCGCTCGTGGCTGATCCACTCCCGCGGAATCGGTTGGTTCAACGACCGGTTCGTCGCGTTCTTCCATCCGGTGACCGTGCTGGCCCTGCTCGCCACGCTCGTGTTCATCTTCGCGTTCCAGGCGGAGAACATCACCACCCGGTGGTTCCACGTGCTCTTGATCGCCGTGCCGATCCTGATCCAGGTCTACTTCAACGCTTCGCTGACCTACGGCTTGATGAAGCTGTTCAAGGTCGAGTACGCGGTGGCCGCGCCGGGCGCGCTGATCGGCGCGTCGAACTTCTTCGAGCTGGCGGTTGCGACCGCGATCGCGCTGTACGGAGCGGGCTCCGGCGCTGCGCTGGCGACTGTGGTCGGGGTGCTGGTGGAGGTGCCGGTCATGCTGTCGGTGTGCAAGGTCTGCCTCGCCACCAAACACTGGTTCGAGCCTGCGTCGGTGGCGCAGAAGGGGGTGGCCCATGTTTAAGCGCGTGCTGTTCGCCACAGACCTGTCGGAGGCCTCGAATCTCCCCCTCGAGTGCGTGGGAGGGTGGCAGAACCTCGGGTTGTCGAAGGTCACCGTGGCCCACGTCCACTCCTTCTCCTATGCCGGTGTGCGGCCCGGGCGCCGGCCCCGGGTGCTGTGGTGGCTGAGGCCGCTGGCCCCAGGAAGGAGATGGCCAAGTGTCTGCTGCAAGTGAACCCGTGACCGTCGTCGAAGCCGCCGAGGTGTTCGCCCGCGCGATCCGCTTTTCGCCCGTATGGCAGCGCTGGGAGCAGGCGCAGGCTGCGTTTGATAGCGACGCCACTATGCGGCAAGCCATGGAGCGCTACCGGGAACTTTCCAGTCGGTTCTCACTCGCGCGGGCCCAGGGGAAGGGCTTCACCGGGCAGGAGGCCGCGGAGTTTGGAGTGCTCCAGGGCAAGATCCAGGGCAGCTCGCTCTACCGTGCCAAGGAAGCGGAGGGAAGGGCGTTGGTCGACTTCCTGCAGGAATCCAACCAGCTCCTTTCCAAAGAGCTAGGGGTTGATTTCGCGGCCGCCGCCGCGCCGCGGGGCGGCGGCTGTTGCGGGTGAGAGGTTGCGTCGGTCGGCCACCGTCGGGAACGCAGAAAGGAGTGGTTGCGTGACAAGCATCGAGTCCCCAGAGAAGAAGGCCCTGTTGTTCTGCACGTGCTCGGGAGCGTGCCCGAGCATGGAAAAGATCGACTTCTGGGCGCTTGCCGAGCGCGTGCGCCTCGAGCTGGGGGACAAGGTCGAGTTCATGGTGCTCCACCCGCGGCTGTGCGAGGAGGACGGCGAGCGCTTGATGGCCCACGTGCTCGCGCCGTCGCTGAAGTTCATCACGCCGGCGTGCGCCGAGAAGCGCCAGGAGAAGCTGCTGCGCGACGGCTTCGCCAAGGCCGGGGTGCCGATGGATGCGGAGCACTGGCTGCCCATCAGCATGGCCCAGCAGGACACGGAAGCGGTGCTGGCCAAGATCAGGGTGGCGCTCGACGGTGCGCCGCCCAAGGAGTAGGGCCATGGCCGGGCGGGCGTATTTGGGCATCCCGCGGGAGCTGATCCCGTGGGCGCCCACCATCGATCCGGACGCCTGCATCGGTTGCGGCGACTGTCTCAAGCAGTGCCCAAACGAGGTGTTCGTGCTCGACGAAAACAAGGGGAAGATGGTTGTCGCCGAGCCGGAGAACTGCGTCGTGCTGTGCGACAAGTGCGCCGACTTCTGCGCCACCGAGGCGATCTCCTTCCCCGATAAAGAAGAGACCAAGAGGGTGCTGCAGCGATTGCTGCGCGAGCGGCGGGAGGAGACGCTCAGCAGCGCCGCAGGGGGAGGTACATCGTGACGGTCGACGAAATCCTGGCGGAGGTGGAGAAGCTTTCCGCCGAGGAGAAGATGCGCCTGATTGAGACGCTCTGGCCGCGGGCGTGCTGCGCGGTCATGGGCGAGCTGTGGGACATGCACCGGATGATGCGCGAGTGCATGAGCGCCATGCCCGAGGGCGGCATGGAGGCGATGATGGGCCGCATGATGGGAAACATGGGCAAACGGGAGACGCCGCATGGCTGAGGCCCTCGATCCACGCACCGCCGAGCTGGTCGGAATCGCGGCCGCGGTGGCGGGCCACTGTCAGCCATGTTTCGACTACCACTACCGGCAGGCGCGGGAGCTCGGCGTCAGCGACGAGGAGATCCACGCGGCCGTCTCGTTGGCCCGCAGGGTCCGCGCCGCCGGCGACCGCCACATGGACGAGCACGTGGCGCGGGGAATGGGCCATGAGATGGTCCCGCCCGTGCCTGGAGGAACGAGATGAATGGACGAATGAACCGTCGCTCGCCCGCTGATGTCGGGAGACACGTATCGCCGCATCCGACGGCGGAGGTGAGCGCATGACACAGATCGAGATCTTCGAGCCGGCGCTGTGCTGCGCCACCGGGGTGTGCGGGCCGGAGTTGGATACAACGCTGGTGCGCTTCGGTGAGGCGGTGCGGCGCGCCGAGACCGAGCTGGCCGGCCGCGTCGCCCTCACCCGCACCCTGCTGAACCAGCAGCCGATGCGCTTCACCCAGGTGCCGGCCGTGTTCGACATCATCAAGAGTAGAGGGGTGAGCGCGCTGCCCGTTGTGGTCGTCAACGGGAGCATCGTTCTGGAGGGCGTGTACCCCACGTTCGAGCAGATCGTGGGATGGAGCAACAACGGAGAGGCCAGTGATGACCGCTGACGTCGCGTTGGAAGCCACCGACGACACGCTGCGCCCCTTTCGAGTCGCAAACCTGCGCGCGTACCTGGCGGTGCTGGCCGCGTGGGTCGCGGTGTCGGCAGCGGTTGCCTGGATCGCCAACGCCACAACGACCGGGCAGCCGTCCTTCCTCGCGTATCTCATCGTCTCGCTCGTGGCGGTGATGGGGGGCATGGTGATCATGTTCGTCTCGTCGCTGATCAACCTGCGCAAGCTGCGGCCGGGCTTCGAGCGGCTCGCACGTGGCGAGTCGGACCCCGAGATCCCGCCGGTGTGGTGCCCTGTGCTGACGTCGGCCACCCAGGCGGCGATGCAACTTGCGCATGAAGTCGCAGCCACACAAAGAAGGAACGGAAGCAAATGACATCCAACAGTTTCGTGTTCTTTTCCGGTAAGGGCGGGGTGGGCAAAACCACCTGCGCCTGCGCCACGGCCGTCGCCGCAGCGGAGAGAGGTCTCAAGACGCTGATCGTCTCCACCGATCCCGCCAGCAACGTCGGCGACGTCTTCCAGCAGCAGATCGGCTCGCAGGCGACCGCCATCCGCGGCGTCCCGAACCTGTTCGCCGTCGAGATCGACCCGGACGGCGCCACCGAGGCCTACCGCGAGAACGTCCTCGCACCGATGCGCGGCATCCTGCCCGACGAGGTCGTGGCGGTGATCGAGGAGCAGTTCCGTTCGCCGTGCACCACCGAGATCGCCGCCTTCGACCGGTTCACGGACTTCCTGGTAGACCTGGCGTATGACCTCGTCGTCTTTGACACGGCGCCCACCGGCCACACCCTGCGGCTGCTCGAGCTGCCGATGGACTGGAGCCGGCACATCGAGGAGTCCGCCAAGACCGGCGGCCAGACCTGCCTGGGGCCGGTGGCTTCGATCCAGGCGGGCAAGGAGAAGTACGACCGGGCGATCGCGGCGTTGCGCGACCCCGGCGTCACGTCGTTCGTCTTCGTCACCATTCCGGAGAAGACCTCGCTCGACGAGGCCAGGCGTTCGGCCGAAGAGCTGTCCGCTCTGGGCATCACTGTCCAACGGCTGATCATCAACCACGTGCTGCCGGTGGCGGAGGGCGAAAACGGCTTTTTCGACCGGCGGCGGGCGATGCAGCAACCGTATATCGCCCAGGCGGCCGGGGCGTTCCCGGGCGTCGCCATCAGCCAGGTCGAGGAGACCTTCGTCGAAATCATTGGCACCCAGGTGCTGTCGGCGTTCGCCCGCCTCGTGGACGGGCGAGGAAACGGGCGGCTGCCGCAGGCCGCCGTGGCGCCGGCCGCACTGCTGCTGCCAAACAACGGTGGGCAGCGGCGGCTCTTCTTCATGGGCAAGGGCGGGGTCGGGAAGACCGTGGTCTCCGCCGCCACCGCGCTGTTCCTCGCGCGCCAGGGGGTGCGGACGCTGCTTGTGACCACCGATCCGGCAGCGCACACCGGGCGGGTGCTCGGGTGCGAGGCAACCGACGCGCCGACCGCCGTCCCCGGTGAGCCCAACCTCTTCGTGGCGCGGGTGGACCAGGAGACGGCGGTGCGGGAGTACCGACAGCGCATCCTGGAGGAATCGCGCGGTCGCTTCGACGAGGCCACCCTCGCAGCCATGGAGGAGGAGCTCAACTCCCCCTGCACCGAAGAGATGGCGGCGTTCGAGAGGTTCCTCGCCTACCTGACCGATGGAAGCTACCCGGTCGTCGTCTTCGACACCGCCCCGACAGGCCACACGCTCCGGCTGCTGTCGCTGCCGTTCTCGTGGGAGAAGCAGGTGGAGATGATGGTGGCCATGCGCCCCGGCACGCAGTCGTACGAACGTACCCGCGAGCGCTACAGGGATGCGGTGACGATGCTTCAGAATCGTGACATCACCCGGCTCGTGTTCGTGGTGCTGCCGGAGAAGACGCCGCTGCTTGAGGCGCTGCGCGCGCGCGACGACCTCGCGGCGGCCGGCATCTCCACCTCGGCCGTGGTGGCCAACATGGTGCTGCCCGACCACGCTTGCCGGACGCCGCGTCTCAAGGTGCGGCGCGAGGCGCAGCAGCACTACCTGTACGCCATGCGGCGCGACTTCGGGGTGCCGCGCTTCGACCTGACGCTGCGCGACGACGAGGTGATGGGGGCGGCGGCGCTGGCCGGGATCGCGGCGGAGCTGTGGAGTGACCCGGCGTCAAGGGAGGACGTGCAATGACTGAGGCCGAGGCACGGGTTCGCGTGTACTTCACTCCGGCCCTCAACCCATGCGGCGAAGGGGCGACCTGCTGCGGTCCGGTGGGGATGACCGCGGAGGAGGCGGAGGCGCTTCGAGCGGCGGTGGCCGAGGTTGTGCCCGGCGCCGGCGTCGAGCTGGTCAACGCCTCGCGCAAGCTGCACCTCCACCGTGACGGGGCGGTGCTCCGCATGGTCAACACGTTGGGCCTGGCGGTCTACCCGGTGATCACGGTGGACGGCGAGATCGTCTCGATGGGACCGCCGGTGGTGGACGAGTTGGGCCCGCTCATCCGGGCGCGACTCGGAGGCCACGATGGGTGATCGCGACACGACGGATGTGGTACTGCTGCGCGCGTCGGCGGTCCTCGGCACGCGACGGAGGATTGCCGTCCTGGGCGTGTCGCGGGACCCGGAGAAGTATGGGCACGAGGTGTTCGAGGTGCTGCGCGAGCACCACCAGGTGTTTCCGATTAACCCCAAGGTGGAGGAGGTCGATGGACAGCGCTGCTACCCTTCCCTCGACGAGCTGCCCGAGCCGCCCGAAGTCATCGTGCTGGCCCTCGGACCCGCAGTGACCGCCAAGGTGGTGGCGAGCTGCCTCAACCGCGGCGCGGTTATCTGGCTGCCGCCGGGGTGCTTCACCGAAGGGGCGGTGGAGCTAACCCGCGCGGGGGGCGCGGAGGTCCTCGCCGACATCTGCCCGGTCTTCGTCACCCGGCGCCTTACGGCCACGGGAGGGTAACTCAATGAGCTTCGACAGTGTTGGGTTCGTCGGCAGCGGGCGTATCACGCGCATCCTTCTCGAGCGGCTCGCCCAGCGCGGGCTGCGCCGGGTGGTGGCCAGCGACAGCGAGGACGCGGCCAAAGCGCGCCTCGCCGGCGCCTTCCCGATGGTCGAGGTCACCGGCGACAACCGCGCCGCAGCCTCGCAGGAGCTGGTCTTCCTCGCCGTCCACCCGCCGACACTCAAGCGGGTGCTGCCGGGCATCGCCAGGGACCTGCGAGCGGACGCGGTGGTCGTCTCCCTCGCTCCGGTGCTCACCATCGCCGCGTTGCGCGAGCTGGCCGGAGGTTTCGGGCGTTTCGCCCGGATGATCCCCAACGCCCCGTCGCTGCTCGGGCAGGGGTACAACCCGGTGGCCTACGCTGCGGAGCTGGCTTCCGACGAGCGGCGGCGCCTCGGGACGTTGTTCGACCTGTGGGGCGCCCACCCCGAGGTGGAGGAGGAAACCCTCGAGGCGTATGCGGTGCTTACCGCCATGGGACCCACGTACCTGTGGTTCCAGCTCCAGGAGCTGCGCGAGCTGGGGGTGCGGTTCGGCCTGTCGGGGCCTGCCGTCGACGCGGGCCTTGCCGCCACGGTGCGCGGCGCCGCAGCCATGCTCCTCGAGAGCGGTCTGCCCCCCGCGGAGGTGCTGGACACGATCCCGGTCCACCCCTTCAAGGAGCGCGAGGCGAGCATCCACGCAGCCTACGAGGAGCTGCTCCCTGGACTGTGGGCGAAGCTCAGGCCGAGAAAAGCCTAGGGCGCTGACCGCTTGACAGCCATCCAAATGTCTCCTATATTTCGCAAGATGACGAAATCACCTGGCTCGCCCACCCCCTGCCGCACCAGGAGCCAGAGGAGGAAGAACATGAACCGTTACCGTGTGGTGGCCTTGGCCCTCTCGCTTCTCGTCCTAGGCGGTGCGGCGCTCGCGGCCGGGTCGGCGGCGGGCATGGTGAGGAGCACCAGCGACCCGTACCTGGCACGGGAGGCAGTGGCCGCGCTGGGGAAGATCGGGACACCTGCGGCGCTCGCGTTCCTCCACTCGTCTCGCGATCATCCGTGGGCTATGGTTCGCAAGGCGGTCGAGACGGCCTTGGCTTGCGCCGAAGGCCGCTGATCCGAATCGTGGGTGGCCATGGCCCACGCGTCGCGCTTGCATGTGATGCTCGAGCTGCCGAGGACGACGCGCCCCGCCCGCGGTCGGTCGCGGGCGCAGCGACCTTCGGCGAGCACCGCCACGGGAGGGCGTTTCGGTTGCGAGTGCCATGGGTCGGGGCTCCGATCTGACGACCAGCGAGGAGCTGATGGCCGCGGTGGCGGCAGGGGATCTCGCCGCCTTCGACCAGCTCGTCCGGCGGCACGAGCGCGAGGTCTGGCGGGTGGCCTACCGGTACGTGGGCGACGCGTCCGAAGCCGAGGACCTCGCGCAGTCGGCCTTCTTGAGGGTGCTGCGCGCGGCGCCCCGCTACCGCTCAACGGCGCCCTTCCGCACCTACCTCTACCAGGTCGTGACGCGGCTCTGCCTCGACCACGCCAGGAAGCACCGGCCCGTGTACTCGGACGAGCTGCCGGATCGCCCGGATCACCGCCCCGCGGCGGATGAGCGCCTCGTCGCCCGCGAGCGGGAGCGGCGCGTCCGGGAGGCGCTCGACGGGCTCCCGGGAAACCAGCGGATCGCCCTGATACTCAGGCATTTCGAAGGGCTGGGCTATGGGGAGATCGCTTCCGCCCTCGGAACGTCCACCAAAGCGGTGGAACGGTTGCTCGCACGCGGACGCGAGGCGCTGCGCGGCACGCTGCGCGACCTCACTCCCTGACCCCGCGCGGGGGTTTTCCCCGCCTCACTCGTTCAACTCTGGTGAGAGGAGGTGCCCATGAGGTGCACGAGGGTCTGCAGGAGCCTCAACGCGTACGCTGACGGCGAGCTCAAGCCCTCCGCCGCGCGGCAGATCGCCGCCCACCTCGAACAGTGCCCGGCCTGCCGCGCGCGCCTTGCCTCGCTCCATGAGGCCGCGGCGCTGCTCGCCAATGCTCCCGAACCGCCGCCTCCGCCACCCTGGCTTGGCGCGCGCGTGATGGCCCGCGCTCGCTCGGAGGTGCTGCGAGGCTCGTGGACACGGCCCCTCCCTGGGCTTGCGCGATCCCTCTCGTGGCTCGCCGGACAGGCCGTGCCGATGCGGCTCGTGACCGCGCTGACGGCCGCTCTCGCGGTACTCGCCGGCGTCGCGATGGGCACGGCCGCCTCGCGCGCGGTGCGTCCGCCGGCCCCCATGGCACAGTCGGCCGCGGCCGAAGGCATCGAGTGGTTCGACGTGGCGCCGCCGGGGGGGCTCGCCGCAAGCTACGCGGTCGTCGACGAGGTGAAACCATGAGCGCGAGGATCAAGGCCCTCGGGGTTGTGTTTTCCGTGGCGCTCAACCTCGCCTTCTTGGGCGCCTTCGCCTATCACCGGGCAGTGGGGGTAGAGAGCCATACGGGACCTGCGGCCGCGGCAGGACCGTTCTACGAGCAGCTCGAGCTCACGCCCGCGCAGCGGCAGGCCTTCCTGGCCCACCGCGAGGAGTTCCAGCGGCTGCTCGGGCGGCTCGGCGGCGAACTCAAGCTCCTGCAGATGGAGCTGATAAACCTCGTCTCTGCACCCACCCCAGACCGCGGTGCGATCGTCGCGAAGCAGAAGGAGATCCGCCGCATCCAGGCGTCAATCCAGTCCGAGGTCATCGACCACCTGCTGGCGGAGAGCGCGCTTCTCGACCCAGGGCAGCGGGAGAGGTTCTTCGCGCTCATCAGGGAGCGCATCGGGGCTGCGGGGGGGCCGACGCCACCTTGGATGCGACCGGCATCGCCGCCAGACCGCGCCCAGCACTAGGAGAAGGGGATGACCAACGAAGCTCTGCAGCAAGCCGCCTGCTTCGTCCTTGCGGTGACAGTCTCGACCGTGCTGGCGCTGGCGCAGCCGGCACCTCAGGGCGCGGCCTCGCGAGCTGAGGGCGCGCTGCCCACCGGGCCACTTTCCCTGCCGGAGTGCATCCGTATCGCCCTCGAGCATAACCCGGACGTTGCCGGCGCGGTAGCCTCCGTGCAGGCGGCCAACGCCCATCTCGGCGAGGTGAGATCGGCGGACTTTCCGGCGCTCGACCTGACGGCGGGCGCCGAGAGGGGGAGAGCGCTCTCGACGGGGGAGATTGGAGGCGCACCCACCCAGACGAGCGCCGACGGGACGATCAGCCTGCAGTACCTGCTTTTCGACGGCGGGGAGCGGGCAGCGAGAATCGCCGCGGCCGCCGACGCGCAAAGGGCCACGGCCCTCCAGCGTGATTCGATCGTCGAAGCGCTCGCGCTGCGGGTGACGGAGAGGTACTACGGCCTGCTGGCGGCGCAATGGGCACGCGAGGTGGCAGAGGTGACGCGCCGCAGCGCCGAGTACCACGTGGATCTCGCTCGGGCCCGCCATGCCGCCGGGCTCGTGCCACGCTCCGACGTTCTCAGGGCCGAGACCGAGCTGGCCGACGCCGCCCTCGGCGTCGTGCAGGCGCGCAGCGCGTCCCGCATCACCGAGGGAGAGCTGGCCACCGCCATGGGCGTTCCCGTCACGACGGTCGTTCGGGTCGAGTCAGGGCCGGAGACGGCCCTGGCGCAGCGGCGCGAGGGTGTCGAGGCGATGCTCGCCCTGGCGGAGCGCGCTCGACCCGAGCTGCAGGCATCGCGCGCTCTGGAAGAGGCGGCACGGGCCGCCGTGCGTGAGGCAAAGGCACAGTGGTGGCCGCGAGTCTCGAGCGGGGCGGACTACGCATGGAGAGATGACTCGCTGCTGGAGGCGAGGGACTCGTGGTCACTCGGCGTCCGCCTGACGCTGCCGCTCTTCACGGGCTTCGAGCGCGGCGCGAGGCTCGAGCGTACTACGGCGGAGCGCCGCCAGGCGGAGGCAGCGTACCAGGTCCTCCTTCGTGACGTCGAGCTGGAGGTCTGGTCCTCGTACGCACAGGTCGATGAAGCCGAGGAGGCGATCCAAGCGACCGCGGCGCTGGTCGCGAGCGCGGAGGAGAGCGCCCGGCTCGCCGAGGGCGAGTACAAGTCAGGAACCGGGAGCATCATCGGGCTCATCGATGCGCAGACCGCCCTCTCCTCGGCGCGCCTGCGCCAAGTTGCGGCGCGGCTTGCCCTGCACACGGCGATGGCGCGGCTCGACCGTGCGGTGGGCCGCAGCCTGATCGCGAGCGCCGCATCAGCAGGAGAGAAACTCGGGGGCACACGGTGAAAGTTGGGCGAGGCACAAAGATTACCGTCCTGGTCATGGTGGCGGCCGTCGCGGGTGGGCTGGTGTGGTGGCGGGGACGGGCGCAGGCGGAGAAATCCGGATCGAGCGCTCTGGCGCCCGCGCACGTCGTCCGCCGCGACTTCCGGGCGAGCGTGCTCGCCACCGGGGCCGTCCGCCCGAAGGTCGGCGCCGAGGTCAAGGTCGGAGCGCGCATCACCGGCAAGCTCGACCGCCTCCACGCTAACGTCGGTGACATGGTGGAGCGCGGCCAGGTGATCGGCGAGCTGCAAAAGGCGGACCTGGAGGCCACTGTAGCGCAGCGCAGCGCCGAGGCTGCAGTGTCGGCGGCGCGCATCAGCGACGCCGAGGCCAGGTTGCGACTGGCCGAGCTCGAGCTGCAACGCCAGCAACAGCTCATCGCTCAGGATTTCACGAGCCAGCAGGCGGTGGACAACGCGGTGCGGGACCGCGAGGTGGCTGCGGCGTCGCTGCTGCTCGCTGAGCGGCAGCGCGATGCAGCAATCGCCGCTCAGCGCGAGGCCGAGGTGAAGCTCTCGTACGCCACCATCGTCGCACCGATTGCTGGGGTCGTCGGCTCGGTGTCCACCCAGGAGGGCGAGACCGTGGCCGCCGGCCTCAATGCCCCGACCTTCGTGACCGTGATCGACCTGCGACGGCTTCAGGTCGACGCTTACGTGGACGAGGTCGACATCGGGAAGGTGCGGTCGGGGCAGAAAGCGGTGTTCACGGTTGACGCCTTCCCCGGCAGGGAGTTTGCGGGCGAGGTGGCGGCCATCTACCCGAAGGCCGTGATCCAGGACAACGTGGTCAACTACGACGTGGTGATCGAGATCTCGACGCCGTTCGGCGGTCTGCTGCGCCCGGACATGACGGCGAGCGTCACGATCACGCTCGACGAGCGGAAGGGCGTGCTCGCAGTGCCGGCCGCGGCAGTCGTCCGCGAGCGCGGCAAGACCCTGGTTCGTGTGGTCCGTGGCGATCGCTCCGAGGCCCGGGAGATCACGGTGGGGTGGAAGGACGGCGGCTGGGTCGAGGTCGTGCGCGGCCTCACCGAGGGCGAGACCGTGCTGCTCGAAGCGAGCGGCAACGACAAGGAGGCGATCAGATGATCGAAGTCGAGAATCTCGAGAAGACGTACGTGAGCGGATCGCTCGCAACGCCGGTGCTGAAGGGGGTTTCCTTCCGCATCGAGGCGGGGGAGCTGGTCGCGATCATGGGCACCTCGGGCACCGGCAAATCGACCCTAATGAACCTCCTCGGCTGCCTCGACGCGCCTACCGGAGGGCGTTACCGCCTCGGCGGCGCCGACGTCGTCGAGCTCGACGACGACGCCCGGTCGCAGCTCCGTAACCGCCGCATCGGTTTCGTCTTCCAGCAGTTCCACCTGCTCGCGCGAGCAAGCGCCTTGAAGAACGTGCTCCTCCCGCTGATCTACGCCGAGGACTACCCGGCCGACGCCGAGGCGCGCGCCCGCCGGGTGCTTGCCGCGGTCGGGCTCGCCGACCGCATGGGCTACCGGCCGAGCGAGCTCTCCGGCGGGCAGCAGCAGCGCGTGGCGATCGCCCGCGCCCTGGTCACCGACCCCGCCATCCTCCTCGCCGACGAGCCGACCGGGAACCTCGACCGCCGCAGCGGCCTCGAGATCCTCGCCATCTTCCAGCGCCTCCACCGCGAGGGGCGGACGATCGTCGTGGTCACCCACGACCCCGCGATCGCCGAGCATGCCGAGCGCGTGATCGTGCTTCGCGACGGCCGCATCGTCGAGGACAGGAAGGTCGAGAACCCGCGAGACGCCGAGCGCGCGCTCCAGGCCACCGGTGAGCTGGCGGAGGATGAGCCCGCGACGGCTGTCGCAACGGAAGGGAGGGCCCAATGAGGCTGCTGCGGATTGCGCGCGAGGGCTTGACGGCTCTGGGGACCAGCAAGCTTCGCACCTTCTTCATGATGGCCGGAACGATCGTGGGCGTCGCCGCCCTCACCGTCGTCATGGCAATCGGCGCCGGCACCGAGCGGATGGTGATGAAACGGGTGAGCGTGTTCGGCTTCCGGGCGATCATGGTGATTGCCGGCGGCGGCAGCACCCTCACGCCGCCGCAGGGCGACGTTGTCACGCTTACCCTTGCCGACGCCGAGGCGATCCGCGAGATCGCGGGCATCGAGATCGCCACCCCGACCGCGATGAAGCGTGGCGTGGCGGTCAAGGCGGGCGCCGTCCAGACGCAGACCACCGTGTTCGCCGTCGAGCCCGACTGGCACGAGGCGTGGGAGTGGTACGCCCGCTCGGGCGAGCAGACCTCCGCCGAGGACGTCACCGAGATGGCGCGCGTCTGCCTGCTCGGAGCGACCCCCGCCCACGACCTCTTCGGCCCGGTGGACGCCCTCGGGCAGTACGTCCAGATCGGCAACGTGCGCTTCCTCGTTAAGGGGGTCCTCGAGAGCAAGGGCACGAGCCCGATGGGCACGGACATGGACAACCGGGCGGTCATCCCGCTGACCACCGGGATGCGGCGGCTCTTCAACCAGGACCATCTCGCGCAGATCAGGATCAAGGTGAAGGACCCGAACGACCTCGAGGCGATCGGTACCAAGGTGCGCGCCCTGCTGCACGAGCGGCACCACATCACGCCGCCCCAGGAGGACGACTTCCAGGTCCGCACCGCGGCCGACGTGGCCAAGCTGGTGCGGGGAATCTCCGGTACCCTCTCGACCCTGCTCACCGCACTCGCCGGCTTGAGCCTGCTGGTGGGCGGCGTCGTGCTCATGAACATTCTGCTCATCTCCGTGAGCGAGCGTGTGCCGGAGATCGGCCTGCGGCGCACCCTGGGTGGTCGCGAGAGGGACATCTTCACCCAGTTCCTCACCGAATCGCTTGCCGTCACGTTGCTCGGCATGCTCGTCGGTAGCGCCCTCGGCTGGGGCGCGAGCGCAGCACTTTCGGCCTTTACCGAGCTGCCTGTCACCCTGTCGTGGCGGCCCTTCGCCCTCGCCGTGGCCTCCTCGCTCGCCGTCGGGCTGTTCTTCGGTATCCAGCCGGCGCGCCGCGCCGCACGGCTGCGGCCGGTTGAAGCGCTGCGATGAAGCTCTCCAGGAACCTCGCTCTGTCGCTCGAGATCATGGCGGCGCACCCACTGCGCACACTCCTGTCGGTCACCGGCATCGTGGTCGGTGTGGCGGCCGTCGTCCTCATGGTCGCCGCCGGCCGCGGCGCCGAGGAGAGCATCCTCGAGCGCATCCGCGAAATGGGTACCAACCTCATCGTCGTCAACGCCGGCCAGACGCAGATCGTCGCCGGGCGCGTTCGTCAGGTCGGCACCGTCACGACGCTCGTCCCGGAGGACGCATCGGCCATCGCGCACGCCTGCCCCGCGGTCGCCCGCGCCGCACCCGCTCAGAGCAAGAAGGCAACCGTCCGCTTCGAGGACACCACTGCGACCACCACGGTGTTCGGCATCACCCCCGAGGGGTTCGGCATCCGCAACCTGACCCTGGCCCGCGGGCGCCCCTTCGGCGAGGACGAGGAACGCGCCCTCGCCCGGGTGGCCGTGGTGGGTCCCACCGTCGTCGCGAACCTGTTTGGCGGCGCCGACCCCATCGGCCTGCGCTTCCGCATCGGGCGCGTCCCCTTCGAGGTGGTCGGCGTCACCACGGCGAAGGGGCTCGACGCCAACGGCACGGATCAGGACGATGTCATCGCCGTGCCGCTGCGCACCGCGATGCGGCGCGTCCTTGCCGTCACCCACGTGCAGAGCATCTTCGTGCAGGCGGCCGACGCCGCCTCGCTCGACCGCGCCGAGGCCGAGATCCGTGCCCTGCTGCGGGAGCGGCACCGGCTAGGGTCGAAGGCCGACGACTTCAGCATCCAGAACCAGGCGACCCTGCTCGCCACCCAGCGGGCCACCTCCCGTTCGATGACCACGCTGATCGGCAGCGTGGCTGGGATTTCGCTGCTCGTAGGCGGGGTGGGCATCCTGGCCGTCATGCTCATCGCGGTGCGCGAGCGCACCGGTGAGATCGGGCTCCGGCGAGCGCTCGGCGGCCGGCGGGCGGACATCCGGCTGCAGTTCCTGCTCGAGTCGAGCATGCTCGCCTTCGCGGGCGGCGCCCTGGGCGTCGCCGCCGGCGGCGGCGGCGCCCTCCTCTTGGCCCGGCTCTCGCAGTGGCCGACCGCCATCTCCTGGCCCTCGGCCCTCGTCGCGTTGGTGTTCTCCGCGCTCCTCGGCGTGCTCTTCGGCAGCCTCCCGGCGGCCCGCGCCGCGCGCCTCGAGCCGATCCAGGCGCTGCGCGCGGAGTGAGGGGTGGCGAGCACTACGAGGGGGAGAGGGGAGACCGATGGCCGACAGCGTCGAGCGACACCCGGAGCAGACCAGTGGCGCGTCGGGAGCGGGAGCGAGCCTGGCCCCGCAGCCTCCAAGCGTGGCTGCGCTGTTCCTCGCGTTCCTGCGCCTGGGCTGCGTCTCGTTCGGCGGGCCGGGCATGGTCGCCTACATCAAGCGGCTGGCGGTGGCTCGCAAGCGATGGCTCCGCGAGGACGACTTCCAACAGGGTGTGGCGCTCTGCCAGGCGGTTCCGGGCGCGACCGCCATGCAGTGCGCCGCCTACGTCGGGCTGCGCGCGCGCGGGCTTGGCGGTGCTGTGGCGGCCTACCTGGGTTTCGGCCTGCCCGCCTTCCTTCTGATGCTCGTGCTCTCCATCGCGTACCAGCGGGCGGTCGGCATCCACGCGGTGACCTCCGCGTTGATCGGGCTCCGCGCGCTGGTCGTCGCGCTGGTCGCGAATGGCGCGTGGACCTTCGCCCGGTCGTCGGTCGGGCGGCCGCGGGATGCGGTCATGGCGGCCGCCACCGGCGCCCTCTTCCTCATCGGCGGCAGCCCGTTCTTGATCGTCATCGGCGCCGGTCTCGCGGGCGCCCTGGTGCTGCGGTCCGACGCCGGGACGGCACACCCGGAACCGGGACCGCGGCTCGGCTGGCGCGCGTGGCGAGCGCCGGCCGCCGTCCTCGCGGTCGCCGTGGTGCTGGTGGCCGTGCTCCTCGCCGCCGACCCGCGGCTCGCGACCTTAGGCCTGGTGATGATGAAGGTCGACGCCTTTGCCTTCGGCGGCGGCTTCGCGTCGGTGCCGCTCATGTACCACGAGGTGGTGGAAGCGCGAGGCTGGCTGCCCGCGGCCGTCTTCCTCGACGGGATCGCGCTGGGCCAGGTCACGCCGGGTCCGATCGTCATCACCGCGACGTTCGTGGGACAGCAGGTGGCGGGGACGGCTGGCGCCCTCGTGGGCACCGTCTGCATCTTCCTGCCGTCTCTCTTCGTCCTGGTGCTCGCCGGGCCCTTCTTCCGCCGGCTGCGATCCTCGCCGATCTTCGCGGGCGTCACGCACGCCCTGGTTCTCTCCTTCGTCGGGCTTCTCGCCTCTGTGACCATCCACTTCGCGGGGGCCACCCCGTGGAGCCTCCCGTCCGCCGCCATTGCCATGCTCGGCCTGGTGGCGCTGCTCCTCCAGGTCGACGTGGTGTGGGTCGTGCTGGCGGGAGGGCTGGTCTCGGCGATGGCGCTGTGAGGTGCGGCTGCGAGCCGAGGCGCGTCAGCACCTGCCCCGACGACTCCGGGTTCGAGTCTCGCCGGGCCGCCCCCGGATACGCTAGCCGCGGAGGGTAGCCTTCACGCACAGCGGGTTGTCGAGCAGGTCGAGGGCGTCCCCGATGTCGCGCACGACGATGCCTGCTGCCTGGAGCAGCTCGCCGGCGGCGCCCTCAGGGCCGATCACCGCGATCCCGAGCGCGGCCCGCCGAACCATCGCGACGTCGTTGGCGCCGTTGCCGATCACCACGACCGTTTCCGGGGCCAGCTCTTCGATTAAGCGCGCCTTTGCCTCGCCAGTGGTGATCAGCGAGACGGCCACGGGCAGACCGGCCAGCGCGTCGCGGGCGGTCCCGAAGGTGTCCGCGGTCATCACGGTGACGGCGAGCCGCCCGGCGCGGCGCCGCAGCCATGCTCCTCGAGAGCGGTCTGCCCCCCGCCGAAGTGCTGGACACGATCCCGGTCCACCCCCTCAAGGAGCGGGAGGCGAACGTCCGGGCAGCCTACGAGGAGCTGCTCCCTGGACTGTGGGCGAAGCTCAGGCCGAGAAGCAGCTAACGTGCTCGCCGCTTGACAGCCATCCAAATGTCTCCTATATTTCGCAAGATGACGAAATCACCTGGCTCGCCCGCCCCCCCCGCACCAGGAGCCAGAGGAGGAAGAACATGAACCGTTACCGTGTGGTGGTCCTGGGGCTCTTGCTGCTCGTCCTTGGCGGCGCGGCGCTCGCGGCCGGGTCGGCGGTACAGCGCCCACCCGTACCTGCCGCGACGCCTCAGGAGTTGGCGAGCATTCTCGGCTCGGGGAAGTGGGTGATCATGGAGTTCGGCGGTGAGCACTGTATCCCGTGCATGCACATGCAGCCGGTGTTGCAGGATCTCCGCGAAGCCATCGGTGAAAAGACCATCATCCGCAATTTCTGGATCCAGCAACACCCCGACGTGGCGCGGATCCACCGCATTATGGTGATGCCCACCCAGGTCATCTTCAACCCGAAAGGCGAAGAGGTGTTCCGTCACATGGGGTACTTCCCGCCCGAGGAGTTCCAGGCCACACTTCAGAAGCTCGGCATCTTCTGATGGAGTCGCTCCTCCAGTCTCTGGCGGCAAGCGCCGCGGCGGCGCCACCGGTGGTAACGCTGCTGCTCGTCTTCCTCGGCGGTGTGGTCTCGTCGGCCAGCCCGTGCGTGCTGGCGGCGGTGCCGCTGGTGATCGCGACGGTGGGTGGCGGCGCTACGACGCGAGGTCGGGCCCTCACCCTCTCTCTTGCCTTCGTCGCCGGCCTGGCACTGTGCTTCACCGCACTGGGGGCGGTCGCCGCGCTGACGGGCACGCTGATCGGAGACGTGAGCTGGCTGTGGAAGGCACTCCTTGCGGTCGTCCTGATCGCGATGGGGTTGCACCTTGCCGGTCTCGTCCGGCTCCCGCTGCTGCAGCTCGACGGGAGGCGCTTCCGCGGCGCGGGGCTCGCGGGAGCGTTTGGCCTGGGGGCCCTCACTGGCACGCTTTCGTCTCCGTGTGCCACGCCCATCCTGGTCGTAGTTCTGTCGCTCGTGGCCTTCGAGCGCAAGGTGCTGTGGGGAACGACGCTGCTCGCCGCCTACTCCCTGGGGCACGTCGTGCTGCTCCTCGCGGCGGGCACCGCCTCGGGTTTCGCCGCTGCGTACCTGGGCAGCCGTGCGGCGGTGTGGGCCAAGCGGGTGCATCAGGTGTTTGGTGTGGTCCTGGCGGCCGTGGGCGCGGCCATTCTTGTCTGGCTCGTGCGCCTCGCCCTGGCCTGAAGACACGAGCTCTGAAAGGAGAGCATGCGCATGAGTGACACCCCGAAAACCATCGAAATCCTCGGACCCGGATGCTCGCGCTGCAAGGAGACGTACCGTGTCGTGCAGCACGTCGTCGAGAGCGCCGGACTTTCCTGCCAGGTGATTAAGAACGAGTCGATCAATCGCATGGTCGAGTTGGGGCTGATGGCCTCGCCCGGCGTTGTCTTCGACGGCAGGGTAGTGATCTCCGGCCACATCCCCAAGACCGAGGAGGTCAAACAGCTGCTCGGGATCGCATGAGCGAACGTGCTGTAGACGGGCGCCCCGACCCCAGCCGATTCGGAGAGACCGTGAGAGAACG
>Ga0315275_10000137_pt1 | contig 55833 bp, 65 predicted proteins | sample YL17G03_0_MG_FD_205557 | JGI IMG/M metagenome (GOLD analysis project Ga0315275, IMG submission 205557) | Sediment microbial communities from Yellowstone Lake, YNP, Wyoming, USA - YL17G03_0 | ecosystem: Environmental > Aquatic > Freshwater > Lake > Sediment | place: USA: Wyoming | collected... | reverse complement strand
TAAATTCATATCTCTCCACGAATGTCCCACTCGGTTCTCCCTGTTCATTCACAACTTCTACCGTCTCATCGGAATACCAGGACCGTATTACACTTTCATACGAATTCCCAATCCCCGGTTTCCCTTCCCATCTCTGAGTCCAATCCACCATCCCGCCCTGGCCGTCATTCGCTTCCGGATCATAGACCGGTATCGTATCCGACTGGCTGCCAGTATAGACCGTCCCGCGATACCTCTGCGGATCGAATTGTCCCTGAGCCGACCCGATAATATAATACTTCTCCGGTTTCGGTCGATATACTTTCTTCGAGGTTATATCCCGTGCCGATTGAAATCCTACCGACCCGCCATAACTATTCACATTCGCTTTACTCTGTATGAAAAAATAATTCCCCTGGATATATACTATCGGATCATACGGCTCAATTAAATTTTGTATCGCGCTCCCAAAACTCTCCGAATCCCGGCATGTCAACTGTCTCACCCAATGCGACGGGATCCCGATCTGCGGACTAAACCCCATCCGGGTAATCATATCCTCCAAAAACCAATGTGAAGTTAATCCCCCCACCCCAAACTCATCCGCTCCAGTATAGGGCAATACAATCCAACTGGGGATATTAGTCCAGGCCCCGTATACCTTATTCACCGCATCATTCAACATACTATATTCATCATCCGTCAATGATAAATACAGTAAAGATTTCCGCGGAGCTTTCCGCATCGCTTGGGATGCAATTCCTTTCCCCGCCACACGTGTAATCCATCCCTCATTCTCATCCTGGTTGGCAATCTTAGTCTCTCCCGTTACCAATATATTCGTTTCATATCCCCCGATAATGGCGTTTAAGATATCCTCAAAATTAAAATCCTCATTCGTCCGGGTCTTCGTTCCCAAATAGGTAGGAAACAAACTCCGCTCCGGCTGCATATAGATATATCCCTGCCCGTTATTTAACCCGATATCTCCATCAATCCGCATCTTTTTTATTCCCTTCTATCTTTTAACTTTAAACTTTAAACTAGAAACTAGAAACTTATTTTTATTTGTCATTCCGGCGAAAGCCGGAATCCATCTTGCTTTTTATATTTCTCTGCGTCGGGAATGAAGTGTTCTTTACGCATTTCCCGACGCCTTTCTTTAGCTGATAGCCGATAGCTCTTTTTAACTTTCCTTTCGTCATTCCGGCGAAAGCCGGAATCCAATTCTCCTCCTATCCGCCCTATAAATCCTATAAGACCCATTGCTTTTAACCCTATTCCTACATTCTTTATATTTCTACGTTGAATATTTTTTACTTGACATCTTCTTACCTATGGGTTATACTTCTAAATATGAAAATAAAAACCATAACACTTCATTGCAAACGCTGTAATCATTCTTGGACTCCACGAGGTCCTGAAATAATTATATGTCCGAAATGTAAAAGTCCTTATTGGAATAAAGAAAGAAGAACCAAAATCAAATAATCTTTTAATAAAGGAGCATCACATGAAAGACCAATCATTATCCGAATACCTCCCTGATTTCCTGGGATATTTAAAAACTGAACTCAACCGTTCACCCAAAACCATTGCGGCATACAGCCATGATCTCCATCGGTTGTTTACTTTTCTCGAATCCGCTGGCATTAATCCCCGGACTAAAAAGATTACCGCCCAAAATCTCCGTGACTTCCTGACGTCTCTCTTCAGTTCCGGACCACACGACCGCCGGCGGAAGATATCGGCTCTCAAGATGTTCTTCGCTTTCCTTAAAAAACAAAACCATATTCCCATTGACCCTACGCTCGACCTCGAATCTCCCGCCATTCCCCAATATCTTCCGGTCTATCTTTCCGAACCCAATCTTCAACGCCTCTTGGATAACCCCGACCGCACCACGGCTATGGGTTGCTGTGACTATCTGCTCATCAATCTCTTCGCTCATCTCGGCCTCCGGGTCTCTGAATTGGTCGGGATCAATCTCTCTGACCTGGACTTCTCTGCGCACACCATTCTCATCACCGGTAAAGGGAACAAACAACGTCTCCTCCCGCTCCTCCCGGATTTGCTCGAAGTAATCTATGAATATCTCAACATCCGGCCAACCTCCGACACCCCGGCATTACTCCTCAACGATTCCGGTCATCGCCTTACCCCTTGGACCGCCTGGGACCGCATTAAAAAACAATGCGCCGCTATCGGTCTTCCCAAAAACATCAGCCCTCACAAATTGCGCCACACCTGCGCGACCCTCTGGCATGGTAAGAACATCAGCATCCTCGATATTCAAGCCCTCCTGGGTCATTCTTGTATCGCTACTACGCAGATTTATACCCATACCGATACCCAAAAACTCTATAACGCCCTGGAGAAACTCAATCCTTCTACCCATTGGAGCCAAGTTGCTTAAATATATCCCATATAATCATTGACTCTTTTAAATAATTGTACTATCATGCTGTCCATGTCCCTTCAAAAATATCTCTATTTTTTATCTCTCTTGATTCTCTTGTTTTTCATGTATATATTTTTCGTTTCTCCAGACCTTTTTGCTGAACCATTTTATTACAATTTGCTTTTCTTGATCGGTCTTCCGGTCTTTATATATTTTCTCTTTATGAATATCAAATTCATTTTTTTAAAAATTAAACAGATAAATCAGTCTTCTCCTAATTCTCCAACCATTACCCCCATCATTCCCATGAATCCAAAAGTGGATAATCAAAAGTCTTTGAATTATGATTTTCCAATGTTCAAAAAACCCACTACATCTTGGGAATATTTTCGTTTAATATTTACTTTAATTCTATTGTTTTGGATATGTACTCCAATCTTTATAATTTTTCTTTTCCTTTTATTTTTTCGTATCTCTATTGCTTATTGTAAGGAATATCATGATAATCACTGGCCTTGGTATTATGTTTATTGTTTTTTACTCGCCTCTTTTTGTGCATTCAGTATTAAAATGGCAATTTCAATTTTTCTATTTGCCATTATATATGGTCATCTTTGATTATCAGCATGGCTAACATTGTATATAAGTCCTCAATAAAAAGAATTATATACTTTTTATCATGGTGCATTTTATTCTTCTTCATTTATATATTTTATACTTCTCCAGACCTTTTTTCTGAACCATTATATATCTTCTTATTAGTATGTTTCGGTATTCCATCTTTACTTTTTCTACTTTATAATTATTCAATTATTTTTGTTATAAGTCTTATACAAAATATATATTCTATAAAAATGAATTTTCTCTCATATTTAATTGATTCATCATATATATTTTTTCGTTTTAGTACTAGATTTACCTTTTATTTTATTATCATTTCATTGATATCTTTATTCTTCGACAATCAATTGGATTTACATACGAAACTTCTTGGTGCTGTTGTATTAACTAAACTTTTTAGTCCATCATATAAAACATAATTTTTAAATGCGATGTCCTGTAACATCTGTACTATATAATCCCAACATTTCATTTTCAAACGACATAGCTGATCTTATCGCATCATCCATTATTTCTTGTTTTTTATTTTCTTTTTGTATAGCTATATATTTATCCTCTACAATATCCCTTATTTCCTTCGCTGCTCTACGGCTAATTTTCCCTTCCCAACTCCCTACATATCGATTATTGATATCTACAGATTGTTCCACCCAGGGCATTTCATACGTCAATTGCATCAAAGTCTCCATCGATACATCCCCGCTTAAATCCAATCTATTCGGCGTCGGCATATATTCGCTCATCCGGTCAAATGTAAACGGTTCCCCGCCATACGATTCCATCCGTCCCTGTCGCGGTAAATTCGCTTTCTCCGCTGCTATCTCAAACGCAATCCCTTTGGTTTTTATATTTTCACCTATCCTATATTGCGCTATAATCTCTTTTAATGTAAAAGGATGATATTCATTACCTTTATATCCTAAAGTTTTGGCTTCTTGCATTAGAGCATTACCTTGTTTCTGATATATCCATCCCAATTCCGCTTTCGTCAATCCCGGTCGGCGGCTCATTCCCCCATAAAATCCTGATCGCACTTTCATCGTGGCAAGATTTCTTTCCGTATATCCTTTTTCTATCATATCTATTTTCAATTGATCTTCAAATGCTTGTTCTTCTTTCCCCAATTGCTTGATCAATAATCCCCGTATCCCTTTCGGTGCATTTCCATAGGCTTGTAAATTACGTAATTGCGTGACTTGATAGGTATTTAAATCCTGATTTTGATACAATGATAATTCTTCAGACGTGGCTATATGAGACATGAATTTAGACCCACGCGGGGAATAATCTTGTTTATATCTTTGTAGCATATTCCATCTCACTTCCGGTTGTAAAATTCCTTGTTCTTCCCGTTTCTGCCAGGGATATAATTCACCCATCGCTCCTCGCCCGGCAAAATATGCTCCAGTCCCTAATATCCCTTGCATTAACATAGTAGTCCATCCAGGTGGTCCTGATATTGTTTCAGCTACTAATAATAATCCCCCCAACCCAGCCGCTGTTTTCGCTCCTACAAATCCCGGCGTTTCACCCGATTCTAATTCCTCTTTAGCTTGCAATCCCGAAACAATCAAGTTAATCCCCATCGTTCCCCATTTAACATATCCTCCCAATCTACCAAAACGATCTATTTTCATTTTCCGACTCATCTGTCGCAAATATTGGCTTGGTCCACCTTCACCACTTTCCATCATCGCTTCCAAAGTCTGTGAATTTAATCGATATTCCCCGCCTATATAAGATTCCTCTGGCGATATCATTCCTGTCCCAGGTATAGTTGATTCTTTTATTATATTCTCTATAGGGGTATATTTGGGCGCTCGATACCGTATTCCCGCATTAGGATATTGTTTATAAGTTGCCAACCGTTCCTCTATCCCTGGCGTAATCTTCACATTCACCTGAGCGGGAGACCGTTCCATAACGGTTCCTAATTTCTCGGTTAATGGTCCTTCTGCATTCAACGTAATTTCCGGTCCGCTCCGTGATAAATAATTCCGCATCGGGGAAGATCCAGAATTGGGTACTTTTAATCCCATCATCTCAATCTTTTCAATATCGCTTGCTTTCAAATAATCACGAAGTGAAAATCCCCCTTTAATCATTCCTCCTATGGCTAATCCTTTGCCAATATTATTTTCAAAATCTGACCAAGGCCCGCCACCCACTCTGTCATTTAGAATCTGATTCAGTGTTCGCCGGTTAATATGATAATTCATTCTTTGTACTGATCCCATACTTCTCGGCATCTCTACATTCATATTCATCGGCAATTGCAAAGTCCCGCCCATCGATACCATCGGTAAAAATCCCTGGATCGCCGCTTTTAAATGGCGGGATGCTAATTGTTGGCGATAGATCTCTGAATATTTATTCCCTTCCCCGGCAACGGCATTTCTGTTTTGATAATATTTCCATAACGATATACTCTCCGGAACAAATGGCAGAGGTAATGGTTTCACACCCCCGCCTTGCAATGCTGTTAGAGCTGTCTCATAGATCGGATTAAGATTATGAATCCCCATAAAACTAACCGTATCGGTTATTTTAATATCTTCTGCACCGCCTCCCAGCATTGTCAATTGCGTAATTGGATCCATCCATAACCGCCCCCATGGATTCGCCATAAATTGATAATCCGATCCCAATCCTCGCAATAATGGATTCAAGGGATGCGGTGTTAGAAATTTCTGATGTTCGGTTAAATCCTCTGTCCCGGGTCGATTCTTCCATGCCATCATTGCTCTTGAATAATTCCATCCATATTCCATTCCGCGATACACCGGGTATTTGGCTACCCAACCTAATTCTTTAATCGTTGGAGTGATAAATGGAAACGCGGATCCGACTATAGGTACATTCTGTAGATTTAACCGCCCGCCAACACCATAATTAAAATATATATTCTTGATCGTTTGTGTCGGGTCCAGTCCCATTCTCTCCGCCATAAGCCCGGCATACTTCCGGTAAAAAGTATCCGTCGATAAAAAGGATAATGATCGATTCACTATCCCCGGACCTTTCATATTCGATAACCCCTGCAATTTCTCGACATTCAACCCGGTCATCATTTGCATGAAATAATCCTGCGCGGATCCCGCATTCCTTGGATAAAATGGCATCCGCATCGGTACCGCATAATTCTTTGACAAGATCGCCTGGTATACTTCTTGCTCGGTTGCTCGACCGACCAATCCTAATTCATTCACCACCTGTTGAATTTTCTGGGCATCATAATTGATTCCACGTGAAACCTTCCCGCTCAATACATCCGCATAATGTATCGGTTGTCCCCGGACCATACCACCCGTCATCTGTTGGGAAAATAATCGCGCCCAACGCTGATATTCCAATTCTATACTTCCCGCCCGCAGCGGATTAATGGTCTTTAAATAATCCATATTCAAATTAATCGGGATATGTGATTGAACATCCGTGATCATTGGATTCATAATCGAACTCTCAATAGGAAAAGAATATTTCCCCAACTTGAATCCCATCTCTTTCCCATATCCCCCGCTCAAATTCATCATCCGATATGCGCTTCCTCTTTCTCCGCTCATGACATTCACATGCATGAGTTGCGCCCCCCATTTCTCCTGGGCTTCTAACGTGCTCATTCTCATGGCTTTTACTATATCCGTAACTATATCCTTATAACTTGCGCCTTCTATCCGGGATGATATAATTCCTTTGATTGCATCCGATAAAATATTTCCCGTAATAAAACTTCCCAAATTCTTCATCAATATTAATGGCTGGATCCCGCGTGCCATTTTATCCAGCATATTGATCGGTCTACTATTAAAAAATGTCTGCATTAACTGGGGAGCATCCGCTCGTATGGCATTGGTTATATCCGGATCAAAATGACTGGGCAACCAGGCTTTTGCGCTTCCTCCCCCATAAAATACTGGTCCCATATGGATTTGATCAATGATATCTTTGGCTTTTCCGCCAATCCCTTCTCCCGTCGGGGAAAATAAATATCTCGTATACTCTGCGCTTTTGGGTGATAACCTCCCCAAACCCGTCATTCCCTGATCTATCACACCCCGACCCACCGATCCGAATGAACTCACGATCTTTGCCATTCCCGGGATCTTGGATAGGGATGGGAATGGCGTTGTTAACATTTCCGCAGCGAAATTATATACTGGATGTTTCGGACCAAACCAATTGAAATTCTCCGCATACGACCCAAACTGCGTCATATCTTTTAATACCTGTTCCCAACTCTTTTTCCCTTCCACCCCTTGGATTATATCCGTGACATCTTCCACCATCTTCCCGACATTCTTCCGCATCCAGGTAAACGGTGCATCCAGGGTTAAGGATAATGCGCCTTGCCCTGCTGGCGCTGCCTTCCCGGTAAATTGATAATACGCCCCGGATAATGCATTCTGCGGACTGCTAATCATTTGACCGGTCGTTGGCCAAATCGGGCTTGCCCCGCGCTTGATATCATTCGAGATAATAAACGCTATCTCATCTTCACTCATTCCCGCGTATGGATTCTGTCTTCCTTCAAACGGCATATCATTTTCCTTTCCTCTTTCCCCAATCACCTGTCATTCCAGCGAAAGCTGGAATCCATCTTTATCCCTCTCCCTCTGGGAGAGGGTCAGGGTGAGGGTTTTCTGCTGCGTCGGGAATGAAACGTTCTTTGTGTATTTCCCGACGCCACCTGGAAACTAGAAACTTTCCTGATCTTTCATGCCTTGATTCTAATCCTCCTCATTTTATATTTCTACATTGAATAATTCTTTTAATTGCCATATACTATTTCCATGAAAGGGTCTAAAGATTTTAGATTTATTTTATACTTCATTTTTGGATTTCTCTTTTTAATTGTTACTTATCGTCAATATTATATATTGCATCAACATCAATTGTTTTTAGAACATAAATCCTTTAATGAACCGTTTGATCCGGAACAAATTGCTAAAGATATAAAAAATGGAGCTGCGCCAATATGGCCCAAAAATAAACCGGAATATAATTCTGATTATTCTTTTCCATTAATCCTTTTAGATTACCTCCCATTTCTTTTCTGCTTATATATATCATTTTTCTGTCTCTGGAAAATTTTCATTATAGATCTATCCTTCCCTCTTTTTAATAAAGATAATTCATTACTCATATTTCATCGCCTCAATCCACTGGCTTTAATTCTTTTTATTATGTTTCTAGGTTTACTGTTTATGTTTTTTATTCAATTCTTCTAAATTCTCTGCGTCGGGAATGAAACGTCCTTTGTGTATTTCCCGACGCCAACTAGAAACTTTAAACTCTCTGCGTCGGGAATGAAACGATCTTTGTGTATTTCCCGACGCCACCTAGAAACTTTAAACTAGAAACTAGAAACTTATTTTTGTATAAACGGATAATGAACAACCTCCTGCACCTGATCCTCCACCATCTTAGTATCCTTCTTAAACTCCACCGCCAATTCCAATAACGTCACCTGCATCAAATCCTGCCAGGCTTCATAACTCCAGGCATAATTAAACGATTCCGCTTCATCGCGTTGAGAATAGCACATCCATTCATCCGTCGGTTGCGTCCCATCCACCGCAAAATGTGAACAAAAATATAACCCGAAATTCGGATGTTCATTGATATGTTCTATCATCCAAACAATCGCTTCCGTAATATCAAAATCAATAATCTGATCCGGGTCCGTTATCGGTTCCTCTGCGATCGCTTTCCCTTCCCCGTCAAACAACCCATGCCATTTTGAAATCACCCGGGTATTCCCCAACGAATCCCCCGCCAATGATATCCCGCATCTGATTCCATGATCCTGATTCAAGTTCCATCCCAAGGCGGTATACTCCGGATGATCCCCGACTTCATCATATGGATAAAACAAAAACGGATCCAAGACGGCCGTATGAGCCGTTCGTCCGAATGGGAAATTATCTTCCAAGGCATGTAATCCAAAATCATTCGTATGACTCCGAAAATATCCTTCCGCACTCTCCCAACTATCCGCCCCATTATCATCAAACATCACTCCCCCTCCGCCCGTCTCTTCATATCCACATCCGTCCCGTTGGGATAAGGGATGACGATATTTACAGGATGAACTCATATGATACATCCAGGATGAATAAACCCCGCCCAATCCTGCCTTTCCAATTTCACATCCTCCGATTCCCCCGCCAATCCCCTCTTTATAATTCATACAATTAGTTAACTTCAATTTCAAATTCTGTGCTCCGATTTCTTGTTTCTGGGTATAAACAATTTTACACGCTAATTTCGGTTGAGCTTCTGCAATCGATTGTTCTGTCCAATCTGTGAATTCCGCATCCCATCCTTCCATTTCCCCGGGTTGATATAACGTATCCCGAAACGCCATCGCACCGCTATTTACATGAGACTCATCTCCTTGTGTACAAGTCTGTTTATGGAACGACATATTATTCACTTGCACTCGGGCGGTTACTTTCTTGATAATATCTTTCCCATATTGGCATAATACCATTAATCCCCCGATGGAATTAAATGGAATAACTTCTCCATAATATTCATCGACCACATATAAATTCTGAAATTTTCCGGGTACCTGTCCTTTATGTCCGATACCTCCGACTCCGGATGAGGTGATATAGACCGGTCGGGTTAATTCAGTCCCATTAAATGCGGGATATTTCCCATTGCCGGCATTTAAAAAATAAGAGGGTTCCACCGGTGGATAGGGCGTATATAATATCAATCCGGCATTAAACCGGATAGCGCCATATCCTACCAATTCTGGTGTAAATTTCGTATATTTCACAATCTTACATTCATTCGCTACCGCTATTAATTCATCCCTCCATGTGGCAAACATATTTTCATTACTCCGGTCGATAATCTCACATTCCATCCGGACACAAATTGGTCGAACCCATTTATATTCCACTTCAATCACTTCATCCAATACTAAATTATCCAGGGGGATTTTCTTGGGTTCATCAAAATCAAATTCCCAACTCTCATCCTCCTCGCCATTCCGGGTTATCCGGATAATTTCTGTCGCTGCTGCATTCAATAACAAATACCCATTTGATACCTCATAACCCGTAATCATATATTGATCCTGACGGGTGGATTCATGAACCGATTTCCATTTGAATTTTAATCCGATATTCAAATCAATTTGTCCCACAATACATCCATAACTCGGTATACTATAATCTGCGCCTTCCCCTTCTACCAACTCCACCGGCCCTTGATATCCATTCACATTCGGATATTGAATCCCGCCTTCCCCTTCATCTGTATATCCGGGATAACCCACATCCAATACCCGCAACGATCCGGGTTTAATCCGGCCAATGGAATAAATCCCAAAATCCATCTCTTCCGTAACATGCACCGTATTCTCATCCCCCGCATCCAAATAGATCACCGCTTCACTGGGCAATAGTACTTCGCCATATTGATCGCAGATTTCTATAAAATCCAAATTCAAATTCAATAAATTCCAATTATCTGGGGATACCGGGACATCCGCATGATTGGTCTTTTTTACTATAATCGGGATCTGGGATATTGTCGGTGCACCGGCATGACAGGGAATGGCACGCTTGATACTAAAACAATTCCGGATATCTTTATATCCATCCGGTTGAAACCAGATACAATCCAATTCTACCGCTTTTGAATCGATTTCCCCCAATTCAAAATCCACTTCATCACTGACATTATACGTATCCGGTCGACCGCAGATATTCCCGCCCATCATGATATTTGCTTCAAAATGATTAACATGACATAGTTTCGTATCGGTTACATTCAAGATCTGGAAATTATCATCTTCCTCAATCTCATCTGAATCCCGGTCATCGTTCTTATCATATCCCCCGTTTATGAATACAAATTTCCGTAAATCCCCATCGCATAATATCCCCGTGGAATACAATTGATTCACCGCTCCGGTGATTTTCTTATATTTCTCTGTCCAAGCCAGGAATGTTTCCGGTAAAGATTCATTTTGCGCCAGCCAATTTGACCAATCCAACGGTTCATAATCCTCATCCCATCGGCTATCCTCCCCGCTGCGCGCCATCCCATGATCAATCTCGCTTAACAATAATCGTTTCGATACCGTTGACCCATCCGATCGTTTCTTGAAATCATAACTTTTTAATGCCGGATCCTTATGCGGTTTGATTATTTTAGCCTGTACCTTTTGGGTATATTGATAATCCTGCCGGCGGGGGAACCGAATAAATTCCGCTTCATAAGGAATATGTTTATAATATTCTATAAACCCGCACGCTTCCCCAGCCGGAGGGAGCATAGACTCCGGTATACCACACGCATCATCGGCTAATATCGGCCTTTGCGTTTCATGACCATCTCCACCTTTACTACTATTCCCCATCTATCTTCCTTTCTTTTCTACTCTTCATCTTTCTTTTCCCTCTCCCTCTGGGAGAGGGCCAGGGTGAGGGAACTAGAAACTAGAAACTTTAAACTAGAAACTTATTATTACACCCATCTCTCTACCCCATTCCACAAACTATTCCCACTAAACCCATTTAATGGCTTTATACACCATGATAATAAAGATAACCGTCTCATACCCACAATCATCCCACTCCCCGTTGGTTTGTCATTCTCATCATAAAAATGCCTATTCCTATAAGACATCGCACCCAAGGCCTGATAAATAATTCCCGGCTTTACATTCCCATCCATCCCGGCAAATACCGCAATATCCCCACCAACCACCCAATCCCCGCCATTAATCAATTGCCAGGTATTATCGATATACATCAAAGCATCCTCCCTAAACTGGCATATCGCCCCATTATGCGGATGGCCATAATCGATCGGATCCCCAGATTCATCAAACTCTACCTCTAATTCCCCTTCTACAATATCTGCGCCATAGGTCCGTCTCCAGCCATAATTCCGGCAATTTAATATCCCGGTATTAAAATAATAGGGTAAATATTGGCTACTTCCCATAGTCTCAATCAATCCCCATTTCCCCAAACAGGCCATCGCCGACGGTCCCGTAACTTCCGTTAAGAAATAATCCAATATAGTCGCTGTTGAATTTCCTTTATCATTATAGATAATAGCCGTTTGCTGATGTCCTTCCCGGGTTGTCACCCGATGGACTAACTCATGGAATATGGTCGAACGATAGATCGCCGGTCGGGACCAATAGGTATGACAGGTTGTATTTGTACAGACGTCTGTACTCCCGCCTTGGTATTTATCTGCTATACTCGGTCTTCGCCGGATACAAATTATTCCATTGCAATGATCCGTATAATCAAACCAACATTTCCGCATATCCACCACCACCCCGGATCCTTTCGGATGACGATGCATGATAGAATTATCTTCCGTGATCGGTTCAACGCAGGGAATCGGATGAATATTCTCATCCCCGCCTTCATTATCATTCTGATTATACATCAATAAATTCTCATCAAAATACCCCCTCCGGACATGACAACTCATAATATCTCCCTCCGAATCCACCGACATAATCTGGATATATTCCTTCCCGACTCTGGCAATATCCCCTTCCCGCAAATTACCTTCCCCATTGAACTCCCAAATTTCTATCGTTCCCCGATTCGGTATACTGATTACATCAGTTTCCAGATAATTCCCATACACCATTCGTCTTTGATTATCTGTTACCCAACTCCATACCGGTGAATCTTTTAACCGCACCACTACAAACGAATCCCCGCCATAACTCCCAAACGGCGCATTAATTAAATCATTCTGACAGACATTCTTTAATTTAATTTTAGTATAAACCCCATCATCCGGTAATATCTTATCCACCAGGAATTGTCTCCCGCCATGATACATTAAACTTTTCCCCACATTATTGGCATAGACCGGATTGGATAAATATCCCTGGGTGAATACAATCACATCCCCTTCCTGGATACTGCATGATATATCCACGGATATTCGATAGGATTGAGGTCCGGGATTCTCTCCCCCAATAGTTGTTACTTGCAGATTCTGATAATCCGGACATTGGGTATTAGCACAGGGAATCCCTTTGGTTGCATCCGTATGTTCCTGGGACCGTAATCCATAATATTCCGCCCATGGACTGATCTTTTTACGTTTGAAATTCCCGCATCCCGTCCAATGTTCCGTATAGATATGCCCATTATTCTTGCCGCATTCCAAAGGATAAACCGGTACTTCATTTTCATCCGTATCCACCCAATCAATATTATAGATACACCGCGGTTGAGCATCCGGATATTCAATGGAATAATAACTTTTCCCAAATTTCAAATTCCGTAAATCTACATTCGTGGTTAAGATATCCCCCTCGTCCTGTTTCTCTATCTCAAGAATATTGATCTCCCCGGAGGTTACATAAATTACATCTTCCAAATTAATAAAATTCGGTTCATAAGAACTAAATCCATGAATGGGAATTGAATAGGCATCATAGGGTATAGCCGGCGGATCCGGATAAATCACATGCGTCCAATAATTTGGAAACCATTCGACCGGGAAATATCCAAAACAGATCTGAAATATACTGGACCAATAACTGCGTAATTCCTCAAGATAATATTTAATCCCGCCAACCGAGGAGATGATCGCTAATCCCAAATTATCCCGTCTCTTACAAACCCGTTGACCGGCGAATAGATGACCCGCTGGAAAGATACAATTACACCGCTGGCGCGCCGCATCCCAATTAATTAAATTCTCAGTCGGTAACTCCGTCGGGATTAATAAATCTCCAATCGCCATCTTTTACTCTTTCCCTCTTCATTGGTCATCTTTCTTTTCCCTCTCCCTCTGGGAGAGGGCCAGGGTGAGGGTTCTTTTACGGTATCCTATTCCCATCTTTCTTATATTTCATCAAGTATTTCAATGGCTTTGATATGACCATTCGCAACATACTGATCAAATTTATCTTTCTGTCAGGAGTCAAATTATCAACTATTTCTTTTGGAATTTCTTCTCCCAACGGATATTGGATCCCATTAATTTTTAATGAATTATTCCCGCTTTTATACATTTTCATTTCATTCACTTCCTTTCAACTTTAAATCTTAAGCTTTCTGCAGCGTCGGGAATGATACGTCTTATCTCTTTCCCGACACCCAAACTAGAAACTAGAAACTTTAAACTAGAAACTTCTTCTTTAGCTGATAGCCAATAGCTCTTTCAACTAGAAACTAGAAACTTTAAACTAGAAACTTGTTTTTAAGTTACAAACTCCGACGGCCCGATACTCAATCGTTGATATTGAATAGTCGGTGTTCCAACAAACGCATGTTTCCCGGTTCCCAACCGATCCGATTCAAAGAACGTAATCAATACCCCCTGTTTCTTAACATCATTATTATTACGGGCTATACTACCAACCCCCTCATCATCTTCCACTCTCCGTCCTTCATTATCCCGCTGAAACTCTATAAACCGCTGACCATGAATTTTTAATTGATCCTCTTCCACAGTCTCGATACTGACATACGTATCATTCCCGTCAAAGACTTCAATCGGTGGTTGTAATGGCGCCATATTTTTTATCTATTATTCAATTTGTCATTCCAGCGAAAGCTGGAATCCATCTTTCCAACTAGAAACTTTAAACTAGAAACTCTAAACTATTTCTATGCAATATCCCTGAATATGAACTCCCGTTACTCCGCTCAATGCCGATCCGTCTTTACATAATATTCGTAAATACGGATGACTCTTGGATATCCGCAATAAATAATTCCCCGCTGCGGCGCTTTGTAAAAAATAATTCCCGCTATTTTTCGTGATCAAATCCGTCAATTCATAATACGATTCAATCGCATTCGCTCCATTCACCGCCTCAAATCGTAACTGCAATATATCGTCCGTGGCCTGTCGATCCAGATTAATTTCAAACATGGTAATATCCAAAAACTGATCGGCGGTTTGCGTCGCATATTGCAAAGGTTCTGCATTCAACAATTTATCCAATCCTGTATATCGCTTCCCCAAAACCTCTCCCGGCGATGGGGATCCGACAAAATCAACTTTTAATTTCTGTTCCAGGTATATTAATTTCAAATCATCGATTAACCGGACAGTCCCTTTACCCTTATAACTGATCGAAATCGCATCGTCCGCGGCAAACGCATAAATAAATATCCGGTTATTATTCCAATCTACCCGAAATTCTCCACCGGCGATGGGTTGATGATTGACAATCGAATATACATAACTCCCGGGATGACCCACACTGGTTATACCCAGAGTATTCGGGCTGATATTACTGGGAGATTCACGCAATCGCAACGTATTCAACCCCGAATTCCCAACCAGGGTATATTCCGTCTCTGTAATCGGATTAACTACCGTCCGTTTATCTTGTCCATTTATGATAACTGATCGGGGATACATTATTTTTTCTTATTTCTTTCTGCATCGGGACGATTCTCTATCGCCGATACCGTTATCAATAAATCCGGATTATGATAGGACAACAATCGATTATTCAATTCATTCAAATAAAACTTAATCCGTTCTTTAATCCGGTCAAATTTTGTTTTCCCGTCGGTTTCTATTTTCTTTAATATCTCCAGATACCAGGAAGGGGGTTCATTTTGATTTTCCCGGACCCACCGCGGTAACTTCTCTTTTATTCTTGATTCATTATATCGATCCACCTGAGTCTGGTTCGGCCATAAAAAATTTATCCAATGCTGTAATCGTACCCGCAATTCCAACATCCCCAAATCCACTTTCACTTTCTTGGATTGCATTTCCAGGTACCATATCCATAACCAATCTTGAGCGGATGCTCTTTTGGCTGCCGGTTCCTCTCCCAAATGCGCTTGCTTCCGGTTCTCATCCCATAATATGGCCAAATCTTTAACATTTCCTTTCAGATAATCCTTTTGCTTTTCCGATTTCTCATATCGTTCCTCGGTTTCTTTCTTGCTTAAATATCTCACATCGTTTGGAAATCGGTTAAATATCCGATCCTCCTCTTCCAAATTTATGGATTCTTCTTTTACATCCGCTAAGACTGCTTCCGGCAGATCCTGGTTAAATATCGGATATAAAAATTTCCGTACATCGTCAACCACTTTATCCGCGCCATTCTTTTTTAAATAATCTGTATCGCTTAAACTTTTATAAATTGCCGATAATAATATTCGTTCTTTCGGTTCTACCATCCCATATTTCTCAAATCTTTGAACCAGGATCGCCTGTTGTTCGGGTGATAAGGCTTGAATATTTTCACCATAAATCATCATGAATATTTCTTTGATATAATTAATCTGGATTTGTCTGATTCCGGGTAATTCCATATCGCCATGATTCATCGCCATGACGGCTTCAAAAAATGTCATGGCCTTTTTCATCTCAACATCTATTTCAACCATAATCGTTCTCCTAATTAGTTAAATATTTCCCAATCAATATCCCGTCAAACCGGCCGATCGCATTATTCTTGGGCGAAATAGGTCGTAAACTGCTGATTAAACTCTGCATATCCAGTATATAATTCGTCTGGGGATAAAAAAATTGTGAAATAAATTTCGTTATTTGGGACGAGTTTTCATTCGCACACCGTGCCCATCGTACCTGATATCGGATCTCTTGATAGGTTCCTAAATTTTGCGGGTCTTGATTCCCATCGGCTAATGGGCGTCGGGATATTTTAATTTGTTGAACTGCGGCAACCGGTAAATAATAGGGTATCTGTCCGGTGATATCCGGTAATCCATTCGATAACTTAATCCCGATATAATGTAAATGACAATAAGATAAGTCGGGATGTTCTTGGACTAATCCCGATAACAATTGGGGAGAACATACATAATCCGTCCCGGGTGAAAACTCTTCTGCTAACGCATCGCTGATCTCTGATTCAGAAGGGGTCGTTCCTAGCGCATACCATAAAAATAAGGATTTATGCCATCGGTAGGCGGATTGTATATATTTTTGCGTTCCATCGGTATATTCATCTTTTTCCGGCCTCTCAATACGGGGACATGCCCAATACGCCCGGTCTCTCGTTACCAAACTTCCCATGCCATTTTTCCTTATGCATTATCATCATCGCTGCGAAACTCATCCATGGTTAATTGTTCTTGCCAATAATCGTTAAATACCGCAATCCGTACCAGGGTATATCCGGTTAAAGCGGAGGAAAATGCCTGGGCTATGAAATTATCCCATAAGGCCGATGGGGTGATTAAATGATCTGTAAATGGATCGCTTCCCGGGATCCAATATTTAAATGTTAATCCCCAGGTCGCAAAATTTCGTAAATCGGATTGTTTCATATAATCCCAGGTCGCACCTGCTGGAATGGTTATACAAACATTATTCGGGGGAGTTCCGCCTTGAATCAACGGGTTTATAACGATATCCGCCGGGATCCCTTCACCGGCATTTTTCTTGACACTGAAATCATATCCCGCGACATTATTCGGAATCGTTCCTTCTCCCATAACTTCCACCACGCAAATCACCCGGTGATATATCAATTCTGAATATTTCAATAAATTTTTATCGTCTCCCGGCTGATGGGCAACTCCGACATTATCCACCGCTTGTCGGGTGGCTTTTTGGATATCTTCCATTTTTGTTTCCCGGGCTAATTTTAAATCCCGGCCAAACGGATTCGTATCCGATCCTTCCAATCCTTTCGCGCCTACGCCCGTAAACTTTTCCGGTTTGATCATTCCGGTATAGGACATGGCGGGGATCAGTTTAAATTCCCGGGTAATAGCGCCATCCTGTTGAGTGATAAACATGACATTACTGTTTTCAGAATAGGTTTCCAATAATGGATCGACCGTCGATCCAAATGCGCTTACATCATTTCCCATAATCTCATTCCTTTCTTCTCTAATTTTTTAATATTTAAATTCTGTCTTGGCATCTGATGGAATCTCATACATTAATTCATGCGATATAATTCCATATAAATTCCGTTCTTTTTTAATGGCTTCATCCCGGGTCCGGCTCGCCATCACCGCCATAATAGTACATTCCCTCCCGGTATCCTGGGTTTCATCATCTCCAATAGGTTCCAATTCCGTGCCATAATCATAGATTTTTTGAGCGGACCAGCTTAATGCCGTCATCACACTGATCATATCGTCCCGCACCAGAGCAACCCCATGTCCCCGCGGATCCGGCGGTTTGGTATCCATTCGGCCTTCACAGCGTATCCGTAATATATTCCGGCCATTCCGGGTAATTTGATTCTGGATCCATTCAAATCGCACCCAGACATCAAATAACCATTTCCCTTCATTGGCAATTTCTTCGGATTGCGGATCGAACCCTTCTTCATCCCAGCATAAATTGGAATAATCTTTCTCCAGCCATACCGGAAATGGATCCAATTGTGCTAATGCTTGTTGAATGGCATTCTGGATCGATAATTCTAAATTCCTGGGTCTGGCTGCCGCTGTTAATAATTGCATTCTTTCTCTTTCTTTTTGCTGATAGCTGATTGCTCTTTTATTACGGCGATGAAATATACGCCTGACTAGTCCCCAGTATATTGGACCGGTTAACATCATGTATTCCTACCGCATCTTTACTCACGATATAGACATAATAACCGGTGGTGCTCAATGGAGTGGTTATCAATAATCCTGTGCTGATACTTGCGGTATTAATACTCCAGGTCGCATTGCGATAAGCCGGGATGGTATTCTCAAAATTCCCGCTGATGGCTGTCTGGCTGACATACAGATCATAATAGGTGGCTACGGTACTGGCAGAGGCGGTCCATCCAACTCGTAATTTCCCTCCCGTGCTGGTGGTTGTGGATACACTCAAGGTCACCGGCGGTAAAGGTCTTTCAAATTTCGCTTTTAATCCCAATTCGCCATTCTGATTTGTTGATGCTCCTTTGGGATTTAATTGTTGCACAATCGCGCCTATCGGATAATCCACCGTGATAGGAAGGATTAATTGAATGGTTGTTGTATCGCTTAATGAACTGACTATTCCATAACAAACTCCCGTATTATTGGTCAATTGATTGTAAGTGGAAGCGATCGCGATGGGTTGATTATTGAGAAATCCTGTCCCATTATCTACATAAATAGTAACCGCAGTATTCGCTCCAACCACCGCTTGATTCAAATAACTCTCGACTACATTCGGTTGGGGTGAACTGTCTTTCCCATCCAATAATTGCCGAATAACCGCATCCAATGGTATATCGGTTCGGGTGGTGGCGGCACTGTTATCCCAGGCTCGTAATAAATAGGTTTCACTGGCCTGGTCGGATGGATCCGTCCGCATCGAAATGATATCTATGGATACAGATTTGGTCCCTTTGATCCGGTTGCTGGGATTTACATATTCCTGTGTGATCGTTATGGAACCTAATACCCAACTCGTGATCAGGAATATTCCCGTTATAATAGCTAATACTTTTTTCATATCTCTCCTTTCAATTTTGTTACATCTGTACGATACATTGGCTGATTTCATGGATCGTATCCCATTGCAATGATGCGATACCCACATGAAACGTTTTCCCGCTTCCGATGGGATATTCAATTAAATCCTCTTTCTGTAATTGAATCCCTTTAACCATTACCAATTTCCCGCTGGTCATTATATTTACACCTAATCTTTTTTCATCCAATACGGCTGCTGCTTTTTGTACTTGCGGACCATACCAGGACCCGATCCGGTTCTGATTTAAATTCTGGATAATGATTGGATATCTCTCTTCCGGAAACAATTCTGTCTCTTTGGGATATGACCCGCCATAAGCTGATCCGCCTGATTTTGAATATCGGATAACATGGCATTCTTCTGTACCAAAATCATCATACGATTCTTGGAATTGTTCCCCCAAATCAAATTCATTCCGGCCCATTAAATCCTCTCATTTGGCACTTAGCCATAATTTGCTAAAGTTTCACTCGATTGATAGGACTTATCGATATCCTTGGTTTGTTTGACTAAATCATTATCTGCATTATCGGTTGTACCGGTGGTATCCATAATTTGAGCTTCACCGGCGCCCATACCTTGCGCCTTTAAGAACTCATGTTTATAATCCGCTACCAATTCCACTACCGTCTGGGAACTCTTGGATAATCGAATCGATATCCCCGATCCATCTGGATTCCGTTTCGATTTATCCACTATCGGTTGCCGTTGTCGCGCTACAATATCCGCAATTAATGTTTTATATCGTTCCGTTAAATCCGGCGTGAGGGTAGTATCATTATCTACTCCGCTTATGATGCTGGATGAAAGTTGTATTCCTTCCGGAAATATGGCTTCCTTATCCACAATCGCTCGTGCCGTATAATAAGCAATTTGTTTATCATGATACCGTTGGGATTTGGTGATAATATCCCCATTGCTGTCATAATGGATATCGCCCAATGCTTCTCTCACCATCATATTTAAATCGCCTAATTTCATTTTTTAATATACCCGTATTGTCATTCCAGCGAAAGCTGGAATCCATTTTAAGTTTTATTTTTCGCAGCTTTTTCTTTCCTACAGATCCGCTTTACGACCATTTTCTGTCGCACTTCAATTTGTTTATCCGTCAAACTAGCCGGGCATAATATTCCCGTATGCAGTAATGGCGCCAGTTCCTGCTTATGAACCAACATCAATTTCCGTTGAATCATTTGCCGGCCCGGCTTCAATTCCAATGCATCAACCCCATCGCCGATTTTTTGATTTTCTTTTCCCAGCCAGGTCACTGTTATTTCATGCATATGATCCCTTCTTTCTTATCGGTAAACTGTTCCACCGGTTTCTAATCCCTCGGATTGGATGACCCAACATCCATTGAAAAATACCGGCGGGGATGTAAAAGGGATATGCACCGGGTCTGGATAGGCTCTGACCCAAAATCCATATCGAAAATTCTTAATCCCTATACCTCCTGTGCTGGATGTATCGAATAATGCGATATATTTTTGAGTCGTGGTGGTGCTGCTGCAAAATAAATCTCCCAATTGGCAGCGGACTGTACTTAATGCAAAGACACTGGATACCGAATATTGTACCAAATCAAAAGCCGGTAATAATCCTTGTCCTGGAAACATGTTCAAATCTACATGCGTGGTATCTACACTACAGGTAGTAGTGGAATATCCAAATAGTAAAGTCCCGGGTTGATTGGGTACCGGTACAGATCGGCCATTCTCAATTCCATAACACCAACTGCATAATATCACCAGGATCAGCATTGAAAAAAAAGGTATCCCTATTCCCCGGGAAGAGGGATACCGGTTATGAGTTTTTTCCATCATAGATTATTTACCGCCTACTTTATGGGTTTTTCCGGATACCGCCAAAAACGTGGTACTATCCATATAAATCACTAATTTTTTGGCAATCGGCAGAGGAGATCCGGTCAAGGGCATTGTTATTTTTGTCGGTTCTACCAAACTGATATCAAAGGCGGACGTTAATCCATGTCCGACCAGGAAATTCATCGGTGCTATTTGAATGGGTGCGCTCTTATTCCCGCTGGTTACGGCAGCCACGGTATTCCCATCCGCAATCTCGATATAATGGGAATTGGATGGATCGGTATTGGTGATCATTAACCATTCAATTGCGCAGGTTGTATTCACAGCGATAGTTGTAAAGGTCCCGAATGGGTTTATCGTAAATATCTGACCGGTATCTTTCAACATCGGCCTGCCATTCACGTTCACTACATTTTGATGGTTTTCAATATTCCCACCGATGATCTGGGCTAGGACGATACTACTGAATATAACCGCCAGGATTATAATCAGTAATATTTCCAAAATTCTAATCGCCTTCATTATTTCCCGCCTACTTTATGATATTTACCGGTAATGCATAATGTGGTGCTATCACAGTAAATTACCAGTTTATTCGATATTGGAATGGGAGATTCCATCAAGGGTATCAATACCGTATTAGGTTGAGTTCCGGCAGGTGGCACAACATAAGGTGCGCTCTTATTCCCGCTCGTTACGGCAGCTACAGTTTTCCCATCCGCAATCTCAAAATAATGAGCATTACTGGAATCTAAATTGGTTACCCATATCCAATCAATGGCACAGGTGGTATTTACGGCAACGGTTGTCGCTTTACTGACTTGTAATATCGAGAATAATTGACCGGTGTCTTTCAACATCGGATTTCCGTTCACATTCACCACTCGTTGAACATTCTGATAATTACCCCCGACAACCTGCGCCTGGACATAACCACCAAGCATAGCAATACATGCTATACCTATTAAAATTGGAAAGATTCTAAATCTTTTTTTCATTCCTTCTCCTTTCTTTATTTGATTTTTTTAACTTAAACCCTGAACCCTGCACGTTTTTATTTTATTTTTCTGGTTTGTTGGGTGCGATTGCCTGTCGGCGCCGTTCTTCCAATTTGGCAATTTCTTCCTGGTATACCTTATCCGCTTTCTTTCGAGCTGCCACGATTTCCGCTAATTCTTTGGCTTTGGCTTTTACCGCATCCCGTCTTTCCAGGATTTGTTTATTGGATATTTCATCCATAACTAATTCACCGGAATTCAATAAAGCGGATAATTGTTCCTGGTGAAACTTAAATTTCATCGAATCGATATCCTGCACACCCGGTTTTAATATAAACCGGTGGGGATCATTTTTCCCGCGTTCAATCGGTATGGCTTTCTCGCCAATATACGTTACTCGATGTATTGCCATAACTCACCTTCTTCTTTTGTAAATTTCCACCGCTCTTTCCCCTCCTTTTTTAAGGAGGGGATCAAGGGGTGGTTTTCTTAATAATCCGTCGAACGTTTTTGCAATTGATATAATGCCATCGCATACGGATTTGCGATAAATTGCACGACTCGGGAGCCTGCCCAGGCGGATGCATTTTCAAACCAGCGTAACCCCTGGCCGAATCCGCTCACTTCTAAATACGAAGTTCGTCCGCCTTCACTGACATAACACCAGAACCCCACTCGGTCTGGAGGACCTAATACTAAATGGTTCTCCGGGGTGGTATCGCTTACCGCTACAGTTCGGCGTAATCGATTCTTCATGATGGGCATTCCGCTATTGGATTTACTATCGGCATCGCCCAATAATTTCCCGGATATTAAATCCTGGAAATAGGCTTCCGCTGATGCTTCCGACCAATATTTCTTGCCCAGGTTTTGCAAGTCGGTAATGAATCGGTCTTCCACCAGCCATTTATCCACTGGTGAAGAATAGATCGGGATTTGTTCTTTATAATCCAGTAACCGGGCTGTCTGGAATACTTTTTGTAAATTAATCCCGCCGCCATCGCCGCCGGTGGTATCCACTACAATGTGATTGGGAATGCTTCCTAGGAATTTTTCGATGTTATCATTCTTCGCAACACCGTTCGGAACCGCGGCTATGGCTCCATCCAGGAATGTCCCATCTATCGTCATACCGAATGAATCCTGCAATTTCTGCCGGACATTAAATGCTTCCATTCCCAGCCACTTAAACCATTCCGCGCGTCGTAACGGAATTTGTTTCGTGACGGTAGGGGCTGGAATCGTGATATCTACTTTATTAATGTCCACACTGCGGCAATCGATCCCGCCATCCGTCGAGATTTGCATCCCTACGTCGGTTACCATGTCCTGATCATATTCCAAAGGTTCCCGGGCCCGCAATTGTTCGATATCCACATCCGCCGCTTTCGCCAAACATTGCTGCATCATGGGTCGATAAGCGGGTAAAAACGGAATGGTTCCGGCAATCAATCGTGCTTTCACTTCCCCGTCATCCCGGATTTGTTGAATGGTCTTTCCTAAATCAAATCGTAACGGGTCAAATCCAATCGCTGCCTTGATATACCGCGGATCTTCTTCCGCAAAACTTCGCGCTACTAATTGATTTAATTTGGCCAATAGTTCTGTGCCTTTTTGTCCGACATCATTCTTTACCAGATTCAAATCAATTTGGGTTTTGCGTTTATAAACATCCACTTGTTCCCGGATAAACGGCTCACTGGTAGCCCGAATTTCCGTTGAATCTTGTTTTCCTTTTTTCATATCTGTTTTCAACCTCCTTTTAAGTTGAAATATAATTCTTTTCTAATTATGCTGCGTCGGGAATGAATCCTTTTCTTTCCCGACGCCACTTTTATCGTATAATCTCGATAAAGTATTTTGTCCCCTGGATATCGTAACAATACATATTCGCCCCTTGTAACGGACTGGAAGATAAATCGTTTCCAAGAATCGCGTCATCCAGGAAAGCTACGTAATTGTCTACGGTAGGAATCTTGGTCCCATCCACCGTATCCGTCTTGAATCGCAATCCGGGAATGATCGGAATCGGACATACAATCCCTCCCTCTTGCGTATAATCCGCCCAGGGGGGAATGATACCCACCACCAATTTTGCGGATACATCCCGGGTTAATCCTTCCAAAGGAACTCCCGCTATGGATATGGGGATAATTCGTTTGCCGTTGGATGCACCTACACTGTCCTGGCCTACATAACAGAACTTGCCTGGATAGTTCACATATTTCACACCGGCTGAACTTTCACCCAATAGATAACCGTTCAATTGCATCGAAAACGGGACGATATCCCGGTTTAAAATCTCGATATTGACTTTGCCCATCTGTTTTCCTTTCTGCTTTGGGTTTGAATACTATGCATCATAATGATCATTCTTCTTTCCCAAGCTAATTTTTAGATTTATGTTTTTGTACATACGTTTGTACAAACCGTTCCTTTATAATGAAAATCCGGCGTAAGGATCACTGCCGAGTTTTAAACCTTTTCCGTCGCCGCCGGTCCCTGCGCCAATCGCCGCGACTTCACCTTCGCCTTCTTTATCTTTGGCAGCTTTGGCTTCTGCTTCTTTCTTGGCGGCTTCCTCGGCTTCGGCATCCGCCGGTTTGGTTTCCATGGCTTGAATTTCCCGCCGCGCTTTCAATTCTTTATCGAAATCGTCTTTCGATAATTCTTTACAGCGCACAATCCAACCCGCTCGTTCCATATCCGAACTGAACGGTTTGATTTCTGATAACATAGCGGCGCGTAATTCCGCGACTTCCTGGGTCACTTCCAATTTCTCGGGAGTAATGGGTGCGATTTTATCCACTCGCGCTGCCAACTCACCCACTTGGGTGACGAGAGGATCCAATAATGGTTTCATAATCGCTAATATTTCTTCTGGTTTCATCTCATCATCACCTCCCTTATGCTTTTTATTTTTGAGTGATTGAACTTCATTTTCATCCGTATCCGCAGGAATCGGAATCGGTTCTCCCACATCCGTATACTGCATTTCACATTCCACATAAGTGGTTAATATCACATTATTATCCGCATCCAACGTGAACGGGAATCGGTAATTCTTATTTTCTTTCATCACCACCACACTCATCCCGTCATCCGCAAAGATAACCGGTCCTAGATAATATTCCCAATACATACCGGAATCTTTATCTGGTTTCTCAAACCCCGGTACCTCTTGGATTTCTTCCATTAATGACCGCCGTAACTGATCATCCGTCAATTGCAACTTCGCCTGGATTTCATGGTCTTTCTTTCCCGCCCCTTTGATGATTTTAATTTCTTTTTTCATACCCAATTCCTTTTCCCTTTCTTCGATTTTTTGTAAGATCGTATCCTTGGATACGCCTAATTTGGATAATGTATTTTGTACATCCTTATGTCCTAAATATGATTTCGCATCATGCACATGGGTTTCATCGGGTAACGGAAACATTCGGATCTTCCGTTCTTTGCCCGTCTTTTTATTCTTGACATTAATCACCAGGGCAAACAAACTATCCGGTATGGCATTCCGTTCTTTGGCGGTTAATACTTTGGCCATTAATTCCGAATCGGGTCCCGAAACACATTCTGCATTCAATATTTCATATTTCTCTTCCGTTATCGGATCCCCTAATTCCGCCCGCAATTCCCCGTCCATATAACTTAATTCATAGGGATAATCCAGAATTTTGATTCCTTCTTTACAGCCGCAGCAGAATATAATTTCCTTGGTGGTCATTCCCAAAATTTCCATCCCGTATCCTTCAATCCCTGCCTCTTTCATCGCTTTCGCTAATATCTCCGGTGCCCGCTCCACCAGCTCCATCATATCTATCGGGATAATAATTCCATTCGCAGACCGGGCTAAAATCTCCGCGGTACCTAAAGTCATCATTTCCGCGGGCGATACAATAGACCCGTTCACCATGGCGCCGCCGCTTAATAAATATTTATTCATATATAATGTTTTTGTAGCGTTTACTTCATAATCGGTGGGAAATGTCTCGACCGATCCGCCTAGAGAACTATTCTGTAAATCATATTGGCACGCCACAATTTCATCGTCTGAAAAATTTTTCTTCCAAATCGTTCCATAAGCATCCAATCCCCTTTTCCCGCCGTCTAAATCTACAATCTTGGATGGTTTCCCGACGATATTCCAACATCCCACATTCTTCCCGTGATTTAAACTGATATTCGTTTCCGGGAATCGTTCCAAGGCTTTCTCGGCATAGGCTCCGCTGATTTCACAATCCACCGCTTTATATTTATCCAAACCAAACGGTTGGATTTTCTGATCGAAGACCGCCAATAATAAATGGATATGCTGATATTTATTCCCATCCCCGAATAATTCCTGGATTTTATCACCGTTCTCATTCACAAAATCAAACTGCCGGGCTTGTATTTCTATCGCTCCAAGAGCATTATTATCGCTTTTTCTTTTCATGGTATGTTATCGTAAAACAGTTTTATAAAATAAATCTACGTTGAATTAAAAATTGTCATTCTGAGCGCAGAGAAGAATCCCTATTCCATTCACTAGACTCCTATCTTTTAAAATACTTTATTATAATTATATTATTCCCATCCACTTCCACTCGTATCAATTCATATTCCTTCTGTGTAGGTATAATTTCCCCTGGCCATAATTCCCATTCCCTAATCTTTACTTCTTTCCTATTCGGATTTATAAATGTTATCACCGTGGTATCCTGTAAACATCGCATATCTACATTCACCGTCGATTGATTATAAAAACATACTGTGCTTACATCATAATTCTGGGTCGTACATACTGTATGCTGGATATGCTCATTTACATAATCATCCACCGTTTCTATACTAAAACTGCTTACATTCGCCAATCCAAATCCCAACACCGGTAATATAAACAAAATTATAATTAACAATTTTTTCATATTCTCTTCAACCTTTTTTCCCTGTAACTTTAAACTTTAAACTTTAAACTAGAAACTAGAAACTTATTTTTTATTCACCCCTTGTGTAAAAGTCTGAATCGGTAACATAATATCCGCTAATCCGCTTTCATTCTCTATTTTCCTCATAGAAGTTACCGCATCCGGATCCATCCCAATCGACCGTGCCATCGAACCATAATCCGAATATCCCGCTTTGAATAAACTTTCTCTCGTTCGGGTGGTCGCTTGAGTTTCAAATATCGTCTTTGGACATAACCACAGATTAGGTACTTCCCCATTCGCTAATTTCATTAAAACCGGATTCTGTCCCAAGATCTCATTCTCAAATATACAATGTTCCCATAATTCCTTTTCCCATAACCCCAGCCATTCCATCGCCGCTAAAAATACTTTCGGATTTAATACCGATTTCATTCGTCCGGTATCGTCCACATCTATGGAAGGCATATCCATCGCATCCAATAGCATCCGGTAAAATGGTGCATATTTACCCTGGTTAATCAAAGCGGCTAGATCCGGCTGGATCATTTCTGCTTTCGTCCCGGGTAATCCCACATACGCCATGGTATTGGATAATCTCTGTTTAAATTTAGCGGATGTTTCCGTCATCCAATCTTGGATATCCATTTTATCGAATCCCAATTCTTTCAATTCTTTCCCGTCTAAGGTGATTAAAAAGAAATAATCCACCGTCCCGCGCGATAAAGCATAATCCATATTTTTCATCATTCGGATAATCAACGCAATCGCAAATACATCTTTCCGGATTAAAAACGGAACCGGCATCAATTGCCCTTGCCGACAAAACATTTTCCGTACCAGGTATCGTACATTTTTATCATTAACCAATTTCATACCATTGGCATATTCCTGTTTATATTTCCATCCTACCTGGCCAAAAGATATACTTTGCTCATAATTCATAAAAAATTTATCCATTAATAATTCCCCGGTTTTAAGATCATAGGGTTCAATCATCATTGGATCGATAAAACTGATCGTGGTCGGTAAATTATATAGGCCATAAGGGGTTTTTACTTCATCCCGGGTATATCGCATCACGACTAATCCTTCATAAATCTGCCGGTGGAGTTGATACCGGACTCCGTTAAATCCGGAATCGATATCGATTACCGGCCCGTCCAATTGCCCGTTCTTAAAAAACCGCTCGTCATTAATATTCCGGGTCCACCAATCGAATACCTTTTTTAATTTCATGGCATCTTCCCATTCAGTAGGTTTCATCACCGATTGCGATTGAGCCATTAATTCCTTTTCCACTTTTTGTATCTGTTCCCCGGTATAATCTTTATTAAATATTTCTTTCAAACAATGCAATGCATTTAATTGTGCCTGGATCCCCATCCCCGGCCCCATCACCATTTTCGGTATGATCATGCACCCATATCCCACTGCGGCATGTACTTTGAAATCCATATAGGTGGTGATCGTCGATAAGACTTCATCATCCCGTCGGGTAATCGGTTCCCCATACATCACCCGTGAGGTCATTAATTGTTCATAGAAATTAGTCGGTTGCGCTAAATTCACGCTTCCTGATGGGTTCACGGTCCGGTTCCGGTAAGGGTTCCACCATCCGTTCGGATCCGTCCAGGAGGCTTGCAATTCCTCATTGATTTCTTTGATCCGGTAATAAGAGGCTTGCAGGGTGGGTTTTCCGGATAAATGATCTTCCCGTCCCAGGGTAATCCAATTCTTTTCCCGGGTCGCTTTTAATTCCTCATTGATCTTTATAGGTAATTTGGATTTAAATATAGATTTTACTTTTCTTAAACCGCTATCAAACTGTAAATTGAATTTCATAATCGCCTTCGACCTTACCCCGCTTTCTTAAAATAAATCTACGTTGAATTAACTTTTTGCTTTCCTATCCGCCCTATAAGTCCTATCAGACCTATTGCTCTGAACCTTAAACTTTAAACTAGAAACTAGAAACTAATTTTTAAACCCATCCCATTTGTCTGATCATTCCCTGTTTCTCTTCTTTCGTATAATTGTTATAAGTCGTATCCTCATCCGGGGGATCGAAAAATTCCCCGCATATATGAGCTATCGGATCGATATAATCCTTGAACGGGGTAATGATTTTTAATTGTCCACCCGCCGTCATAATAGATTTCACCGTGAACATCGCGGAATGGATATCGATTAACCGGTTATTCTTTTCATCCGTGATCTCAAAATATGGACAATGAAACTTCCCGGCATCGATCAATGCCCGTAACGTTTTATAAAATCGTACTTGCTGGGCATTTTGAAAATGATGTAATTCCACGGTTACTTTCGTGACTTGCTCCAATTTCTGCGCCAATGGTGGGGTATCGAATTTATCAAATACATATTTCCGTATATTTCTGCGCTCCGCCAATAGTTCCAAATTATCCAATAACCCCGTCCGGTCTGAATCCGGTAACTTCATTCCTTCCACCCGTTCCGGTCCCGCGTAATCTACTGCAATCTGTTTCTTCACATCCGGTACCAGGGGAACGATTAAATCAATCACCATATTCCCGTCCCCATCTACATGACCCATGACCTCTACGGTCGCACAGCGCATCTCTGAAGTATCCGCGGCGCAGATATAACTAAACGTCTTTTCAGATTTTAAATCCAATAACCGCGCTCCGATATATTTTTTTATTTTCCCGGTCTTTGTATCGTGATGTTCCCTCAAAGCCGGTTCCCATCGGCAGATAAAATTCAAATCCTTTTCAAATCCCGCGTAAATCCGGTCTGTAAATTTAAAAAAACTCTCCTCCCCGCGTAACGGTAATCGTTTTAATAAATAGGCTAAATTATTGTTATACCGTTCTTCATCCGAGATATTGGGATCTTCACATTTCATGGCAATCGAGGCATAAGATTTTGTTGGGTTCATACAACAAGTGGGTCCTACGAAGGTATAAATCTCATCCTCTAATTCCGTTTCTACATTCCCAAATTCATCTGTGATTTTACCCCTTTGTCCTTCCTTAATCGCAAAACACATATAATCTGTGTTCTCTTCTTTCTTGGGATCCGGCGCGCTCATTAATATATTAATATTAAATTCTTCAAACCGGCCATCGCTATTCCGGCGCATTTCCTCATAACCCATTTTCGCAGTTTCAAAAGCTACTGAACTTACTTCATTGAATACATAACAATATCCCTCATTCGATTTCGCCGAATAATATTTGGCATTTAATAAACGGGTATATATATTTTTGGGATATCGCACTTCATTGGTTTTGATATCTCCCGTCCGATCTGTATAATCAAAACCCCGCTCCGCCAGCCATTTAACTAATTTTGGACACCCTCGTAAAAAATTCAAATAGGTGCTCCAAATATTATTATTGGCATTCTGTTCGGTAAAAGATACTAAATAAAATTCAATCTTGGATAAGGGATGTTTTTTTAAGATTTTTTGTGGGTTTCGACAACAGAGTAATTTATCCCGTAAATAATGCAAACAACCGGGAATAATAAAATCTTTCCCGCCGCCGGTGGCGATCAATAACCGGTTATCGTGCTTTTGTAGAAATCCTTTCCCTCGCCGGAATTCCCGCGGATTCTCCCCGCAAATATCTACAATTAACTTTTCTTGCAGTTTTTTTCGTTTATGCCCCTCACAATATCCATACGGATTAATTCCCAATATCTTGTCGAAATAATCCAAGGGATGCGGCATGATCTCGATAAAATCCGGGTCATTGGACTTCTCACCCAATCGGGTTTTGGTCGGGAGATTCTCCGAATTCAATCCCGCTCGACTCATGGTTTCACGGGAAACATAACTGGCGAAATCAAACCGGTTCCGGGGTGGCGGTGGTTTCAACATCGAACTTTTCCTTCGCGGCTTTCTCTAGATTCTCTTCAAATAATCCATAAAACTTTTCTTTTAATGTATCGTTCATCATTTTCAATTTAATTAAATCCTGCAAGGTATAATCGATGGCCAACCGAAAGATAACCTCATTCTGATGGGAGATCCGTTCCGTAATGATATGTTCCTGAATAGAAAGACTCTTGGTAATTTCTTCGCTGAATCCCGCTACGGTCGTGATATCTTTAATGATCCCGCGTAATGTTTGTAATAATTGTTTATACGGATCCAATTCTTTGGCGGTCGGGTTATCCATCATGATCCGGGCCATTAATTTTCTGGCCAATACCGGATTCACCATCATGTATAAAGCGGATACCGGACGTAACGGATTCTCTACGGCATACTGTAATAAATCGGATATCACACTTTGATACAATTCTTTTTTTAAATCCCATTGCTTATCGTCTATTCTCTCTTCCCAGCGTAACGCATTCTGAATCCCGGGTAATTGCCCGATATGTTTGGACCAGTCCCGGATCAGTCTCACTTCCGATACCTTGATCTCTTTTAAAATATCGTAACGGTATAAATCAAATAATTCTTTATTGATCTTTTCTTCACTCATTCTTTCACTCGTTGGGATAATATCTGCCGGACATATCGCGACATTGACCGGTATCCGTTTTCTCCCGCTTCAATTTTTAATTTGTCATAAACGATTTTAGATATCCGCAAAGTCAATGGCATTAATTGATTTTGTCCCCGTTCCTTCCTCTTTCCCTGGGTCAATACATAATTCTGGTACCAACCCCGTATCCCTTCCACATCATATTCATATTTCAAAGGACATCCCCGCACCGGTTTCAATAATTTTAATTCCCTGGGAATTAATCGGAATAAATGATTTGGGATCAATTTATTCTGAAAACAATTCTGCAATAAATAAAACTCCGTTCCTATCCGGCGGGCTAATTCCATTTTACTGATGGATTCCATATTATTTAATAAATAGTAATCGGGCTTACTTTATATTTCTACGTTGAATTAGATTCTCCTTCCGTCATTCCGGCGAAAGCCGGAATCCAGTTCTTTTCATAACCGCCCCCATATGTCCCATAAGACCTATTTTCTATCACCTAAATGGCTTTAAAAATTATTTACTTGACAAATGCCAAAATTATGCTATTATAGATTGCATGGTTGCAAAAAATAAAAACTTAATCATCGTCAACTTCCGCTGTCCTAATAAAGATTGGAATGATTTAAAAAATATGGCGGATAAAGATTTGCGCTCGGCGAATGATGAACTCATTTGGCTGATTCAACAAGAAATGAAACGTCGCGATAAAATTATTAAAAAGGATATTTAAACTTGACAGAAAGATTCTCTATCAATCACAATATTATTCCCCAATATGTGTTTATTAATGGGATGAATAACAACATGAAACATCCAAATATAGTTCGGCATACGTTATCCAATGGACATATTCGTTTCAATGAAAATTATATGGACCATCGCCACCAATGGACTGTCGACCCGCATCTGGTGAATGTTCAGGAATTTGAACGGGAATTATGGCGTAAACTCCGGTATCGCATTATGAAACATATTGTACCCGGAACTGTTTTGTTATCGGATTTTTCAGAACAATGGTTTTCGGAATATGTTCTCACCCATCTCTCCCGCTCTTCTCAAATTAATTACCGTTCCATTCTTAAAAATATTATTATCCCGGTCCTGGGTCATATAAAATTACAAGACTTGACACGTAAAGAAATCCATGATATGTTGACCGAACTGTTAATAAATAAAAAACAAAGTATGGCTCAGGTAATTAGAGTGAAGAGTATAATACACAACATCATGGAATACGGGATCTTCTCCGGAATCATCCAGGATAATCCGGCAACACATCTCACGTATACTTTCAAATCCTCCGGAATGAAAAAAAATCCCTGCGAAAAAACCTGGACTATTTCTCATATCGACACCCTTTTATCCCTGGCCAAACAACTCGATACGGATTTCCATGAATTCTTATTAACCTTATTGGGAACCGGTTGTCGGCCGATGGAAGCGGTTGGGATTAAACGATCCGATTGTAATTTCCAATACGATTATATTATGATCCAGCGGTCTATTTTCCTGGGAAAAGAATCTACTACCAAAAATAAACGCGTCCGGAAAATTTTTATCCCGCGAAATTTATCACTCTTACTACAATCCCGGATCTCTTCACCATCCGGATACCTCTTCTCGAAAAGCAAAGATAAACCTTTCTCTCAAAAATTCATCTATACCCGGATGCAAGAAATTATTATTGCGGGACAACTCCCGAACTTTGGATTAAAAGGTTTACGGTCCTATTATGCCTCCTTATTGGATCGGTCACATATCGATAAGGAATTCATTCAATCCCAATTAGGTCATGCCCAGCGGCAGACAACCGATATTTATCTCCGGTCGATAGAAGAAGAAACTCGGTGTCCCTATAATCTTGATACCATTTTTCCGCACAATATTACCGCAATTCCTCTTTTCAGTAATCCGGGTAAGAAGGTGGTATATCAATGATCCACCTCCAACTCATTCCGCCCCGTACACGAAATTTTCAATTTCCGTATTCCTTTTTTAAATATTTTCTGAAATTTAGTAAGTCCAATAATAACAATACTATTACCATATCCGGCGCGGAATTATTTTTTTCACGGCATAAAAAAAACACCCCACTTCCTACAACCTTACCGCAACATAAACCACCCCTACTCATCCATAATACCAGGAGGTGGGATCAGTGGCCACGGGAATTTCATTGGAAAGATTGGATTCCTGAATTCATATCTATCGTTATATTCGCCTTATTCTTTTATTTTTTATTAATTTTTGTTTCTTCGATGGGAGGTGATCCGTCAATATGAAACTGGAAATTTATGAAATCCAACCGGCTCCTATAACCTTGGATTTAAAAATTAATGATCAAGAACGCATTCAACACCAGGATAAAGAATCCTTGACTTTCCTTTGTGAATTTGAAGGGACCATCCGGGGCGCAATGAAACATGCACGTCGTATAGGCCGGACCGGATACTCGTATCGCATCATGTATTTCAAAGGCCAAGTGGCTGTTATCGATAAAATCCGTAAATCTGAATCGGATCGACAGGAATTATTGGCATTCAAAATCTAAACTTATGTTTTATCGTTGTCCAAAATGTTCAAAATTTATGCAATATATATCTGAAAAAAGGGATACTAATCAAATCATCTATACCTTTCGTTGTACCAGCGATTGGTGTGAAATTAATGAAGTTACATTTAATAAATTGGAAGTCTTTTTATTTCATATCGATGATAAGAAAAATTTTTTGAATAGGATTCCGGAAAGTAGCAAAGTATAAATGGCTGAGGGTCGATGGGTTGAAAAGGTTCTATCACAATCACAAAAATTATATATCGTAGCAAACCGGTTACAGCATACTAAAGTCAATCCGGATAAGTTCCAACCGTTGGGAGATTTAGCCTTATGCGTCTATCCCTATCTTTTAATTCATGCCGACGAACATGGATTCGTCGAACCGGCTACTCTCTTTGATATTCAGCGCAATTATCTCACCAATAATACCTGGAGATCCGAAAAAGAACTGGCAATCGTCCTAACCGCCTATGACCTGGTAGGTCTGATCCATTGGTATAATGCTACCCTCCTACATAAAAAATCTCAATCTATATGTATTTCTAAACCGGTTATACAATTGATTAATTATCGAGGGTATCATAAATATTTAAAACAACCTAAATGGAATCAATGGTCTGGTAAAATTGGAAAAATTAGTTCCAATTATCTCCAATTAGAGATAATTAGGGAAAATTTCGCAGATTATATCCAATTAGAAAAAATTAATCCAATTAGTCCTAATTTAGAAAATTCTAACGAATTGTCCCCAATTGGAAAAAATTTTAATAATTGTCCCCCTATAGATATAGTTATAGATATAGAAAAGAATAGCGATGAATTTCATTCACCGCCATCTTCTCTACCTTTAAAAACTAAAAAAGTCCCTTCAGAATTCATTTTAATACGTTCTAACTGGTCAAAAATCTGGAAAGAACTATATTCCGTCGAATACCATGAACCTTATATTAGCAATAAAATCATTGACCATAGTGTTCTAGGTAAATTAATCCGTTCCAATGTACCTGAAGATCTATATCGCAATAAGATTCATGCTATCTTCGACCAATGCAAACTCCCGAAAGGTGAAAAGAAACGTTGTAATTGGCATATTGATAACATTTCCAAACCTTCCATCGATGACCTAGGCAAATCCTGGAAAGACTTGGATACTTCCTATTTAGACGGTAAATCTGCATCCCGGGTCCCGCAACCCGCCATCTGGAAAAAAATTCTATCCTATCTCGAGGGACGTCTCCATTCAGAAATGTTGGATGAATTTTATCAACTGGAATTAATTGAATCGGATGGAGTTTTTATAATCTCCGGATTAGCAGATATAACCGTCCTGGTTCAAAAATATTCTCATGAATTCGATATCGCTTTCCGTAATTGTGTCAAAAACTATAAATCCTTTTCCATTCAATCCACACCCGTTAAACCAAAGGATAATCTAAATGTTTAGATATCTACAAAATCTTTTAAATTGGCTGCGATATGGTAAATATTATCGATTATTTGCACGGGATTCAATGTATTGGCTGATCCATAATCCCCATCCAAGTATATACAAAATTGAAGGTAGAAAAAAATGATTTATTCTGGTCGCGAAAAATCCCAATTCCATAACGGGAATTCTATAAAAAATAATAATTTTTTCTTTCTTCGTTTTTTATACAGTTTCATAATATATCTTTTAACCGGTCGTATGTATCATTGGAAAAATAATTAAATATGTCTGATCACACCAACATTGAATGGGCGGACGCCACCTGGTATATCACCGTGGGATGTTCCAAAGTCAATACCGGCTGCGCCCATTGTTACGCCATCCGGGACGCTCATCGCTTGGCGAGTAACCCCAATCCCAAAATCTCCGCGAAATATTCCGGGCTAACCGTGGCCACTGATCACGGTCCGGATTGGTCCGGTACTGTCCGCTTCCGGGAACAAGATCTATTTCTTCCGTTCCAATGGCGCCGTTCCCGCCGGATCTTCGTTATGACCGATCTTTTCCATGAATCCATCACGGATCAACAGATCGACAAAGCCTTCGTCATCATGGGTCTGGCGGACTGGCATCTCTTCATGGTCCTGACCAAACGGTACAAACGCCTGTACGAATATCTCTCTCGACCCGATCTATCCACTCATTGGTTGGATGCCATCGATGAAATTCTTTCTGGAAATTCTTTACCAGAAAATCTTCAAATTCCATTACAAATGAAATTCGATAATATCCTTGACCACACCAATCATTCCTTCTTCCCCAATATCATGCCCGGCTTCTCCTTTAGCAACCAATCCGAATTCGCTGATAACTTTCATTACCTGGCAGACTCCCCGGCAGCTTATCGCTTTATCTCTCTTGAACCCCTTCTTAGTCCTATTACCCTAAATTCTCTCTCTTGTCATTCTGAGCGTAGCGAAGAATCCCAATTCAATCCCCCCCAATTAAATAAACCTAATCTGGATCTAGTGATCGCTGGCGGTGAATCCGGTCCACACGCCCGTCCATCTCATCCAGATTGGTTCCGAATGATTCTGGATGATTGCATTCATTTCGATATCCCATTCTTTTTTAAACAATGGGGTGAATGGGTATATGAAATGGAGATTGATACTTCAAAAATAAATTTATTAGATGCCCATTTTAATTCTGAGATTCATCATTGGGATAGAGAATTCGATTCGCCCGCTTCTTTAAGAGTCGGGAAACAAAAAGCCGGTCGTCTTCTGGATAAAAAAGAATGGTCCCAATTTCCATCCATCCCCCTTCCTCCACCCGACGAAATTATTCTCCACTTTTTTAAAATTAAAAACCATAAACCCAAATCTGTCATTCTGAGCGCAGCGAAGAATCCCAATTCAATGAAAGGAAAATCATGAACGCCACCCTTATTAAATTATCTCATATTCAATCCTCCAAAAATAACCCGCGGAAATATTTTGATGTTGCCAAACTAAAAGAATTGGCGGATTCCATCAAATCCATCGGACTCGCACAACCTATCCTGGTTCGAGCCTTGGGTAAAGATCATAGTCCCACCGGTACCTTTGAATTGGAGGTCGGTGAACGTCGCCTCCGGGCCGCCAAACTCGTTAATCTCGATTCCCTCGAGTGTATCATCCGCGATATGTCCGATGACCAGGCGCTCGACCTGCAGCTGGCGGAAAATATTAAACGCCAGGATATTACCGAAATCGAAGAAGGCGATACCTATCGCATCCTGCAAGATCATAAAAAATTAACCGTGGACCAAATCGCCGAACGGGTCGGGAAATCCCGCGCCCATGTTTATGGCCGGATTAAATTAGCAACCCTCCCGGAAAAAATCAAAAAAGAATTATTCAAAGGTGCCCTATCCGCTTCCGTGGCTTTGCTGATCGCCCGGATCCCCGACCCCATCGCTCAAACCAAAGCCTGTAAAGAAATCCTCGAGGAGGGAGATTGGGAACCGAACACCGGCAATCATTTCCCCATGACCTATCGCGAAGCCAAAGAACATATCGAAGAAGATTATATGATCCGGTTGAAAGACTCTTCCTTTTCCCAAACTGATCCCAAGATTCTACCCTCTGCCGGTCCTTGTATGACCTGTCCCAAACGTACCGGGAACCTACAAAACCTCTATCCCGACATCACCAGTACAGACGTCTGTACGGACCCGGGATGTTATGAACAAAAAGTGCAAGAGAATACCGCACTACAATTGGCCGCCGCGGAAAAGCAAGGGCATACCATTCTCCCGCCGAATAAAGACCGTTTCTATAACGGCCAATTGCGCGATTCCCATTATATCGATTTGAACGACCGCTGTTATTCCGACGATAAATCTCGGAATTATCGCAACCTGCTTAAAGACCATCTGATCCATTTTGATTCTAATCCGGTTAAAGCATTGATGAAACGTATGCAGGAAATCCCGAGTAAGGATGAAATTAAGATTATCCCTCTGGTCGCCGTGGATGATCAAGGCGCTATCCATGAACTGTTACCCCAAAAAGTCGCGGATCCCTTAATCCGGGACCTGGCTAAAAAAGAAAAATGGTCGAGCGATTCTTATTCCCGATCGGATCAAGAAAAACAACATCAAAAAGAAAATAGAATCAAAGAACTCGCTAAATCCAAACTCATCGAATCCCTTATGGAGAAAGTTAAACAACAAAAGTTTTGGGATTGGAAATTGATCGCTCAGAAAATTATTGTACATGGCAATTATTCTATAACAAAGAAATTCGCGCAGATCATTGCTCAAAAAAAAGAGATCAAGAATGAAGATAAAATTCTGCTGGATTACATCACTAAGGCTTCGATTCCAGAATTGCAATGCGCTATCCAATTCTACTTTTTATTGCTTGAAAAAGAGAACTGTTATTACGATAAACATATGTATATCACCCAGGGGATTTGTCAGGCGTTAAATCTTAATTATAAACAAGAACTCCAACATCATATCCAACAAATCAAAAATACCAATTCCGCCAAGAAAGGAAAACAATCATGAAAATCTCGACCGAAAAGATTGAATCGTTACTACTCTATTTTAAAAATATCGTGGATGAGGGTGAAAAAAAGATCATCCTGATTCAGGAAAATATCCAGCCGGCCAAAGAAAATTATCAGGCTCTGAACCGCACGATCGATATTTTAAAATTAGATTCACAAGGTACCATAGCCCCCAAACCTTCTTCTTGTCATTCTGAGCGCAGCGAAGAATCCCAATTCAATAAACCATCAAAACCCCGTACCCCAAAATCTGATTATAAAAAGAATGCCCAAAAATTAATATTTGCCATTTGTAAAGTATTACATCAATCCGATATGCCCATGAGAGGTAGAGATATTCATCGAGAATTAAATAAATTACATTTTCATTTCCAATCCAAGAGACCGGATTCTTTAGTTGCAGTAACCTTATGTAGTAAAAAGAATTACTTCACTAAAACCGATCAGGGCTATGAACTATTACCCGCCGGTAAAGCCCTTCTGGGAGTATCGGAAGAATAACATGAGCGCACCTCGATTCCCTATTCATGTATCGACCGCAATCTCACGCCGGACCTATCACAAATTTATCGCGGTTTCTCCGCGGTTATCCGATTATAGTCGTTTGCGGAAAGCTATCCGGTTATTAATCCGATCCTCTAGGAAAACTAGAAACCGGAAACTAGAAACTAGAAACTGATGATTATGATAAATTGCATTCAAACTTTCACCGGCCAACATTTCGATATCCAATATCCGGATTTCCAAATCATCGATATCCGCGATATCGCTCATGCCCTCAGTCTAAAATGCCGGTTCAATGGCCATTGTAAAACCTTTTATTCCGTCGCCGAACATTCCGTACGAGTCTCTATGGTTTCGATTCAATGTCATAAACTCTGGGCATTACTCCATGACTCTGCAGAAGCCTATCTTCCGGATATCCCCTCCCCGGTTAAATTCCTATTCCCGGAAATATCCGTTATGGAATTTAATATTTTAAATGCCCTTTCCATGAAATATAATCTTCCCCCTTATCATCAATCCCAGATCCATATCCCGGATAAAATACTCCTGGCAACCGAAGCCCGCGATCTCATGCCGCATCCGGATACTTTCGATTGTGAAGGATGCGAACCCCTGCTTAAAACCATTGTCCCATTCACCCCGCATCAAGCTGAAACCGCATTCCTCAATGCCTTTCATCTCTTAACCAATTATAAATATATCAATCATGATAATCATCCCCAATTCCGAAGGAGAATGTAATGAAATCCCAAAGAAAATATACCCGTATGTTCTTTTTATCCAAGGTCCGGTCCATCTTGGATGCGATGAAATTCGGACCGAAATTATCGATTGTAGTTTCAGGTGTATCCGATAAAATCCAAATCTGTACCGGGATGCGCGAACGGTTGGGTAAAATAAAATATCGTTCCCGCAAGAAAAAAATTCGTGATTATCATTCTTATTTAATTCGCAAACGGGGATATCTTTAATCCAAATTTATCATGACTAAAAAACCATCAAATATCCTATCATCCATCAATCCCCAGGTATTACCGCATAATGAAGATGCCGAACGGTCGATCTTGGGAACCATTCTCATGGATAATCAAAAGTTCTACGATATCATGACACTCTTGGATGAATATGCCTTCTATCACACCGGTCATGCTATTATTTATCGATCCATCAAAGATCTCTTCGTAAAAAATACCGCGGTCGATATCGTCACCTTAACCGAATCTTTATCCACCCATGGTAAACTCGATGCGATCGGCGGCGCCTTTTATCTCACTACTCTAGTCGAAAATGTACTCTCTACATCCAATATCATCCATCATGCGACTATCGTCAAAGATAAATATATCGCCCGCCGGTTTATTCAAGCTGCAGGACAAATTGCGCAAAATGCCCTGGATCAGGAAATTAATATCGATACCCTGAATCGCCAATCCCTTCAAAGTATATTCGATATCGTATCCACCTGTGATACCTCCCAAATTGAATCCATCTTTGATATCCTGGTACAAAAAAAAGGCGTCATGGAATCCATTGAACATGCCTATGCGCATAAAGGTGAACTCACCGGGATCCCTTCCGGATATTATAAACTCGATAATATGACCGCGGGATTCCAAAATTCCGATTTGATTATTATTGCCGCCCGTCCCTCCATCGGCAAATCATCCCTGGCGCATAACATGTTATTCAATATGGGCAACAAACAATTTCCTGTTCTGCTCTTTTCACTCGAGATGTCCAAACATCAAGTGGCGTATCGGATCCTCTGTACCGATGCGCAAATCTCCTCCGAAAAAGTCCGGATGGGGTATATCAATCAAAATAATATGGAACAATTATTTGAATCTGCTAATAAAATCAGCGCCATGCCGATTAATGTGGACGATACTCCGGCTATCTCGGTTATGGAACTTTGCGGAAAAGCCCGTCGGATGAAAATGAAATTCCCTAATCTGGCAGCTATCATCATAGATTATTTCGGTCTCATGACCGGTTCTTCCAAAGCTGAAAATCATCAGGAGGAAATGCGCCAGATCTCCGGTAACCTAAAAAAATTAGCCCGGGAATTACATCTTCCGGTAATCCTCATCGGTCAACTGAATCGGGAAATTGAAAAACGCGGTGACAAATCCCGGCCCAAACTATCGGACCTCAAAGAAACCGGTGCCTTGGAACAGGATGCTGATGTCATAATCTTCCTGCATCATCCCCCGCCGGCTGCTACCGGTCCTCTCACCGGCATGGATGATATCGTCGAGATCATTGTCGCCAAACAACGTAATGGTCCTACCGGCATTATCCCTATGCGCTTTAATAAAAACATCACCCAATTCACCGAATTGGAATTATCCTCCGGATACCAGCCTCCTTCGGATATCCCGAATTCAGAGGTCGAATAATGAAAATATTTGTCCATCCGCCCAATCGGAAATTCTTATTCCAGCCGCCTAAGAAAGGATATTTATATAAATATTTTGCACTTCCCTATCATGGCCATGTCTACCCGGGTGAACTAATTCAGTTTTATTTCGATGAAAATAAACAAACCCTCATTGCGGAAGCAGTCCTGGACCATATTGATCCGCCCGATGGTACCGGTCATGGCAATCTTAAATATTGGTACAAATTCTTTTATCGCTGGAGTTCATTTAAAGATTGCCGGATCCATCAATTACCCCTATTCCCGTCATTTTGAGCACCGCAAAGAATCCCGATTCAATGAAAGGAGTAACAAATTATGAACATAATCGAAAAAACCGTTTGGATTATGTTAATTCTTATGATCTTTATGTTATTGGTAATCCTACTGGATATCGATAATAAAGTAACCAGTATAAATAATTTAATTAAGAATTCTACCCCATCAAAATTTGAAAAACATACCCGGGTATATTATCGAAATGGTAGAGAAGTGGCTAGATTAGTCACTCAAAATCAATAACTGCGAAACTTGAATAAGGAGATTGAAATGAAAATACGACGCGGTAAACCAAATACTAGGGATATCCATATCGCAACCAAGATCGTTACTTCTTATATCCCCTTGGATTCTTATGAACAAATTCAATCCTTTTCCAATCAACAAAATATCTATCTTTCTGAATGCATTAGAAATATTATTTATTCTCAAATCTATTCCCGAAAGGAGTTAAATGTCCCCACGGCTTCCCGGTAGTTTTAATAAGGATTCAGTTCTAAATCCTAAAATTCAAATTTCTACCGTGGTCCTATCTCAGGATTATCAAAAGATCCAGAAAATATCGAAAAAAAATAATCAATCAATCTCTAAAACTATTAAAAATTGGATTCAATCCGATTTAAATAATATCCGAAAGAAAGAGGGCAATTACATGAATTTACCATTGTATTTATCAGTTATCCCCTATGTGGAACGATGTATCCAGGATGATAAAGGTATTAAAGTGATTTCCGTAAATCGTAACGATATCAATCTAATGACTCCGGAAAATGATGCCAAATCCGCTGTATTGGCCAAGGAAATTGTCTATCGCTATAACTCTTGGGGATCTATCGAAGAGCAGATTAAAAAAGCACTGGAAGATAAAAAACCCTATAAAGTCCGCGCCATCATCGAAAACAATAAACTCGTAATCAAAATTAAATAACTTTAAACTTTAAACTAGAAACTCGAAACTATTTTTAAAATGGATATCATCGTCACGACACCTAAATCCGAAATCGCCAACAGTGCCAGGGAAGCTGAAGAAGTCATCCGGACCCACAGCGGGATCTATTTTCGTAAACTCCCATCCATCCCTAAACAAATCATCCCGGGTAAATCCCGCATCTTCTATACCGAAGAGAATTTTATCCGGGGATTCTGTATCATCCATTGCATCGCCAATTATTATGATAAGGTATATTGCGATGTAACCTTCCGGATCTGGCCACCGGGTCATTATATCTTGATGAATGCTAATACCTGGAACTGGATTAAACCGATTTTCTATCGCGGATTCCAGGGATTTCTATATTATACTCCACCTCCGGATATGATTATCATTGGTAATTGGCTCTCTCCCAAACCCGATCTTAAAACCTTTGGCTTATAGGTCCTGACTATTTGGCTCTGACAGCCTAATAGGATGGGAAATATATAAGCCATACCCGGGGACGTTACCCCCCTTCTACGTCCCCGGAACCTTTTTCCCGCCATTTTCCCTAACTCCTAATTTCTATCACCTATCTCCTAAAAAATTCCTCACCAGGATGACCTATAAACGACGATCGTCACCCGTAATGTAATCTAACACCTTCCTCGGAACTCTTTTTACCGCCACCAAAATCACCCTATCCTACCCCTATTCCCGTCATTTTGAGCACCGCAAAGAATCCCTATTCAATAATTAGAAACTAGGAAACAGAAACTAGAAACTATTACTTAACCCCTTTCTTAAAAAACCTGCTATACTAAATCTCTTTACCCCATGAAAAGCCGCGCAAAATTTCATCTGCGCCCGCCAGAATCGGGGGGGGTTTCAAACCCCTACCTTTTTGACCCCATCCGGCCGTCAACCCCTGATTTTATGCCATTTTATTATCTATCAATTATTGTAACTAAAATAAAATCAATCATTTATAAATCAACCCAATTAAACATATATTTAATTGGATGGTACTTTTCAACCCCTCACCCCATCCCCTCCCTCCTGACCCATCCCATCCCCTCCCCATCGGTTAGACTATATATGACAACCTCACCCATCAACTCCTCACTATAACTTGTATAATCTCCCTCATCATTCTAGACCATCCCTTTTATAAACCCTCCTGACCATCCCCTATCTTTCCTGACCCTCCCTTTTATAAACCCTCCTGACCATCCCCTATCTTTCCTGACCCTCCCTTATTTTCAAAGGAACTCCCACTCCTCCCATCCCTCCAACTACTTCCCATCAATATATAATAAATACTCTCATCCGGTTATCCTTCCATCCATTCCCTATCAATTCCTGTCTTGACTTCCAAAGGTACTCTATCATTATTATATAACTTCAACTCTCATACCCCTATTCTACTTCTTAAAATCCATCCACTATTCTACTTTCTCAAAATATTTCCTTCCCCAATTCCCCCAACCCGCTAGTATCAATATATTAATTAATCAGATCAATAAATATTAAATAACAATATGATGATTGAATTGAATTACAGTTTTATAACATAATATAAATCAATGATATATAAAAATATTATTTTTTATAATTTTTTTCTTGACATTCATGTTAAACACTGTTAAAATAATATTATTATAATATTATATAAACGGTATCTGATAAACAGAAAGCAAACGATAAAATGAATAAAATCAATACTATTTTAATAAAAGAAAATACTGATAAAGCTGAAAAATATCTTGATAAAAAATATTCCGCGATAGGAGGTGATTTGAATGATTTAAAAATCCCCGTTGAAAAAATAACTTCCGGGCAACCCGGACCGGAAATAAAAAATTGACAAACGGACAAAAACACATACAATATATACAAAAGGAGAATAATATGAAAAACACCATCAGAGGTAGGGTAATAGAAATCATTAAAAAAGATGGCCAAAATTTACCGGATGTTTTGATCAATGGAAAATCAATTCCGGTATTTTCCGGGGATCTACGAAAATGTGGCCCGGTAGAAAAAACTAAAATCGGCAGCCGGTGGGAAGAAGAAAACTGGATGATGTGGGGATTCATCGGACTCCCAAAAGAAGTAGGGGATTATTTGGTTTCTGAAATAAATAAAATCAAAGCAGAAGAAAGTTTAAAAATCCAGCAAGAAATCAATAAGAAATATCAATCCATCCCCGGATTAAAAGAATTGGAAAATGCACGGGATGAAATCGATAATTATCACCATCAATTTGCTCGGATGATGGAAAATGAAGATAATGATGGGTGCCAACCACCGGTGGGAATTAAATCGGATTTGAAATCACTTAGAATCCAATATCCAAAAGCCGCCGATTATTTGATCGCCGAAGACTATTATTACTCAGATAATTATGTTAAATCCGGAGAGGGTAAAATGGCAATGGAACGAATTGAAAAAGGCGAAGATTCCCAAAAAGTTGTACAGGAGATGAAAGATAATTTCTTAGAATATTGTAAAAATGCAGTAGATTAAAACTAAAAAAGAAAGGGTGAAAAAAATGAAAATCGATATGGGCGAGTACGAACTAACAAACGAAACATCGGGATCGCGTTATGGATTTCCGGTACTCGCAACAAAATTTGATGGCCGCGAATACGGCCCGGGAGATATAATTAGTTTCCCCGAATCTGATGATAAAAAGATACGCAAAGCCATTGATGATTTTTTTGGATCACTAACTGCTTCTCAATTTGTTTATGATTGGGGAAACGAAATTTTTAAGGAACGGGAGACCAGAGATTAAAGACTTTTTGTGGGTACAATATATGACGAAGTCCCCGGTTGTAAATATGGTAAATCAATTCGATATTTTTTTTACTTGACAAACGTTATAAACGCTATTAGACTACTATCATATTAATATTAATCTACCGAAAGGAGCACCACATGAAAGACAAAACCTTAAACGAACACCTCCCGGACTTCCTGGGATATTTGAAAACTGAACTCAACCATTCACCCAAAACCATCGCGGCCTATAGCCACGATCTCAACCGTTTGTTTTCCTATCTTGAATCCGCCGGTGTAAATTCCGCGGCGAAAAAGATTTCCGCGCAACACCTTCGTGACTTTCTAGCATCTCTCTCTGGTTCTGGACCGCACGATCGCCGCCGGAAAATATCTTCCCTCAAGATGTTCTTCGCTTTTATCAAAAAACAAAGAATCGCTGATAACATAAAAAAATATGGTGAGTCATTTAACAAACATCACCACATCCCCGAGGACCCCACGCTCGACCTCGACTCCCCCAAAATTCCCGACCATCTGCCGGTGTATCTCAGCGAACCAAACCTCCACCGGCTCCTGGATCATCCCGACCGCACCACGGCTATGGGTTGCTGTGACTATCTGCTCATCAATCTCTTCGCGCACCTCGGTCTCCGGGTATCCGAACTGGTAGGGATCAATCTCTCCGACCTGGACTTCTCCGCACATACCATACTCATCACCGGCAAAGGGAACAAACAACGTCTCCTCCCGCTCCTCCCGGATTTGCTCGAAGTAATCTATGAATATCTCAACATCCGGCCAACCTCCGACACCCCGGCATTACTCCTCAACGATTCCGGTCATCGCCTAACACCCTGGACCGCCTGGGATCGCATTAAAAAACAATGCGCCGCTATCGGTCTTCCCAAAAACATCAGCCCCCACAAATTGCGTCACACCTGCGCGACCCTCTGGCATGGTAAGAACATCAGCATCCTGGATATTCAAGCCCTCCTGGGCCATTCCAGCATCGCTACCACGCAGATTTATACCCACACCGATACCCAAAAGTTGTATAATGCTTTAGAAAAATTGAATCCATTACCCGAAAGGAACAAAGTAGCATGACCCGACCCAAAGGAATTCAAAAAGATATCATTCATACGGATCTTCGTTTGCCTAGGGAGATACATGAATGGGCACAGATCGCTGCCAAAGCCGATGATCGATCATTAAATAATTGGCTTGTCCGTACTATTACCAAAGAACTCAAATCCACCGGTTATCTTTCCGGATCCAAACCAAAAGAAAAGGATGAATCTCATGATTCGATATAACATTTTCCATCCTGTCATTCTGAGCGCAGCGAAGAATCCCTATTCAATCCATTGAATTCTTCAACCGTTCTGGATTCTTTAGCCGAGAGCCGACAGCTGATAGCCGATTGCTATGATAACCCGATAATCTTCATCCCAATTTCATTCTTAAACTGTCTCCAAGTCCGGTTATATTTATCAAAATATGGATCCGGATCGATATGACTGGTATCCCCATACATGATATGGATTTCTCGATGACTGAATATTTTTAATTCCGACCATTTCCACCGCCGGGAGATATCTTTCACTAGCCATAATGTATTATCCCAAACTTGCTGAAACTGAACGACATCAAATCCCCGCGGTTCACACATCTCGATTCCAAGATATAAACGATTTGCCGTCGGTCCCGCATGCCAGGCTACCTCATTCTCCGGGATACACCGGACAATTTCATTCCAGTCTACAAAATAATGCGCCGAGGCATGCCGATCATCACTATCAAAATAATGCTGTTCATTCTCGGCCGTCGCTCCCAATGTTGCCGTTGAATGAATCACAATTCCCATCGGCTGTAACAATTTCCCCGACCGGTTATGATGTATCAATTTCTCTGTAATTTGATAATCCATTTTTATTCCGATATCTTTTATTAATACCGGGCAGGACCTCTCAATTTTCTACTTAAATCTGAAGGGGGAAGTAGATAGCTATCCTGCCCGGGCATGTTTAACCTGTTTCGATATCATCCCTCCTTTCTTTTAATTCATAAATAACTGCATCGTCCAAAAATCGCTCGCCATATCATGGTTCAGGATATATTCATAGGGGATATATCCATATCCTTTATCTCCCCATTTATCTCCCCATGAATTCCGGATTATAAACTTTCTGATCCGATCATCATATCCCACGATAACGATCGCATGTCCACCCAATATTCCCGAATCCGGTAATGGCATCGGGATATCCCCGGTCGAACTTTCCATTGGGAAATTCTCGAATACCGATATCCCTCCGACGATAAGATATCCGCTGCATAAGGTATTCTTAAAATGCATCCTGATTTGTGGGACCGCTTCATATCTCACCGCCTTATATTTCAAAGCATCGGTATAACATTGATCCGACGGTTTCTTCGTAAGATTTTCAAATATATACGGCCATTCATCTTCCGGACAAACCCCCTGATTGGCGATAGATTTAATCCCATCCCGCAAATTGGCTCCCGCATCATAATCTACTGTCCCTTCAATTTCTCTTTCGTTGTAATAAATAAACAATCGTGAAGGAACAAAATCCGGCAAACCTTGTTTGATTCGATCATATTGAACATTACATGCGAGTGCACAACCCGTACAACTACCGGCATTAATTGTATTCTGATCATAGACAGGTGAGCATTGCGGTCTCAAATCAACTAAATCTGGATATACCTTGGTTATAAATCGCAATTTCCGGACATAATCCCGCGGATCCGGGAGCTGACGGTTCCATCCAAACCTCTTCCTGAACCCTGTTTCTATATTACTCCTGATCATATCTTTCCTTTCTATCCCCTCTACCCTTGGGAGAGGGTTAGGGTGAGGGTTCTTTTACTGTAACCTGAACCCTGTTTCTATTCCGGTTTCTTAAATGTCAACGTTGTATCCGTCAAGAATCGCAGAATATCATTCGCGATTGAGAACAATAACAACGCCAACCCGGCATACTTGGTTGGTATAGATCCCGCATAAATCGTATACGCAGCTACAATCTTCTGCAAAACCCCAACCCATAATGTCTTTGAGAATATAAACCATTTCGGTTGCATTTCTTTTCCTCCTGTTTTAAATAGGGGAGAAATTAATCTCCCCTTTTAGCAATGCGAACAACAAACGCACAACCTTAAATTTTTTCATTATCATTCTGAGCGCAGCTATCCGCTCAATTGGATTATCGTCAACCCAATCCCAAACTCGTTAATAAACTGTTTCCCCCGATTGGACCCGTGACCGATATCAAAATTGATCTTCAAATCCAACCAATTCTCGGCAATGTTAGATATGATCGGGAACTTGATGACTCCATTCGATGTCCCCAATCCATTTCGGATGATGTCATTGATTTTATTTAGCTCCCAGCCGATCGATAACAAATGATGTTCTTTAAATTCAGTTTTATAATCTAAACTTATCAACCGGTTATACGTCACTCCATCATCGGACTTCGTATAATATTCAATCACCGGAAAAACTGCTAAGGTTTTAATTTCTGCTTTACCGTGCAACCCAAATAACTCATCGGTGGCCACACCTGCTGAGAAATTCTGTAAACTAATCCCGGATACTACAAAATTTGTCGTCACCGTACTGTTTGAATTCGTCCCCAACATCAACCTTTGCTGATAATATTGTGGGATATCCAAAATTATATACCGGTGAGTCCCCGAATCTTTCTTAATGACTTGTTCCGCCTGGATTACAGACGGTATAATAAAAGTCAATACCAAACAAATCATTACGCAGACTACTAGAAATAATCTAAACTTCATCTCGTCCTCACCTCCTTCGCCAATAACCTGTCATTTCAGCTAAAGCTGGAATTCAATATTTTAATTAGAAACTTTAAACTAGAAACTAGAAACTTATTCTTTCCGATCATTTCCTTACTCAATAAAAAAGCCGGAACTGGCTGGTGCACCAGTACCGGCTCTGTTTTACACTAACCAACGAATGGCCTATCCGGCAGTTATTTATTCGCATTCTCTTAAAACTGGAAGATTTTATGTAATCTTTAAGAATCTGGATTATCTGGATCCGGGATTTCACCAGCCAGATCTTCTTTGACTCCTTTGACATCCGCGGTAATTGCATCGATTTGATCCTGGGTAAGGACCCCTGCTAATTGATTTTCCAGATTGGAAATTGTTTCTTCCAGTTTATCGATCGCTGTTTTAATCCGGCCTTTCATATCGCTATCCGCTTGTTTTAAAGCAGCCACCTCATCTTGTAATGCTGTAATATCTGGTGTTGCCATTAGTCTTTTCACCCCTTTCAATAATAAATTCGCAATTCTAATCATATAAATAACCAAAATTACCTTAAATATTCTTCTTAAAATTTTTATTTCTCTTCTTTTTCTTCTTTTTCTTCTCATTTATTCCTTCACCAAAACTTTTTATCATGCCCTGTACTTATCATAATGATTCCAATGACAATCGCTATAGGGCAGATTATCAATAATATCTGTGAAAACATAATCCAGAATTGCATATTTACAATCTCACTTTCAGTTTATATCTATCATTTGGATTGATAACCGTAAATTCTCTGGTATTGAACCGGAATGTCTCTTCCCGTAATCCCTTAAAAAGATGATATGTTACAACTAGTTCACCTTGGTATGTTCCACTAAGAATATTCTGGCCAATAACGAATGTATTGATACGAGTATTGTATCCAGAAAAACGGTTTGCCTTCCACGATGCAATCAAATAACTTTCCCCATTGGTGAATGAAAAATCAGCATCCCCCACTAAACTATGAAACTTATCAAAGTCTCTATATATGCTGACTAAATCGCCAACATGAAATATAGTATCTCCTGCAAATACGGTATCGTCTGACAGGGTTACACGATGGATATTCTCCGTATGTGCTATGGTAAATACATTCATCCTGATAATTTGAAACGGATACAAACCGATAAATAACCAACCTAAAAACCAAATAAGAATTATCAGGAACATAGCCCAAATTATTTTACTTATTCCTAGCATTGGCTTTTTCCTTCCCTTCTAAAATTCCTCGGAGATTAGCTAAATCCTCTCGAATCTCCATCAATTCTCTATCATGTTCCCCTAGCTGTTTAATATAAGAATCCATCTGTTTTTTAAAACTCCATGCCAGCAATGTAAGCAAAACCGGAACGACAAACATTGCGATACCGCCCCAAGTAATAAAACTGTTCGGTGAATTATCAAGTGCATCTGCCATTCCTATCAGACTAAAAAGCAATACAATCCATATCAACGCCATACTTAACAACCCCCATATACATACTCGATAATATCTATATCCGCTTCTAATGTCTCCTATCTTCATCTGGTCTGTACCTCAATACTTGCGTGGGTTAATTGTTCATAAGATTTTTCCAGTAATTGATACGCCGATTCGGTGCTTTGCTTTTGGCAATACATACCCAAAAAGAAAGACGCAACTATAAGAAAAGCAGTTAATGCCTTTTTCTTTTCCAATACATTGACAACGTATTTAATGCTTTCTAAGTCCAGCGTCACCGTTTTTCTCCATTAATAATTTTTTTATCTCTTTCAATAGAATAATTATTTGTATTAATTTATCTTCTTGTCTAAGAATAGAATTTTGGGCTAATGTTTGCCCATAGGTTTGTTGACCACCTCTACTTCCCGGCATTATATATTTTCTCCGTCAATTTTTTTTCAATGTACAACTTGTCTTTATTCCCCGACATTTCTGCTTGGTCTTTGCTGAAAGCAGGAACGGTAATTTTATAGTAGATTTCCACAATAACAATTTTGCTTTTATCAATTCCCCTGAACCTTTTATCAAGCAATATGTTCCAATTCTGGATAGTGTCGTTGGATAACAATACCAATATCGTAGAATCCTTTTGCAGGGCATTATATTGTTCAAGACTATCCAACGTAGCGACTGCCTTATACTGCAAGACATACTTATCAGACTTCACTTGTAGCACCGATGGGATATCTAGTTTCCATACCGAATCAAGCGATAGGGAATATATACCTGACGCATATGCAAAAGTTACTGACGATAATATGACGATTATAAATAAAAGTTTTCTCATGCTATTTCCTAATATCTCCTTCTGATATATCCTACTGATATTCCATCTACCCTACTTCCTACACTTGCATAACCAATAAATTTTAAATGTGGAACATACACTACACCATCATCTGGAATAGTGTATGCACTCCAAGTTGTTGTATTGACACTAAACCCCCCAGTTCCTGAAACAGTGGTTGTGGTACTGGTATAATTAGCTGATTTATCAGATGATTTAGTAGATTTAAACCACCATTGAACACTATCTTTTGCATGATTGACTTCAACGGTAACTATTGTTCCGAAAATCTGGTCGCCATTTTGTGCCCCTATCGGAAAAATAAAAAGAGTTTGTGCGTCGTTATTTGGTATAATAATTCCCTCACCGAAACCAATCCAGGGAACACTTGCAGCCGCCGGAAAAGCATATCCATTTACAAAAGTATATATATTTAAACTTCGCCATTCCGTAACCACCGAATATGCAGAATTAACAGATAGTACATTAACCCATCCTGTAGTGGAACTTGATAAATTAAATGTCGGATTTGTTCCACCAACTATGGAACTGGCTATAGTTGTTAGCGATGAGTTAGTGCCGGGTATCGGAGTAGTAGTATTATCACTATGCGTACCAGCTAAAGGTGTTGTGGTATGACCAGAGTAATTCCCGTTGGGTATACTGCCCGTAACTTGTCCAAACGTACCCGCAGGTAGTCCCGTAGGAGTGCCGTAGACTTTGCCATTAACATAGATATTGTCTGCCGTGAGTGTCGTAGTTATACTCTGGGACGTAAAATTATAACAAGATACAGCATCCAGAGTTCCATTTATATCGCCTTGAGATGCTTCCTGAAGAAATCTCTTAAAGGCGTATCCAGTACTGTTCATAGTGGTGCTTTCCCACCATGTAGTTACAGAACTTGGAAACACCATCATTCCTGATTGATTAAATTCATTTGTTCCATCACTGGTAGGGGTAATTCCTACCCATCCACCGCCAGAACTTAAAGAATAATCACCACTTGAAGATATCGGCATATCACCACTGGCAATATCAAAATATATTTGAGTAAACTGTGTGGCAGATATAGATACTAATGCTAATTGAACTCCATCTTCTTGGTCATTTCCTAAAAACGGCATAACAATCCCATCATGGTTTACCGTTGTAACAACTGCAAAATTCTTGGTACTCTTTGAACTGAACATATCAAATACTCCAGTGGCGGAAGTAGATGTTATTGATTGAGTGGTGGTGATGGTTAATACAGAACTTCCCCCGCCATTAGATGCATATCCCACACTTAAATTACTATACATTCCACCTTTGGGAGTAGTAGTAGCCTGGGGAAATGTACCACCTACGATATTTAATGCCGTAGATGCTGTGTCCGAAGTAGGAACATAACTCTGATTCCCTCCCCCAAAATTCCATCCCGTCGTCAACTGCGTCACCGCCGGGACACTCAACTGTCCCAATTCATTTATATACCAATGCGGATGCGCGATCGTATCAGTCCCCACCGTCGTCCCTACATCGAACCAATCATATCTCCCCCCAAACCCCCACCCCATCACCGGCAACATTAACATGATGAATAAAATCCCGTAGATATAAATCAATGATCCATGCTTCCCTCTCTCTCTGGGAGAGGGATAGGGTGAGGGTTTACTGCTGAAGAGACTTCTTCTTAACATAAGACATAGATTATCTTCCATCCCAAAATAATAAATCTACGTTGAATTAAAAATATTGTCATTCTGAGCAACGCGAAGAATCCCTATTCAATAACTAGAAACTTGTTTTTATTCTTCTGCGTCGGGAATGGAGTGTTCTTTACATATTTCCCGACGCCTTTATTTAGCCGATAGTTGATAGCTGACAGCCGATAGCTTTTCTTAATTCAAATTCAATATCCATCCCCCTTCCCGACGCCGGGCAATATCTACTATATCCATAATAAACGCTGTCATAATGATACTAAATTGATGCTTATCATGATGATTATAATCCCTATATTCCGCTCCATAAATTCCATCACCATATAATACTGCCATAATCCCATCATCCAGAATTTCATTCCCGCTTATATCATAGGCGATTGCAAACTCCCCATCCAGATCCTCTTGTACATCTCCTGAACTATTCATTTCTAACAATCTCCATCCTACTTTCCCTTGGCTCAATGCACCTTCCGGAATCATAATTCGTATTTCCAATGGATACATCGTATTCACTTCCATATTCCCGATATAAAACGTATTCGATCCATCCAAAACCGTCCAAACGTCTGTACTCCCACCCTGCCTAATTTGTAAATATCCATTCTCCAACATATCCTTCCCGCCCGCCATATCCTCCCCCAACATTCCGGCAGTTAATTCCAACCCTATCAATGGATTCCCAGCCGTTTCACCTTTCATATACCACAATTCCAACGTCATAATTTTCTCAATCCCCTGCCCGCATAATAAATATGGGATAGATTGTAAATTAATCGTATAATGATCCGGCCAATATAATGCTAACTTCCCCATCTATCTTCCTTTCTTTCCTATTTCTTTTTCCCTCTACCCCTGGGAGAGGGCTAGGGTGAGGGAACTAGAAACTAGAAACTTTAAACTAGAAACTGGTTATACCGTATCTAATATTATCCCCGAATGCCGGTCTATACTACCCACAATTGCATCTTCCGAACCCCACAACCCCGCTTCATCCGCATTCTGTACATATCCATGATTCAAGGAAATACCCAATATCAAATTATCCAACACCTGCAACTCCCCTTGTTCATCCTTCAACCGTGTTATCCTTCTTGAATTCTCCACACTCTCCACATTCCCCAATCCGATATATCGTTTCATCTTTTATTCCTTTCCACCCTCTCCCCCTGGGAGAGGGCCAGGGTGAGGGAACTAGAAACTAGAAACTTTAAACTAGAAACTTTCTTCATACTAACGATCCTTCCACCAATACAATCGACTCCGCGCTGCCCGGTTTCCCATCATGCCCCGTCTGGAACCCTTCAATCCATGCCTGACCCGCTAAACTCGGTTTAACAATCTTCTCTCCATCTACACTTTCGATATCATATAAATTCACTGGCCATCCTTTTTCTATGAAATAATCCCCCGACAATTCCACCTGATACCACAAATCCCCTGTCAATTGTCCCAGCATCTCCCGCCATGCTCTCAATGTATCCACATCTTCCATCGCATTCAGATATCGCAAGATATGTTTATCCGCCGGTGAATCCATGGTATCGCTACCTTCTTCCCCGCTCACACTCTCCAACTGCATCGCCCGGTGATACGATTTCTCCCGCGGGACTTTCCCGGGATGTTGCGTGATATCATTCTTAATAAGTTTCTTTAATCCAAACTCATTATAATAAAACCGGTTCACCAGGATACTGAATTGTTTCGGATGATCCTGGGTATAGATTTTAATACTGGATTCCGCCTGCATAAATACCGGATCCTGATCAATCATATTATCCGGTTGCATCTTTCTGATATCCGTCTCATACCGGGGCGGTTCCTTTTCCAGCATCCCGCATTTCGGGGTATACAACCAGGTCCACCGCCGGAATGAATCCGAATCCAATGAATCTTCCGGTTGTTTGATATTATAATAACTGGATAAAAACTTCGCTTGATCTTTATTCACATACCGGTACACCGTTTTCTCTACTTCCATCGGGATATTGGGCGATTCCAGATAATCTTTAAACTCTTTCTTTTTATGATTCGGTTTCGTATAATCCGGTACCCAGATAAATCCCGATATATTCCGGATCGAACCCGTCAACCGTGCCCGTTTATAATCCCAACTGGTATTCTCATAGGACCGTAAATCAATCTGATCGAACACCACATCCGCATATGATTCCAATAGGACATCCCATTCCTTCTGGATAAAATGTGTATAATAACTAAACCAGGGAGTCCCAAATAAATCCAGGGCAAACCGGTCTTCCCGGGTAAATTCATATCTCTCCACGAATGTCCCACTCGGTTCTCCCTGTTCATTCACAACTTCTACCGTCTCATCGGAATACCAGGACCGTATTACACTTTCATACGAATTCCCAATCCCCGGTTTCCCTTC
>Ga0315275_10000136_pt1 | contig 55845 bp, 40 predicted proteins | sample YL17G03_0_MG_FD_205557 | JGI IMG/M metagenome (GOLD analysis project Ga0315275, IMG submission 205557) | Sediment microbial communities from Yellowstone Lake, YNP, Wyoming, USA - YL17G03_0 | ecosystem: Environmental > Aquatic > Freshwater > Lake > Sediment | place: USA: Wyoming | collected... | reverse complement strand
TATCGCTTCAATATCGGATGGAACACATTGATGATGCCGACCTCTGCAGGCCAGGCTCCTGCGCCTTTGCGGAATCAGGATTATATTTTTACGTTGGGGATGTAGTTTTGATATTGTTTTAAATCCGGCCGACAACCTAAAAGAATAAGAAATTCCTTTTCGGCGGAAGCCGCCCGCGCTTTTTATTTCGTATCGATTTCCCATCCTGCCACCCCCGACAAGAATACCACGGGGAGCGGTAAAATGGATGGGCCGATCCCATGGCGTTTCGGCCGTCCCCTTTTCGCATATTTCGCTGGAATGTCGCTGGAATTGACATCGCCGAGCGGTCGGACGTATATTCTCGGCATGGAAGAAATGTTGTTCGGTAAAAAAATTAAATATTCTGTAATCACAAGGATTATTTTCCTGGCGGCAGTAATTCTATTTTCACTCAATACAGTTGCTTTTTCACAATCATCAAATTTTTACGCCTACTATACAAGGCTCGATTATAAAGACAATAATAACACAGGTAAATATGCAGATATTGTTGTTAATGTTAACAATAATGGAAAACTGGTTTTCAGCCGTGAATACAGCTATTTACCTTACTGGGAGGTAAACGACTCAAAGCAGTTTGTCGAGAATATTATTCCGTTTAAAGGTGATGGTCCATCGAAGCGTCCTGACAGGATTAATAAATGCTCCTATGTCAGAGTGATTGAAAATACAGATGAAAAGGTTATTATTCACTGGAGATATGCTCCTGACCAGACCAGTCTGAATTTCACCGATTTCAGAAAAAGCTACGATGGAAATATCGGGAAATATTTCTCAGACTATGTTGATGAGTATTTTATTATTGACCCTGAAGGTAACGTTACACGAAAAATTAAAGAAGGTTGCTATTCGCTCGATGACTGGAATGATCCGATGAATGTAACGACACAAAGGCTTAAACTTACCACCGAAGGAATTTTAACCATAGATCTTGTGCCTGCAAAACAACAGAACCTCCCGGGACAAAAAATATCAGGATCACCGGTAATCAATGAAGAAAACAGGTCTCCTGCATTATGGTGGAAATTTGATGAGGGATTGGAGCTAAACCATAATTATACTGAAGAGAGTAATAGTGGCTCATCCTGTACGATAAGTGGTGTCGACAGCTACTGGAGGCCGGGAGTATCAGGCTCATGCCTTTCTTTCGATGGTTATACCAATATGGTAAGCATGCCTGCCGAAGAGTTGCCTCAGATTACCGCCGATTTTAGTATTGAAGCATGGATTGCTCCTCAGGAATACCCCTGGAATGAGGCCGGAATTCTTGATCATGACAAGGACAAAAAGGCAGGCTATTCATTGTCGATTAACCACCTGGGACAGATAGGCCTGTATGCCTACATTGACGGATCCTGGGTCGGATTAACCACCAAAGAGTCAGTTGAGCTACTGAAATGGACGTGTGTAGCTGGTGTTTACAGGCAGGATGAGGGTTTCGGTATTTACTTCAATGGCAAATTGGTCGGCACTAATAACATATCCGGAATTATCACCGATGCCGCTGATCAAAATCTGTATATTGGTATGGCTCATGAAAAGAAACCCCCATGGGCATTTGAGCGCAATATCACCAAATCTTACCTGTCGAATATGGTATTCAGCGGACTCATAGATGAAGTTCGTCTGTTCAACAGGGCACTGGATAAATCTGAAATAGAATCAGGATACCGGAATTACAAACCCGAAAACTCCAAAGTTCTTGATTTTTGGGTTCTGCCTGCAGGAGAAGACATCCCGAACAAATTCGGTGCAACATATACAAAACTGAAATGCAGTCGCGAATGGGACGGTTTATGGCGTTTTGGTGATTATGCGGATATCGTAGTTGCATTTGACGACAAACCCTATCGCTTTGTTTTCTGGAGAGGAACAAATTATCTGCCCAGCATTGTTACGGAGCCTGGACCAGAGGGGATATGGAACAGTGACCAGGGACCTGAAGATTATACCGATCAGTGCTATGAACATATGTCGGATAAGACCTGCCGCTATTCACATGTCAGGTTAATAGAGAACACAGAGGCAAGAGTTGTGGTTCACTGGCGGAATGCAAGCGTAGGCATCGGTTATGACTGGCTGGACGTTGATGAAGACGGTTGGGGATTATGGACAGACGAATACTGGTACATATATCCTGATGCCGTCTCGGTAAGATACCAGGTGAGTGGCAGATTGAAAGATTTTAAAGATATCCAGACCCAGCAAAATGAATTGCTGAGCCAGCCGGGGACCAGACCTGAAGATAATGTCCCGTATGATGCTATTACCGTATCCAATATGAAAGGCGAAACCGAATTATGGAATTACTCTACAGGGGTTCCGTACAGGAAAGGGCCTCCGATTGAGGAGAACAGGAACGCGATCTATATGAATCTCAATTCAAGATATAAACATTTCAATATTGGTGAAATAGGATCCTACTTTGTACCATACAGTCAGTGGGAGTCAATGCGGATGGCCGTAGGACATACCAAATATAATGCATGGAACCATTATCCATTCGGTTTGTTGCCAAGTGACGGAACAGTTGCAACAGGAATTGACAGGGTCAGTTCATCCTGTATCATAACCTTATACGGACTGCATCATCGACTTGACGATGGCAGAACAGATATGTACAACATTTATGGAATAACAGATCTTCCTGCAACTGAGCTTAAATACCTTAACCGTTCATGGAACAATGCTCCGCTCCTGAGTGATGTAAGCGGGGCAGAAACCAGGGGTTTTGACAAGGGACAGAGAGCTTATGTATTGAACAAAATATCACATAAGATCTCATTCAGCCTCAATGGTTCTGAAGACAGCCCCGTATTAAATCCATGCTTCGTAATAAAGAACTGGGAATCTGACTCTAAAGCCCGGATCAGGGTAAACGGCAAAAAACAGCCTTCAAACACCGATATCAGGCAGGGAATTATACGGGACACAGACGGTACACTTACTCTTGTAATATGGGTCGGGCAGAAATCAAACGAGAAGATATCTTATCTTATTGATTAGACATAGAAATATTTGGATATTCAGCAGATAGGCCAGTTCGCCATAACCCTTCAGCCAATAGGGAACCTCTTCCCATCCCCACTTGCCTTTGCTGTCGGGCGAGAGCCATGCGTTGTCGGTTTTCTGCAGCCAGGCGCTGATATTTCCCAGCTGGCCGGTGAGGCCGTCGCGCTGCCGTTCGAGGTATGTCTTCAGCCAGCCACCGGGCTCGATGCTGCCCACGGGAAGCTTAACGTAACTGCCCGGTGCGAGCGGCGCCCTGTTCGCGGCATAATAGGCGTTACGCGGCTGCTGGTCGACGGCGGCCCGTGTGATGATGGTTCTGGAAGAGAGGCTGAGGGCCGCGGCAAGTATAAGTAATATCTTATTAATCATTTTATTGCTCCATTTCTTTAACGGCGCACCAGGTATCGGCATGTAATACTTGCGGAGGATGGTTTCGCTTTCGGTGCTGCCACCGGCCTGAAGTTGCTGGCGATGTCTTTCCTCCGGGTTGGATTACAGCCACTCTCTGAAGACGGTTTCGATGTTCTCCCTCGGATTATCCTTGCCCCACTCGCACTGCGCGATCAGCCCTCCCCTGCCATCGTCCAGCGCTCGCCGGACGCGATGTACCGCTGCACGGACCTCTTCGGGCGTTCCAAACGGCAGGACCTGCTGGCGGTCCATCTCTCCCCAGAAGGTGACCTTGCCTTTGTAGAGCCGTGCCAGCTCCTCGATATCCATGGTAAATAGCTGGGAGTTGATAGCGTCCATGCCTACCTCGATCAGGTCACCAAAGATGTCCTGGGTATGCCCGTCCGAATGAAAGAAGGCGAACTTCCCGGCCGCGTGGATGATCTCGCAATACTCGCGGTACAACGGCTTGAAGACCTCGCGCCACATCTCCGGTCTGATCAGCAGTGTGGTGTTGGTGCCCCAGTCATCCATGAAAAAGATGCCGTCAACGTCGGAGGCGCACCAGCCGCGGATATCTTCCAGATAGAATTCGTGTACCATTTCGAGCAGCACCCGCAGTTCCGGCACTCCGTAGCCGATGTCGTAGTACAAGTTCTGTGTCCCGCGCAGGAACTGTAGCCGCTCAAATGGCCGCGCCGTCACATCCGAGAGCATGAATTGATCGCTCTTGGCACAGCAGCGGTTGGCGTGCGACAGATCTCGTCCACGCACGAGGTGCCAGGGCGGCTGGAAGTGGGCCAGCGCCGACCAGTCCGCCAGGGCTGGCTCCTTGACCTCACCGATAACCCCCGCCTCTCCGACATACCACACGCTCCCCCAGTCATCGCGATAGTGGCCCGGAGTCCTGGTCGCCCGGACCACCTCATTGCTCCATCCGGGGCTTAGCTGGGGCGACCCTATGTCCATCGGAAACTCGGCCCGCAGTTCATCTAGCTCGACCTGGCGGAAGAGCTGCACATAGGGGAGCGCCCAGACGTCTCGCGGGGCTCGGTCGGGACGATCGAATGTCAACGCTCGTCTGACGCGTTCTCTTCCGGTCATCATTGTTTACCTCCTCCGTGAAAGGGGCCGATCCGTTGCGATCGTAACAGCGCGCCGGCATGGTGTCGATCTCGGCGAGCGTCGCAACGCGCGGGTAAGGATGAGAAATTCCTTTCCGACGGAGGCCGCCCGCGCTTTTAATTTCATATCGATTTCCCATCCTGCCACCGCCGACAAGAATACCACGGGGAGCAGTAAATATATTACATAGTCCTTACTGATCCCCGAGTACTCGCCTGGCGACAAAGACATGCGGGGTCAACAATATTCCGCCTGGCTTAGTAAATTAATGAACGTTATCGGACCTTGCGGCCGGGAGGGATCGCTCCGGGAGCAGCATTCAGTCAGACGTGATCGTGAATCCAACCGGTGAGGTGGACTGAAGGTTAAGCCAGACCACGAGCATTCTCGTCCCGTCCGTGTCCCGTGTGATTCCCTGCCTGAAGGACGTGCCGGGGGCCAACGCCTTGCCGTTGACTTCAAGTCGGCACTTGCTCCGGCTTATCCACTTATTGATGACAAAGCAGGGATTGTAAATGGGCCTCTCTTTTGAGCCCTCCAGGGTGAACGACATGGACGATGCCTTTGCGGCCAGTCGGTACGCACGCTCGGCCTGAATGTATCCGCTGCTCTCACAGCCGATCAGCTTCTCGAGTGTCGGCGGCCGGTTCCACGATTTGGCAAGCGGAATAAGGCCTGTTGCGGCCTGATCGGTGAAGCCGTACATGATGAATCGGCCCAGTCCTTTTGCGGCGCCGCCGAGGGCCGCACTCGTCACCCGGTCATGGGCTACCGCATACCGGCCGTCGGAAGGATAGAGCCCGACGGGCCAATGATTCCATGGCCCGGCAAAGGGATCCGGTGTATGCTTGGATTGTTCTCCCTGGCCCCATGTTTCAATCTCGACCCCTTCCGGATAAATCACACAGACTTTCCAGTTTGACTTGAAATTGACGACTTTGATGCAGGCATCCTTGAGGGTGAGCGGTGGATGTCGGTCCGGCATCACCCAGGTCAAATCGGCACTCTGGCCGTCCATATTGGCCACCGTCAGAGCGGTCAGGTCGATATTGTCGAGACAGGTGGTGCCGGCCTGTGTCAGGAACTGGGTGTCATGGTACCCTGTCGTTGAGACCTCCCGAACGCCCGCACCGTCCGGGTAGATGGTGTAGTATTCGTCCACCCAGGAACTCGGGGAAGTGAACTCATACCCCACGTCAATCTGAGGATAGCGCCAGTGTACGACTACGCGCGCATCCGTGTTTTCGATCAATCGGACGTGCCCGAACCGTGAGCGCTTATCCGCCATGTGTTCGGCACAGCCGTAGGGTCCTCCTGTCTCGACACTTTGGTCCGCCATCCACCGGTTGTTTTCGGTCACCCACCCGGAACCGAAATTCACCCCCTGCCAGAAGACGACGGTTGTCGGCAAGCCGTCGAACCGGACCACAATGTCCCGGTAGGGGGAAGGTCTCCACAAGTTGTCCCAGAGTTCGTGATAGGCCAGTGTCGTATACGACGCACCGAACGCCCCGGCCGGTTTTCCGGTCACTTCTCCCGGGAGGATCCGCCGTCCCAGGGATACCTCCGCGGGCGGTCGGAAGGCGGCATACGATTGGCGTATCTGTTCATCGGACAGCGCCCGATCGTGGATCCTGACCTCGTCGATCAACCCCTCAATGCCGTACACGATGGGCGGGTTGTTGTCGGCGGCGAAACGGCTGTGCGACACGGGATCGGAGCATCGCTGGGCATCCCCGTTCAACCCGATCAGCACGTCCCGGTCCGGCACCTCAACGGCACCGGACGCAGCCTTCCGGTCGATCCGTTCACCGTTCATGTAGAGGGACAGGCCTCCGTTGCCGTAAACGCCCGCCAGATGGACCCACCGGTACGTCGGTATGACATGCGTGCCATCGACCGTATCCTTGTGCTGTACCTCTCCGCTGCCGACCTGTCTGCCGTTCACCTTGAACATCGGCCGACCGTAGGGGTCGATGCCGAGCATGTAGCCTTTCACTTCCCAGGGGCGATAGACATACGGATCGTGATAGCCATGCTTGTAGGCTTGCGGCGTGATCGCTTCACCGGCCGACTGATGCACAATCCCCGCGTCGTTCCAGGGATACGCACCGAGAACCACCCACGCCTCGAGCGTCAGTTCCCCGGTTATTCGGGGCGCCTTGTCTCGAGGAAGCGTCACTTTGGAGAAGTATCCATCAACGCCCAGGGCCGTCCCCGATACGCCCGGTTTCCAAAGGGCCGTGTGGCCGGAGATGGTGCAGACGGCGCCGCTCACGCTGTCTCGGGTTGTGTATTTCTCGGATTCCTCCCTTGGGTGGAGTCCTTCATCGAATCTCAGCCACGCTGCGGGAGATCCGGGAACTCCACGAATGACCGCGCTTCCCGCCACGGCCCGGCCCGGCGTACCGGATAACATGGCCTTTGACAGGGACTGCTCTTCGATTCCCGTCTCTGTCAACTGAAGCTCCTGGCGCGTCACGTTGGCCGGATCCTGGAAATCATCGAGCCTCGGCGTGCCGACCTTGATCTCGCGCACGACCTTGCCTCCGGGCTTCACGGAGATCAGCTCATGGATCTTTTCGCTGGTCACGATGCTTTCCGGGTCGGGAACATGACACCAGTGAATGAGCACCTCGTCCGGATTGTTCCTGATGATGCGGACGTAGGAGGAAAGGCACATGGGATCGGGTTTGCACTCGACGAGCTGTTTGAAGGGGAACCGGCCGCGTGGGGTCTGCAGCCAGGGCAGGTAAGAGGTCTCTCGCCCGAAAACGAGGCTTCTGTCTTTGTCAATATGGACCACGAGGTCCGCATACTTGCCGGTGATCGGAGGGTCCCGCTGTGACCGCTTTCCGTCGACGTAGAGAACGACCGCTCCCAGTCCCGTTCCCCCGGCGACCGCCACATGGTGCCATTGGCCGTCCGCGATGACGGCGGAGCTTTCCACGCAGCCGACCCAGCCCACATCAAACGACAGCTTCCCGTTTTTGAGGTAGAGACACCGGCCCCCTGCGTGCCACATACCCGTCTTGCTGCAGTGGGAGAGGATCGCGCCATCGCCGGTCGTTTTGATCCAGGCGCTCCAGGTGTATCCGTCAGGCGGTGTCTCGACAGGCAACTGCACCCATATCGAACGGCCATCGAGTTGCAGGGCCTGCGAGCCTTCCCTGCGACCAGACGAAAAACCCGCACCTCCATGCGGTATGGCAGGCTTCCCGCCTCCGGAATCTTCCATGTTCCGGTTGAACGGGTAGTGGGCAACCAGCGCCGCTTTCACCACCGCGCCCGCCGCCAGTCGCAAGACGTCGTCACTGCCCAGCTTGCGGTTGTAGAGACATACCGCATCGAGGCTGCCCTTGAACATTCCGCCGAAATTGGGGCATGCCGTGCCCACTTTCATGACCGGGTTCTCCGGCTGGGGCGCGTCACGGGGCGTGTCGTTCTCGACAGCCTTCCTCCAGGCCTGAACTTGTTCCTCGTTGGAAAAGGGCACGTTCATACGAATCTCGGAAAGCGGAATCGTGTAGTCCAGTGCCGTGTAATAGGCGTAGAGATCGGATCCAGCATCTCCGTGAGCGGTACCCGCATGCACCGGTTCCGCGGTACGCGAAGAGAGGAACAGACCACCCCAGAGCGCAACGAAGAGGGTCAGGAAACGGTTGGTCGGCATCAGAATCTCCGATTCAGTTCGAATGGCCACGTCCCCATTTTGTATCCTTCGGCTGGCGGTTGCAGTTTCAAGCGGACGACTCAAGGATAAGAAATATCTTTCCGGCGGAGGCCGCCCGCGCTTTTCATTTCATATCGATTTCCCATCCTGTCACCGCCGACAAGAATACCACGGAGAGCAGTAAATATGTTACATAGTCCTTTCTGCTCCCCGATTACTGGCCGGGCGGCAAAGACATGCGGGGTCAACTCTATTCCGCCCGGCTTAGTAAATCCCGGCCTTGGCAGTGTCAATATCGGCTGGATGACGACACCACATGGCTCCGCGGCCACCGCACTCACGGAAGCCATGAGTTCAGACGGAAGCCGTCGTCGGCGAAGAATCAGCCGGAAATCGCCCGGACCTCCCCCTTGGCGCTGGGGAACAATCAGGGAAAATATTCAGCGGGGGGATCGGCGGCCCAGAGACATTCCCGGAAGACAGGATGGTGAAGACGACCTGGCAGTGCGGGACGTCTAAAACGAGCGTTTCCCGCATCCACTCGCCCCATTCTCAATCCGCTTGGCGTGGCAGGACGGACAGAATTCCCGGGTCCAGCAGGAAAACATGACCAGCCGCTCTGAGCGAGAAATGGCAGGAAGATCTTCTATCGACGACCGAACCAGATATGGGTCGCAGATTTCCGGGCTGAAGACGGCCCCGGATCCGGCAAACCGCACCTCCTTTTCGAGAAAGCCGGCTACGGAAGCGGGACGTCGGACAGGAGGACCTGACCGACGCCCGTCATGGCAGGTCAGGCAGTCCGGCAGCCCCGTTCGACCGGGCGTCGGCCTCCATGATCGACCGGAGTTCTTTTTGGAGGGCCGGGTCGGGGAGGTTCGGAGGGACGGCCGAAAGCAGCGCCCGGGCTTGTTCGGCCGCCCGGTCGCCGATCGACTTCCGGCCCGCCCCCTCCCAGGCATCGTAAGTGTCCCGATCGGTGAGGTTCGCCATTCGGTGTTCGATCCGGTACCACTTCCTCGTGTGGGGCATCGTCAGAAACTGGGTATCGGGGCGGATCCCATCGAAAAGATGGGCCGCGAGGGGCTCGTCCCGCTGGGCGACCCCGTCCAGGAGGCGGTAAGCCATTCCGCAGATGTCGTTATCGATCAGGAGCTTTTCCAGGCTTTGGGTGCTCTCGAAATCCAGCATGCCCACACCCGAAACGACGTTGATGCCCGCCAGGGCGGCCAAGACGGCGCCCAGGCCCGTTTCGAACCCGGACTGGGCATCCTGAATTTTCGCGTCGCTCAGGCCCATATAGGCGTGGGTCGGAAGCTTGAGGTGCTTGCCGATCTGGGCATAGGCCATGTCGATCATCATGGTTTCCATGGCCCCCATGGGCGTCGTGCCCTTGCGCATGTCGAAGCTCGCCGGCGAGCCGCCGAAGATCACGGGCGCCCCTTTCCGGGCCAGCTGGCAGATCACGAGACCGGAGAGATTCTCGGCCGTGTGCTGGACGAGCGCCCCGCCGAGGGTCACCGGCGCGGTCGCGCCGGTCAGGCTCATGGAGATGAGCTCCGAAGGGACGCTGGCCCGAGCACTGTCGATCAGGCTCTGCGCGGTCAGGTTGCTCCATTTCAGGGGCGGGGACGGGCAGGCGTCGAAGATCGCCAGAGGGCGGCGTCGAAGGGCCTCGCTCCCGCCACGGACGGCCGCCAGCATCTCGAGCATCGGCTTGAACCCGGCGATGCGGAACGTGCCCGTGACCATCGGCTTCGTGGAATACAAGAGGCCGAGGTAAAGGCGGTAGCTGTCGGCCACGATCTCCGGCACATCGGCGCTGATCAGGGCCGTGCTCTGGAAGTGGATGTGCTCGCAGGCGTCCGTCAGGCGGGTCAGGCGGACGACATCGATCGTGGCCGCCTTCCGTTCTTTCTGCGTCACGGAATCGAGCATCCGGATCGCCCCCGAACCGGGGTCGAAGTGGACTTCGTCGCCGCCAACCGTGAATTCCCGGGACCCGGCCCGGTCGTACATGAGGATCGACGGCGGGGTCGAGGCCAGGGCATCCTCGACCAAATGGGAGGTGAGGCGGACCCGCTGCGTCGCCTCGTCCACGGGCATCCCGGCTTCCCGGAACAACAAGCGCGCTTCCGCGTTCTCCACGAATACCCCCTCCTGTTCGAGAAGGTCGAGGGCTTCGCCGATGACCTTCTCGACATAGTCCCGGCTCAGCAGTTCGACTTTGGGCCGGAGCGCCGGGATCATGGCGTCACCTTGGCGGCGGCCAGGGCGGCGGCTTGCGTCACGGCCGCCAGAGCGTTCTCGCCGTAGCCGTCGGCCCCGATCTCCGCGGCCCAGGCCCGCGACACGGGGGCCCCCCCGACGAGGACCTTGAACCGTTCGCGGAGACCGCGCTCCCGCAGCCGCTCGATGACCCGCCGCTGTCCGAGCATCGTCGTCGTCAGCAGGGCGGACAGGCAGATGAGGTCGGCCCGCGTCTCGACCGCCGCGTCGATGAACCGGTCGGCTTTCACGTCCGATCCGAGGTCGACAACGTTAAAGCCATTGGCCGAGAGCATCGAAGCGACCAGGTTCTTGCCGATATCGTGGATATCGCCTTCGATCGTCCCGATGACGATCCGGCCGCGCGACAGGCCGGCCGCCCCCGAAGCTTCGAGAGCCGGCCCGAGGACGGCCAGGGCGGCTTTCATGGCGGCCGCGCTGCTGATGAGTTCAGGCAGGAAGTACTCACCGTCTTCCCAGAGATCGCCGACCCGCCTGAGGCCGGGGATGTAGCCCTGTTCGATCACGGCCGGCAGGTCGAGCCGCTCGTCCAAGGCCTGCCGGGCCAGGACCGCGGCCGCCTCGGCATCGCCCGCGACGACGGCTTCAGCCATGCGGGCGTAACACGCATTCATGTCTTCCATGATTCTTCCTCCTTGTTTCGCCGGAGCGGGAACACCCTTCGGGCGCTCAGCTCCATTCCTTGAATTCTAGAGCCTCGACGAACAGCTCCTGGAAGGCAGCCTGAGATCGACCCTTACTGCAGCCCCAGAAGAGCTATATCGACCTGATCAAGGCCTTACTCCTCTTCCTGATGAACCCGGCCTTCCTTGACCGCCTCGGCGATGATCTTCTGCTGGAGGTGAGCGGGGACCTCGTCCATGTGGCTGAATTCCATCACGAACGAGCCGCGGCCGCCGGTGATCGAGGTCAGGGTCGGTTCGAAGTCGAGCATTTCGGACATGGGCACCACAGCCTTGAGGATGCGCATGCTGCCTTTGGATTCCATGCCGCCGACTTTGCCCCGTCGGCCGTTCAGATTGCCCATGATATCGCCCATATACGCCTCGGGCGTGTAGACCTCGACGTTCATGACCGGTTCGAGCAGGGTCGGCTTGGCCTGCTGCATGGCCAGTTTGAAGGCCTTGGACGCGGCGATCTTGAAGGCGATATCCGACGAATCGACGTCATGGTACGACCCGTCGTAGAGGGTGACCTTGAAATCGACGACCGGATACCCGGCCAGGATGCCCTTCTTGCGGGCGTCCTGGAGCCCCTTCTCGACCGAGGGGATGAAATTGCGCGGAATCGCCCCGCCGAAGATCTTGTCCTCGAATTCGAAGTCCTTGCCCCTGGCCAGAGGCTCCATCTTGATCCAGACGTCGCCGAACTGGCCCCGGCCGCCCGTCTGCTTTTTGTGCCGGCCCTGGACGTCGGCCCGGCCCTTGACCGTCTCCTTATAGGAGATCTTGGGCGGCTTGAGGTCGACGTCGACGTTATAGCGCTTCTTCAGCTTTTCGGTGATGATGCGGACGTGAAGCTCGCCGCCGCCCGAGATCAGGAGCTGGGCGCTGTCCGGGTCGCGCTCGAAGCGGACGGTAGGGTCCTCCTCCATGATCCGGTGCGAGGCCTGGCTTATTTTATCCTCGTCGGCCCGGGTCTTGGGCTCGATGGCGAAGGAGATCGACGGCTCGGGGAAGCGGATCGTCGAGATCTGGACTCCGGACCCCTTGGCCGAGAGCGTATCGCCCGTCATCGTCACCTTGAGCTTAGCCGTGGCCACGATGTCGCCGACCCGAGCCTGGCCGGCCGGGGTCTGCTCCTTGCCCTGCAGGAAGAACAGGCCGCCCAGCTTTTCGTCGGCCTCCCGCGAGGCGTTGGCGACGGTCGCGTCGGGATTCATCTTGCCCGACATGACCCGCAGGAGGGAGATCCGGCCGGTGTAGGGGTCGGAGAGCGTCTTGAAGACCAGGGCGGCGAAGGGCGCGTCGGCATTTGTTTTCAGCGTTTCGTCCTGGCCGTTGATCCGGACCGGGATCTCGCCGCGGTCGATGGGCGACGGCATGAGCTCGACGACGCCGTCGAAGAGCGGCTGGATGCCCATATTGAGGAGGGCGGACGCGGTGAAGACGGGATAGATTTGGCGGGCCGCGACGGCTTTTTTCAGGCCGCTGCGGACATCATCGGCCGACAATTCGCCGTTTTCCAGGTATTTTTCCATAAGTTTTTCGTCGCTCTCGGCAATCATCTCGACGAGTTCGCGCGACCGCTTCTCGGCCTCCTCCCGGACTTCGGCCGGGATGGGGACCTCGCTGAACTTGCCGCTCTCATCCTTCTCGAAGAGGAAGGCTTTCTTGTCCGCCAGATCGACGACGCCGCGGAAATTCTTTTCCTGGCCGATGGGAATCTGGACGGGCACGGCCTGGCGGCCGAAGAACTGCTGGATGGATTCCAGGGTCCGGTCGAAATGGGCGTTCTCGCGGTCGATCTTATGGATGACGATGAGCCGGGCCAGCCCGTCTTCTTCGAGCATCTCCCAGACCTTCTCCGTGCCCACTTCGACGCCGGCCACGGCATCGACGAGGAGGGCCGCGCCGTCCACCGCCCGCAGGCCGGCCCGGGTGTCCCAGAGGAAATTGGAAAACCCCGGCGTATCGACGATGTTGATTTTGTGGTCCTTCCACTCGATGAAGCAGACCGCCGAGCTGATGGAAATCTTGCGGTCGATCTCCTCGGGCTCGAAGTCGGTGACGGTGTTGCCCTTGTCCACCTTGGTCAGGCGGTTGGTGACCCCGGCGTCAAACAGGACGGCGGCGGCCATCGAGGTTTTTCCGGAGGAGCCATGCCCGACGAGGGCGATGTTCCGGATTCTGTCGGCGGCGAAGTCTTTCATGATGACGGGCCTCCCAGGGTGTGGTGACGTCCGCGCCCCGGGCGCCGTTTCTCGCCGGCGCTCCATGAACGGCGGATTTTTCCTCGCGAGGAATGGCTATCATACAATAAAGGCCCGTTTTATCTCAAGAGGCGGAACGCCGAAATCCCGGCCGCAAGAGAAGCCCCGGCGCCTAATTCTTTTTCTCGGCCAGGAGCAGGGCGTCGCGGTTGTCTCTCCAGTGGTAGCCCAGGTGGAAGGGCAGTTTGGCGATGAAGTCCGCCCCCTCGTCGAAGGCCTTCTTCAGATCGGGCTGATCGACGCCGGAAAAATCCTTGATGGGCTTGGCGTACTCGCCGTAGAGTTGGACCCGCCATTCTTGGGGCTTTAAAAATTTGTAGGGGATGCCGGTGTCGTCCTCGAGGACGAATTGACTTTTGTCCATAATGATTTCGCGGATATGGGTGAACGTGGCGTAATGGAGCAGGTACGAGGCCGACTTCAGATAAGTCGTCAATCCGCCGGGAAAGCTGCCGAGATGCTTATGGAGGGCCGATTCCTTGGCGAAGGCCTTGTTCTCCAGGTCGCAAGAGACATAGACGATCGATTTCACCTGGGCCGAACCCTCGGCGGTGAAAAGGATCTTCAATCCATAAGGCCTGGAGGCCTTCTTCTGTTTGTCATAATCCAGGTCGACGGCCTGTCCCTTGGCGTCGAACTCGATCCGGCCGATCTCCAGGACGCGATGACCCGTCCTTTTCAGGAAGAAACAGAGCAGGGGCAGCACGCCTTCGACCTGGCCCTGGCCGTAGAGGGTCTCATCCATGTGCTTGGTGATGAAATAGCTCTTATCGAAGAAATCGGACAGCGAGGCGGAGAAATTCTTGAGATAAGCTTCGGACTGGCGGTCCTTCCATAAGTCCGGGCGAGGCAGGCGGCCGCAAAACTCCAGGCCCAGGAGGACATAGGTTTCGGCCTCAGGGAAAAACTCGAAAGCCGTCAGGAAATCGGGGCCGCCGAAGGGATAGAACAGGAATGTCGAGGAGGCCCGGGCCCGGATAAGCTCTTTATCCGCCCAAGCCTGCATCGGCTTCAGCCGTTTCGCCTCGAGATCGGCCCAGTTCTTCTCGATGGCTTCGGCGTATTGCCTCCATACGGCCGAAGCCCGCACGGCGGCGAGAGCGGGCGCGTCAGCCCGGATGCCGGCCAGCAAAGCGGCGATTTCGTCGAAGGTGGATTCCGCGCCGGGCGGCCGAGGCGCCGACGAACGGGCGTCGCCCGCGCCGAAAGCGGCGGCGGCGGCCGCGAAGATCATCCATCCCAGAAAAACGAGACCCCGTTTTCGCATCCTTCTTCCGCCTTTCATCGTCATAAGTTGATCATCCCGCCTTTCTTCGATCGCCTCGGACGGCGGCGGGACGATCCATTATACGCCGGTCGGATGAATTTCTTTAGGCGAATCGTGCCCTCATCCCGGCCGACGGGAAAACTGGGAAATCAGCCCGCCTGCGGAGGACGGGACGTCGCATCCAGCTTCAGCAGGACCTGATCGAGCTCCGCCGGCAGCGCTGAGCGGAATTCCAGCCACTCCCCCGTTTCCGGATGGCGGAAGCCGAGGATGTGGGCGTGAAGGAAAAGGCGGGGAAATTTCGGTTTGGACTTCTGTCCCCCGTAGCGCCGGTCTCCGGCGACAGGATGTCCGGCCGTGGCCAGGTGGACGCGGATCTGGTGGGTCCGCCCGGTCTGGGGATGGACCTCGACCAGGTCGAATGTCCCATAATGGCGTTGGACCCGGTAATCCGTGATGGCCACGCGGGGTTTGCGCGTCTTGATCGACACCAAATGGCCGTCCGTGACGTGCCGTCCGATCGGCCAGTCCAGCGTGCCCTCGCGCTTGTGCATCGGCCCCCAGACCAGGGCCAGGTAAACTTTTTTAACCTCGCGGTTCTTGAATTGCCGCTTCATCTCGTGATAGGCCAAGGCGCTGCGGGCGACGACCATGACGCCCGAAGTGTCCGCGTCGAGACGGTGGACGATCCCCGACCGCTCCTCCTCCCCCAGCCCGATCACCTCGGGGAAATGGTGCATCAGGGCATTGACCAGCGTGCCGGAACGGTTGCCGATCCCGGGATGAACGACCATTCCGCTGGGCTTGTCCACGACGATGACGTGGGCGTCGCTGAAGAGGACGGTCAGGGGGATGGCCTCGGCCCGGATCGGTTCGGGAGGCGGGATCTCGATGTCGATTTCGATCCGTTCCCCGGCCCTCAGCTTGTAGGAAGATTTCTTGAATTCTCCGTCGACCGTGACCTTCCGCTTGTCGACGAAATGCTGGAATTGGGAGCGGGTGATTTCCGGGACCATCCGGGCCAGGTGGACGTCGAGCCGGACGCCTTCGCCGGCGTCCGGCCGGACGCGGAATTCCTTTTTAGGCACGGGACCGTTTTTTGAAGACGCGCAGCAGGATCAGCGCGGCGACGAAGCCGACGATACAGAAGAGCTGGGGATAGGTGATGCTCAGGAACGGGGAGCCGCCGCGCAGGAAAATGGCCCGGCTGGGATGATCGCCGCGGAAGAACTCGGTGATGTAGCGGATGACCGAATAGTTCAGGATGTAGAGCGAAAAAACCTGTCCGTCGAAGCGCTTCTTGCGCAGGACAAGGAAGAGGATCAGGGCATTCAGGAAATTGAGGGCCGATTCATAGAGTTGGACGGGATGGACCGGCACGTTGATCGGCACCCCGGTCAACGAATGGGCATACGGATCGCGGAACGTCACGGCCCAGGGCACCGAGCAATCGCTGCCGTAGCAGCAGCCGGCCAGGAAGCAGCCGATGCGGCCGAAGCCGTGGCCCAGGGCCAGGACGGGGGCGGCAATGTCGGCGATTTTCCAGGTCGGGAGCTTGTGTCTCCGGAAATACCACAGGGCGAAGAGGATCCCGAAGGCCAGGCCGCCCTGGAAGACTCCGCCGGTCCGGGCCACCCAGATCAGCTCCTTGGGATTCTTGAGGTAATAGCCGATGTTGCCGAAGAACATGACCAGCTTGGCCCCCAACAAGGCCACGATCATGATGTAGAAGGCGGCGTCGAGGAGGCGGGGAGCGTCCAGCCCCTGTTTTTTGGCCTGGCGGTAAAGGAGCCAGAGGCCGCAAGCGACGCCGATGGCCATCATGAACCCGTAGGAGTGGATGGTCAGCGGGCCGATCTTGATGAGTATGGGTTTCACGCGGACCTCCTGACGAAGATGAAATAGATCAGCAGGACGGCGCCGACCGAGACGCAGGCGTCGGCTAGGTTGAAGGTCGGCCAATAGAAACGCCTAACATGGAATTCCAGGAAATCGACGACCGTGCCCCGGACGATCCGGTCGATCTGGTTGCCCAGAGCCCCGGCCATGATCAGGGCCAGGGTGAAGCGGGTCCCCTTCTGCTCCGGCGGCGTCTTGAAGAAATAAATCAGGACAAGAACGAAGGCCAGGATCGAAAGTCCGGTCAAGACAAGCGCGATCGTCTGGCCGCGGACATGGTTGAAGACGCCGAAAATGGCGCCTTTGTTGCGGACGTGGGTCAGGTTGAAAAAACCGGGGATGACCCGGACTGTTTCAAAAAGACCGATCTTGGCCGCGATCCAGCTTTTCGAGACCTGGTCCAGGGCCAGGAGAACGGCGACGAACAGGACATAGGGAGCGGAGCGTTTCATTCGGCCCCTCCTTCCACGACGTCGTGGCAGCGGCGGCAGAAATCCGGATGGGCCGCGCTCGTCCCGACGGATGTCGAGTAGTTCCAGCAGCGGACGCATTTTTTGCCCGGAGCCTTGGCCACCGCGGCCGTCGGTTCGCCGTCCCGGGCCGCTTCGATCAGGACATCCGAAACGATGAAGAGGTCCTTGAGCCGGTCGGCGTGCGCGGCCAGGAGGGCCGCCAGGGCGGTCGGGACGCGGAGCCGGACCTGCGCCTCGAGCGAATTGCCGATGAGCTTCTCTTCGCGGGCTTTCTCCAGCTCCTTGAGCGCGGTCTCCCGGACGGCCAGAAGCCCGTCCCAGGACCGGGCCTCGTCCCCGTCCATCCAGGTCTCGCCGAAGTCCGGGAAGAGCGCCAGATGCACCGATTCCCCCCGGCCGGCCGAAGCGGGCATGGCCTCCCAAGCCTCTTCCGTGGTGAAGGGCAGGATGGGGGCCATGAGAGTGAGCGTGTCGCTCAGAAGGCGATGGATGGCCGTTTGGGCCGAGCGGCGGATCCGCGCCGTCTTGGCCGAGCAGTACAGCCGGTCCTTGAGCACGTCGAGGTAGAAGGCGCTCAGGTCGACGGTGAAGAAATTGGACAAAGCGTGATAGACGACATGATATTCATAATCTTCGTATCCCTGGCGCATGCGCCGGCCGACCTCGATCCAGCGCTGGAGCGCCCAGCGGTCGAGCGGCTCCATGTCCGCCGCGGCGACGGCGTCGCGGTCGGGGGAGAAATCGTAGAGGTTGCCGAGCAGGAACCGCCAGGTGTTGCGGATCTTGCGATAGGCCTCGACGATGCGCTGTTCGATCTCCGGCCCGTAGGCCGCGTCCTCCTTAAAATTCATCATGGCTACCCACAGCCGCAGAATCTCGGCCCCGCCGCGGGCGATGACTTCCTTGGGCTCGATGGCGTTGCCGGCGGATTTGGACATGGCCCGGTTCTGGGCGTCCAGGACGAAGCCGTGGGTGATGCAGGTTTTATAGGGCGAGCCGCCCTTGGCCCCGACGCCGACGACCATCGAGCTGTTGAACCAGCCGCGGTGCTGATCGTGGCCCTCGATATACACATCCGCCGGCCAGGGGAGATCGGGCCGCCGGCCCAGGATGTTGTGGCTGGCGCCCGACTCGAACCAGACGTCGAGGATGTTGTTCTCCTTAGCCAGGTCGGCCGAGCCGCACTTCGGGCATTTCGCGCCGGGCGGCAGAAGTTCAACGGCATCGCGTTCGAACCAGGCGTTTGATCCGTGCGTTTCGAAAATATCGGCCACATGTCGGGCGATGGCCGCGTCGGCCACGACCTGGCCGCAAGCCCGGCAATCGAAGGCCGGGATGGGCACCCCCCACGATCTCTGCCGGGAAATGCACCAATCCGGCCGGTTCTCCATCATCAGGGAGATGCGCTCCTCGGCCCAGGCCGGGATCCAGCGCACGCTCTTGATGGCCTCGAGGGCCTTCCCCCGCAGCCCGGCGTGGTCCATGACAATGAACCATTGGGCCGTGGCCCGGAAGACGACGGGATTCTTGCACCGCCAGCAGTGCGGGTAGGAATGGGTGATCTGGCCCTCCTGCAGGAGCGACCCGTCCTTTTTCATGTCGTCGAGGATGATGCGGTTGGCCTTGAAGACATTGATTCCGGCATATTTCGGAACGTCGGCCGTGAACCGGCCCTCGTCGTCGAGGGGGGCGTAGATATCGAGCCCGTAGGCCAATCCGGTCAGGAAATCGTCATGACCGTGGCCGGGAGCGGTATGGACGGCGCCCGTGCCTTCCTCCAGGCTGACGTAATCGGCCAGGACGAGGAGCGAGTCGCGCTCGATGAAAGGATGGCGCGCCTTGAGGCCTTCCAGCGCCCGGCCCGGAAAGACGGCCAGGACCCGGGGGTCCTCCAGGCCGCAGATCTCGGCGACGATCGGCATCAGGCGATGGGCCGTGATGTAGACCTCGCCTCCCGACTCCCAGGCCGCGTATTCGTGCTCGGGATGGAAGGCGATGGCCAGGTTGGCCGGAAGCGTCCAGGGAGTCGTCGTCCAGATGATGACGGAAACCGTCCGGCCTTTGAGCACCGGAGCGATCCCCGAGAGATCGGAGGCGACCGGGAATTGGACGTAGATCGAAGGCGACGTTTTGTCCTTGTAGATGATCTCGGCCTCGGCCAGAGCGGTTTTGCAGACCGGGCACCAATGCACCGCCCGCTTGCCCTTGACCACGTTGCCCGAGGCGAAAAAAGCGGCCAAGTGACGGAGGACTTCCGCTTCATAGGCGGGATTCATGGTCAGATAGGGCTTGTCCCATTCCCCGAACACGCCCAGACGCTTGAATTCAGCCCGCTGGATCTCGATGAATTTTTCGGCATAGCGGCGGCATTCCCCGCGGATCTCGATGAGCGACATGCTCTTTTTCTTTTCGCCCAGCAGTTTGTCCACGTGGATCTCGATGGGTAGGCCGTGGCAGTCCCAGCCGGGCACATAGGGCGAACGGCGCCCGATCATGGTTTGCGACTTGACGATGAAATCCTTGAGGATTTTGTTCATCGCCGTGCCCAGGTGGATGTTGCCGTTGGCGTAGGGCGGCCCGTCGTGGAGAACGAAGGTCGGATCGTCCTGATGGGCGGCCTGGATCATCCCGTACAGGCCCTGGTCCTCCCATTTGCGGAGGAGTTCGGGCTCCTTTTGGGACAGCTTCGCCTTCATGGCGAAGGAGGTTTGCGGCAGATTGAGCGTGCTCTTCACGTCCCGTTCGTCGGCCATGGGAATCTCTCCAAAGGGGAAAAATGAACGGCTTATTATAGACCAAGTGACCGGGGTTGGCTAGGAGCGGGGGCGCAGACACTCATCTGCGATCTTATCCGCAGATGAGTGCGGCGGGAAAGGATCCCCAGACAAAGTCCGGGGCCTCTGCCGCCGTCAGTCCACGCGGTAGTGGGCGCCGGCGGACACCGGGTTGGCCAGAGCCGCCCGGGTGATCAGCAGAGCCACGTCGATCCCGTCGCGGAGACCGACAATGGCCGGGCTCATGGCCGCCTCGCGGTAGAACTTCTCGATGCGGTGACGGAGATACTCCAGGTCGGATTGCGCCCGCTCCAGCCGCTTGCGGGTGCGAATGACGCCGGCGTAATTCCACATCGTCGTCCGGATCGTCAGCCAGTCTTGATTGATGAGGGCCGGGTCGCTGGCTTCCTCCAGCTCCGGATAATACCAGTCGTGGATCTCGGATTCCTTGTATGGGACGGCGCGGTCGAGGCGGGAGGCGATGTCCCGGGCCGCCCGAGTCCCCCAGACCAGGCCCTCCAGAAGCGAAGTCGAGGCCAGGCGGTTGGCCCCGTGCAGGCCCGTACACGAAACCTCGCCGACGGCAGACAACCCCTGCAGGGAAGTCCGGCCCCAAACGTCGACCAGGACGCCGCCGCAACAGTAGTGCGCGGCGGGGACCACGGGGATGGGGTCCCGGCTGATATCGAGGCCGTAGCCCAAGCACATTTTAGCGATATACGGGAACCTCTTCTTGACGTCGATCACGGCATAGGAGGCCAGGTCGAGGAGGACATGGGAGGAATTGGTGTTGATCATCTCCTCGTAGATAGCCCGGGTCACTTCGTCGCGCGGAGCCAGGTCTTTTTTGTCGCTGTATCTCTCCATGAAGGTGCGGCCGTCGAGCGTCTTGAGACGAGCCCCTTCTCCCCGCACGGTTTCGGAGATCAGGAAGCCGTCGGAATCGCGGTGGTAAAGAATCGTCGGATGGAATTGGATGTATTCCATATTGACGATGCGGGCCGCGGCGCGGTGGGCCATGGCATAGCCGGCCCCGATGGCCGTGCGCGGGTTGGACGTATTGAGAAACACCGATCCGCAGCCGCCGCTGGCCAGCACCGTCTGGTGAGCCAGGACCTTCATGACTCGGCCGGCCGCGTTGTCCAGGACGTAGGCGCCGATGCAGCGCGGCTCGCGGTAATAGGCGATGGGGTTCTTGGAGTGATGGGGCACCGTCAGCAGGTCGACCGCCGTGTGCGCCGGAAGAAGGGTCACGCCGGGCCGGCCCTTCAGCGCGGCGATGAACCGCTCCTCGATCGTCCGGCCCGTCGTGTCCTCGACGTGGAGAATGCGGCGCCGCGAATGGCCGCCCTCCTGGGCGAAATCCAAAGCGTCGGACGCGCTGCGGCTGAAGGGAATCTTCAATTCCCCGATGAGCACGCCGTCGACCAGCGGCTTGCTCTCGCGGGCCAGGACCTCCACCGCCAGGGGATCGTTCAGGCCGTCGCCGGCCTTAATGATGTCGTCCTCGAGAAGCTTGGGGTCGTCCCCCTCGCCCAGGGAGACGATGCCGCCCTGGGCGTACAGGGTGTTCGATTCTTCGAGCGCGCCGCTCGTGTTGAGGACGGTGACGCGGAGCCCGGCCTTGGCCGCCTCCAGGGCGGCGCTGGCCCCGGCGATGCCGCAACCGATAATCAGGACGTCGGTGGCGAGCGATCGATCGCGGGCCATGGTTCAGCTCTCCCGGAAACGGCGGGGCCGGTCCTGGAGCGGGATGCGGGGAATCGTTCCGTCCAAGACGCCGAGGAATTCCAGGCTCACATCGACGGCGCCCGGGGAATGCGTCAGGCGGCCGATGGACACGAAATCCACGCCGAGAGCGGCGATCTTCCTGAGCTTGACCAAATCGACGCCGCCCGAGACCTCGATCGGGACCCGCCCGCCGACCCAGTCGACGATGCGCTTCATCGCCGGGAGGGTCATATTGTCGAGCATGATCCTGTCGGCCCCGCTCTCCAGGGCCTCGCGAGCCTGGGCGAAGTTTGTCGCTTCGACTTCGATTTTCAACCGGCGGCCGAACCGGCGGCGGGCGGCGGAAACCGCGGCGGCGACCCCGGGCGCGAGCATGAGATGGTTGTCCTTGATCAGGACCATGTCGGACAGGCCCATGCGGTGGTTGACGCCTCCGCCCATCCGGACCGCGTATTTTTCCAGAACGCGAAGCCCGGGGGTCGTCTTGCGCGTGTCCAGGATCTTCGTCTTCGTCCCGGCCACGGCGTCGACAGAGCGGCGCGTGGCGGTGGCGATGCCCGAGAGGCGCTGGACGAAATTAAGGGCGGTGCGCTCGGCCTTGAGCAGGGACACGGCGAGGCCTTCGATTTCGGCCAGGACGTCGCCCGCCCCGAAGGCGCAGCCATCCCGGACCAGGCGATTGAACGAGGTCCGGGAATGCACGAGCCGGAAAACGCGGGCGGCGATGTCGATTCCGGCCAGGACGCCGTCCTGCTTGGCCAGAAGGACGGCCCGGCACCGGAGTTTCGGCGGGACCAGGCTCTCCGAGGTCACGTCGCCGGCCGGCGCGTCTTCCCGGAGGGCGGCCCGGATGAGGGCGTCGATGGCGCGGTTGTTCATCGGCGCCGATTATACCCCGCCTCTCCCGCCCCAGGCAAACGGCGGCCGGGGGGAACGCATTAGGCCGGAGGAGCGTTTTATGCTATAAATGCCCCTTGAAGACCTAAGGAAGGATCGGTTCATGAATATAAAAACAATCCGGTTCGTCATCGTTGTCCTGGCCCTGACCGCGATCCTGGCCGCCTGGCCCGCCCGCGGCGCGGCACAGGACGTCGAAATCGGCGCCCTGCTGGGCTGGAATTTCTCGGCCATCAATACGAATTATAGCTATTCGTTCGTTCCGCCGTTCCCTAATAAGCCCTACACGGGATCGGGGGCGATTTCGATCAACCTCAAGAACCAGTCTGCCGGCCTCGGTTTTGCCGGATTCGTCAACTTCGCCATGCGCGACAACTGGCTTCTGCAGTTTTCTTATAACAGGTACTCCACGGCCATCCTGTCACCTGTCTCGAGTTACGTGCTCTCCCTTCAATACACCGTTTCCTCTCCGGCCGGGACGCCGCCCCAACCCTTCACGTACTTCTCTTCCGTCGATTGGCCGAATGTCCAGGGAACCATGAAGAACTCAGTCCTCAGCGTCGACCTCATCTATCGGTTCGGATCGACCGGGGGCTTGGCCCTCGATCTGATCGGCGGACTGAGCTATTTCCATTTCAGCGGTTCGTTCCAAAGCTTGGCCGTGACCCGGTTCGGGCTGGACGCGGACGGAGCATTGACCTCCGAAGAATTCGGTCTCGCGGTGGATTTCGGCCCGAAGAACGCCTTCGGGGCAAACGCCGGCGCTGCCTTGAGCCTGCATTTTAATTCGAATTTCGGCCTCCTCCTCGAAGGCCGATACTACTTATGCCCGGCGGTTCGGACGTCTTCGGGATTTCACGTGATCGAGATAGCCGATCAGACCCCCATCAACCTCTCCACGGTCAACTTCCACAAAAACGAGTTCAAAGCCAACGGCTCGTTCCTGAGCCTTCAGGGCGGATTCAAAGTGATGTTTTAAGCGTCACTCTCCCGACAGCTCGAACACGTAGCGGCCCGACCCGGCCTTGATCAGGACCAGTTTTTCGGCATCCTTCTCCTCGATCGAAAGGACGCCGGCCGCCGCGGCGCCGGCCGGCTTGCCGGCCGCCCAGATCGACGTGCCGCCCTCCTTGAGGACGACGTTGATCAGGTTGAACTTGGGAATAACGATTTCCGCCTCGCTGCCGCAAGGGATCTCGACTTCCAGGGTCACGCTCTTGGGCGTGCGTTTCCAGGTGGAGACGATCCGGCCGCGGACGCTTTCGATCGAGCCGGCGGCGAACATCAGGTCGCGGACCATGGCCGGGGCGATGCGCAGCTTGGCGAAGCCGGCGGCCCGCTCGTCCAAATTGATCCCGGCCAGAGTTTTATAGAGCCAGGACCCCACGCTCCCGAACATGGGATGGTTGTGCGAATTCATCGACGGCCCTTCCCGCTTCTGCCACAGCTCCCAGAGCGTCGTGGCGCCGTTCTCGATCATGTAGCCCCAGCTCGGGTAGGTCGTCTGGCAGGCGATATCATAGGCCAAGTCGGCGTTGCCTTGGCGGTTGAGGACTTCCATAATGTATTTCGTGCCGATAATCCCGGTGGTCAAGTGGGAGGCGTTTTTATAGGTGATGTTGTCGAATAAATTCCCCCAGGCCGCTCCCCGCTCGGCCGGCGGCGCCAGGTCCAAAAAAAGCGGCAGGGTGTTGGCCGTCTGCGATCCGTTGGCGTAGTTGCCGGTCTTGGGATCGAAATAGGCGGCGTTGAAAGCCTTCTTAATGTCGTCGCCCAGGGCGGCGTAGATTTTGGCGTCGGCGTCCTTTTTCAGGATCCGGGCGACGTCGGCCAGGACCCGGACGTCATAATAATAGTAGAACGACGACACGAGACTGCCGGGCGTCTTGTCCACGGCCACCCAATCACCGTAATAGCTGTATTGGACCAGCCCCTGCTCGGCCTTGCTTTTAAGGAACTCGACGTAAGCCTTCAGGCCGTCGTAATGTTCGGAGAGGATGCGCGTGTCGCCGTAATAGCGGTACATGTACCAGGCGATCAGCGGGTAGGCCGTGCCCCAGGCGGGATCGGCCGGGCGGCTGCCCCAGATATGCGGAACGGTATCCGTAATCTGCCCCTTCTCGTCCTGGATGTCCCGGATGTCGCGCAGGAAATTCGTGTAGAACGCGGCCATATCGAAATTCATGATCGCTTCTTCGGCCGTCCCCTGGGCGTCGCCCATCCAGCCCTGCCGCTCGTCCCGCTGATCGCAGTCCGTGGGGACGCCGTGCAGGTTGGTTTTCTGCCCCCACGTGACGATGCGCTGAATGGCGTTGAGGACGGGCTTGGCGCAGGCGAACGAGCCGGTCTGGGCCACGCCCGAGTGGACGACGCGCCCGCGGACGGTCTCCGCCGTGGGCACGCCCGGAAAGCCGGTCAGTTCGACGAAGCGGTAGCCGTGGTACGTGAAGCGTGGCTCATAGACCTCCTCGCCCTCGCCCTTGAGGATATAGACGTCCTCGACCCGGGCTCCGCGCAAGTTCTCCTGGTTGATCATGCCGGTGTCGTACAGCATCTCGGCAAAGCGCAGGCGCACCGCCGTCCCGCGCGGACCCGAAACGCGGAGCCTGGCCCAGCCGCTTAAATTCTGACCCATGTCGAAAACGTAGACGCCCGGCTGAGGATTGGACATCTTGAACGGCACGATCGTGTCCAGGACCTGGATGGCCGGCATCATCTGGGCGGAGAGAAGGCCTTTCGGCCCGGGCCCGTCCGAAGCCGCCTTCCAACCGTCGCCGGCGAATCCGGGCCGGTCCCAACCCGGGGTTTCCCGGCAGGCGTCGTAGGTCTCGCCGTCATAGACGCTGTCCATGGTGATCGGGCCGTCCGCAGCCTGCCACGTCTTGTCGCTGACCAGGGACATCGTCCCGCCGCCGGCCAGCTCGATGTTGATCTGGACGAGCAGGGCCCGATTCTTAAACCAGCCCTGGCCGAGCAGGACGCCGACGGCGTTGGCGCCGTCCTGAAGCAACGGCGTGATGTCATAGGTCACATAGAGGGCCCGCTTGTCGAATGTCGTCCACCCGGGATCGAGGACTCCCCGACCGGCTTTGCGGCCATTCACGCGGAGCTCGTGATAGCCGAGGCCGCAGACATAAGCCCGGGCCCGGCTGACGCGGCCGGGGACGGCGAATTCCTTGCGCAACTGGTTGCCGCCGCCGATCCAAAATCCTTTCCAATCGGACGGGCTCAGCAGCCCGGTATCGAATCGGGCCACGGGGCTCCAGGGGCCGTCCAGGCCGTCCTTGTCCCAGGCCCGGACTTTCCAGTAGTACGTTCTTCCCGATTGGAGGGCCGGGCCGCCGTAGACGACCTGGGTGAAGTCCGGGGAGGCGGTTTTTCCGTTGTCCCACACGTCGCCCTGCCCGCAAGCGGCTGCGGCGCTGACGAGAATCTGATACGCTGTCTGTTTTTGGCCGCGTCCTTCGAACCGCGGCGTCCAGAAAAACCTGGGCCATCGGACGTCGACACCCAGGGGATCGACGAGATATTCGAGCCGCAAGCCCGTCGGAGGCAGCGGGCCGGCGCTCGGCGTTGCGCTCCGCGCCGCGGAAAAGGCCAGGAAAAGCAGGCCGGCCAGGATGATGGCCTTGATGGAAACGGATGAAGACATGGTTCCCTCCCTGATGGGAATACTCGCGAGATGGATGACGGCGATCATCGGATGCGGGCAGAATATCACGGGCCGCGCGTCGAAACAAGAATGCCGGGCGGCCCGTTTGACTCGCTGCGGAGCCCATGCGAAGATGGGTCCATGACGAAAAACAGGGCGCTGTCCGCCCTTCTTTCGCTCGCTCTGTCCGTCCTCCTTCTGGCGGTCCTTGTCCGCCAATTGCGCGCCGGGGACCTGCCGCGGACGCTGGCCCGGATTTTTCTTCCCGCCCTCGCCGTCTATGCCGCCCTGACGCTTCTTTCGGCCGGCCTGCGGGCCCTCCGCTATCGATGGCTCCTGCGCCCCCAGCGGATCGCCGCACCGGACATTGTCCTGGTCACTCTCGTCCGCAACGCCTTCGACGACTTGCTGCCGGCCCGTCTCGGCTCACTCTCCTACATCTATATGCTGAACAAGCGGCTCGGATTCTCCTTCGAAAGCGCAGCCGCATCGTTCGTGGTCGCTTTCGTCTACGATTTTTTGACCCTCGGGCCGTTCGTCGTCCTGGCCGTGGTTGCCGTTGGGGCGGGCCCCGCGGCGCTCCGCTCCGGGCCGCTTCTTGGCGCGGCCTTGGCCTTCATGGCCGTGACCGGCCTGGCGGTCTGGAAACTCGTTCCCCTTCTCGGCTTCGCCATCCGCATCTATGCGCGCCTGCTCCGGTCTTGGCACTTGGAACAAAAACGAGGCGCGGCCGTTTCCCTGGCCAAGTTGAATGGAATGATGGACGCTCTGCGGGACATTCGCCGCCGCAAGATGGGCGGCCGGATTTTTTTCGTCTCCCTACTCATCCGCCTGGGCAAATATCTTTCTCTCTATGCTCTTCTTTTCGCCCTCCTCCGCAGCCAGGGGCTGGGGCTGAATGATCTGAGCTTCGCTAAAACCATCCTGGGCATCACCGGAGCGGAATTGACTTCGGCTTTGCCGATCAAGGGACTGGCCGACTTCGGCACCTGGGAATCGGCCTGGGCCCTGGCCTTCCGGTTGATGGGCTTCGATCCCCGTTGGGCGGTGGTGTCCGGGATCGGCGTCCATCTGATCACCAACCTGTTCGAGTACGGACTGGGACTGGCGGCGCTTTTTTTGCTCAGCCGGCCCCGGCGCAAGCGCTCCGTCCCGCCGGACCCCGAACCTATAACTCCGCCTGAATCTTGAAGGCCGGCGAATTGTGTGAGGACGCCGCGGACTTGATTTAGGGGACGAAAGGCGGAATGCGGATCTTCTTGAACATGAATATCGGGCTCGGGGCTGGCCGGGTAAAACATGCTCGTTTTCCCCTGCGAGGAAAACTCGCTCCGACACTCCTCCTGCGCTCTCCTACTCATTGTATGGATACCAGACTCGATGAGTAGGAACCATGCCCGCTTAGTCGTCGTACGGGTTTTACCCGGCTCGCCCGTCGCCCGATCAATATTTTTTCCGGCTTGTGGGAATTTATGCACGAGAACTTAAGATCTCGGCGGGTGACGCGACGGATGCACCCGGATTCCGCGAGCGGAAGGGCCCCACCGGGGGATGGGTGGAGCGAGCGGAATTCGGGGCGCCGGAGCAGACAGGACCCGCCGACCGTTCTAGATTCCTCACCGGGTAAAACGAGCGTGTTTTTCCCCGAATGCTCTGAGCCCGGCATTCATGTTTCGCATATTTGCCGCGAAGTCCCGAATATGTTTAAATAGCTGGTCCCCAATGAGATAAAATGAACAATTTAGCCACGCCACGATCATTCCGCTTCGAAGACCGGACCGGCCTGGCGGCGAACGATTGGCGCAAAATCCTCGACTTGGCCCTCTCCTCGGGCGCGGATTTCGCCGAGATCTACCTGGAATACCGCGAATCTTCCGCCGCCCATATGGAAGACGACATCATCAAGGACACGTCCGAGAACGTGAGCCTGGGCCTGGGCATTCGGGTCTGGACCGGCGAAAAAACGGGCTATGGATACACCAACGATCTGACCTGGGACAAGATCCGGCGGACCGCCCGATCGGCGGCCGCGGTGGCGGCCGGTCCGGCGCGCGCTCAATCGCTGGACCTGAGGGAATCGCCCGTGGACGGCCGTGTCTATCGCGCCCTGTCCCCCGCCCACCTGGCGCCCTTCGAAACCAGGATTGATCTGGTTCGCCGGGCTTACGCCTCCTGCCAGAAGACGGATCCGGCCGTCAAAAAGGTTAAAGCCACGATTCAGGACTCGATCCAATACGTGATGATCATCAATTCCGAGGGGCTCCTCGTCCGCGACGCCCGGCCGCTCGTCAAGTTGACCTGTGTCGGCATCGCCGAGCGGGGTGCGCTCCACGAGTACGGATACTCGGGCGGCGGCGGGCGGGTCGGCTTGGAGTATTTCGCCGACGTTCTCACACCCGAAGCCATCGGGGCCGAAGCGGCCCGCGAAGCGCTCGACCTGCTCGACGCCCGCGATGCTCCGGCCGGCGAAATGCCGGTCGTACTGGCGCCCGGCCACGCCGGCGTCCTCATCCACGAAGCCGTCGGGCACCTTCTCGAAGCGGACTTCAACCGCAAGAAAACGAGCGTCTTCTGGAACAAGGGCGGCAAGACTATCGGCACGACGGCCGTGACGATCTATGATGATCCGACCATCCCGGCCTCGCGCGGCTCCTATGCGATCGACGACGAGGGAACCGTTCCCCAAAAAACCCTGCTCATCGAAAAAGGCGTCATCCGCGGCTTGCTTCAGGATAAGCTGTCCGCCCGGCTGATGAACCGTCCCCTGACGGGCCACGGGCGCCGCCAGGACTACACCGATTTCCCTATCCCCCGCATGGCCAACACCTATATCGAGCGGGGCGAACAGGACCCCGAAGAAATTTTGCGCTCGGTGAAGAAGGGGTTCTACGCCGAGCGCTTCACCGGCGGCCAGGTCGAGGATTCCGGGAAATTCACCTTCTCGGTGAGCTCGGGCTGGCTGATCGAGAACGGCCGGCGGACCGCCCCGGTCAAACAGGCCACGCTCATCGGCAGCAACGTCGAAATTCTCCGCCAGGTCGAAATGATCGGCTCCGACCTGACTTTCGGCCTCCAGACGGGGACCTGCAGCAAGGAAGGCCAGGACGTGCCCGTCAACGACGGATGTCCGACGCTGAAGATTTCGGCCATGACCGTGGGAGGCCGCCAATGAGCCGCCCCGTCCGGGAGCCCGGCGAGGATCTCGCCCTGGCCGAACGACTGGTCCGCTTCGGGCGGACCTCTGGGGCCGACGAAATCGAAGTGGGGATCGGCGAGAGCGACGAGTTCAACGTCGACGTCCGCCTGGGCGAGATCGAGAATCTGATCGAAGCCGGTTCGCGCTATGCCGGAGTCCGGGTGATCCGCGATAAAAAAACGGCCTTTGCCAGCTCCTCGGACCTGTCCGAAGACGCCCTCCGCCGGCTTATCCGCAACGCCGTGGGCCGGGCCGAACTGGCCCAGGCGGACGAATACGCGGGGCTGGCCGAATTGGCCGCCACGCGGGTCGACCCCGCCGCTCTGGATATCTTCGATCCCGAGATCCCGGCCCTCGAAGCCAAGACCAAGATCGGGCTGGCCCTGGAGACCGAGCGGATCGCTCTGGCCGACAAGCGCATCACCAACTCACACGGGGCCAGCTTCAGCACAAACGAGGTCCGGTCCGTCCTGGCCGCCTCAAACGGATTTTCGGGGACCTACGAAAAAACCTACGCCGGTCTGAGCGTCGGGCTGCAGGCCGGCGATACCGAGGACCTGGTCGAGGATTTCTGGTTCTCGAATCAAATCCATTTCCGCGACCTGGAGTCCCCCGAGCAGATCGCGCGGACGGCCGTCGCCCGCACGGTGCGCCAGCTCCATCCGCGCAAAATCAAGACCCAGCATGTTCCGGTCATCTTCGAGCCCCTGATGACCGGGAGCCTGCTCGGCTTTCTCTTCGGCTGCGTCTCGGGCACGGCCGTCTATCAGCGGGCCACCTTCCTGGCCGACAAGCTCGGCCAGGCCATCGGAAACGACCGCATCACCGTCATCGACGACGGCCTGATGCCCCGCCGCCTGGGGAGCGGACCGTTCGATTCCGAAGGCATCCCTTCCCGGCGCACGGTCGTCGTCGAGCGCGGCGTGCTGAAGAACTTCCTCTGCAACGCCTACGCCGCGCGCAAGCTGGGGCTGCAGACCACCGGCAATGCCGACGGCGGCGGGGTCGGCCCCAATAATTTCTATCTCCAGCCCGGTCCGCATTCTCAGGCCGAAATCATCCGCGGCTGCGACAAGGGGCTTCTCCTTCTGCGCACGCTGGGGCACGGTTTGAACTCCGTGACCGGCGACATTTCGCGGGGCGCCTTCGGCCTATGGATCGAGAAGGGCGAGATCGTCCATCCCGTCTCCGAGATCACCATTTCCGGGAATTTGGGCGAAGTCCTGCGCTCGGTGGAGATGGTCGGCTCCGACCTGGAATTCCGCGGCTCCATCTGCGGCCCGACGATCAAGGTCACCGAGATGACGGTGGCCGGGGACTAGCGTCCCATCGCGGGCTCATGGAACTTAGAATTTATTGATGTGCATCACGTCCCGGAGCGTTCGCTTGGGAACGTGGAATCCCCCCACGGGATCTTTCCAGTAGCGCGGAGAATCCTTGAACTCCTCAGCGGTCGAAGTCTCGGCCGGATAGCCGAGGGCGATAACCGAATCGATCCTGAACCCTTCCGGAATCTCCAGAATCTCGGCGATCTTGGGGCGATCGATCGAGATCAGCCAACAACTCGCGATCCCCTCGCCCAGCGCGGATAAGCAGATGTTTTCCGCAGCGGCTCCGACGTCGTATTCGTACATTTTTTCCCGGATCTTGGTGTTGACCAGGACGAAAATATAGGCCGCCGGCTCCTGCCCCGGCTTGGGATTTCCTGCCGGCTGAATATAAGCGGCCCATTTGAGGCAGGGAAAGACCTTCGCGCACAAGCCGGGGTCTCCGACGACGTAGAATTCCAGCGGCTGCAGATTGGCCGCGGAGGGCGCCAGGCGGCCGGCGTCGACGAGCCGCGTCAGGACCGCCTGATCGACAGGCTTGGGTTGATACTGCCGGATCGTCCGCCGCGCGACGATAAGATCGTGGATCGTCATGGCTTTCACCCCTGCTTCAGAATGGCCCGGACTTTGTCGGCGTAATCGCGGCCGGCTTTGTCTCCGGCCACGATCTCGATATCGTCCGGCCCCTTGGCCCCCAGGCCCAGCTCGACGGCGCGCCGGATCTGGTCCTGCTCGAAGATCTTGCGGTTCATGATGGATTCGTTCGAACCCAGCTCCTTGAGAACGGCGACGCCTACGGCATCGACGGCCACCCGGTCCGTTCCGGCGATGAAGACGCCGGCCTCGACCATCCTGCCGTTTGAAGGCCCCCCGTCGACAAAAGCGTTGACGCCGTCCATGACGATGACCTGCGGCTTGAAGCCGAGGTTGAGCTCAGCGATCATCAAGCGGATGTCGGGCGAGTCGTGCATTTCGCGCATCAGCGATTTCGGCGTCGTTCCCACGGCCAGCTTCAGAGACATGGTGATGGTGCCCCAACGATGGGTCTTGAGGCAACACGTCGAAACGAGGTACTCCGCTTCGGCCATGGGCTTGGCGATGTCGAACCCGCTCTTCCAATGGCTGCCGTCGGGCTGGAAGTGTTTCCAGCCGTCCGCGCCGAGCGTTTCGAAATTGATGATGTCGAAGCCCAACTCCCGGGCCAGCGCGGGAATCCCCTTGTCCTCCATCACTTTGGCCGTGGCCGGAGGTCCGCTCCGCTCGGCCAGCGTAAGCCGGCTCGCCCCTCTCTCCTTCATCTCCAGGATGAGCCGGCGTAGGGTGTCGTTGTGGGTCGAACCGGGCGCCGGGTCGGCCGTATTGAAATTGGGCTTGATGACCACGGATTTGCCTTGGGGCGAGGGAAAGGACAGGAGTTTCAAAGCGTCCTTGACGCCCTGGGTCCGATCCATCGTTTTGACCAGGGCCACCGTCGTTCGGCCGGCCGGCGCCGCACCCGAAAGCACACTCGGGCGCAGGGCTGAAAGGACGCTCGCACCCGCCAGCGATGTTTTGATGAAGTCGCGGCGGTTCAGGACGGATAGGATTCGTTTGGGCATCGTTCACCTCCGGGAGATGGGAGTCGGTTCTTTAGATTTAGCACGTTTCCAAATATTTTTCCACGGCGGAGGGAGCCCCGGGCTTGGCCTGGGGGTCAGCTTCCGCCGCACTCAACATGGCTAAAAGCCATGGTGAGTACGAAGGCCGGCCGCTCCGCTTCACGGATCGCCGGGCAGCGATGGAGAAGACGGCGAAAAACGGGCCGTCCAAGTCCGCTCGTGTAGCGTGATTCAGGCCCGTTCGTCCAATGGTGGAAGGGCTGGCTGTTTTTTTGTTTGGGGGAAATCAAGCAAAAGGGGGTTTTAAGAAGATTTTTAACCTTGCACAGCCAGCGAAGCAAAGTTACTATGCGGTCATTATACACGAAAGGAAAAAATACTCAAGAACCCGCTTATACGGCCCGGCGCCCTGAAAACTCCGGGCTCAGCCCGAACGCAAAGACGCCGTCAGCGCCGCGGCGTTGCCGGCCAGTTCGTCCCAGCGCTCCTCGGCGATGATTTTCGGGTCGAGGAGCGCCGTGCCGATGCCGACGCAGCAGGCGCCCGCGGCGATGAAATCCCGGGCGTTCTCCTGGCTGACCCCGCCCGTGGGCATGAGCCGGATGTGCGGCAAGGGGCCTCTCAGGTCCTTGAAATAGCCCGGTCCGAGCGAAGTGGCCGGAAAGACTTTGACGATGTCCGCGCCTTCATTCCAAGCGTTCACGATCTCGGTCGGCGTGAACGCGCCGGGAGCGACCAGGACGCCGCGCCGGCCGCATTCACGGATCATATCCGGATCGGTCACGGGGGAAACGACGAACTCGGCCCCCGCCTCGATGACGGCCGCCGCCGTTTCGGCGTCCAGCACCGTTCCCGCCCCGATGAAGACGCCGGGATTTTTCCGAAGCGCGATCGAGCGGATGATCCCGAGCGCTCCGGGAACCGTCATCGTGATCTCGATGGCCTTGACTCCGCCCCGTTCGACCGCTTCGATGACCCGATAGAGCTTGTCGGCGTCTTTCATGCGGATGACGGCGACTATTTTGAGCTCAAGGAGAGCCGCCAGAACGTCGTTCTTGTTCATGCTTTCCTTTCTCTCTATTCGGCCACGGTGTCCCAGCCGCGTTTGTTCAGATCGGCATAGATGACCGCGCCGAAAGCCAAGCCCGCCGCCAGAAAGACCGTCCCGACCAGAACCTGTCCGAAGATGATCTTGCCCACTCCGAAAAGAAAAGCGTAGATCATAAACACCCCGCTCAGCCAATCGATAAGATTGAACAGTCCGTCCCGGCGGGGCGCGACGTCCGTCGCCCGGCGGGCGATCGGGCCCCACAGGGCCGCGCTCGGCCGGACGCGCCGGTAGAAGGCCAGCAGAACCTCTTCGGGCTCAGGCTTGGTCAGAAATGTGACGCCGAGCCAAACGACGGTCGTCACGGCCACGGTGATCAGGACGATCAGGGCAAACTGTTTCGGGTCGCTCTCGGAAAAATGAAACCCAACCTGGAGGGTGACGGAGGTGGCGAAAGCGGCGATCATGGCCGAGACCTCGCTCCAGGCGTTGATCCGCCACCAGAACCAGCGCAGGAGATAGACCAGGCCCGTCCCGGCGCCCACGGCGATCATGAACTTCCAGGCGTCGGCGATCGAGGTCATGAAAAACGTCACCACGGCCGAGAGGACCATGAGCAGCATGGTCATGACCTGGGAGACCCGGACATAATGCTTTTCGTCGCGGTCCCGGACGAGGAACCGACGGTAGAGGTCGTTGACCAGGTAGCTGGCCCCCCAATTGAGCTCGGACCCGATCGTGGACATGTAGGCCGCCGCAAACGCCGCCAGCATCAGGCCGCGGAGCGAGACCGGCAGGTCGGTGATCATAATGCGGATGTATCCCGACTCGGGATCGGCGACGAAGGCCGGGTCGCCGTGGAACTTGACGACGGCCACAAGGGCCACCAGGATCCACGGCCAGGGCCGCAGGGCGTAATGGGTCAGATTGAACCAGAGCGTGGCCAAGACGCTATGTTTTTCGTTTTTAGCGCTGAAGATGCGCTGGGCGATGAACCCTCCCCCGCCCGGCTCCGCGCCGGGGTACCAGGAGGCCCACCAATTGACGGCGATGTAGACGAAGAAGGTCAGGAGCGGCATCCACGTCGAATTCAGGTCGGGGACAAAGGAGAGCAAGGACCCGGCGCCGTGGCCGGACGCCTCGACGGAACGGATTCCCGCGACCAGTCCGCGCATGCCGCCGAGCGAGCGGACGGCGAAGACAGCCAGAACGATGACCATGCCCATCTTCAAAACGAACTGAAAGAGATCGGTGACCAGCACACCCCACAACCCCGACAGCGTCGAGATCGAGGCGGTTAAAATCATGATGCCGATGGCGATCAAGAGGGCTTGGACCTTGGTCACGCCGAGGACCAGTATGAGGATCTTGACGATGGCCAGGTTGACCCAGCCCATGATGATCAAATTGATGGGCAAGCCGAGATAAAACGCGCGAAACCCGCGCAGAAAACGGGCCGGCCCTCCGCTGTAGCGGATCTCGGCGAATTCGACGTCGGTCAAAACACCCGCCCGCCGCCACAACCGGGCATAGAAGAAGACGGTCAGCATGCCGCTGAAAGCCATGCTCCACCAGATCCAGTTTCCGGAGATTCCGTTGCGGGCGACCAGGCCGGTGACGGCCAAGGGGGTATCCGCGGCAAAAGTCGTGGCCACCATGGACGTGCCGGCCAGCCACCAGGTCACGTTCCGGCCGCCGACGAAGAAATCGCTGACGCTCCGCGTAGCCCTCTTTCTATAGTAGATCCCGATGCCGATGTTGAGGGCGAAATACCCGCCAATCACCAGCATGTCGATCAGGGTCAGGCGCATCCGTTCATTCCTCGCGGTTTCGTTCCTTGATTTTTACTACACAATGTCATAAAAATGAAGCGATTTCACCCCGGCCTCCCGCCTGGGATCGAGGCCCGAAGGAGGGCTCATGAAAAAAGCGATCCTCGTCATTCTGGGAATCTTGTGCGCCGCCCCGGCCATCGCCCGGGCGGACGATTTCGGCTATCCCGTGGACGGCGAGCCCTGGTACCACATCAAGGCCCGCTTCGACAACACGGCCACTCTCGGGCCCGGCGTCTGGAGCGTCGTTGCCGTCACGGTCAACGGCCAACGGGCCCGCGATTTCGCCCTGAACCAGAAAGGCAAGGAGACGACGGCCCCCGAAGTGGACGGCGCCTCACCCTTCGAGCTCAAGGTGCGGTGGAGCTGGCAAGCCCGGCAGAGCTACGAGATCGCCGTCCAATTGCAGAACGCCAAGCTGAAGAAATCGGCCACGCTGACGGCCAAGGACAAAGCCCCGACGGGCAAGGGCTATTGGAACCGCGCCTGGAAGAACTACCTGTCCTTGGTCGTCTCCGAGGACAACGGCATCGGGCGGGTCAACGATCCCGTCCACGCCACCTTCGGCGTCCTCTCCGGCTATCTCCAATCGCCCGACGAGCTGCGGCTCGTGCGGGCCGAGAAAAAAGAGGCCGGCATCCTCTACACGGAAATCCCCTTCCAGGTCTACGACCTCCGCAATTGGAACGACCCGGCCATCACCTCGCAGATGGACAAGGACGAGAAGACCGGGCGGACCATCGTCCGCTACCATCCGACGACCTCCTTCAGCGTGGCCTTCCTGGCCAACCTCAAGCCCAGGCAGAAGGCCACCTACATCTTCTTTTACAACAATCCGGGGGCCAAAAAGCCGGTCTTCAAGACCGACCTCAAAGTGACTGGAACGGGACTGGGCAAGACGATCGAGAATGAATTCTATAAAGTCGTCCTCCACCCCAAAAGCGGCACGATTTACGAGGTCGTCGAGAAATCCACCAACACCAAGTTCGAGCACAAGCTGGAGACGAACGGCTCCGTCCACTGGAACCCCGACGTTTACTCGCCCCCTCACGCCTGGTACCACGTCTCCGACTGGGACAATCCCAAGTCCGCCGAGGAGCTCGGGCCGGTCTTCTACTCCCTGCGCCGCGAGGCCCCTCTGCCCATGCCCAAGGGCATCCAGGTCGCCATCACCTATTATTTCTACGCCGGAACGCCGTTCATCGTGGCCGAATCGGCCATGCAGATCCGGGACGATATCTTCGTCGAGTCCCTGCGCAACTCCGAGATCGTTTTCAACAAGGCCGTTTTCACCAAGGCCGCCTGGCGCGGGGTCGACGGCGCTCTGCGGGTGCTGGATTTCTCCACCTCGCGCCTGCATCCCAAGCATGCCGCCCAGATCCGGCCGGACACGCCGTGGGTGGCCTTCTACAGCGAGGCCAAGGGACTCGGCTTCGCCAGCCTTTTTGTCGACCAGGCCCTGCCCAACCTGCACGGCGGCTCGGCCTCCCAGCAGCAGCCGTACATCTACATCCAGAACGGACCGTGGTTCTACATGTCGCGCGGATTCGTCTACTCGTTCGGCTCGAACAACCAGACGCGCATGCTTCCGGTGAAGGCCGGCAGCCTTTACTACGACAAGAACGCCTGGCTTCCCTTCACCTTCGCCAGGGACAAGGGCTTCGCCGCGCGTCTGGACGCGCTGTACGCCATGCTGACCCACCCCCTGGGCCTTCGGGAAGACCTTGAAACATACGCTGAGAGCCCGGAAGGCTGGATCACCCCCATCCTGACCGAGCCCTTCGAAGAAGGCGTCAAGGGCTCCATCGCCAATCCGAAGAAGAAATGAAGACATCCGTCATCGAGGCGATCATCGACGGGCACGCCCCGCTGGTCGAACGGGGGCGGACGATCGGTCGGGCCGAATATCGAAGACGGTGGGCGGCCGTCCAAAAAGCCATGGCCGCCCAAGGCTACGACCTCCTCTATGCCTGCGGCAGCGAGCTCGACCGCTCGGACACCGCTTGGCTGGCCGGAATTTTCGATCCCATCATCGAACGCTATGGCCTCCTCGTGCCCCGGTCGGGGACTCCCGTGGCCGTGGCCGGATCGGAAGGCGGTCACGTCATCGAAGACTGCGTCCGGGCGTCCGGCGCCGGCGTGGCCCTGCTCCGCGAGTTCCAGATCTCGGACGAGGACTACCGATTCGCCCAGTTCGGCTCGCTCGAGGACGTCGTGGCCTCCCTCGTCCCGCTTCGGGCCGGAAGGCCCGGAGCGGGACGGCCCGTCCGCATCGCCGTGTCTTCGAGCGGCCAGTTCCTGCCGCATGACCACATGCTGATGCTGCAGGGCCGGTTCGGTGCCGACAACGTCGTCTTCGACACCCATCTTCTGCGCCGTATCAAGTACGAGAAATCACCCCAGGAATTGCGGACGATCGGCGCGGCCGCGGTCATCGCGGACGCGGCCTTCCTGGGCATGCTGGGAACCATGGAGCCGGGCGTGCGCGAGCTCGACGTCGCAGCCGTCGGCGATTACATCATGAAACGCCTCGGCGCCGGGCGCACCGGGTTCCCCACGATCGTGTCCTCGGGGACGCGCGGCCGGAGCGTTCTGGGCCCGGCCACGAACCGGGTCATCGGCCGGGGTGAATTCGTCTCCCTCGGCGTCAGCCCGTCCTTTAACGGCTATCACGGCATCATGCGCCGGACAGTCAAGGCCGGGGCGGAACGGACGTTTCCCGAAGAGGAATTTTTCGCCGCCCTAGAAGGCCTCTATCACGTCGTCCTGAACGCCGCTTCGGAGGCGGCCCGTCGCGGGCATCCGTCCTGCCGCATCGACGCCGCGGGAAAAGCCTATCTCGACGGCACCAAGCTGAAGGACAAGCACGGCCGCCTGCGGACGCCCCATGAGCCCTACACCTTCCTTCACAACACCGGCTGCTCCGAATGCCAGGAGGGTTTCGGGGCCGTCACGCCCTACACCGACGAGCCGTTGGGAACGAATATCGCCCTGATGATCGATGTCGCCTTCCTGGGGTTCGACGAAAAAAAGAAACTCGTCTTCCCTGTCGAGTACGCCGTCATCGAGGACGGTTTATGGAAAAGCGGGCCGGCCCTCGGCGTCTACAACCGGATGCCGCTCGATGTCCAGGACCTCGTCGGCCGCGAGATGATCGAGATCCCCGCCGACCGCGTCAACCCCAATTACCGGCCCTATCCCGGAACGAACAAGCCGGGGAAAAAGGAAACGATGAGCCGGCGGGCTGCGTTCAATTCCAAGAAAGCCCGACCATTATGAGGGAGTCCGTCATGACCAGAAGAACGATCATCCTGTTAGCCGGAATGGCTATTTTATGGGCTTCCTCGGGAGCAATGCTCCCGGCCGAAGGGCAGCTCGAATTCGTCGCCCCGACCGTCGACGCGCCCTATTATTTGATCCGCGCCTCGTTTGAAATCCCGGGCCCCGAAATCAGCTTCAACGGGGTGAAACTGAACGACACGGAATTCCGGGATTTCGCCCTGCTGAAGGACGGCAAGCCCGTCGATACGTCGAAGCTGGTCGGGCCCGGACGGTATGAGATCATCCTTCGCCACGCCTGGGTGTCGAACGCGCCTTATCACGTCAGCATCCCCACCGTCGCCCCCAAGCAGAGTTGGGAGGCAAAAACGTGGGAATGGAGGGGGATCGCTCCTCCCTTCGGGGGCGTTCCGCACCCGGAAGAGGAAGGATTCTTCACGCCCTTCGTGCTCGAGGAAGGGACCGGGATCGAACGCCAGGGCGAGATCGTCTATCTGACGCTGACCGCGCCTAAAACCGTGCTCGAAGGGGCCAACCTGGCTGTCTACGACAAAGAGAAACGCCTCCCCTTCCAGCCCTTGGAAATGAAGGAATCCACGCCCCCCGAATCGCAGGCCAAAACCCACCCCGTGACCTGGACCTATAAGCTGGCGTTCCCGATTGACATCAAGACCCGCGAACGAAAGCTTCTGCGGGTTTTCAAAAGCACGGCCGGGCCGGTCGTCCCCAACGCCTTCACCGTCTCGGGCGAGAACCTGGGCAAGACCGTCCAGGGCGAACGCTTCACGCTGCGTTTCCACCCCCAAAGCGGGCAGATCTTAACCATCGAAGACGCGGCCTCGGGAATCAAACTCTACAATAAAGCGGGGGTCATTCATTGGAACCCCGACGTCTTTACGCCGGGGATCGCCTGGGACCATTCCTTCGACTGGAACCCGCCGCAGGCGTTCAATGAACTGAGCGGGGCGTTCCTCTACTTGAACGCCCGCAAGGGACCCATGCCCCACATCCGGGACGTCTTTCTCGAGGTGAAATACACCGTGGAAAAAGGCGCCCCCTATTTCCTGGCCGAAACGCGGATGCGTGTGGACAAAGACCTCGGCGTCGTCGCCCTGCGCAACGACGAGATGGTCCTCTACAAAGAGCTCTTCGACACCATCGTCTACAAAAACACGCGCGGGGCGGTGGTCAAGAAGCCGCTTAAAGAGAATCCGGACACGCCCTTCGGCCTGGCCCACATCGCTCCCTCCGATCTGGAATGGGTCGGCCTTCTGAACGCCAAGGCGGGCTACGGCTTTTTCGGCCTGCGCCTGGAATCCTCGGCCAGCAACCTGGATGCGGCTGGAACCTACCTGCATCGGCCGGGGACGTATTTCTATGCCCCTGCGGACGGCGATTACGTCTACTGGGTCCGGCCCTGGAACTACACTTGGGGCGAGTTCGCCACCAGCAACTTTCTGACCGCCCTGCCGGCCGGCACGATCCTCTACGAAAAGAATGCCTACCTCGTCTCCCGCTGGAGCGATGCGACCCCCGCGATGCTGGACGCCCTGCTCAAACGGCTGAAAAATCCCGTGCGGGTTTTTTGATGGAATTCATCGATTTCCGCCGGAGCATCCGCGGAAGCGGCCTGGAGGTCATTTTTCCGAGCTGGCAGGCGGGTGAGAGCGCGGCGTTCTATTCGCCCCACGACGACGACGCCGCCCTGGGGGCGGGTTATCTCGTCCGGGCCGTCGTCGAGCAGGGCGGCGCGCCCTATGTCCTCGTCTTCTGCCGCGGCGACGCAGGATATTCGACGCCGGACGAGAAAACCGGCATCGTCGCCATCCGCCGCGAGGAGACGATCCGCGCTTACACGGCGCTCGGCGTCCCGGTCTCGAACATCGTGGCCTTTGACGTCCCCGATTTCGGGCTGATGGACCAGATCGGGCGCGGGGCGGCGCCGGGCTCGCTTTTCGACCGGCTCGTCGTCTTCCTGCGGCTTCACCACATCGGGCGGATCGTCTTCACCAGCGGCAACTTCGAACATTGGGACCACACCGCCGCCTCTTATGCCGGCATCTACACTTCGCCCCAGGCCGGGGACCCCATCCTGGCCGACCTGGGCCCTCCTTCCCCCATCGCAACCTATCTGCAATACGGGGTTTGGTCGGATTTCTCCCCCGGTCCGGACGGCGGGCCGCTGGCCGCTGACAAGGCGATCCTGGCTTCTTCCGACGACGAAGCCGCCGTCCGCCTCGCCCTGGCCGCCTTCGCCTCGCAGGGCCTGATCATGAACAAGACCGTGGCTGCGCTTCGCGAAAAGCGGAAAACGGACGGAGGCTATCTCGAGCTTTACCGGGAAATCGGCCTGCGCCGGCCGATCGATTTCGGACCCTATAAAAAAGCCCTTAAATCCTGCCGCAAAATTTGAGACCCGGGAAAGAGGTCGCCATGTTCGCCATCGGCGTCGACAGCGGAACCCAAAGCACCAAGATCCTGATCGTCGATTTCGGGACGGGGCGCGTGGTCGGGCGCGCCCAGCATCCCCACTCCATGGTCGCCGGGCTGAAGCCCGGGGAGAGTGAGCAGGACCCGGAAGTTTGGATCAATGCTTTCGAAACGGCCCTCGCCGCGGCCCTCCGGGACGCGGCGATCGATCCGGCCGAAATCCGCGCTTTGGGCGTCTCCGGACAACAGCACGGTTTCGTCCCGCTGGACCGGGACGGCCGGGTGATCCGCCCGGCCAAGTTATGGAACGACACCTCCACGGTGGCCGAGAACGAAGACCTTCTCGAAGCCTTGGGCGGAACAACGGCGGCCATCGAGAAACTCGGCCTGGCCCCCGCGGTCGGGTACACCGCTTCGAAAATTCTATGGCTGAAGCGGCATGAACCGGACAAATTCGCCCGCCTGGCGACCATCCTGCTTCCCCATAATTATGTCAATTACCGTCTCACCGGCCTGGCCCGCATGGAATACGGGGACGCCTCGGGGACCGGCCTGATGGATATCCGCGCGCGGCGCTGGCAGCCCGCCGCGCTGGCCGCCATCGACGCGGACCTGGGGACGAAACTGCCGGCGCTCCAACATCCGCTCGAACCCGTCGGCCCGCTGAAACAGAGCGTCCTCTCGGCCTTCGGGTTCAAGGACGTCCTGGTCTCCTCCGGCGGCGGCGACAACATGATGGGGGCCATCGGCACGGGCAACGTCTCGCCCGGCGTCTGTACCATAAGCCTGGGCACTTCGGGCACGGTCTATGCCTATTTCGACCGGCCCTTCTCCGATCCCCAGGGCGAAATCGCCGCCTTCTGCGACAGCACGGGCGGCTGGCTTCCCCTGCTCTGCACGATGAACGTAACCAACACCACGGAACTGTGGAAAACGGTCCTGGACATCGACAATGCCGGCCTCGAGGAGCGCGCCGGACGGTCTTCCGCCGCTTCGGACGGCCTCCTGTTTCTGCCGTATATCGATGGGGAGCGCGTTCCCGTCCTGCCCGAATCCTGCGGCGTTTTCTTCGGTCTTAACCGCGTTACCTTCAACGCCGCGCACATGACCCGGGCCGTGATGGAGGGCACCGTCCTCAATCTCGGCTACGGCTTCGGGCGGCTGAAGGAGCTCGGCTTGCACCCGACCCAGATCCGGGCCACGGGCGGCGGGGCGAAAAGCCGGCTGTGGCTCAAACTCGTCGCCGACATCTTCCAGACGCCGGTCGTCACTCTGCACGAGCAGGAAGCGGCCGCCTTCGGCGCCGCCCTCCAGTCCATCTGGTGCTGGAAGAACGCTCACGGCGAAATAACGCCGATCGAAAGCCTGGCCGCGTCCATGGTCCGGATCGAAAAGCCGGCCGTCGAGCCCGACCCGGCCGCGCGCGGCGCCTACGCGAACGCCCAGAAGCGTTTCAACGCCCTGTGGCGGGCACTGGCTCCCGTCTTTCAGACGGGACGGTAGAAGACCTCGCTGACCGACCGGTTGTAGTGGATGCGGTTGATCGTCCGGGCCATGATGTCGGCCAGCCCGCGGATTTTGATGAAGGACAGCGCCCGGAAATCCTCCGTCTGGGGGATGCTGTCGGTGATGATCAATCTTTTCAGCTTGTAGGAGCGGTGCATCTCCTCCAGCCGCTCCTTGGCCGAGGGCAGGCAGAGGTTGTGGCTTATCCCGACGTGGATCTCGCGGATGCCCTTTTCGTTGACCAGCTTCTTGGATAATTCGTAGATCGTCCCTCCGCCGCTGATCATGTCGTCGAGGATCAGGGCGATTTTTTTCCCCCGGAAATCGCCGATGATATCCTTGATCTCGGCGATCTCGGGTTTCGGCCGGAACTTGGTGGCGATGGCCGTTTGCAGGCCGAGCGCCCGGCCGAAGTGGGTGACGAACTTGGCTGCGCCCTCGTCGGGGGCGACGACGATGACGTCCTGGCGCTCGCGGAAGGAGGCGAATTCCTCGATGAAGAGAGTCAGCGACTCGAGCATCTGAACGGGCAGGCCGCCGTAAAACCCGCGGATCTGGGCGCAGTGGGGGTCCCAGACGACCAGGCGGTCGATGCCGGCGGCGATGGACAGGTCGGCCATCAGCCGGGCCGTGGTCGGCTCGCGCTGGAACTTGGTCGGCTTGTCCTGCCGGGCATAAGCCAGGTACGGCAGGAACGCGGTGACGTGGTTGGCCCCGTGCTCGCGGAACGTCCGGGCGGCGATGAGCAGGGCCATCATGTTCTGGTCGATGCTCCGGTTCGCCGTCGGATCGAGGGCCGCCTGGAAGAGAAAGACGTCGTAGCCGCTGACGTGGAGCGGCAGGCGGACGGACGTCTCGGTGTCCGAGAAATTCGCGTCGATGGCCTCGGCATAGAGGACCTGCTCCCGGCTGGATGTCTCGGACAGGCATTTGTTGTAGGCGGATACGACCTGCCGGGCCAGGGCCGCGCCCGAGCGGCAGGCGGCGACCAGGAGCCGGCCGCGGGCCGATTCCATGCGCAGGGTCTGCTCCCGCGCGTACATCTCGGGCGTGAAAAAGGCGTTTTTCATCGGCCGGGGACGACGTTTTGAGGCCATCGGAAAGGTCCCCCCTTTATTTACGACCAGCCGTTCCGGCGGCTTGTTTCGTACATGGCCACGACGTTTTCGGGCGGAGTGAGCGGTTGGATGTTGTGGCAGGGCGCCAGAATGTACCCCCCGCCCGCGCCTAGGATGCGCAGGTTGTCCAGGACTTCGCGCCGCACGTCGTCGACGCTCCCGAACGGCAAAGTGAACTGGTTGTCCACCCCGCCGTGAAAGACGAGCGCGCCGCCGAAATCCGCCTTCAAGCCCTCCCGCTCCATGCCCGGACAGCGCCATTGGATGGGATTGAGAAGATCGATGCCCAGGGCGATCAAGTCCGGCAGGATGCGTCGGCAGTTGCCGTCGTCGTGGTGAAAGGCAAAGGCCCCGCCTTCATGGGCCAGGTCGATCATCCGTTTCATGCCGGGCAGGAGAAACTCCCGGATATGCCGGACCGAGAACATCAGGTCGGTCTGGCCGCCCAGGTCCTCGGCGATGTAGCTGTAGGTGACCCGCCCCGGGATCTTCTCGAAGATCCGGCGGGTGTTCTCGTATTCGAGATCGAAGAGCTTGCCCAGGCCGTAATGGACGATGTCGGGATGCTCAATGAAATCCATCAAGGCCTGCTCCTGGCCGCGGAGGTATTTGTAGGTCAGGAACGGCTCCGACCCTCCGCCGCGGACCGGATACTCCTCGCTGCCTTCCAATTGGGCGGCGATCGAACGATAGTCCCACCAGTCGGGACTCGGCCAGACGTAGTTTTTCTCGATGGCCTCAACCGAGGGGAAAACGGCCAGCGGATGAGAGACGCACTCGTCATAAATGCCCGTGCCGTAGTCGACATCGCTGTAGCGGCAGCCGAAGACGTCGGTGCGGGGCGCGAGGGCGGGCCCGATATAATCCGGCTTGGGCGAGACGACGAAATCGACGTGCAGTTTCCGCAACGCGTTCCGCCGCGTCGAACAGCCCAAATGGGACATCAGCTTGGCGTCGAATTCGGGCGTGGCCCAATAATCCATGGGAACACGGTCGGGTTTTTGCCGGCGGAAGACCGCCTGCCAGCGCTCCACGGGGGTCATCGATTCGCGGGACATGGGGCAGCCTCCCGGTTAAATGCGAAGAGCAACACGGCCTGATTTTACATGATTCCGGGCCGCGGGACACTTCTTTTCGACGCCGCCAGGGAAGGCCTCCGATCAGTGCTTGTGGAGGTCCTTGTGCATGGCCTTGCGGGCCGCGTGGGGACGCTCGTCGGCCGGAAGCTCGGCCAATTCGTGGGCCAGGTCTTCGTCGTTTTCCTTTTCCAGAAGCTGGGCGACGCCGTCGATGACGCTGGCCGGGAAAATGCCGGCCCGCTCGTAGAGTCCGCGCTGGGCGCGCAGCAGGCGGGCCGAAGCGACACAACTCGCCGGCAGGGCGGGCAGGCGCTTGCGGAGCTCGGGATCGGAATCGATATTGCCCTTGACGTAGAGGCGCTCGGCCAGTTCCAGCGGGCCTTCGCCGTTCTCCCGGTTGCGGAGGTCGTCAAAGGCCCAGTCCGCGGACATGACGATGCCGGCGAGGAGCAAATGGGCCAGGGCGCTTCCGTCGGGGCTGCGGAGCTCGACCGTCTGGCGGCCGTTTTTGGCCTGGAACGCGGACTCGTCACGGGGATTGACGAGCCGCGCCAGGTGCCGCTGGTTCGTCCAACCCAGCGGCACGCGGATGAGCGCGCTGCGGTTGAGATCGCTCCAGCAGACGAGCGTCGGGGCTTCCTGGTTCGGCACAAGGCGGAGATACGAGGAGGCGACGGTGTTGCCGAAGGCGGTCAGGGATTCCGCGTAGCGGCACAGGCCGCCGACGATCCTGCGGGCGGGTTCGGACAGCGCCCCGTTGCGCCCGGTCATCACGTTTTTCCCGTCCTTGACCAATTGGAGGTGGAAATGGAGTCCGTTGCCGGCCAGGCCCTCGTCCAGCTTCGGCGTGAACGTGGCCGTCAGACCGTGCTGGTAAGCGACGTTGCGGATGAGCCAGCGCCCGAGGACCACATCGTCGGCCATCTCGGCGATGGGCCGGGGCAGGAACTCGATCTCCATCTGCTCGCCGCGCTTGTCGTTGATTTCCTCCCAGTCGCTGGGCAGGCTGTCGATGAAGCCGACCTCGCCGTGGGCGTATTTGACCGCCCCGGAAATCTGGGTGATGTGGTGGACCATCTCGTTGAGGACGGGCCCGCATTTGAGGAACGGGGCCGAGCCGTGGTAGCCCTGCTGGCGCTGAGCCGGGAAGAGCGTCTTCGACCGGTCGCTGAAGAGGAAGAATTCGAGCTCGCCGAGGGCCTGCAGTTCGTACCCCGTCGCCTCCCGGAACTTGGCTTCGGCCCGGGCCAGGATGTTGTCGGGGGCGAAGGACGCGGGCGCGCCGTCGCGGGTGACATAGCGGCAGATGAAATCCAGGCTGCGATCGTCGAAGGGGTTGAGGAACGCCGTCCGGTAGGAGGGGACGACGTAGAGATCGGACTGGGCCGCGTCCAGCATGCCCTTGAAGAGGGACGATCCGTCCACCCGCTCCCCTTCGGCCAGGACGGAATCGGCCTGGTCGGACGTGGCCACCGGGATCTTCAGTTCCTTGAGCTTGCCGTCGGCGGCGGTGTAATGGAAGGTGATGCGTTCGAGGCCCAGCTCGGCGATGAGCTTGAGAAAATCGGCGCGGAGAAAATCCTTCGGGTCCTTGTCTAAAAGAACGGCCACGCGGTTGGCCAGGGCGTACCGTACGGGAGAGGAAACCGGCATATCGACGACTCCTTTTTCCTGTTCATCCCTGCGCAAAAGGGAAAGATGACTATTTTAAGCAAAAGGAGAGGGTTAATGCAAACGCGGGGCGAAGAGCCGCTCGCGCCTATCGCTCGCGCGAGCTTTCCCGTTTCAATAAAGCCGATAGGGTTTGATCTGCTCGGTGAACGCCGTAAGTCCATCCTTCCAACCGGCGACGATGGCAGCCACGCTCGTCCCCTTCTCCAAGGCCGCCCGGATCGAAGCCGTGCCCATGATCTTGTCGAAATAGGAATTATGGAACTGGAATTTCGCGGGATAGAGCTTCCTCAGGACGGCGATCACCTGGAGCGTCGTTTCCAGCGGCCGATAGACGTTCCGGTCGGTCACGTGGATCTGGCACCCGCTGCACAATTCACCCTTGAACTTGGAGAAAGTCGGGGTAAACCATTGTTCGCGAAAAATGACGCCGGATAATTTTAGGTCATTGAGGACCGCGGCCAGATCGTGGCCGTCGATCCAGGGAGCACCGAAATATTCGAAGGGGCGGGTCGTTCCCCGGCCTTCCGAGACGTTCGTGCCTTCGAAGAAGACCTGACCCGGATAGATAATCGCCGTGTCCGGGGTCGGCATATTGGGAGACGGCGTCACCCAGGGCAGGCCCGTTTGGTCGAACCATAGGTCGCGCTTGTAGCCTTCCATGGACACGACCGTGAGCCGGGCTTTCTTCTTCAGGAACCGGTCATTGTAGAGCTGGGCCAGCTCGCCGATCGTCAAACCGAACCGCAACGGGACGGGATAGATCCCGACAAAGGAACTGAATTCGGGATATTCGAGGATCGGTCCTTCCATGATGGTTCCGGTGATCGGATTAGGCCGGTCCAGGACGATGAAATCCAACCTGCTCTCGGCGCAGGCTTCCATGGCGTAGGCCATGGTCGCCTCGTAGGTGTACACGCGGGTACCGACGTCCTGAATGTCGTAGATCAGGACGTCGAGGTCCTTGGTCATCGACGGGGCCGGCTTTTTATCCGCGTGCGTCGTGTCGAACGAGCGCATATACTCGTCGATGCCCTTGAGCATGCCCGGCTGGGGCTTCATCGACGGGCCATAGAGACTGAAGACCGGAAGTCCGTATTTTTTGTCGATGTAAAAAGGGACGTACTCTCCGGCCTGGGCGTCTCCGCGGACCCCATGCTCGGGGCCGTAGAGCGCGACCAAATGGACGCCCGCTTCATCACGCAGAAGGTCGATCGTGCTGCGCAGGCGGCGATCGACGCCCGAAGGATTGGTGATCAATCCGATCTTTTTGCCCTTGATCAGATCGAGATGTTTTTCCAAGAGGACCTCGAGGCCGGTTTTGACGCTTCCGGCCGCCGGGGCGGGAACCACCGGCGAAGCGGGCGCGTTCTTTTCACGGCAGGCGGAAGCCGAAGCGAGAAGCGCCATCGTCAGAACGAGCAAGACGACCGACGGGGTAAGATGCTTTGGGAACATCGATGACTCCCTTCGTGTTACACGCCTTCGCTTTTCTCGAAGAAATACGCCCCCAGAAACAGCATGACCAGCGAAAAGCCGATCATGACCGCCAGGTCGACCATGACGGGAAGAGACGACGTCCCGAGCATGACGGCCCGCAAACCGTCGACGCCGTACGTCAACGGATCGGCATAAGACAGGGCCCGGATGACCCAGGGGAAATTCTCCAGCGGCGTCAGGGCCCCCGAGAGGAAGAAGAAGGGAAAGATGATGAAGTTCATGATGATGCCGAAGCCCTGCATGTCCTTCATTCGCGAGGCGAAGACGAGCCCCAGACCGATGAACGTAAAAGCGATGAGCAGCATGAAGACCAGGCTAAAAGCCAGAGCACCTGCGCGGGGGATGCGGAAGCCGAGAAACAGGGACGCTCCGAAGATGAGCAGACCCTGGAACATGGAGGTCGTCGTCCCGCCGGCGATGCGGCCGAGGACGAGCGACACCCGGCTGACCGGGGCGACCATGATCTCCTTGAGGAAACCGAACTCGCGGTCCCAGAGGACGGACATGCCCTGCATGGATGAGGAGAAGAGCAGGGTCATGCCGATGATGCCGGGAGCCAGGAAGCCGATATAGCCTGCTCCGCCGCCCATCCCCGGAACGGGCATGCGGCGAAACCCCAGGCCGAGAAAGGCCAGGAAGAATATGGGCATGGCCAGCGAACCGATGATCCGGGACTTGGCCCGCCAATAACGCTTCATCTCCCGGAGCCACAGGACGTAGACGGCGGTCCAATGAATGGCCATGATCACCTCCGCCCGTGGCCCATCATCATGGACCGGTTTCGCTCACCCTGGCCGGCCTCCTGTTCACGGATGGTCCGGCCGGTGAACTGCAGGAAGACGTCCTCGAGGCTGGGCTTGCGCAAGTGGACGCAGTTGACCGTGACGCCCTTCTGCTGGGCCAGCATGACCAGCTCGGGGATACGCCGCTCCCCTCTCTCCATGGTCAGGGAAAGGACGTCTTCGTGGAACTTGGAGCGCTTGATCCAGTCCTGCCGGCCCAGCTCCTCGAGAAAGGCCGCCGGGTCCCCCTCCAATTCGAGCGAGACGACATCTCCGCCGAGCATGTCCTTGAGCTTGGCCGGCGTATCCTGGGCCACGAACTTGCCGTGGTCCATGATGGCGACGCGGTTGCAGAGAAAATCCGCCTCCTCCATGTAATGCGTCGTCAGGATGATGGTCACCCCGTTTTCTTTGTTCAGCTTCTTGATGTAGTCCCAGATGTTGCGGCGGGTCTGGGCGTCCAGGCCTAGGGTCGGCTCGTCCAGAAAGAGGACTTTGGGCCGGTGGGTCAGGCCGCGGGCAATCTCCAGGCGACGTTTCATGCCTCCCGAGTATTTCTCCACGAGGGTATCGGCTTTGTCGACCAGCTCGACCAGGCCGAGCACCTCGTCGATGCGGCGGCGACGTTCTACCTTTTCGATGCCATACATCATAGTGTGGAATTCCAGGTTTTCCCGGCCGGTCAGCTTTCCGTCGAGGGCCGGCTCCTGGAAGACGATGCCGATGCTCCGGCGCACTTTGTCGCGGTCCTTGGCCACGTCGAAGCCGGCGATCTGGGCGTTTCCCGAAGTCGGCCGGAGCAGGGTCGAAAGCATGTTGATCGTCGTCGTCTTGCCCGCCCCGTTCGGGCCGAGCAGGCCGAAGAGCTCTCCTTCCTCGACGGCAAAGGAGACGCCGTCGACGGCGGTGAACGCATCGAACTTTTTTACCAGGTTTTCTGCGCGAATGGCGTCCATAAAAACTCCGTGAAAGCGGCAATGATAGCACAAACCGCCCCCGGGGTCGCGTCTACAATCTGCTAATTTTGAGACTCGACCTCTCAAATCGTTTAAAAACTAGCAGATTGTAGACGCGACCCCAACCGGAACGACCCCAATCTTTTTTACAGCTTGATGAAGATCTTTTTGCGATAAAGAGGCCAGATCAGCAGGACCCAGAAGACAATGAACAGAAGAGGGTAGATGAGGGACCCCAGATAGGGACCGGCCAGGGGCGACAGCCAATGGTTGTAGGCATAGGTGATTGGGTTGACCACGTGCTTCCCGTCCGCGATCTTGATCAGCAGGATGCTCTTGACCACCAGGGCCGACCCGGCGAACACGGCGATGGCGTTCGTTCCCAGAACCAGGAACGGCCAGGCCCAGCCCTTCCGGTGCGGTCCTTCGAGCGCGGCAAACATCAGGGCGAAGACGAGCAGAGCCATCCCCGCCGTGAAGACGACGTAGGAGCTCGTCCAGAGCTGCTTATTGATGGGAAAAAACCGGTTCAAGAGCAGGCCGGCCACGGTCAGGATGATGCCCCAGGCAAATAGTTGCAGGTCCTTGCGCGTATTCGTGCGGCGCGAACGGAGCCAATCCCCGGCCAAGGTCCCCAGCAGGACGGTGACGATCGCCGGCAACGTGCTGAGTAGCCCTTCCGGATCGAAATCGGGCTTGTAAATGTGCCCGGCCAGGAGCTTGGAGTCGATATAGCCGGCCAGGTTGCCGTGCTCGGCCAGAACACCCGGACCAAACCCAGGAACGGGCACGAAGGTGAGAAGCACCCAATACCCGAGCAGAAGCAGGACCGATAGAGCCACGCGGGTCTTCGGGCGGACCTTGAGGAAAATCAGGGCGCCGAATAGAAAGCACAAGGCGATCCTTTGGAGCACGCCCGGGATGCGTACGGTGGCGAAACGGAATTTGGGGAAGAGATGAAGCAACAGCCCGAGCCCGAAGATCAGGGCCGAGCGTTTGAAGATTTTGAGATACAGCGCCCCACTCCGCGCGCCCTCCGCGGCGCGCCGGCCCAGCGACAGGGAGATGGAGATGCCGACGATGAAGAGAAAGAAGGGAAAGATCAGGTCGGTCGGGGTCCAGCCATGCCAGGGGGCGTGGCGCAGCGGCGCGTAGATATAGGTCCAGCTGGCCGGGTTGTTGACCAGGACCATGGCCGCCACGGTCAGCCCCCGGAACGCGTCCACCGAAACCAAGCGTTCTTGACCCATGAGGGATGTCGTCCTTTCTTTGTCCGGAGTGAACGGCGGCCGGCGTTCCCCCCTCCGCCCGAACGGCCCTCGTCCGCGTTCTCAGGCTTGCGAGATCGTATGGCCGAGGGACGATTGCAGCAATTCCTTGCTGTAGGCGTCGCGGGCCATGGCGATCTCGTCCTTGAGCCGTTTGGGGTTGGTGATCAACGCATAGATCGTGGCCCCATCTTCGGCAGCCGTCTGGATCTCGATTTGACCAAAATTCAGCATGCGGCCGACGATATTCTGCTCATAGGAAAGATTGTTGATTTTTTCCAAAGGGCTTTCCTTGGTGAACAGCGTGAAAATGCCCCGCTCATCGATGACCCGCAGGTTCGTCACGACCCAGATGTCCCGCCGCCGGTACAATTCGCGGTAGGCGAAATAAAGCGCGCCCAAGACAAAAAAGATCAGGCTAAGCTTGCGCAGAGTCGGGGTCGCGCCGCCGGGGTCCATCCGGAAATAGGCGATGTACAGGAAAACCGCCGTCGCCAGGAAGATCAGAAACGGCTTCCACATCGACAGCCAATGGGTGCGGGTTTCAAAAAGATTGTGTTCGTGGTCGCGGAGTTTTGTTCGCATGGCGCCTCCTCTCAGTGGGCCGATTATAGTCCAATCGAGGTCCGGCGAAAAGTGAAGAAAAAATCTTCGCCGGCCGGCGCGCTCAGCGCCGGTAGACGCGGGGCACGCGGGTGTTGATGGCGGTCAGGATTTCGTAGGGAATAGTCCCGGCCCATTGGGCCAGGTCTTCGACGGTGATGCGCTCAGCGCCGTCCTCGCCGATGAGCGTCACGGCGTCGCCGTTATACGCCGAATCCCCTTCGATATCGACCATGACCTGGTCCATGCAGACGGCGCCGACCTGGGGATAGCGGCGGCCGCGGATGAGGACGGAGGCCTTGTTGGACAGGGAACGGAAATAGCCGTCGCCGTAGCCGACCGGGACGGTCACGATGCGCACGGGATGGCCGCTTTGCCAGGTCGAGCCGTAGCTCACGGGATGGCCGGGCCGGACGACCTTGAAATAAACCACCCGGGATTTCCAGGCCAGGGCGGGCCGGATCTCCGCCGGGCAGGCGAGACCCGGCGCGGGCAGGACGCCGTACATCAGGATGCCCGGCCGGACCATGTCCAACCAGCTCTCCGGAAGTCGGAGGACGGCCGCCGAGTTGGCCATGTGGCGCAACGGCATGGGGAGGCTCTTTTTTTCATAGAAGGACAGCACGTCCTGAAACCGCTCGAGTTGCAGGCGCGCATGGCCCAGGTCGGCGGCCTCGGCGTTAGCGAAATGGGAGTAGATCCCCTCGACCTCGATCCACGGGCCGCAGCGGAGAGCCGCTTCCTGGAGCGTCGAGGCGCTGTAATAATGGACCCCGATGCGCTCCATGCCGGTGTCGATCTTCAGATGGACCCTGGCCTTCCGGTTCAAGGCGCGCGCCGCATCGGCGATTTGTTCCAAGCGGCCGACCGAAGAGGCGGTCAGCGTCAAGTCATGGCGGATATAGTGGGGAATCTGGTCGCCCCAAATGCCGCCCAGGACAAGGATGGGCGTCACGACACCTTTCTGGCGCAGGAGAATCCCCTCTTCCAAAACCGCCACTCCGATATAATCGGCGCGCGAAGCCAGATAACAGGCCACCTCCGCCAGCCCGTGGCCGTAACCGTTGGCCTTGACCACGGCCATGACCTTGGAGGGGGCGACCCGGGCCTTGATCAGGTCCAGATTGCGCCCGAGCTGAGGGAGATCGACTTCGATCCAGGTCGAACGCAAACCGCCCCCGGCGGCGATGGTGGGTTCGTTGATGCTCATCGAGCGCATCCGCGGGCGGAGGAGTCAGCCCCGGAGCCGTTCCAGGAACCGGCCCAAGCGTTTCAGCCCTTCTTCGATGGTTTCGGGGAGGTTGGCGAAGGAGATCCGCAGCCAGCCCTCCCCTCCCGGACCAAAAGCCGCGCCGGGTGTCACGACGACCTTTTCCTCCTCGATCAGCCGCAGGCAGAGCGCCAGCGAGCCGCCGGCCCGGGCGCATTCCGCGGCCGCCTCGACGAAGATGTAAAAAGCGCCTTCCGGCGTGGCCGCCTTCAATCCGGTATGGCGATGGAGAGCGGCCAGGGCCCAATCGCGCCTCCGCCGCAGTTCAGCGAGATTGGCGGCGCAGGCCGCGTCCGCTCCCCCGCTCAGGGCGAAGATCGCCGCCCGCTGCGAAACGGACGTAGCGCAGATCACGGACAGCTGGTGATAGGCCGCAATGGTCGCCGCGATCTCCGCGGGAACGATGATCCAGCCCAGACGCCAGCCCGTCATGCTGTGGCTTTTGGACAGCGATCCGATCTGGACCGCGTTCTCGCATCGTCCGAAGATCGAAGCCGGTGGAGGTCCGAACGCCAGGGCCCGGTAACATGCGTCGGCGATCGCGTAAATCCCCGTTCCCGAAAGTCCGGCGGCCAGGGACGCCAGTTCGCCTTCCTCATAGACCGCTCCCGTCGGATTGTTGGGGCTGTTGAGGATGACCGCCCGGGTCCTGTCCGTAATCCGGGTCAGGACATCGGCCGCTTTCAAGCGGAACCGCTGCTCCGCCCGCAGCGGATAACGGACGGCCGTCCCGGGCGTGAGCTTGGTGATCATCTCATAAACGGGAAAACCGGGATCAGGGATCAGAACTTCGTCTCCGGGCTCGACCGCCGCGTGAAGGAAGACGGACAGCGCCTCCTCCGAACCCATGGTCACGATGACGCGCTCGGCGGCGATGCGGACGCCGGCCTCGGCCGACTCCCGGGCGGCGACGAGCTCGCGCAGCTCCCGGTAGCCTTCATTGGGAGTGTAGCCCAGCTTCCACTCCGCGAGGCCGTCGCGGACATGGGCCAGGATCGGCGCGGGCGTGGGGAAGCTGGGCTCGCCCAAGCCCAGATTCAGGCAATCCGGACCGGCTTTATCATTGACGACGCGGATCAGGGTTTTTTCCACGGTCCTCATGAAAAACGTCCTTCCTCCGAACCCCGGACGGCTTCGCCGGCCAGAAGCCGCCTGACGAGGCTGTGATAGCCGAGGACGGCCTCGGTCAACTGTTTTTTTTCCACGCGCTCATGCGCGGCGTGCGCCCATACGGCCGAGCCGGGGCCGTACAGGAGCGGCTTGCCGAACGCGGTCAAATAGGGAATGTCTGTGCCGAAGGGAAAGACCGCCGTTTCCATCCCCGGCAGCGTCCAGAGGCGCTGCGGTTCGGAGGCCGTGATGATGTCCACATCCGCACGGCCGGAAACCGCTTCGGCCAGGCGGCTCAGAACGTCGGCCACGGAAACGGACGGCCGGATGGCCAGGACGGCGGCGGCTTCGTCGGCGACGACATTGGCGGCGACTCCTCCATCGAGGCGCCCGATATTGAGCAGGGTGGGCCCGAGCTGGGGATCCGTTCCGAAGTGGATTAACCGGACATCGGACAGGACATCGAGAAGCTTGTCCACGGCGGATTCCCCCAAATGGGGCAAGGCCGAGTGGGCTTGTTTTCCGTGCGCGATAAGCCGGACGAAGACCGTGCCCTTATGCCCCAGGCCAAGCCGGTTATCCGTGGGTTCACCGACGATGATGAACTCCGATCCGGGCGCCAGATCGTTCGCCCGGCGCGCGCCAAGGCTGTCCGTCTCTTCGCCGGCGACAAAAAGAAGGCCGACGCCCGTGACGCCCTCCGCTTTCAGGCGGACGGCGGCGGCGATCATGGCCGCCAGGCTCCCTTTGGCATCGCACGATCCCCGTCCGTGGATGAAGATGTCGTCCTCGCGGGCCGCAGAGGTCCCCGGAACGGTATCCATATGGGTGCAGAGGATGACCCTGGCCCCGGCGCCAGCGGCGGCGAAAACATTGCGCCGGTCGCCGTCGATCGTTTGTTGGCGGACGGTCCACGATAAGGCGGTCAGTTCGCGGGCCAGGAAATCGGCCAGCGGTCCCTCGGCCCCGGTGGTCGAGGGAATGGCGATCAGGGTTCGCAGGAGCCCGAAGACATCGACCATGGATCTCTCTCCGCTCGTTCCGCCGGTCCGGCGGTCAGCGCCTTCCGCGCAGCTTGGGCAGAAGGGCGATTTTGTCCCGGGCCACGTCGCTCGTTTTCTTGACGATAACGGCCGGGATCCCGGCCACGACAACTCCGGAGGGCACGTTCTTGATGACCACCGCGCCGGCGGCCACGACACTGCCCCGGCCGACCGTGACGCCCTCCAGAACCACGGCGTTGGCCCCGACCAGGACATGGTCGCGGACGACGACGGGCTTGCGGCTGGGCGGCTCCAGCACTCCGGCGATGACCGCGCCGGCGCCGATGTGGCAGTCCCGGCCGATGATCGCCCGGGCCCCCAGGACCGCATTCATATCGATCATGGTCCGCGCACCCACGATGGCGCCGATATTGATGACGGCGCCCATCATGATGACGGCGTCCTTCCCGATTTTGGCCGCGCCCCGGATCACGGCGCCGGGTTCGACCCGCGCATTCACCGTGCGCAGGTCCAGCAGGGGAAGGGCCGAATAGCGGGCCGCGATCTCGGCGTGGACGCCGGCGACACGTTTGCGGTTCTTCTTGAGCCACGCCTCGACGGCGGCGTAATCCCCGATCAGGACCCAGAACCGTCCTTCACCGAAGGCCTGAAACCCGGCCTTCCGAAAGTCGGCCTCGGCGAACGCCCCCCGGACAAAGACCGTGGCCGGCGTGATTTTCCTGCTCCCGGCGATCAAATCGGCGATCTGTCGATAGTCCATGGACCGGCCTTACTGCGCCGAACGGCGGCCTAGGAGGCCCCGCTCGTCTAAAAGCCGCTTCAGCAATTCGCGGTTCGTCTCGGACAAGCGCGTCAGGGGCGGCCGGAGCGGGCCTCCGGGCAGGCCCATCAAGGCCAGGGCCTCCTTGACGGCCATGGGATTCGTTTCCAGCCGCAGGGCTTCGAAAAGCTCATAATAGGCGTCATGAATTTCGGCCGCCTTGGCCGATTCGGCCTTCAAGGCCAGCTCGGTCATTTCGCGCATGACCCCCGGCACAATATTGCCGGCGACGGTGAACACGCCCTGGCCGCCGAAAGCCATCAGCGGATACGCCGTGGCGTCTTTCCCCGT
>Ga0315275_10000135_pt1 | contig 55954 bp, 54 predicted proteins | sample YL17G03_0_MG_FD_205557 | JGI IMG/M metagenome (GOLD analysis project Ga0315275, IMG submission 205557) | Sediment microbial communities from Yellowstone Lake, YNP, Wyoming, USA - YL17G03_0 | ecosystem: Environmental > Aquatic > Freshwater > Lake > Sediment | place: USA: Wyoming | collected... | reverse complement strand
GCTCGCTTACATATTATGTACGTCGTTCAAGGGGATATGTCCCTGATCCGATTCAGCTTCATGAAGACGGGCCGGAGGTATTGGGTTGCGGCGCTGACATGAAAAATGTATTTACGCTTACAAAAGGGAGTTTTGCCATACCAAGCCAGCATATCGGGGACATGGAAAACTATGAGACACTACAATTCTTTGAAGAAAGTCTCAGGAACCTGAAAGACGTCTACAGGGTGAATCCTGAAGCGCTTGTATATGATCTTCACCCCATGTATCTTTCTACTCAATGGGCATTAAGACAGGAAGGCATAAAGAAGATTCCTGTCCAGCATCACTATGCCCATGTCGGCTCAATTATGGCTGAAAAGGGCCTCAAAGACAAGATCATAGGGGTTGCCTTCGACGGCACTGGATACGGCACGGACGGGAACCTCTGGGGCGGGGAATTTCTAATCGCTGATATAAAAGGTTTTAAGAGGGCGGGACATCTGAAAAATATTCCTCTGCCGGGCGGAGAAGGAGCTTTAAAAGAACCCTGGAGGATAGCTGTAAGTTATATCAAAGACTGCGCCGGAGACAAGACCGGAGAATATCTCGAATCCACAGGTTTTATTAAAAGATACGGTGAGCATAACATAAAGGATATTCTGAATATTATAGACAAAAGACGGTTCTCGCCTCTTTCATCCGGCGCGGGAAGGTTATTCGACGCCGTATCCGCCCTGATGGGCATATGTGATAAGAGCACCTTTGAGGGAGAGGCTGCAATCGCACTTGAAGCCGCAGCAAGACCTGATATTGCCGATGACTACCCTGTTGATATAAAATCCGGGGATACAATGGAGGTCGATTTTTCTCCGGCTCTGCTGAGAATCATTGAGGATATGCAAAAGGGAGCGGATAAAGGTATTATATCATCAAAGTTCCATAACTCTGTCGTGACTGCTATTACAAGGGTAGTTGAAAAACTTTCATCCTTGTATAATCTGAAAGATGTGGCCCTGTGCGGAGGGGTTTTCCAGAATATGTATCTTCTTGAAAGGACGGTTGACAGACTCCGGTCAAAAGGCATGAAAGTTCATATACATGATAAGGTCCCGACTAATGATGCGGGAATATCTCTCGGCCAGGCGTATATAATAAGGGAGAGGATAAAGGCAGGGATAGAGTGAGAATATCGATTATCTCACAATAAAGAATCTTCTTACGGATTTGGGTTTGTTTAGTAATCCTCCCCTTGAGAAGGGGAGGTGTGGAGGGGTTGTTAAGAAGATATTCAATAATACCGAACAGAAGATTATACGGAAGCAGCTAAGAAATTCGATGCCGTTACCTGAAGTTGTTGTGTGGAGCAAACTCAAGAGGAGGCAAATGCGTGGATACAAATTCAGGCGGCAATACAGTATTGAGAATTTTGTGGTAGATTTTTATTGCCCTGAATTGAAGTTAGCGATTGAAATTGATGGAGATTCACATTACTCTTTGGAAGCGCATAAATATGATCAAAATCGACAGGTAATTATTGAGTCTTTTGGAATTGAATTTTTACGTTTTACCAATGTAGAAATATGCAATAATTTGGAAGGTGTAACGGTGAGAATCGAAGAAAGGATCAAGCAGATAACCTCCCCAACCCCTCCTTGAAAAGGAGGGGATACGACCCACTGAGGTGATAAAGAACCGGGCTTTTTAAGTTAGTATTTTTGACTATTTAATTAGAAGGAGTCGACAATGCAAAAGATAATCGAGAGGATACACAGCCTTACAAAAGCTATCGGCAGACCCGTTAAGTTGATGGAGGTTTGCGGGACGCATACCGTTGCCATATTCAGACACGGTATCAGAGGAGTCATACCAAAAGAGATAAGCCTTCTCAGCGGGCCCGGATGCCCTGTTTGTGTAACTCCTATCAAAGATGTAGATATTGCTATGGCAATTTCTAAAACAGACGGTTTTCTGCTTACCACTTTCGGCGATATGATGAGGGTGCCCGGCAGCAAAAGACAATCGCTTTTTCATGCGCAGGCTGAAGGCGCAAATATACAAATTGTCTATTCTCCTATGGACGCCCTTGAGCTTGCCTTGAAGCATAAAGACAAGAAAGTGGTTTTCTTTGCAACAGGTTTCGAGACGACATCGCCGTCCATTGCCGGGACTCTTTTTGAAGCTGAAAGCGCAGGAGCGAAGAATTTCTATATCTACTCTGCTCACAAAGTTGTACCTCCGGCTCTCAAGGCCCTTCTCGCTTCTCCGGACCTGAAGATAGACGGCTTTATTCTTCCAGGGCATGTATGTACCATTACAGGGACTAAACCCTATGAGTTCCTCGCTTCCGACTATAAAATACCTTCAGTGGTAACAGGCTTTGATGCGGAAGATATTCTGACCTCTATTATGATGCTTATGACCCAGATGGCTGAGGGCAGGGCGGCAGTTGAGATCCAGTACACGAGGGTTGTTAAACCCGAAGGCAACAGGAAGGCCGTGACCCTGATAAATGAATACTTTGAACCCTGTGACGCAAACTGGAGGGGTATAGGTGTTATACCGGGAAGCGGTCTGGCGTTGAAAGCTAATAAGGCTCATCTGGATATCAACCGCGTACTGAAGATTGAGGTTCCCGATTCTCAGGAACCAAAGGGCTGTCAGTGCGGACAGGTGCTCAGAGGCATAAAGATACCTACTGACTGCAAACTCTTTGGAAAGACATGCACCCCCGAGCACCCTGTCGGCGCCTGCATGGTAAGCACCGAAGGCAGCTGCGCGGCATATTACAAGTATTCAGGAGTGGTGAAATAAAACAGAAACGCTTAAAGCGGAAAGGTTTGTTTTTTCCCCTCTAAAAAGATGGGTAGGGGTGTGTAATAAGATAATTCATAACTTTTGTGAATTGAAGAGGGTACAGGGTAGATGGATGATGTAAAAATTGGCGTTGTTATTCCGGCCTTCAGGGTTGTCGATCATATAAAAGATGTTATATCATTGCTTCCACAAAATGTCGACCACATCATCGTTGTGGATGACGATTGTCCTTTCGCCTCGGGAAAAGAAGCGGAGAAACTGAACAGGGAGAACGTTATCGTTTTATACCATGACCTGAATCAGGGAGTAGGCGGAGCGGTCATAACGGGGTATAAAAAGGCTCTGGAACTGGGATGCGAAATCATCGTAAAGATGGACGGCGACGGGCAGATGGACCCTAAATATCTGAATGATCTGATTGCCCCCCTGATAAAAAATGAAGCAGACTATACAAAGGGCAACCGTTTCACACATTTCAAATCTTTAAAAGCCATGCCAAAGGCCCGGTTATTCGGAAACAGCGGTCTGTCTTTTCTTTTAAAAGCGGCGTCCGGCTACTGGAATATGATGGACCCGACTAACGGCTATACGGCAATACATAAGCGGGTGCTGGAAAAATTGAACCTTGAAAAGATATCAAGGCGTTTTTTCTTCGAGTCGGACATGCTGATTAATTTGAACATTATAAATGCTGTTGTGAAAGATATAGAGATGCCCGCTCGATATGAAGGGGAAGGGAGTTCCTTAAACGTCAGAAAGGTATTATTTCAATTCCCGCCGAAACTGTTGAAGGGTTTCATAAAAAGGCTGTTCCTGAAATATTTCATCTACGATTTCAACATGGCCTCAATATATATGATTATAGGATTGCCGATTTTCATAGTGAGCGTACTTTTCGGCGTCTTTGAATGGATAGATTCCATAAGCTCGGGAGAACCAAAATCGGCGGGCACGATTATGCTGGTTGCCCTTCCGATCATTATATCTTTTCAGATGCTTCTGCAAGCCATACAGATCGATATGAATTCGATTCCCAAGAAAGATTAGAGAATATGGATTATGATGAAAACTATCAAAATAAATAGCTCTTATAAGAAACAATATGAAGAGTATTTTAGGTTATTGTTAAAAGAGGCTGATCATAAGACCTATTACGATGACGGTGCATTTCCGTCTTATACTCATAAAAATGGTCTGATACGTTGGATATTTTGGAAGAGAATAATTTCAGCTTTATCTTTAGGAAATGATTTCTATAATAAGTCAGTGCTCGATTTTGGCTGTGGAGGCGGCGTCATATTCAAATATCTGAGTGGGCATAATTGTGATATAACAGGGTGTGATAACCGGTATGCAAAGCTTACTTATGAGGTATCAAAAAAATTAAACATAAATGCCGTAGTTTATAAGGATTTAGCAGAAATTCAAAATAAGAAATTCGACTATATATTTGCGTTGGATGTCCTGGAACATATAGAGGATATAGCCGGTATTATAGATAGATTTCATGAATTGTCTCATAATAAAACCGTAATTATTATATCAGGACCTACAGAAAATTATTTGTATAAAATAGGGAGACAGATAGCAGGATTCTCCGGACATTACCATAAAAGTAATATTTATGCTATTGAAAACAAATTCAATGAGAAAGGTTATAAGATGAAATCAATGATTAGACTATTTCCGGTCTTTACACTATTCAAGATAAGTTCTTGGACAAGATAGTTCCAATGAGGATAATTTACAATATGTTTACTGTAAAGAGAAACCTTGAAAGAATCTTGACTTTGCTGTTCCTTCTGTCAGTTTTTTTACTTGCTATTGTAAAAATTGAAGATACCGATACCTGGACTCACCTTAGCTTTGGTAAATGGATTTGGGAACATAAGGCAATTCCGGTTGGAGAGCCGTTTATTTTTACTAGCAGTCCTCAACCCTATCAGAACTGGCTTTTTGGATTTATCTATTATATGGCATATATGACTTTTAATATTTATGGTGTAATATTGCTTAAGGCAATTACTATTACCATTGCTTTTTATATCCTGTTAAAAGATTCTTTAACACCTTATAAAAATTATATTGTTGCAGTCTTAGTAATGACAGTCACTGTTGTCATAGTACGCCATCGATTTGTCGAAAGGCCCGATACTTTTCTTATGATTTTTCTCCCTTTTAGTATTTTCAGTTTAAACGCTTTTATTTATGACAACAAGAAATATATTTTCGCAGTTCCTTTAATTCATATATTATGGGCTAATAGTCACACAAGCCTGCCGCTCATGGTTATTCCTTTTGGGGCCTTCATCATAGGTGGCATGCTTCAAATTTTTCTTGAGAAAAAAGGGTTGAGGTTTTCTCATACACCATCTTTTTATCAGATAAAGATTATTATGGTTATTTTTTTGATATCTATTGCTGCTTCTCTTATCAGTCCGTATTTTATCGATCAGTTTACTTTTGGAGCACAAACCCTTTCAAGCAGTTGGTGGAAACAGGAGATTCTTGAACTTAGGACACCTACTTGGCAACTGACTAAAGTGCCTTATGTTTTAACAGGCATTCTCATGTTAAGTTTTATCATAAACCTTAAACGATTTTCCTTCATGTATTTTCTGTTAATTATTCCTTTTGTGGTTTTGTCTTTTTCGGTCATGAGATTTATTTTCCTGCTGGGAATAATATCTGCACCTGTATTATCGAGAAATATAGCTTGTTATCTGCAGGCTAAATCGTGGGATAAGTTTTTGGAGAATAAGTTTATTAATGTTATCGTTATATTTTGGATATTCATTTACGCACTGCTTATTGGCATGCATATATTAAGTCCATTTAATGTTAGAGGACAGAGTTTTGGTTTTGGAGTTAACAATGCTGTTTTCCCGGAAGGAGCTTTGAAGTATTTGGACAAACGAGGTATTTATGGCACGATCTTCAATACTTTTGAGTTTGGCGGATATATATGCTGGAGAGACTTTCCTAAGAGAAAGGCTTTTATAGACGGCAGAGGGTTTATGTCCGATGACGTACTTGAAAAATCAAAACTTGCACGTGAAAGGCCATTTGTGTTAGATGATTTGGAGAAATCATATGGGTTTGATGTCCTCATGTTAAAGCACGCTAAAATAGACAGAGACCTTGAAGTTGCAATGCAATCCACTGATGTTGATTTGGCTTTGTTACACCCTCAATGGGCGCTTGTTTATTGGGATGATCAGGCAATGGTCTATCTCAAAAAAGGTGGTAAGTATGACAATATCATCCGAAGCGATGAATATAGATTTGTAAGGCCCGGTAATGGACTTTACAGCATAATTGTAGAAATGCGCGAAAAAGATGTGCGCCCGCTTATAATCGGTGAACTGAAAAGAAATATTAAGGAGACAAATTCTTCCGTAGGTAATGTATTTCTTGGGACAGCATATAACGAGGAGGAGCATTATACATGGGCCATTGATGCCTTCTTAATGGTTAGCAAGAGCAAGTTTTGGTATGTCAATTATATGCCGCAGGCTTATAATGGAATTGCATATGCAAATGAGAAACTTGGTAATTTGAAAGCTGCTATCCAATATTATAAAATGTCGATATCGGAAGAAGAGGATGCATCAGCCGATTATGCGTTAGGAATGCTATATTACGATATGGGTGACAAAGAAAACACGATTTATTATCTTAAGAAAACTTTGGAAAAAAATAAGGATATTGCCTCGATTTATCCGATACTAATAAACATTTATAGGGAACTTGGAAGAGCAAGCGATGCAAATAAAATGAAATTGATGTATAAAGATGCATTGGCGGCGAGTGAAGGAGAAGAACATTTTAGAAAAGGTTTGCAGGCATATATGAGCGGAAATTATGAACTTGCAGTAAATGAATTTAAAGAGTCTGTTATATCGAATCCTTTAAACCCTTCACCTTACAGCAACATCGGATATGTTTATTATGATATGGGCAATTTAAATATCGCATATAATGCTCAGAGAAAGGCACTCGACATTGACCCGGACTTTGCAAACGCGCATTACGGACTGGCACTTATCTATAAGCGACGGGGGGATATTCAGAATGAAAAAAAGCATCTGAAGGAATACCTCAGAATCGAACCTGCGGGATATTTTTCGAGACTGGCAATGGCAGAATTGGAGGCTGTTAATAAAGTTATTGTGCACTAGATTTGATCGACTAATTCTGGGAGTACATTGATGTAGCCTGATACCCTTTTCTTTTTTGTCATCGCGGACTTGATCCGTGAATCCTTTTTTCACGTGATTCCCGCTTTCGTGAGAGTGAGAATTATGTGGTTATTCTTATTATCTCATTTGCTTTATAGGAACACATATCCTGTTACATCGTGCTGTTTAATCGTCAGGAGAAATATAGAGGCTGCTTTTTGTTTATTGAAGTTACCGCCGAAGTAAAATACTGGAATTGCTTTTGCGTATAAAAGTAGTTTCAATGACGAGTACAAGGGATTATTGAAAAGCATGAAAATCATACATGGTGTAAGAGAGGTCAGTTATAAGAGATGTCTACAGCGGATTTATATATAGATAAAATAGATTTTCAAAGATACCTGAAGGAGAATGATTGCATTCAATGCGTATACCCATCCTGTGACGAGTTTATCAATGCGATGAAAAGGGGAGAAACAACTCCTGATCGATGTTCCTTCATTCGGCTAAATAAAGCTTATGCTTTTGATGCAGTCAGAATAATTGGAGAGCTATGGCCGGACGTGCCGCTTCTTACACATCCTATGCCGGCATCTACCGGACTTGTGGAACTCAATCAGCCTGATGACAGGTCCTTAGTGCTTGTATCAGGAAATAATGAATTTACCGAACAAGTGCTTTTGACTGTCCTCAGTACAACGATATGTCCCTTCTATCTATTGTTTGTTGATACCGATGGAAACACTGTGGATATGGCAATGATTTATAAAACCCTTACGGCAGAGAGAATACATAATTCTCTGACAACGACAGGTATGGAAAATAAGGTTATCGCAAAAGATATTATAATACCCGGCCTTGCATCATCCTTAAAGAATGAGATAGAAACCCTGACCGGGTGGAATGTTAGGGTAGGGCCGGTATGCGCAGCCGAACTTCCGTTGTTTTTGTCCGAGATATGGATACCACCCTAAAAAAATAATTCAAAATTATCAGTTGGCAATGAACAAGTCATATTCAGGTAACAATTTTTCAATGAGCAATGCTCATTTCAACTTGTTTAGTACAATGTGTTAAAATAACCGAAACGTGAGGGAGGAGAATAAATGATGGAACGTATTCTGCTCGGACATGGCAGCGGGGGGAAGTTGATGTATCAGCTTATCAGGGAGCATTTTGTCCCTCAATTTGAACTCAGGGCCCTTAATGACTCAGCCGTTCTTAAAGGGATCAGCAAAGGTAAAATCGCATTTACTACGGATTCCTATGTCGTATCGCCTATTTTTTTCCCCGGGGGCAATATCGGAGAACTTGCCGTATATGGCACCGTAAATGACCTTTCCATGGTTGGGGCAAAACCTTTATATATTACATCGGGCCTCATCCTTGAAGAAGGCTTCCCCATCGGTGATTTAAAAAAGATACTTTCATCTATGTCCGAGGCGGCAAAAAAGGCAGGTGTTAAAATAGTTGCCGGCGATACAAAAGTCGTAAATAAGGGAAAAGGCGACGGTATCTTTATTAATACATCAGGAATAGGAGTTGTTGATGAAGGTGTCGATGTGTCTCCTTCAAGAGTAAAACCGACTGACAAGGTTATCATCAGCGGTCCTATCGGAAATCACGGTATATCGATAATTGCAGAAAGAAACGGTCTTACCTTCAATCCGCCCGTTTTAAGCGATACGGCGCCTTTAAACGGCCTTGTCCGGGAGATGCTAAGAAAAACAAAAAAAATCCACGCTATGAGAGACCCAACCAGAGGCGGCCTTGCAACAACCCTCAAGGAGATTGCCGTAGATTCGGGGTACTGTATTGCCATCGAAGAAAATGCCATCCCGGTGCCTTCCGGTGTGAGGGGCGCATGCGAGCTTCTCGGACTCGACCCGCTCTATGTGGCAAATGAAGGTATCCTTATCGCGATAGTAAGCGATGAAGTTGCCGAACCTCTTCTCAAGATCATGAGAAAGAACCCCCTGGCGCGGGAAGCGTGCATTATCGGCGAGGTTCAGAAAAAACCTAAGGGCATGATCCTTTTAAAAACCGCAATCGGCGGCACAAGGATGATCGAGATGCTTTCGGGTGACCAATTGCCGAGGATATGCTAATAAGAAAATACTAAATACAAAATTCTAAATTCTAAACAATATGAAATGACAGAAATCCAAAATTCTAAACGTTTTGATTTGGAGGATAGAACATTTAATTTTACAAAAAGTGTAATTGCATTTGTTAGTAAACTTCCTAAAAGACCGGGGTATAAAGCTTCAAAAAATCAGTATGTTAAGTTTCGTATTTTGATATTGGGATTTGTTTAGCATTTAGGATTTAGATATTAGAATTTTATTAAGGAGTTTATTTGTGATTCTCGGTATTAACATCGATCACGTAGCGACATTGCGACAGGCACGGTTGGGTGTCGAGCCTGATCCGGTTATGGCTGCTACCCTTGCAATTTTAGGCGGCGCAGACGGCATTACGGTCCATCTGAGGGAAGACAGGCGTCACATTAATGACCGGGATTTAAGGATATTAAGAGAGTTTGTCCCTGTGGAGCTAAACCTTGAAATGGCGGCGACAAAAGAAATGACAGACATTGCATTGAAGATAAAACCGGACATTGTTACATTGGTGCCTGAAAAGAGACTGGAATTGACAACCGAGGGTGGACTGGATGTTAAGTATCAAAAACATTTACATGAATCAATCAAAAAGATAAAAAATAATGGTATTCCTGTTAGTCTTTTCTTAAATCCTGACACAGAGGATATAACAATATCCGGACGGCTCGGAGCTGATATGGTCGAGATTCATACAGGTATGTATGCAAATGCAAAAGGCTCACTGCAGGAAAAAGAACTTGCCAGGGTAATAGCAGCCATAAAGCATGCCTTGGACGCAGGGCTTATGGTCAACGCAGGCCATGGGTTGAATTATATTAATGTATCCAGGATAGCTTCTATCCCGGGACTTAGAGGCCTTTACATTGGGCACAGCATTATATCAAGGGCATTGCTTGTCGGTTTGGAACGGTCTGTCAGGGAGATGAAGGCTCTTATACGGTAAGTTCACGCCAAGGATGTTCTTGCAAAAGTATCTAAATTGTCACCCTGAGCTTGTCGAAGGGTGACTTAGTGAATGTCATAGTTCGACAAGCTTACCTTACCATGACAATGCATTGCCTGCCTGAATTATTTTTTCTTTTTTGAAGAAGATGGCTGTGTTGCAGGTTTTGTCGACCCTTTTGGATATACTTCGGGGTCATGGTCTTTATCATGGCAGTTAAGATAACACTGACCCGCATTTGGGCCAAAAGAGATATATGATAACCTGCCGCTTTTTGACGGTCTTATAGAGGAATAATTCTCGAAGTCGATCAAGTGTAAATTGCGTGTGCTTCCATGAGGATTGTGGCATGTTCTGCAGGATGCCCCTTCATTTGATATATGAAGGTTATGATATTGGAAGCTCTCATTATTAAGTATGCTGACCCGACTATGGCAACTATAACAGAGTTCATATTGCTGAACGCTTTCCGGACCGTCAGTCTTTGAAAAACTTTTAAAAAGTAAATAGTTGTACTGAGACCCGTGAGGACCTTTTGGGCCTAACGGGTCGTCATTGCCGTGACAATTTGAGCATTTTATCTGACTTGAAGATGTAAGAGGCTGCAGAAGGCTCGGCACAAAGGTGTTTTTGCCCGGCCCTATTACCGGATGAAAAGACGGGTTGGCCGTATTGAAAAGTTCCGCTTTATTAGTCTGATCCAGAGGAAGGTTGGCGCTGTAGGAATGGCAATTAAAGCAGAGTTCGTATTCATTTGTTATGGCCCCCTTTGATCTATTAAGATATGTCCCTTTTAGCCCGAGCATCTTATTTTCTTTGGAGACATAATGATGATGATGACAATCTTCACATTCTACATGTCGCGGCATCGAAGGGTCAATTTCAGGCAGAATCTCGTCATATTTATGTGTCCCGGTTCTTTCTACAGGATGCCTGTAAGGTTTTTCAAATTCCTTTTTGATATTTTGCTGATCGAAATTATTTGTTACTATACCATCTGTTAGGGCTTTTTCAAGGGTGTCAGGATAACCATGACAAATAAAACAGAACAGGTCCTTACGTTCGGGTAACATAGCTGTTTTAACACGGCCATGCCCCACATGGCAACTTGCACAGCCCTTTGGCACCTTTGTCTTATCGAAGTGTATTTTTTCAATGTTTGATTTTGAGTATGATGAAGGGCAAATAGAAAAAACTATGGCTAAGGTAAGAAATAGACGGAATAATTTTAAAAAGAGTTTTGTCATGGCCATATCACAGACGGTTCGCCGCATCCTTCCTGATGACATACATAGCATACATCATTATATGACGTCTTCTGCCATAAAGGAGGCCAAAGTTTCCCATTTTTTGTCTCAAGAGACTTATTAGTATGCGGGTTGTGACAACTCGAACATTGAACTCCAAGATGATTGCCCTGCGTAGGAGAGAGTTTTACGTCGGGGTCGCTGGTCGGCGGAGGGTTTAACCAGCATCGGTTTGTAATATCGGCATTATTTCTTTTGGACACAAGATCATTGTCGTAGATAATTGATATGGGATGGCCGCCCGATAAGTCAGTCCCAATATAGCCACTGCATTCTAACCCATCTATAAGCTTTCCTGAAGCGTCAATACAATCGCTGGATGCCATGAGTATTTCGTCCCATCTGCTTTCTACGGAACCGACCGCCACCGTGCCGTCATGGCAGCTTAAGCAAAGCTTTGAAGAACCATCGACTTTCCATGCATGGCTTGCAGTCTCTGAATATGATTGGAGTGTTTCGCTCCAGTAAACAGTGTAAGTCTGCACCGCTGACTGATCATGGTTCCAAAGCGGATAGGCGGGATTTGCATTATGAGGAGTATGGCAAAAGATGCAAATCTGCGGTTCATAGACTGCTTTGACCTTGTTGTCAAGAGGAGCGGGCCATTTGCTGAGAGAGCCTGAAAGATTATGTTTTGTATCCCTGATACCCTCTCCAAAGGCTGAAAAAGGAATTACGAGGAAGACACATAGTATAAAAAAGACATTAAAGATTCGGAATGTTTTTTTCATAAGGTGAGTTTATTCCTTTTCTTTTAGATATTGAAACACTTGTATCCTGCGGTTATAAGAATCGGCCAAATATATACGATCGTCCTGATCGATAAAGACACCTGCCGGAAGGATCATCCGTCCCTGTTCTTTGCCGGTATTTCCAAAACCTAACAAAAGTTTGCCGTCCCTGTTAAATATCTGTACGGTATCAAACAGCGCATCTGCAACATATATATGCCCTTCTGAATCGACGGCAATACCTTTTGGTTTGGAGAGATCACCTGAGCCGTCTCCGAGTTTCCCGAATGTAGACAGAAAGTTCCCGTCCCTGTCAAATATCTGTACCCTGAAATTCATGGAATCGGTAATATAAAGGATACCGTTTTTGTCTATAAATATATTTGTCGGGTAATTGAACTCTCCTTTTTGCGAACCGTTCTTGCCGAAGCTGAAGAGGAAGCGACCGTATTTATTATAGATTAACACATGATGGGCATGGGTATCAATGATGTAAACTCTGTCTCCACTAATTGCAATTCCCGTCGGTCTTTTAAACTCATCGGATGAACCTATTGCCCTTAAATACTCTCCCTCACTATTAAAAACCAAAACCTTTTTAAGCATGGAGTCAGTCATATAAATCTCGCCGTTATTATCAGCAGCGACTCCTATAGGCGACTGGAATTCTTCAGACCCCGTATCTCTAATGCTGAAATAATTCTTTTTACGGAAATCAAAAACATGCAGTATACGGGCTCCCGGGTCAGTAACGTATAGCTTTCCCGAATTGACATATACTCCGTAAGGTCTGAGAAGAATTTCCTGCAATTCTTCTTTGCCGAATAAGGTATCGATAGTTCTTTTAACCCATGATTTGTTGATGCCGAGGTCTGCCGGGGTTGAAATGCATGTCAGTAACTGGATTCTCGGAGTCTGAGGCGGGGCCGGCCAGACCAATGAAGAGTTATATCGCGATAAATCATGCGCTGCAAAGTGGGTTGCACAGCCCGAGATAAAACAGGAAAACAGAAGAAAGTAGACGATCGATAATCCTGATTTAACGGATATTAATTGTGATTTTATAGATGCCGATAGATGTTCTTGCATTGTTGCATCCTTTAGAATGTCCTCCTGACCCTGAAATTGAAACGCTTTGATTCGCTTACAGTAAAACCCTGATCCAGCTTGGTTGAAGCATATTCGAGAGTAAACCTCATTTTTCTCCATGTGTAAAAAAGATCGAATTCATAGTCCCGTGTTTTTGAGGGAGTATTCAACTCCGTGTTTGTATTGTTAAACAGATCGCTGTTCCACCAGCCCTTGCTTCTCCATTCTTCTCTCCATAACGCACTAATACTTAAACCTCTAGATATATTATATCGCAGTATTGCGTTATACTCATATTTCTGAATATCCTGTGAGTTAGTCTGTCCGGTTGTATAGCTGCCTGCGAATAGTGCACGACCTGTTCTCAGAAAAGGAAATCTCAGGTCTCCCGTTGCGGAATAATGCCTGATTTTTTTTGCTCCTATTGTATCCCCGGACCATAAGCTGCTCCACGCATGCATTTCGTTTTCCGACGAAGTGTCAAAATATCTTGCTTCCAGTTCAATAAACCATAAAGCTTTCCATGGCCCTTTCACTTTAGCGCCTATTCTAAGCCTTTGCTGGCTAACGATGATCTTATCAGCGTCGGAGCTGCCGTTATTCGTTGCATGTATGGAAAAGTCATATATATTATAAAAGATATTAAAACCGGCATATATATTCCCCCATTTGAATTTATTTGTTTTCATTAACATATCCAGCCCGTTCCGAATGAATTTGTATTCATTAGCGTTAACGTTGCTCTCCTGTCCCATAGAGAAATTATACTGAGAATCAAAATTAAAAAACTTTATTACCGGTTTGCCGTAATGGATGGAAGTATCAATCTTGCATGAATACTTGTCTTCGCCGGCCGTCGAGCCGTATTTTAGACGCAGATCGGCCCTCGCATATATACTTTTCGATAACCTGTATCTCCAGATACCACTGAAAGAATAGGAATCCGATTTTTCATCAGATTTTTCATCAGTGGATTCGGATGACATATAGTCGACAGTGTAATTATGGTATATATTTTTTTTTAAAGGAGGGGGTTTATACTCGGCCGAAAGATTGATAAGTTTAGAAGTGTCAAGCTTTGCATATTGAAAACTTGTCCAGATGGAATTATCCTTGCCGAGCAGGCTATTTGTTCTGCTCCTTACAAAGAGGTTTTCATAACTCCTGGTAGGAGAGGAAACCCTGTATGATCCGACAGAGAATACATATCTGGTTCTTAAGGAATTCAAATATCCAAGCATGTTGATGTTTATCATGTCATTTGTCGTCTTAGTTTTTAATTTTGTTACTAAAGTAACAGTTTCGTCTTCCCACTCGTCATAAAATTTTTTACTGGTCATTTGGTCGCTTGTATAATCCCAGTGCGCGTATTCAATACTCATTACGGGTAACCATCGTAATCTGGAAAAAAGAATGACATTGTAAGAATTCGACACAGCATCATAAGGCACTGATGATGCTTCGGAATTGGAGTATGTCCTTGAAGCATTAAGTGCTAATGCTACAGGTTGGTATCGAAGAAATAGCGTGCTAAAAGAATAGGTTATATATTTTGAATTTGATTTGTTTACTGCGTCTTCGCCATATTTCGTATCATCGTGCCCGAAGCTTATATTTGCCATGTATTTCATAAGATTCGGATGGTAGATATGACCCTCGGCGTTGAACGTAAACTTCTGACCAAATGTTGTCCATCCGCTCTTATACTTTATGCTTTTATAAGAAGATATGTAACTATTATCAGTGTAATCGAGTTCAATAAGACCATTTAAATGAAAAGTGTAGCTTCCGGATGTTTTTGTCCCATAGAGCCGTGTGAATGATATGGCTGGTCCCTCTCCGCCTTCTCCGGGGGATTTGGACATGGATGAGATGTTCATGGTAAGAGCCTCCCGAGGGGAACAAAAAAAATATAAGATTAACAGAACGGGGCAGAAAATCTTCTTAAAGAAGATGAGTAAATCATTTCTTTTTGCAGGAAAGAACATAAGGACATTTTGAATCAACGAAGAAATCTTTATTCTTATCTTCAATGTCATTCATAAATTGTGAAGTAGTGAAAATAGTTTAACATTACGAATCGTTCCATTTATTATTTTTCCTTCAAATACTGAAATACCTGGACCCTTCTGTTGAAGGTATCAGACACATATATCATATCCTTATTATCGATGTACATCCCTGAGGGCAGTGAAAACTCTCCCGGTTTTCCACCACCCTGTCCAACCCACAAAAGCAGCTTGCCTTCCTCATTGAATATCTGAAAGTTATTAAACGCCGTGTCAACGACATAAATATGTCCTTCCGAGTCGACTCCTATGCCTGCAGGCCGGGAAAAAGACCCGGTTGCATCTCCAAGCTTTCCAAATTTCCTGATAAATCTTCCTTCATGATCGAATATCTGGATTCTGTAATTGAAGGAGTCAACAACATATAGATTCCCTTTTTTGTCAATGGCAAGATAACTTGGATAACTAAATTCACCGTCATCCGAGCCTTTCTTGCCGATTGTAAAAAGGGGTTTCCCATTTTCATCATAGACTCGAACCATATGATTCTTTGTATCAGAGATATAGAGTCTATTGCGATTTTCATCGTATACCATACCCGAAGGATTTTTGAAATTGCCTCCGCCTATCTCAAATAAAAGTCTCCCGTTATTCTTATCTATACCAAAGACTTTATCAAGTTGTGAGTCCGATACAAACAGAATCCCTTTCTTATTGTTGATTGCAAGACTAACAGGCGCCGAGAGCAGACCGTCACCAAGATACCTTAATATGTTTTGTTCCCGGTCAAATACGAAAACAACGCGGTGTTCTGAATCGGCAACATAAACGTTTCCTGCCGAGTCGGACACAACGCCATTCGGCCTGCGAAGCCTGATTTCTCGCTCTTCTCCAATCAGCACATCCAGTATTTTGTTGGGTTTGCCAAAATCATATTTATGAAACCATTGACGAAGCCATTTTATGCGGGGAATATCAGGAGGAGGAGGCCATATATATTCTCCTGATGCCTCATAGGTTTGGTATGGTGAAGTAGCGCAGCCGGCAACACTATAAATAAGAATCATGATCAGGATCAATTTTATTATAGTATGAAATCTAAAATTATCAATTAACGATTCATAATGTTTCATCTTTTCCCCTTTAGGAATTACAGAAATCTTTAATCTACATTGAGAATTGTATATTTTTGATTATATTATCAGTATTTGTGGCATTTAAGGCAAATCCTTTGCCGTGTGAAGAGTTTTGGATAATCCGAACTGTGCGGGTCATGACAGCTTACGCAGCTTAATTGCTTCCCGGGCACCTTGGGATCAGGTATTTCTATCTCTTTCTTCGGATTGACGGGGTCCGGCGCTTTTATATATTTAAGGGTGCTTATGTCTATAACATTTTTAATGGGATGCTGTCTTTTACGCGGCAAAGATACAATGTGAAATCCGGAGGACTGGTTTTTATGACAGTTTAAACAGAGATCATTAATCGGATCCGTGAGTAAAGAAGAGTTATTGCTTATATGAGGATTATGACAAGTGGTGCATCCGATAACATTGATCACTTTGTGATTGTATTTTTTTGTAAATTTACCTTTGTCATGACAAAAATAACAGAGCTCCGGCGGTTCACTTCTAAGGAGTTTCTTGAAATCCGAGCTATGGGGATCATGACATGCTTTACACATACCACTAGATACGGGCTTATGGATTGAACTTCCTTTGAATTTTGATTCTTCATGACAACCGTAACAAAGAGCCGGCATCCCTTTAATAAGAACCATGCTGCCCTTTTCAGGATGGGTCTTACCTTCTACCGCTTTGTGGCAAGCTTCACAACCCATAGCAAGTGGCTGATGAATAGTTTTCTGTGCCTTCACATTAGCATGACATGTAAGGCACGGATTCCCCTCTGCTGCAAGTGCTTGAAGATTCAGCAAAAAATACAAAGCAGGAACTAAAATGGCAACAATATAATTTCTCGCGGTCTTTGTCATTAGCGGCATTTATTTTCCTTATTTATGCTGTATTTTGCAATTTTATATATTATTTATAGTAGACGATTTTATTTTAACTTCTCTCCATCCCTTTGTCAATAAATTCCTTTAAAATTCAACAAATTTCACAATTTCTTCACAATGCTTTAAAAAGTATTTTTCATCAAAATCCTTTTATCTGATGAGGCTTATACGAAAGGGTCTAAATTGTCACCCCGACCGTTTGACTGATGGTTCGACAAGCTCACCATGACAACCGTCACCCCGGGCCGTGAGCTTGTCGAACGGTCGAAGGGACACGGACTTTTTATAGAGCCGTTTTTATTACGAAAATTGACAAGATATAAAAGGCATTCAAATAATAAAAAACCCCGGAGGATTCTCCGGGGTTTTTTATAAAAATAATCCTATTTTTACTTCGCTACCGATTTAGACGGTAATTCGTGTGCGCTTACATGACATGACGAACAGTTCGGGAACTTTTTGAGCATTGCTTCCCCATGTACTTTGCTGTGGCAACCTTCACACTTTGGAATCAATCTGTGTTTGGTATGGCAGGCTGCGCATGTTAAGACGGAATGCTTGCTTGCATTTGCCTTTAGTTTTCCGTAAACGGCGCTATGGCAGGCGCCGCAGACGTCGTTGGGTGTTGAAATGGCATAGCTGATAGTGAGAGGAGAATGCACCGGGTGGCAAGCCAGACAATCTTTTACCGTCTGATTTGCCGAATGCGGCTTATGGCATTCCATGCAGGAAGGGATATAGCCGTGTTTGCTGTGGTGGCAGGCTGCGCAGTCGACCTTAGTATGCTTGCTGGGATTTTTCTGAAGCACCTGTCCGACCTTTGCATGGCATTCGCCGCATGCTTTTGCGGCCTCACCGGTCATGGCCATCTGTGTTTTGGGAGCATGCGGATTTGAATGACATTGAGCGCATGCCGCGAATTTTTCACCGTGGATTAACCCATGACATGTTTTACACTGTGGCATAATCTCATTCCAGTTTTGCTTGACCGGATTGTACGAATGAAACTTGGTATGACACTTTGTGCAATCGATCTTGTGCTTGCCGCCTTCACTTTTAATCTGATTGAAGACGCCGGAATGGCAACGGCCGCAATCGGCAGCTGTCATAGGTTCGATTGCCGCCTCATAGGGCGACGCAGGTTTTGGCGCAGGTTTTGGCGCCTCCACTACCGGCTGGATAGTCTGTGCAGTTGCCTGGGGCGCCGGCTGTGCAGTCACCGGAGCTACCTGTTCCGTTGCACAGGCTACTATTATGAGCAACAATAACGACAAAACGACTGATAACAAAACTGATCTTTTCATTTGATTCATTACTACTTAACCTCCTTTCCTAAACTATGTGCACTGGTGTGGCACATGTTGCATTTTGGGAATTTTGCTACCATTCCGGCAGGATGCGGTGATCCATGGCAGGTTTCACATGCCGGGACATTTCTGTGTTTTTCTTTATGGCAATAGACGCACGCCAGTTTGGAATGTTTTGTGTCGGTACCATTCAGGGTATCTGAAATGGTCTTATGGCAAACGGCGCAGTTCTTGTTAGGCATATCGGCGCCGTAAGTTATGGTAAGGGGCTGGTGAGCCGGATGACAGATAAGACAATCTTTTTCAACCATGTCTGAAGAATGGGCCCGGTGGCATCTGAAACAGGATGGAACCTCTCTGTGGGCCTTGTGACAGGTTGTGCAGAAAAGTTTTGAATGACGGGTCTGATGTGTTTTCATTTCATCCCCCTGTTTGTCATGACAGGAAAGACAGGGAGCAGTCAGATTCGCCGCTAATTTCATGTCGAGAGGCGCATGCGGGTTTGAATGGCAGGTCTTGCAGCCTCCGATTTTATAATGTTTCTTCCCGGTATGGCAATCGCCACAGACAGGGATAATCTTGTCTTTGCTTACCATCGGAGGGTGTCCTTTATGGCAGTCGGAACAGGAGACGGCGGTCTTATGCTTGCTCCCCTTGCTGTCCACCATTCCCTGAACGGAGGAGTGGCACTTGACACAGTCGCTATTTGACAACTGATCTGCTGCAAGACTTTCCGGTTGGTAGTCCGGCAAAAAACCTGCAATGAAAAATCCTGCCATAATGATAAGGATCAGAGGCAGGAACACGTGAATCTTTTCCCTATTCCCATGGGCTAAGTTCATTTTTAAACCCCCTGTTTAGAAAATTTATAAAACTTAATAGTCCTTAAAGCAGATTTAGACACTCTCGTAAAAAGTCTTTTTTGTCACCCTAAGCCTGTCGAACGGTGAGGTAACCGGTTAATTTGTAGACATTGTTCGACGGTTCGACAAGCTCACTGTTTACCATGACATATTGATTTTTTTCAGACTTTTTATTAAACCGTAAATTTTATAAGTTTTGTATCAGCGTGTTATACCATCTTTATCATTTTTCTGTCAAGGAAATAATACAGTGCTGAAGCCTATTAGGAGGGCGTCTTAATACCACAGAACAGTCCCGTCCTTTGCTTTTACAGGCACCCGTCTCAGCGAAAGCTGTTTCTCCCATATTGTCCTGTTTTCAAGATACCATTGGATAGTGCATTTAAGCCCTTCATCAAAAGAGAAATCAGGCATGTATCCAAGGATATCCGTAGCCTTTTTGTATGAGGCAAAATGCTTTTGGACTTGTCCAAAACGGTCCGGTATAAAGTCGAATGTCTTCTCATCCAGATGAAAAGCCTTGATTACCCTGCGGGCGATCTCAAGCACGCTCAGGCACTCACCTGTCCCTATATTGAAGACCTCGCCGCTCACCTTGTCCAATGGCGCATGGATGGCAAGGTCGATTGCTTTTGCGGTATCACGGGCATAAACCCAGTCTCTTGAAGCGGATCCGTCTCCGTGGATGGTAAGGGGTTCGCCGAGAATGCAGCTTGTAATGAAACGGGGTGTAACCTTCTCAAGGTGCTGCCGGGGCCCATAGTTATTAAAGGGTCTTATAATAACAGCCGGTATGTTGTAAGCAATGATATAGGACGATACAAGTCTGTCCGCGCCGGCTTTTGCCGCTGCATAGGGGCTTGTGGGATTCAGAGGGTGATTTTCATCCATAGGTTCATAGAGCGCCGTGCCGTACACCTCCGAGGTGGATATGTGGATAAAACGCTCTATTCTGTCGGAAAACTTGACTATGGCATTTACGACGGACTGCGTGCCGAGGACGTCCGTAGTAAAAAAGACCCTGTGCGAGTAAAGAGAACGGGCCACATGTGTTTCCGCTGCAAAATGCACGACGATTTCCGACCTGCCGACAAGGTCGCTTACCAGATCAAGGTTGTTGACGTCGCCATACCAGAATTCAAAGCGGTCGGAATTGCGTATGTCAGGGTGAATATTCTCGATGTCCCCTGCATAGGTCAGAGAATCAAGGATGAGAATCCTGTAATCAGAATATTTCATGAAGAGGTATTCAACAAAATTGCTTCCGATAAATCCGGCCCCGCCGGTAATAAGAATTGTTTTCATATGTACCTCCGGTTTGTTACGTGTTACTTTCTTAATCCAGCACTAATCCGATCATGGTTCGACAAGCTCACCATGACAAGCTCACAAATTGTAATCCTGAGCTTGTCGAAGGATCACCATGGTGCTACCCTGAGCTTGTCGAAGGGCCCAACTCCTTCTTCAATACCTTAACAACAGACATTACTTCTTTTTCCTTCAGGGAAGGGTAGAGCGGCAGCGATATTGTTCTCCTCCCTATCTCTTCGGCAACCGGGAAATCACCTTCTTTATATTCGAACGTTTCTCTGTAGTATTTCAACAAATGGATTGGTCTGTAATTTACCGCCACGCCGATATCTTTGTCCTGAAGTCGCCATAGCAGATAGTCTCTTTTTTCAGGAGGGACAAGCACGGTGAACAAATGACGGGCATGTTTGACGCTGGCAAGAGTCCTTATTAATCTGATACCTTTAACTGACTGTAGCTCCTCCTCATAGAGATTCCAGAGCCTCTCTCTTTTCTGCCAAAGCTCTTCAATGCGCTCCAGTTGACCAATGAGAAGGGCTGCCTGAATATTGTCCATGTTGTATTTCCAACCGAGGAGCGGCATATCCCAGTGCCGATAATGCCTGGTATATCTGTCAGCCGCGCCTTTGTCTATGCCATGGAGCCTCAGCATTTTCAGCGTATCGGCCAAATCTTTATTGTTAGTGCTTATTGCGCCTCCTTCCCCGGACGTGATGTTCTTGGTGGCATAAAAACTGAAGCACGCAGCGTGAGAAGCATGACCGACTCTTATGCTATCACGCGAAGACTCGATGGCGTGGGCTGCATCTTCAATAACTTTCAGGTTATGTTTTAACGCTATTGATTGAATCTTTTTCATGTCGCACATCTGTCCGTAAAGGTGCACCGGAATAATGGCTTTTGTTTTTTTAGTAAGAGCGGATTTGATTAGTTCAGTATTGAGATTCCCTGTTTCCTCTTCAACATCCACGAAAACCGGTGTTGCGCCTGCGTGGAGGACCGCATTTGCCGTTGCGCAAAAACTCATGGGCGTCGTTATAACTTCATCACCGGGACCAATGCCGAGGGCAAGGAGGCTCAAATGAAGGGCCGCCGTACAGCTTGTAAGACCTGCAGTATATTCGATGCCCACATATCGGGAGAAGTTTCGTTCTAAGTCGTCGACTTCCTTCCCCGTAGTAAGAAAAATCGACTTTAAGACGCCGTTTATCCGCTTTATATCATAGTTGTCTATGTTATGACGGAAAAACTCTATCCTTTTCATGAGAAATATTATAAAATTAATCACGATAAATTTATATAATTAATTGTAGCGATTTCGTGAAAAGTTTGGAAAAGATTATAATGTCATGGCGAGCCTGTCGAAACATCTTTATAAATCAACCAGTTATAGCACCCTTCTGCAGGCTCAGGGTGACAATTGCCATGGTGAGCTTATCAAACCATTAGTTAATTATATGCTGAAAAAATATTAAAAATGGAAACTCCCGAATTCTCAATTATCATACCAATCTATAATGAGGAGGAAAACATCCCTGAACTCCACAGGCGGTTAACTCAGGTTATGGAAAAGATCTGCAGGGATGATGGATATTCTCCCGACAGTTATGAAATCGTCATGGTTGATGACGGAAGCAGAGACGGTTCATGGCATTTGATAAAAGAACTTCATGAAAAGGATGCAAGACTAAAAGGGATCAGCTTTTCGAGGAACTTTGGACATCATATAGCAATTACGGCAGGACTTGATTACGCAAAGGGGAATGCCGTCATTTTAATGGACGGCGACCTGCAGGACCCGCCCGAGGAGATACCTAAGGTGATCGCAAAATACAGAGAAGGGTTTGATCTTGTTTATGGCGTCAGGAAAGAAAGGCATGATTCAATATTCAGGAAAATAAGTTCCTTCTTGTTCTGGAAGACGATTAAGTCGCTCTCGGGTTTTAATATACACGAAAACCAGTCAATGCTCAGAATTATGAGCAGGAGGTATGTGGAGAGCTTTAAAAAGATCACAGAACGGAACAGATTTCTGGCAGGGCTTTTTGCGTGGACAGGTTTTCACCAGGCTGCAGTTCGGATAGAGCATGCACCGCGGTTTGCGGGTAAATCCAAATACAACCTCTGGATGATGCTGCGCCTGACTTTTCATGCGGTTGCTTCATTCTCCTATTTCCCGCTTCAGATAGCCGGTTTTGCAGGCGCATTTATTTCTATGGTCTCCTTTCTTTTCGGCATATGGATAATCATCCGAAAGCTATTCTTTGGTATCAGTGTGATGGGATGGGCTTCAACCATGATCACCATCCTGTTTATAGGCGGTGTTCAGCTTGCCGTCCTTGGACTCATCGGAGAGTACCTTGGTCGGGTCTTTACAGAGGTCCAAAAAAGGCCTCTTTATATCATAATGGAGGAATCCCATGATAAGCGGTAAATACATAAGATTGCGTCCCCTTGAGAAAGCGGACCTTGAGATCTGCAGGGAATGGGTTAATGACCCCGATATTTCAAAAGGAATCTTAAGGGTGTTGCCTGTAACCATGTATGAACATATGCAATGGTACGAAACCGTTATCAGGGATAAATCAAGAGTAACTTTTGCGATAGAAACACTCAAAGAAAAGAGCTATATAGGCAATACGGGATTGGCGGATATTGATTGGAGAAACAGAAAGGGCAGGTTGTGGATATATCTTGATAAAAGTGCCTGGAACAAGGGGTATGGGAAAGAAGCGGTACGATTGCTTTTAATGTTTGTTTTTAATAGTTTAAATCTAAATAAGGTTTATATAAATGTCGCATTATTCAATAAAAACGCAATAAAAATGTATAAAGCAGTCGGTTTCAAGGAAGAAGGTACACTTAAGGAAGAGGTCTATATCGATGGGTTATATGTTGATGTTTTACGCATGTCCGTCCTCAGGAAAGATACATTGGTATAATGAAGAAAGTCGGGATACTTCAGCCCGGTTACCTTCCCTGGCTTGGTTTTTTCGATCAGCTTTATCAATGTGATATTTTTGTCTTTCTCGACGACGTACAATATACAAAACACGACTGGAGAAATAGAAATAGAATCAAAATACCGGAAGGTATTTTATGGCTTAGCATCCCGGTTCTTACGAAAGGTAAATTGGATCAAAAAATATCAGATGCACGAATTGACAAAAAGAGGCTTTGGCAGAAAAAGCACCTGAAACGTTTTGAAAGTTTTTATAAAAAGGCAAAGTATTTTGATGAAATCATTGATCTCATGTATGATATTTATCATAAAGAATATACTTTCCTGATCGATGTTGATATGGATTTTATCCTAAAGGTTCATCGCTATCTTTCTATAAAAACTGAAATACTCTTTTCATCGGAAATCCAAATAACAGGCATAAAAGATGAGAAGGTACTTTCAATTTGTCAATATCTTAATGCTACCCATTATCTGAGCGGCGATGCCGCCCGGGATTATCTGAGGGAAGATATTTTTTCATCGGAAGGGATCATCGTTGAATGGCAGAACTATCGGCATCCATACTATGATCAACTCTGGAAGAAAGAACAGGGTTTTATCTCACATTTGTCGATAATTGATTTACTTTTCAATCACGGTACCGATTCTCTTGAAATCCTGACAGGTGAGAAGGTTATTCGACAACCTGATGGGATTATATGCCGGAATGCCAATGATATAAAATGAGGATGAAGAAAGTTGCTTCAGGCAGATTCCGGGCAAGAAGGAATGGGTTATATCCTATGTTTTAGGCCCTTCAGTCGATTGCAGAGGGCATATCTTTGCAGCCTATTTTAAGTTCAATTCAACGGCGTCCAGTTTTTTCATTATGACGGCATTTTCAGGTTCGACGGTCTTTGCTTTAAGATAAGCTACCTTAGCCTCTCTGTAATTATATTTTGCGGCATAGGCGTCTCCGATAGTAATATAAAAATTTACGTTTTTCTTAAATTTTAATAGCTTAATCACAGCTTCGGTGATTACTTCATTCAATGCCCATTCATTCGGCATCCCGAATTTGTTTATGATTTCGGCATTATCGGAGCCGTCTTTCAGGAAGATTAAAGAGATATCATCCATATATATTAAATGCCATTCAGGATCTTTGATCAATTCCGGAACCAAAGGTCCCAGTTTCCCTGAAAATTCATTGACAGAAGATGTTATGATAAAATTTGCATTATAAGCCTGCAGAAATGCTTTCCACTCCGGCAAACCTCCGATAAAAGTGGGGTGGACATGAGAGATCGCTTCGGACTGAAAAAGAACCTCCTCGATTAGTCCTCTGCCGTCTATGAAAACCTTGTAATCCGGGTACAATGACCATATCAGATAGCCCCCCCAGTCATATGGGTTGAACATATTTCCATGTATCTTATTTGCTTTTAGAAAATCTACAGCTCCGGCCGGATACCTTTTCCGCTGAACACCGCTTTGAAATAAATTGCTGTTCAAAATCAGTACTATCAAAAGAATGGAAAGCAGAAAATAAAACACTTTTTTAGTGTCGGGAGAGCTTATAAACAGAACAGGCTTCGATAATTTTACCTTAAGATTGCATATCATTTTTGAATTAGCTAATATGCGAAACGTCATGCCGCCATATCTTGCAATCATTAATGATGCAATACAGGCAAAAAAGGGTATAGCCCGTACTGCTTTTGAGCTCATGAAGAAAAGACCGCATGTGATGATTATATCGGTAGGATCAAGACGTTTTATATTTAATAAAAACAGTAAAAGGCAAATTGTTAAAAAGAAAAAGTAAGTTATTAATTCACGGGAAAATAGACTTGAAGATACGAAAGAGAACGGCGACAAACTTTCCCTAACCATATCCTTATAAAAGCTGTGCTCAAATTCTATCATGGTTGGGAACACATAATACCCGTTCGGGTTTATCAAGGAACATGCTATTGAAACAGCGCCAAATAGAAGAAGATATATCAGCGGTTTTGAAGAAAGCGGGTTGAATCTTTTAATTAAGTATTTGAAAGTCTCTGATATCATATATCCCGAAATTATCAGAAAACCGACAATAAACCCGCCGTGCAGATTTGCCCACAGGAGCATGATGAAAGGTATCGGAAGTAAATAAAAAACCGTTCGGCGTTCGGTGGTCGGAGTTCGGAGACCGTCAAAAGCGCTCAATGAAACTTTTCTATAGCCCTCCAGGAGAAAAATTAACAAAAATGCAAACAGGAATGAAAAGAGCTGGGGTCGTTCACCGGTGAACTGTGAAAACATTATAACCACAGGAACAAGAAGCAGTATAGATAAAAAAAATCCGGTGCCTTCTCTCCTTATACCTAAATAGACAAGAAACATGAGCAGCGTAAGGATTGCAGCCCTCATGAAAATGATGCCCTGAAAATTGAATATCCTATAGACGTTATAAAATAAAAGTTGCGCAAGCCAGTTTTGCTTGAGGATGAACTTTATCCTTTTAGACTCCGGATTAATAGGATCTTTTGCGAGCGATGTATATGCAAAGGGGTCCGTATCCGGCAGAGAACCCGTCTGGTAAATATATTCACCTGTCTTGAGATGCCACCAGAAATCAGGGTCCCGGATTGTTACGGAGAAGAGACCGAAGATAAAAACGAAAACGATAGCGAGGAGAATAAATTTAGAGACTCGAAGAGCCATTAGTGAGCTAAGTCTGGTGCTGTTGCGGCAAAATCAGCTTGCTCAGGATTTGTCCCTTCGATAGCAGAATCGGAAAGAGTGGCGCCGCTAAGGTCGGCTCCGGCAAAATTTACCTGATTTAGATCTACTACGCTCGGATTAGCTTCGCTTAAATTAGCCGTTGATAAATCAACCGGACTGAGCCCGACTTCGCCGAGGTCAGCCTTACTGAGATCTTTTCCGAACAGTTCCCATGCTTCATTATCAGGCATGCTCCCCTTAACTATTCCCGGTTGCTTGAGTTTTCCCCAGGTTTCCTCTTTCGTAGTCATGTTATATACATAACATATCCGATAAGAGATTTGAAAGCGATTTTGTAAAGCTAATAGAACGCAGCCTAAGTTTTTGGTTACAAATTTAAGTTAGATCAGATTATTTTTTTCTGATAAACAATATCGAAATTCCAGTCCATTTGATCGAAATAAGCTTTCGCCTGCAAGATTGTGCCGTCGTAAAAATAATCTGAATTACCGATCAAAATGTTTAGTTCATAAAGGGACCTTTCATCACTGTAGAAAGCGGTAAAGTCAAAATTTTCGTCAAGGTGAACGATAATAGTTTCATAAAGATTCTGCCCGAATTTGACCGGTAGTTGAAATGTGGGAACGGCCTCCGCCAAAACGAGGGCATTTATTTTGATAATATCCGAACCAAAAGATATGATTGCCGAGGGGTCTACAGGTCCGTGATATTCACCGCCGCTGAAATGAAACGTATCAACATCATTCACAACGATATCCGTCAATTTCTCAAACTGATTTTTCATATCGATTGGCATCGTTCCTCCCGGCATTATAATTTAAAAACAGGGTCCGGGGATTCGAGGATTCCAGGGGGCGAGTATTTCCCTGAGACAACCTGTTTTCCAGAATGTTTTATTATACAACCGACAGGTGACATAATGTCTACCCTTAATATTGAGTAATTCAGTGTCACCCATGGTTCGACAAGCTCACCATGACAGTGTACATTTGTGTCACCCTGAGCTTGCCGAAGGGCCTTGAATCCTTGAATCCTCGAACCCTTGGACCCTGTATCTTTGTTGTTGCCCTTGAACCTTTTTCACAAAACGTTTTAAGATTAACTATGATTACTCTTTATGAGCCTCTCGGCCTTGCAGAGGGCCACAAATTGCTTGAGATCGGACTTGGAAGCGGATATAGCGCCGTAGTCGCATGCGAGACGGTCACGGAAAATGGACTGGTCGTGTGCATTGAAATCGATCCGGTTGTCTTTGAGGAAGGCAAGAGATATGTTGAGCAATCGGGGTACGGAAATGTCATCCTCGTGCAGGGTGACGGAGGATCGGGCTATCCTGACATGGCTCCTTACGACAGGATATGCATAACGGCAGCCTGTACCGAAGTGCCGTCTCCGTTATTTGAACAGCTTAAGGTCGATGGAAAGCTCATCGCGCCTGTGCTAATGGATGGAAAACAGAGCATTATTTTATTTGAGAAAAAAGACACCGGCATTGAAGAAAAGGTCATCGATGACGTGTTGCTGAATATCTCTTACGTTCCGATGAGAGGGGAATACGGGACTAAAAATTAAGGATACTCATAGAAAGCAAGTAACTGATAGTAACTCATTGTAACGACATTTGTCACCAATGGCAGGTTCAGCTATTGAATCTTTCACCGGCGTATTTTTCAGTCTCACGTGTATCTCCATGAGGCCCTATTAATCTCTTTTTTTGATTTCCTTCATTACCAGTTCAATAACATGAGGGATCTTTTCCTCTAACACAGGAGACAGTCCTACACCCGGTTCGATTTCCTGAGGTGTTATGCCAATGAAGATAACTTCGTCAGGAATTGTGCCAAGCTGTTCAGCTGTTTTCAGAATGTAGGTAAAATCGATCTCATGGGCCGAACGCAACATTCCCTTGTGGTATTCGATATTTTTATCGGTGAACCTGTAGAGTGTACCCGGCGGACTGCCTGCGTCGACAACGTCGATAACAACTACCTTTTTCCTTCCTTCGATATAATATAGGAGATCGATGCCCATGGTTCCGCCGTCCATCAGCTCAACATCATCAGGCAGTGTAATATTAGCCATCTTTTGGACAACATGCACCCCAAAACCTTCGTCTTTCAAAATGAGGTTGCCGATGCCGAGAACCAATACAGGTTTTTTGTCTATCATATCCATTCCTTATTATCGATGGTCACTACATTTACAAAGGGTTCAAGGATCCAGGGATTCCAGGGTCCAAGTTTATGACTGCAGGGTACAAGGATCCAAGGATTCGAGGATTCAAGTGACAGAGTTGAAAAGAAGAAACAAGGGTTCTAATCATTTCTTTTCCAGGCTCCTGATAAGAGATTTCAGCATCCTTTCTATATCTCCGAGATTGCTTTGCGATTCCATTAGTTGTTCGGATTCGAGATACTTTAAATCGCCGGACAAAAGAATCTGTGTTTCCAGTTCGCATAGAGAACCATAAGCTATGTACAAAGATTGGATATATTCTTTAGTTGTTTTTCTGCCATATCCCTCGGCAATATTTGAAGGAACCGAAATAGCAGCTCTTCTCATTTGAGACACCATGCAAAAGTTCTCTTCTTTCGGGAAGTTTCCGGTGAAACGATACACATCCAAACAAAAATTATATGCCTTTTGCCAAACGTTTAGATCTTTGTAATTTCTTAGCATTTAGGAGGCCTTTCCCTTGAATCCTCGACCCCTTGAATCCTTGAACCCTTTTGTTTTATCAGTTTTCCTTTGAATCCTTGGCCCCTTGTCTTTAATTGTTTTCCCTTGGATCCTCGACCCCTGTCTTACTTGATTTCCGTCATCACCATCTCGATAATCTCCGGTATTTTTGTTTCGAGAGAAGGGGAGAGTCCGATTTCGCATTTATGGGTATCTTCTCCCGTCTCTTCCGGTTCTATGCCGATTACGACAAACTCCCCGGGTTCGGTCTTTGTTAAGGTGGCTGTTCTGTATGCGTCTTCGAATTCCGACTCCTGTGTTGTCCGCCATCCCTTTCTCGCCTCAAGAAATTCCTTTTCAGCAAGGCGATAGATCGTTCCCGGACTGCCTCCCGCCTTCATGGCATCGATAAGAATAACTTTTTCTCTCTTTTCGATGAGGTACAGAAAGACATTGGATGCCATTCCGCCGTCGACCAATTCAACATCGGAGGGAAGGTCCATGGTCTGCAGCTTTTCGATGACATGAATGCCGATCCCCTCATCTTTAAAAAGGATGTTGCCTATTCCCATCACAAGAATATTTTTCCGGTCTTCCATTGTAAGTATGCCTTTCAGGATAAGATTTTACTAATATTTTATATTACCATGAGTTGCCCGTTAAAGGGGTAAATCTAACAAATACAAGATGACATAATTGAGACATAATGGTAACTCGTGGAGACTAAATGGAACCTGTTAACACAGTATTTTCCCCCTGACAAATTAGTCGTTAATATGATATAATTGAACCATGTTGAGTAAAGAGCAGACTTGGGCGCTTCTCAAAAAAGCAGGCGCGGTTAAAGGGTCTATGCCCGATGCCGATGATCCAACGTGGGACCTCTTCCAGTTGGACCTCGGCGGAGCGGACCTCACAGGCGCTGATTTCAGCGAGGTTGATCTCACCGATACAAACTTGAGCGGCGCTATATTGAGCGAAGGGTTTTTTTACGATGCAAATCTCAGCGGTTGCAATCTTCAGAAGGCGATATTAGTAAAATGTGATCTGAAGGGAGCTCATCTCATGGATGCCGATTTCAGGGAGGCCGATCTCACCGGGGCTAATCTGAGCGAGGCTAACCTCAGCGGCTCCAATCTCACGCTGGCAAAGCTTACTGATGCTAATCTGAGTGAGGCTTTCATGAATAATGCTAATCTCAGTAACGCGAACCTCCTGAGGGCAGACCTTGGCATGGTCAGCCTTGTCGGGGCAAACCTCAGCGGAGCGGATCTGGGCGGCGCCAACCTTAGCGGAGCGGACCTGACTTCCGCTAACCTCGGCAACGCCATACTAAAAGCTGCAAACCTTGTCGGGGCCGATCTCTCCGGAGCGAATCTTGAGGGAGCGGACTTTAGTGACACCGTCATGGATGAGCCGGCAACTGAAGGTTCTCCTTCCGAAACTCCGGAATCTTAATTAGTTCTATCCATAAAGTCATGTTTTGTAATCCTCTGTGAGTTCAGTCTAACGCTTTAGCAAACTGCGACGAAACAATCTATCCCTTCGACAAGCTCAGGCTGACAAAATGTCATGGTGAGCCTGTCGAACCAGTGGTACTATGAAGCAGAATGAGGAAAAAAAAGAGGCGCCCGAAGGCGCCTCTTTGAAAAGACAGTTTGAACTACTTACAAGAAGCAAATCCATTCGGTATTACTTCGAATTTAGATATCGTCTTCTTGTCTGTCGAAACGATGTGGACCGCACAGGCGATACACGGGTCAAAGGAACGGATGATTCTGCCGATCTTTGTCCTGCCTGTTGCGTCATCGGTAAGGACAGTCCCCATAATGGCCTGCTCGATAGCTCCGTTCTGGCCAAGTTCATCTTTCGGGCTTGCGTTCCATGTTGTCGGAACGACAGCCTGATAATTGGCGACCTTACCGCCGCTTGTTATTGTCTTGCTGCCCCTGACGCCGCCTTTAACGTCGGCGGTTAGACTGATCCAATGGCCCAATGCACCCCTCGGCGCCTCTGTGAGGCCGTAGCCTGACGTGCCCGTCCTCGGGATGTTTCTGTGTCTGTATGACTCGCCGGTTCCGCTTGTTGTGCCGACAGCGGCAAGCCAGGTCGGCAATGAATCGGCAATACCCTTGGACTCGAGGGCCCTTGCAGCATGCCTTCCTAGAACACTCGGCAGGTTTACATAACCGGTTGTGAGAGGAAGCCCTAATGTACCGGTAATGAAAGTATTCACTGTACTTGCCCACGGTTCAACGCCGGCCAAAGTGTTGACTATCATACGGGCGAGAGGCCCGACTTCGCAGACGTGCGTTGTCACACCATCATTATATCTCGGCGCCTTCAACCATGAATAAGCGCCTGATTTGCCAAACTGAGGCACGGTTTTGCCTACCGACGGATGAAGCTTGTCGTTGAGACCACCATTCTCATCATAATAGGAGTACGTGATGTGCTCCTCGATGTATGCGGGATTCAGCGGAACTGCTGCCCAACCGCCAACAGGGCCTGAACAATCGGCGAAGCCGCCTGTAAGGGCCTGAGTTCCATCAGCTTGCGGGAAAGTACCATATGCAAGGAACTTCTGGCAGCCTCTTCCAACACCATCGCTGGGATCGCCAATCAACAATGTTCCACTCAATGCTTGGGCAGCGACAACGACGGTCGGAATGTAAGTGGTGTCGATGAAGCTCTGGATGGTTGTGAGAATACCCGTCATATCCGCTATCGCTGTGCTTGTTGCCGGAACTGTCTTTGTAACACCGCCCGGAATCAGGGCAGGTGTGCAAGGCTGCTTACCGCTTAAGTAAGCGCCCATCCTGTGCACCTCGCGCCTGATGTCAAGGGCTGTTACATACTGAAGAACAAGCGCTGTTGCTATGGTCGCGCCTAATGGCCCGCCGTTGGCTATCATGTCGGCCGTGTTGTCTTTCGGCGCCCATGGGGCTACGCCGTCAACAGGTGTGCCTGTTGTGTTGATATAATCCAGCGCTGCCAGGTGATAGAAGTGAAGTATGTGAGACATGACAAGGTCAGCGCCTTCTATTATGTTCCTTATGTGGTTACCTTGAACCGGAATCTGGTCTGCGCCTGTACCTACAGAAGTCATACCTGGCGCTTCTTGTTTGAATCCTAATGCATTGTCTACGCATCTCACGGATGCCATCCCATGTCCAGTGGGTCAAACGCCTCATATTCTCTGGGCGAGGAGGACGGTATCTCTCGGATTCCTGTTGGCCATGATAAGCTCAAAGCCACGGAACATTTTGCCCTGGCATTGTACGTCAGTGGCCGCATGAGTTAGATCGTCGGTAGTTATTTCAACTGCTAAATGTCCTTCAATCCTAGTTATAGGATCAAGTTTTACTGTTCCCATATATTATTACACCTCCTTTCTTATTTAATTAAGTGAAATGGCGACATTTTGTCAGGGAAGAAATTCTGGGTACAACCCTGACAAGGTGCTCCGGCGCCTACGCACCAGTTTACACCAGCCACACCCACGTTGGGCGAGTGCCATTTTAGTGATGAACAGTCTGATTTTGTTTTAGAGCCTTTGCAGCCGGCCTTTTTCAGGCAGCGTCCGCCAGGCAAATTCTGCGTAGGATCACCGATCCTATTGGGCTCCGTAACCGTCATTTTGTTCGAAGACGTCACACCCACAAACCCTATGTCCTGGCCCGTCAAGCTTGTCGCAAACCTGTCGCATGTATTGCAGATTCTCTGACCGTAATATGTCCTCGGCCTGCGAAGTGAATCGATGGGCGGCGTTGTTGTTGGTCCATTGACCAGAAGGTATGCAATCGTGCCCACGACCCAGTTGGGGTTCGGAGGACAGCCGGGGATGTTGATAGTCTTCTTTTTCAAGGCCTGATATTGGGGAAGTGTTTTGGCGAAATCCAGAAACCCCATAGCACCTGTTACGTTTCCGGTTGCTGCCGGGATTCCTCCAAAGCTTGCGCATGTACCGACAGGCAATATCTTTGCACAATTTGAATGGGTGGCAAGCATCTTTACGACATCGGACATATTTTCAGAAGCGGCGCCTGTATAAGAACCGATCTGGCAGTATCCAGGGGTTGTAGTAATTGCGCCTTCTATTACGAGTGCAAACGGGGAATCTGTGATTCCCGGTGACTGTTGTGTGGCCTCATTGCTCATAGCGGCCATTAATGTTTCACAGACTTTAAGATCAAGGGTAGGTCCGCCAGGGCCAACGCCAAACAGCAGGACATCCTGTATGGTCGCGTAAAACACAGAATTAGCAAGTGATGTAGTACATCCTGTGCATGCCTGTCCGGCGATCCAGAGAACGGGTAGTCCTCCGGGACCTGCAGTGGCCTTCTCAATCTTCATGAGGTCCGTGGCATTCAGTCCGAGTGCACCCGCAGCAATTGAACAATACTTAATAAATTGTCTACGGGAAATATACATAATTATTTTTATCCCTCCTTTCGTATGGTGGTAAAAACTTTTTTGGAACATTCTTGATTTGTTTTCAAGAGGCTACGCGCTGCGTCGTCGCAGGAAGCGAATTTTTTAACTTCACTCCGAGCTTTTGTGAAATCATGGTATGCGCTGAAAGCGTTCTTCAGTGCATCCTTGCTGAAAAGTTCACATAAAAGCTCTCGTCTTGTCAGATTCTTCAAAAAGTCCCTCCTAACCCGCTATCTTAATTGGTGACAATCAATGCACATTGCTGAACCGGTATTGTCAGATCTTAAGAAGTACACCTGGTAATCGCCTTTGCCGTCATAGGTGGCAAGGTCGTGCACTGAATGACATGTGGCGCACTCAAAATAGTTAGTAAGAGTATCTGCATGTCTGTAAAGAAAATACTTGACAGATGTGTCCCTAGCGCTCGGAATATACTGTCTGGGATTAGTACCTAGTGTAGTGTTTGTGAGGGGGAAATTATTCATGTCCTGGTCTTCTCCAGCCGCCCCTGTCATTCCTCCGAGATATTTGAAGCTGACGGGATGGTCATCTTGCAGGTTTTCTCCGAGGCTTGCACAACCGGCGACTTGAATGTCGTAGGCTGAGTCAGGATTCGAGCAAGGACCGGGATAGTTGACGAGTTCGCTCTGGATGCCATTATGGCATACGAGACAAAGCGCAGTCGGCGCCTCAGGCGTTACAGCGGCACCCATATCAAAAGAACTTGAGTTGTATAGGGTGTAACCCGTTGTACCGGTTTGAGTTCTGTTCCATAACGGATACTGTCCTGTTCCACTGTGAGGGGTATGGCACATAGCGCAAGGCTCAGGCGCCAAATCGTGTGGTGTCCCTATTACTGTTGCCCAAACGGTGGCTACACCGGCTACAAGGCTAAGCATTAGGACAATTAATAAAAGCTTTTTCATCTTTTTACCTCCATTGTTTTTTAATGAATCGGATACGTACCTTTGCCACCACTGCTGCTAAAGATTGATTCTCTTCCACCCCCTTTCTTTCATGGATTGTTGAAATGCCTTCTTTGAAACAAAAAGCATGAAGCAGTAAAACGACATAATGCCGGAATGGGAAGTTTGAATATCGGAAGCGGCAGCAAAAAGGCTTTCAACTAAGTTTTTAATAATAACCACTCCTTCCTTTAGTGACCCCGGAGCTTCATGCCCCATTATACTCTCTCAATTTTTAGTTGGTCCGGTTTTCTATACTTCATTTTACTTCCTTGAGGTAAATCATTGCAATCAGGAAAAGGTTATAATAAAAGTATGAAAAGGTATGCAATTAGACTACAACTATAGTTTATTTTGTACTAAACTTTAGTATTAAAATGTTGAATTTTATGGGAATACAGGGCAAGCTGCAGCCTGTCGGTGACGCCGAGTTTTTTGTAAATCCTGTTGCAGTGGGATTTTACGGTCTGCTCGCTAATATTGAGTTTCTGTGCAATCTCTTTATTCCTGTAACCTTGGCATATATGGGAGACGATTTCCTTTTCTCTTTTTGCAAGAGTTAAATTCTTCTCCGGCTCCTTCATAGAAGAAAAAAGTTTCAGGAGTGTTGCGCGGTCTAACCATAATTCACCGGAAGAAACCGCTTTAAGGGTTTTTTTGAGAAGACCCGAATCGGCGCCGGGGGGCAGGATGCCTACAACTCCTTTTGCAATAAGGTCTTTAAGCTCTTTGTCCGCAAGAAAACCGAGGCTTCTGTCGCCGATCAAAAGTATTTTCAATCTGCCGCCGGCAAGGGTATCTTCAGGAAGGCAGAGAAGGATATTTATGTTAGGATTAAAATCCAAAAGGATGATATCGGGATTAAGTTTGAGTATCTCCTTTATTTCCGGTAAAGAGCCGTTCACGCTATTGAATATCCCGACTACCTGTATGTCATGATCATCCTCAAGGAGTTTCTTCAGCCCCTCGCCGAAGATGTAATTGCAGCAGCCTATGGCGAGTCTAAGAGGCATAATTAAAATAGGGTCCAAGGAGTCGAGGATTCAAGGATTCGAGTGAAAAAAATAAGACAGGATTCGAGAAGTCCGGGATTCGTTGGTTCGAGGCGCATACTTATTTATAAATCAATAACTGTAAAAATGTCAACCATAATAGAGACAAGGTCCAAGGGGTGAGGAATCAAGGGGTCGAGGGGAAAAGCAAAAAAAATCTGGCTCACACAAAGCCGCAAAGCTCACATAAATTAAAAAGTTAAGTCTAACCAATAGAAGCTCTTGCAAAAGTCTCAAAATTGTCACCCTGAGTTTGTCGAAGTGTAACATACTAATAAGACCATAAGTAAGGTCACATTATTTATAAAATCCCTCCTAACCTCCCTTTTCCAAAGGGAGGAATTATACCCCTCTTTGGCAAAGAGGGGTTAGGGGAGATTTTTTATTAAAGTTTTCAATACCCCACAGTCTCTGCTGCGGGGATTCTTCATTCAATGTGGTTTTACTTATGAATTTTTTAGTAACTCATTGATTTATCATCATGGTTCGACAAGCTCAGGGTGACAGTTGTCATGGTGAGCTTGTCGAACCATCAGTCGGACGCTCGGAATGACAGATGAACTTCTTCAGGACTTTTGCAAGAGGCTCAATAGTATTACGATTTGTTTGTTTCAAGAATGTGTTTGTATATTTGTTCGATTGTGCCGATTTTATTCATCATCAAATAATTGTTCCTTACAAAGGCACAGGCATTGCCCGCAAGGCGGTTCCGCAATTCCCTGTCCTGAATCAGTCTGTCTATGGCTGTGAACCATTCATCGTATGTACCGTTCCTGATAAGGATACCGGTGTCGTCCGTCATTGAATTCACATATGGATAAATAGCGGAGGCAATAGAGGCGGTCTTTGTAATCGAATATTCAAGGAACTTGAGGTTTGACTTGCATTCATTGAATTTAATATCGGCACAAGGGATAATGCCTATGTGCAGCCGCAGTTCGTTCAGAAAAAAGAGGTAATGCATCGGTGACACGGGCTCATAAAAGGTAACCCGGCCGACAAGGTCCTCGGGAATCCAGCCGCAGAATACCAGCTCCACTTTTTCTTTGTATTTTTTCTTTATGTCTTTCAAAGCCCTTGTGATATCGCTGCTGAAATCCACGCTGTGCGAGCTGCTCCCCGACCATCCAACCCGTATGACGGAATCAAATTTCTCCTGCGGCATTACGTCGGGGATATAATTCGGGACAACATGCACATTTTTGTTATAAGGTCTGATAAGTTCGGCCAGAGGCTCTGTCGACGTTGTCACCGCGTCACACGCCCGCATGATCTCTTCGGCAGCGGCGATTCTGTCTCCCTGCCAGTATTTTGTGGCCTCATTTTCAGCCGGAACGTTCCACAGATCGTCGTCGATTTCATAAACTGCTCTCTTATTTCGCTGTTGAAGTGCCTTTACGGATTGGAGCACTTCGGGTATATACTGCCGCTGAAAAACGACGAGGTCATAGTCGAGAAGTTCCGGGAGCTGAAACCGGAACCCGATCTTGATCTCGTGGTTCATTACAATCTTAAGAAATGCCGCGGGCTGCAAAACCCTGTAGAACCCGCATCCCCCAAAATCAGCCTGTGCAAAATAAATCTTCATTATTTGTATTATGTGCGAATAAATTTATTCTTTCAATAATAAAGGTTCAAAAGGACACGATTTATAACCGATATTAACACATTTAAAATGAAATAAATAAGGTTCTAAAGTCAAGTGCTGTATTCATGATGATCATGATAAAGTTTAATTTTTTCAGCGGGTTCCTTTTTATTTATTGATAGCAACCGCGTCACTTTTTATGTCCATACATCCGGTTACAAAGGAGTTCAAAAGTAAAGCCACATATACCATAAAATCTCTCCTTCCCCCTCTTTGCTAAAGAGCGGATATTGCCTCCCTTTGGTAAAGGGAGGTTAGGATGGATTTTCCAAACAATGACGCCATACTTATAAATTTAATTAGTATGTCCATAACATCCGGAATTTTTTTTAAATAACGAAAATTGACATTGTATTGTCTATATAAATAGAATACAAAAAACGGTAAAGGAGACCTTTAATTCTGGAAGAATTGGAGCAGAAGACGTTAAAACTACATCTTGGCTGCGGAACAGTTTACAAAGAAGGCTATATTAATGTCGACTATTATGATGATAGTGTACGTGACCTCAAAGCTGATTCCAAGTCTCTACCTTTTGAAAATAATACTGTTGACCTAATTGAAGCTCACCATCTGATTGAACATTATGCTTATCCCGAGCATAAAGAGGTTTTAAATGAATGGTGGAGGGTTCTAAAACCGGGTGGGAAGCTTATCATGGAATGCCCGAATATTGACGTTTGTATGCAACTTTTTCTGTCGAACTATGGAGGGCAAAGATGGAGTTATTGGAGAGCAACAATTTATGGTTTGCAGACCCACCCCGGTCAGTTTCATAAGAGCGGAATAAACCCCGAGTATATGCATGCCCTTCTGACTATCTGTGAATTTCAGAACATAAACTTTGAGCCGGCAATCCCCTCCTGGGGCATTGACTGCAATATGAGAGTTGTATGCACAAAAGGGAAAAAGCCGGCAGATTAAATTAAATTGCGTGACACTAAGAAACAAGAAAAAAGCCGGTTGCACTTCAGGGTTTAATCAGCTTCAAAGGTCTTTACTATAGAAATCAAATTTCTTTGGAGGCCCCTGTTTCTTCAATAAGCGTTGCAACGCGCTCTGAGTTCCTGCCATCGTGCGGAAAGTTGTCAATTAATTCCTGTTGATATGTGTTGAAAACATAGTTGTCCGGAGTTGAACTTAGCTGTTTGATATCTAACGTTGCAATTTCATCAACAGATTTACCGACCGGAGAATCCAGTCGCGAAAACTTTCGGGATTGAAAAGACCGGATTCCTGCCTTTGCGGGAATGACAAATTATTATCGGAATTATTTTTTATGGACAGACACTAAATAGTCTATATCGGAATTGTATTCCGAAGTTCTTCCGTGATTTTCTCTATTACCGCCTGCCTGTCACCGGGTTTCGGCTGTCTAAACAGCCTCATGGTTGGATACCACGGACTGTCCTCACGATTTAACAGCCACCGCCAGTCCGGAATGAATGGGAGCAATGTCCATGTAGGTTTACCCATGGCGCCGGCAAGATGTGCGACAGAGGTATCGACGGATATGATCAGGGCGAGATTTTCAATGAACGCGGCAGTATCGGAGAAATCAGCAATTTCGTTAGTGTAGTCTATGATCTTTAAACCATCCGGAGGATTTTTGACCTGTTGAGACGCTTCTCCTTTCTGGAGACTGTACAGCGCAATTCCTTCCAAATTAGCCAAAGGCGCAAATAATGATAGTGGAAAGGAGCGATGCCTCACCTTCTGATATGTCGGCTTCCCTGCCCAGACCAGTCCGATTCTCAGTTTTGCATTGACCTGTTCGACCTTGCCTCTCCATTTTTCCACTTTTGTCGGGTCAACAGAAATATACGGTATCTCTGCAGGTATATTTTCAAGGGTTGTATTAAAGAGCAACGGCAGACTTAAAAGAGGACAATGCACATCAAACTCAGGCAGGGGGTCGCCCCGCTCAACGATTTGGTCTATCCCTCCCACATCTTTCAGCAAAGATGTCAGTTCTTTTTGGCATTCTACAATGACCTTTGTGCCGCGTCGTGCAAGCAGAGGTACATAACGTATAAACTGAATCGTATCTCCCAGTCCCTGTTCGGCGTAAACTAAAATTGTACGTCCCCTGATATCTGACCCGTCCCATGAAGGTTGGGAAAATATACGATTGCCGAACAATTCCGATTTCCACCGCCATTCGAACTCTCTCCATCCGTCTTTGAAATTACCTGTCAGCAGATGGATGAGTGATATGTTCAGGTACGATTCGGCATAATCCGGCTTCAATTCTACTGCTTTCCGGTATTGAGCAATGGCATTGTCGAAATGTCCGGTTTCCTGTAGGGCGACCCCAAGATTATAATAAAGTTCGGGTATGGTTGGATTCAGTTGTATAGCCTTTTGGTGGAAGGGGATCGCATCGGCAATCAACCCTTTATTCTGAAGGGTGATTCCAAGGGCATGATTGGCGGGGAAAAAGTCTGCATCGTGCCGTACCGCATTTTTATAGCAATCTATTGCCGTATCGATGTTTCCTTTTTGCTGATGAATGAGCCCCAGAGTAAAATGGATTTCTGCATTTACCGGGTCGCACTCCGCGGCCCTCTGATAATAGTTTACGGCCTCATCGAGATTCCCTTGTTTCTGAAAAATGGTCCCCAAATTAATATAGGCGTTACAGAGGCCGGGGTTTAATGATATGGCTTTCCTGAAGCAGGTCACAGCGTCGTCTGTGCGGCCCATATCCAGAAGAACATTGCCGAGATTATTCTGGGCATCGGCATAATTTGGACCGAGAACCACTGCTTTTGTAATGTACCGGAGTGCGGTATCGAGATTACCATCTTGATAATGGGTTAATCCGAGAAAGTGCAGGGCATTTATATTGTCCGGATGGATGCTCAATATCTGCGTATAAATATCCTTGGCAGTGTGCAAGTTTCCGGACTGAAGATGTTTGAGGGCTTCCTGAAGCGCCTTGTTTACGTCCATAGTTTATCCTCATCAGTCATCTGTCACCCTGAGCTTGTCGAAGGGTTACAATGAAAAGCCATGGTTCGACAGGCTCACCACTCGACAGGCTCACCACTCGACAGGCTCACCACTCGACAGGCTCACCACTCGACAAGCTCACCACTCGACAAGCTCACCACTCGACAAGCTCACCACTCGACAAGCTCACCACTCGACAAGCTCACCACTCGACAAGCTCACCATGACATTTTACCGTTGAGTTAGAATTACAACTTTTCCCGGACGACCTTCTCAAGTAAATCCTCAAGAGAGGTGATGCCTGCCCTGTTCATTCAAACGGTCCCCATATTGTAAGGGGTCTACCATAGGATTTATGTAGGGGTCAGGGCGTGGGGTCAGGCTTGTTTATTGAGTTTACCTCAATATAATTTAGCTTCTGCATCACCCGTTCCATTTCTATTTTTAACTTATTCCCTGATTCTGCCGATGTTTATCCTTTTGTATCCTCAATAAACAATCTCCGTTATCAGCCTTTGTCAAATGAGACCCGATGAAAAGGGTTATTGCATTTTCCATTGGGGAATCGCCTCCTTGATAAGCAAAATCATTATAAAAACAGTGAGGAGTTGAGTAATCTCTTTCATATGAACAGTATTGGGACACATCCCATATTTTATCAATCCTTTATACCAGGGCTTACATGTGTTGTTGTAATAAAATCCATTCACACCCTGAGAATTTCTTTTGGAGTCAAAGGGGAAGGAGGTCAGGTCTGCCAACCATCCCCAGGAGTTGAAAGAACTGTAAAAAGAAAGTGCCTTGACTTTAGCGCCCTCTTTGACCAATGCCTCTGTCAAATGCGGTCCTATAAAACCGTCTGCGCCGGTTATTAAAATGGTTTTGTTTTTTAAAGTCATATTTCAAATTATTCAGTAAAAAACATGATGTTTTAAGATACTGTTATAGAATCATTGTTTCTTTAAGGAACGATAAACTTTGCTTCTATGCTCTATCTCGTAAATTTTTATTATTTTACTATCAATATAAGCCCGGTAAAGTATTCGATAATCGCCTGTTCTAATTCTACAGAGCCCTCGAAGCTCTTCCGGCAAAGATGAAAGATGATGATGGATTATGTCGTCTGCATTTTCAGCGAGCCAGTCAATTTTTGCAGCAATCCTTTGCTGAACGGCATTATCAAGATCCTTTAAGGACTCTTCTGCATCGGGCAGGAATATTACTTGATACATAATTCTCTTTTAAGAGATTTCCAATCTTTTCCTTTTCCCTGAAGATCATCTCGTCTTGCTTTATGCATCTTTTTAATAAAATCAGGATTTTGAGAAAGAAGCCAGTCTTCAAGGTCTTCTTTAGTGTCGGCTGTCTCAAAAATACTGATGGGAAAAGTAATTGTTTCCAATTTTCTCTTTGTTAAAGGCATTTCAATTCTCCTTTCATTGTACAAATCTGTATAGGAAAGGTAAGCAAATAGAAAGATATGGGGTCAGCGTTGTTTATTGAATTTACCCAAATATCATATAGCTTCTGCATCACACGTTCCATTTCTATTTTTAACTTATTCCCTGATTCTGCCGATGGTTATCCTTTTGTATCCTCAATAAACAATCTCCGTTATCAGCCTTTGTCAAATGCGATCCTATAAAACCGTCCGCGCCGGGTATTAAAATGGTTTTATTTTGTCAAGTCATTTTTGACTTAATCCCTTTTGAAATGGGTTAATAATTTTCAAATTATTTATTGTTCTGCCATGTTGCAAATCTTCAGAGTAAAGAATTTCCGCACCTGCATTAATAGCTGTAGCTATGATTAAGGAATCCCAGTAACTGAATTTATGATTTTTATGAAGCAATATTGCTTCTCAATATCTTCCATCCGTGTTTCCCTATTAAACCCTGTAAATATCATTCCGATTAACGGGGTTATATCCGATATTTTTACCTTTCCTCATTTCGTCTAACATTGTTTTGACTGTCGAAGCCGCTTTTTTATCTTTCTTTATGCTCACGAAGACTTTTTGGTCATTCCAGTCATTTAGAAGTTCGCTTTCAAGTTCTATTGTCTTTTTGTCTTTTATTTTCCCCCTAAGGGTTATTGCATTTTCCATTGGAAAATTACCTCCTTAAGAATCAAATTCTTTATAAAAACAGTGAGGAGTTGAGTCAAATCGTTCAGATTGACAGATTCTCCTCTCACCACCGTTATTGATATATCTAAAATACCTTAATCCTTTCAGATGTTTCAATGGGATTAAATAGTGTCTGTCCATAAACTCAGGTTTTGTCATCCTCCGGCTTGACCGTGGGATCTATAACCCATTGAAAAGACTGGATTCTCCGATCGAGTCGGAGAATGACGGACTGCTTGAATCGCAGTTTATGGACAGACACTAATTGCAAGAAGCATGGCTGTTAAATTTATCTGTTGCTAAATAATAAGGGGAGTTGTCAGATTGGCCGGACAGGGTCCGGGGTCAGCCTTGTTTATTGCGTTCATCCCGATGTCATTTAGCTTCCGCATCACCCGTTCCTTTTCTCCTTTAACTTATTCCCTGATTCTGCCGATGTTTATTTTTTTGTATCATCTATTTGTGATTGTGTGCCATCCGTTCAACGAAATCTTGAAAGGTGATTATACAATTCCTATCACGGTAAATATGATTTCTGTTCGCTGCAATCTTTTCAGAGAGCTGTAGACGATACTCAGAGTCCTGTCCGAGGCGGACTGCAAGAGCCACATATTCATCTATTGTTTGAGTAATTGTTTCGGTTATCCCCATAAAGGTCAGGATTCCGTAACAGTGCCTCTGGCGCATGAGAGCGCCGGGGAGGGTGACAATGGGCAAATTGCAGGCGATGGCTTCAAAAGTGGAGTTGTTACCCGACCATCCCGGGGTATCAAGAAATATATGAGAGAGGCTATTGATGCTGAGATACTCTTCCTGAGGAAGCTCATGGAGAAAAACTATATGCTTGTCGGCATCGAGATTAAGTCTGTTGAAAGCCTCAAAGAGCCTCGCGCGGAACCGGTCCGTCACATGCTTTGTGTAGTGTTCGATAAAGATGAACTGGCTGTTGTCAATCTGTCGGGCAATGCGGGCATAGATTTCATCATATTGAGGGAGATGGGTAAACACGGCATGGCTGCAGAGATAGAGTATGGAATCTTTGCGTAAACCGAAAGTTTCGCGTGTTACGTCCGCCGGCTGGACGTCAAGTGGGACGTAAGAGAATGCTACATTAGGCAACCTGATGAGGCGCTCGGAGTAGTGGTTATCGGCATCAGGCGGTTCCATAAGGTCGCTGCTCAGATAATAATCGATGGTCGGAAGACCTGATGTGTCAGGATGCCCGAGTGTGGTGCACTGGATAGGGGCAAGCCTCAGGGACGCAAGTCTGAGTGTTATCGGGTCCATACCGATCTCGGGGAAAATAAGTATATGAAGATTATCTTCCCGTATGGTTTGGCAGAGCTCTTTGAAAGATTTAATGTCTTCAACAAACCGGCTGCATGTCTGCCTGGCATATGCAGTCACATGGTCCTTTATTGTTCCCGTGTAGTAGCCGTAAAGACTAAATCTGTTCTTATCTATGTTATCGATCCATCCTCTGAGAGGGATCTTCCATATGGAATGGTGAAAGAAATGACCGGATATTATTCCGATACGGAGCGGCTCGCCGGACGCTACGGGAGGCATTGCCGGACGTTCCGCCCACTGCGGATATTTTGCGGACATAATCCTGCAGACCGTTTCGCCGTACATTTTCTGAAGATCTCTGTCATTGAGCCCCTGCGCCGCGAGATAGAAGGGCTGTTGGCTTCCCACGGCTTCTGCAGCAGCATTGATACTCTCCGGAGTTTGAAGAGAGAGACGCTCCCGTAATTTCAGAAATTCCTCATAATACCGATCTCGCGTCTTTTCTATGTCATGCTTTTGAAGGTAGATGGTTGGCAGGAGTGCCATGCACCGCGCCCAGCTTGCCTTGAAAAGATCGGGCTTCAATTCAAGAGCCCTGTCATAAGCTGAGATTGCTTCTTCCGTTTTTCCTTCTTCTTTCAGACTGTTCCCCAGATCATAGTGTGTCTGAAACAGATCAGGATTCAGTTTGAGCGCCCCCTCATAGGCTTTAACGGCCTCGCTGATTTCGCCTTTATCGTGAAGCGCGTTCCCGAGATTGTTCCATATCTCTGCAATATTCGGGTTTATCCCTATTGCATTTCTGAAACTGGCCACTGCTCCATCCAGTTGCCCCTTAGCTTTCAGGATAATACCTACATTATTATGGACGTCTATTTTATCAGGATTGTGGTGCATCGTCCTGTAGTAATTTACCAAAGCTTCGTCAAGTCGTCCCTGTGCCTGAAAGATAACCCCAAGATTATAATGGGCGTCGTCGAAATCAGGCTTGATCTCAATGGCTTTCTGATAACAGGTAATGGCTTCGTCGAGTTGTCCTTTCTGCTGCAATGCATATCCCAGATTGAGTTGAGTCACCGCCAGGTCCGGATTCATTTGGAGCGCTTTCCTGTAATAAGTTATCGCCTCGTCAAGCCGGCCTTTTTTCTGAAGGACGGCGCCAAGGCTGTTATACGTATCTGCAATATCCGGATTGATCTCGATCACTTTCTGATAATATGTAATCGCCTCGTCAAGCTCTCCGATGTCCTGGAGGACGCCTGCCAGATTATAGTATGCGTTTTCATTGCCCGGATTGATCTGAATGGCTTTTTTGATCATTTCCACTGCCGAGTCATGGTCTTTCTTTTGAAAGAGGAGTATCCCGAGAAAATGAAGCACGTCAGCATTTTCAGGTTCTCTCCGAAGAATTTCACGGTAGACACGCTCAGCTTCATCCAGTTTGCCTGCCTGGTGCTGCTCAAGAGCAGTTTGAAGAGACGTTTCATTGTTCATTGTCTAACCTCGCAAGTAAGTATTATGCATATGTGTATTTTAGATGTTTCATTACTATTGGATTATTCAAGTTCCCGTGGATATACCCAAGCAGATTCCTGAGGTCTTCGGACTTATTCCTAAAGCCTTCAGCGTGATCTTTTGCCGTTTCCAGCTCATAATGGTACCCGGCAGCCTCACCGGCAAAATAATTTATCCTGCCGTTGAGAATTAATCTGAAATTGAGATCGATATCCTCAAGCCACTGCATGCACCATTCGGAAAAGCCGCCGAGCGAGAGGAAGAGGTCTCTGCTAACCATCATAAAGGCGCCGGAGTTGCTAAAGATGTCTCGCTCCGTCCCGACTGTATAATTATAATAACTGCCATATCCTTTATGCGAAATTCTCAACCGTTCATCTTTGCCGACGGTTAGTTGAATGCCGGCATGCTGTATAGTATTGTTGCCGAGATGCAGCCTGATACCGAGTGTACCTATTTCCTGTTTATTATCGGCATATATCCGGACACACTGCGATATGGCGTCGTTGAGCAGTTCGACGTCGTCATGACAGAAGAGGAGCATATCGGTATCGGAGGGAACATTATTTTTTACGATGTTGTTTTTGATTGCAGCGGGGCTGCCGATAGAAGACCGAACAAGAATTATATGCTTTTTCTTTTCAGTGTCACTTAACCTCTGTATGATCTCGGCATCATGATTCTTTAAAGAGACATAGAACTTATAATTTGTATAGCGTGTTTTACCCCGGATGCTTTCAATGCAGCGGACGAGGGAATCGGTACCATTCTGACCGTTGATGATAATCGCAACAGAGGGTTCCTCACTTAATATCGTGCCGGGGTCATTATACATGATTTCCGGCGCGATGTGATACGGAAGGCGGTGCCTCCACTTGTTGAGAAATACGACCCTGTTTTGCTCCCACTGGTCATTTGTTTCACCTATTGATTTATGGATTATTTTTAAATCGAATATAACGCCGACCCGGATTCCCTCAAGATGGTTTGCAAGGCCGAAGTCGACATCATAGAAATGGAAACCTTTGATGTCTTCATCGAATCCTTTACGGATTCTTTCTTTGTGTGCCGCAAAAAAGACACCGTCAACCATTATTGTTTCGATAATCTTCTCTCCGAAATCACCGCTGTATCTATTCTCCCATGTCTCAATCTTGCCGGTTTCAGGGTGTATACCCTCGTGACATACAATCCCGACCAGAAGATGCAACTCATCCCACCATTTCCCCGAGCCGGTTATGCTTGTTGTTCCCGCCTTACCCAGGATTCCGAACTCACTTTCACTAAAGTGTCTGAGAATGGTCCCCCCCCAGTTACTCCCGGGTTCGAAGATGACGTCGTCATGGGTGAAGACGACAACCGTATTCCTTGATTCCTGCAGGCCCCTGTTGTAGAGTTCCGTCAATGCATATTCGCCGTTGTTCACATACCGCAGTATTTCGACATCTTCGATACCGCAGGTCTCCCGTATATGGTCCTGAAATGCGGGATTATCCTTTCTTGTCGAATAGATTACTGTCAGAGATTTTTTATTCATGGACTATAGATTAAAGTGATACTCACACAGACAATATCATTTCGGCGGAGACTTGATTTGGCCCATGACTTCCCTGAAGACCCCGTAGACCATATCCACGGTTATCGCTTCCATGCATACGAAGCTGCGCGGGCAGTTAGTCAGGGCCCCGGCAGCGAATCTGTGCCTGCATCCCTTGCATGCTACGGAAGTTTTTATGGGAACAAACATCGGCAGCGAAGTGTCCATTACGCACTCGGGCTGGGTGGCGCCGAAAAGGACGATATGCGGAGTATGCGTTGTCTGTGCAAAGTGGGCAAGGATATCATCGCTGCCGATGAATATCCTGCTTTTTGCAATGACAAGACCTGTCTGCTGCAGTGTGAGGACATTGACGAGATTCAGATCGGGATCAAGAAAATCGGGATGTTGTGCACCGGTTTTGCCGACGGTCACAATTTTGAAACCATCCTGTTTAAGGCGTCTTCCGAGTTCGACATAGTTCTGCCTGCTCCACTGCCTGCCGGGCACCGAGTCGCTGAAATCGAGTGCGACAAATTCAGGGCAGTCTTTGAGAATATTGTTAACGTATTCGGTGTCCTTGGTTTGGGTATAAAGTGTCCCGGTTTTTTTCTTCGGCTTGACGCCGGCAACCTTGGCGTAACAATCGACTATATGTTTCCGGAAGTCTTTTTCATAGGCATAATCGAGATCGATGAACTCGTCACAAGGGACCGGGGAATTGAATGTGACATACCCGTCAATATCAAAACTGCCCTCGACTGCGTCATTAGAATTCGTCATGAGAAGTATCAGGCTGTCGGGATTCTTTTCTCTCAATGCCTCAATGACGGGCAAAGTGAGGTACACATCTTCGATCTCGGCCCCCCTCTTTATGACGATGGTTTTCCCGAATCTCTTTTTTGCCAGATAGGCATGCCAGCGTTTCTTGAAGAGGTATTCGTTGACGATGTAATAACCGGGCAGGTCAAAATTATTCTGTATCAACCGGACGGTTGTCTGCCCTTTGAGATGCTGCCATTTAAAGTCCGTATTTTTTAGTGTGTACCCATCTTTCCTCAAACGCAGGGACAAATCCATGTCCTCAAAATAGTGATACTGAAATCGTTCATCAAAAAGTCCGTATTTTTTTGCCATGGATGTAAGCATTATAAAGCAGCTTCCTTCGCAATACTCCGGGCTTTCGGTATCTTCCCATCCTCCTATTTTGTCTCCTGAGAGTGTATTAAAGACATTAGTCTTAGGCCCGACTTGAGCAACTTTCGAATCACCTGCAAGGACACCAATCATGGGGGTGGCCCACTGGTCGAAAAACTGTACATCATCATGAAGCACTGCAAAATATTTTCCCTGAGCCTGTGAGAGATTCCGGTTATGCGCAGCAGCGAAGCCGATGTTCTTTTCACTATGGGTGATTTCGAGCTTCACCTTGTGATCGGCGAGAGAAGGCCCGAAATGCTGTTGTGCAATAGTCACGAATTCTTTTGATAGTGATCCGTTGTCGAAAATAAGAAGTTGTGTCATTTCCGGGGTGTATTGCTTCAACGATTTCATCAAGTCAAGAAATACGTTCGGATCGGGGTCAAGGACGGCAACAGATACTGTAAGCATAGTTATCTCCTTTTATCGCTCCATATCCATTGTCAGGATTGGTCTCCGGAAGAACCGTATACATGTGGTCTTTCCAACAGCGAAAATATTTATATTATATTAATATATCACACAGATTTTCTGCCACACGATCGATCACAGATTCCCAGTTGCCGGGAGACGGCTGTCTGAAAAGCCTCATCGTAGGATACCACGGACTGTCCTCCCGATCCAACAGCCAGCGACTGTCGACAATAAAGGGCAATAAAGTCCAAACGGGCTTGCCAAGAGCGCCTGCCACATGAGCTACGGCGGTGTCTACGGAGATTGTCAGATCAAGATTTTCTATGATTGCAGCAGTATCGGAAAAGTCCTTTATCCCTTCAGTGTAATCTACAAGCTTCATGCCTTCCGGCGGATTTTTTGCTTTCCCGGCATCTTCCCCCACTTGCAGGCTGTAGAAAGTGAGACCTGTCAATTCAGAAAGTGGTGAAAAGAGTTCGAGGGGACATGAACGGTTCCGGTCACCGTGACCCGCTGCCCATACCAGCCCGACTTTCAGTTTTGAACGGTCATGCCGAATCTTTTCTTTCCATTTCCGGACCAATTCAGGGTCTGCCTTTATATAGGGATTGTCTGACGGAATGGTTTCCAGTGTTGTTCCGAACACAAGTGGAAGACGCCTTATGGGAATGAAGAGATCAAATTGTGATAATGTAATATCCGTCACTATTTTGTTCAGGCCTTTAACATTTTTCAGCAGAGATACCGTCTCTTTCTGACAGTTAAGAATCACCTTTGCTCCCCGTCCGGCAACCAGCGGCGCGTATCTGACATATTGAATAGCGTCACCTAACCCGGCATCCGACTGAAGAACGATTGTTAACCCGCGCACCTCGTTTCCGTTCCACATAGGTTTGTTCGGAATATGCTCATGCCAGTAGGAATCGTTAAACTTCCAGTAGAGAGACCACCCCTTTTTCAGGTCGCCCTTCTGCAGGATTAACTCGGATATGTCAAATATTTGGTTTAATGCGGTATCATTCGGCTCGATGTTAAAAGACTTTTCAAAATGGACGACGGCCTTATCCAACCGGCACGTTTCTTTTAATGCAATTCCAAGGTTATTATGAAAAGCCGCATTATCAGGACCGTATTCAACCGCTTTTTGATAATGGGATATGGCCTCATCAAGAAGTCCCTTTTCTTTGAGTACCAGCCCCAGGCTGTTGTGAACGGCAGGGTTCCGATTGTCCAACTCCGCTGCCCTGCCGTAATATGAAAGGGCATCATCGAATTGCCCCTTTTCCTGAGAGATACTTCCCATATTATAGTAGACTGCAATCATATCAGGGTTTAGTTCGAGCGCCTTCTGATAACAGGATATCGCTTCCTCAATAAGCCCTTTCTCTTTCAGCGCTATTCCCAGATTATTATATGAAGCCGCATTGGCAGGGTCGATATTAATGGCTTTTTTATAGCTGTCGACAGCCTCGTCAAGTTGCGCGTTTTCTCTGAAAACTGTTCCCAGATTATAATATGCAGAGGCGTTGCAGGGGTCTGCTTCAATGGATTTGTTTATATATTGAACGGCAAGATCATGTTTCCCCTGTTGATAGGATATTACGCCGAGGAGGTGAAGTACGTCACTATTGTCAGGCTGAAGCTGTAGAATGTCTTTACATGCAAGCTCCGCCTGTTCGAGATTCCCTTTTTGAAAATATTCAAAGGCTGCCTGGAGTTTATCGTCGATGTTCACGACAGGTTTGATAAATATTTGTTTTTGAAAAGCAGATTTCCTATCGCACCATCATCAGAATACTGCCGTACTATTTCAAAATCATATTGATTAAACAGGTCTATTGTCTCTTGCCGGGTCAAGGCGTCGGGATAAGGGGACTTTTCACCATATTCGGTAAAGAAATAATTTACCATTGGAAGAGTATTAACAGCGCCTTCAATTAATTCTTTTTCAGCGCCCTGTACATCCGCCCAAATAAAATCAATGCTTCCAATGCTGTTTTCTTTGGTCCATGTGTCGAGCTTCAGTGTCCTCACTTCGATTGTTTTTTCAAAGGAAAGCCATGGATACATACTTGAATGCGAGACTGTATTTTTAATGGAAGACGACGCGTTCCAGTCACCCCGTCCAAAAACCCAGGCCCATTGATCTTTATAACCTGGAGGCCAGCCTCCGGATAAATGCAGGAGGACTGTCCCATCGGCATTTGACACAGCCGCCTCTATAAGAGTACATCTTGTATCCTTAACAAATTCTCTAAAAACCGCTATACATCGAGGGTCCGGCTCAAAACAATAGATGGTAATGTCTTTAAATTCATTTAAAAATTTCAACGTGTCGAGGCCTATATGGCTTCCGATTTCCAGTACAAACGGATTTTCTTTCTGCAATATGTTTTTTATTCCTTTTTGATCGAGCATGAGAATATTTATCTCCTTATATTATGGTGAACAGTGAGCTTGTCGAACGGTCGAACCATCAGTCAACTGCTCAGGGTGACAAAAATAACTTTTGATGAAAACACTTACTTGATCCCTTTAACAAACCCTCTACAGAGAGAGATATGCTCAGGTTTTTCGATCAATTTCCATCCATCTACTTTTGCAAAACCGGCGGCATACGTCATACTCATCAAACAGAAAAGGGTCGGCGCCCACCAGTTCGTCTCGTTATTGCCGTATTGTTTTCCCGGATAAAATTCCATGATCGTCTGTTGGCCCGGGTACCCGTGCCCCAGACCGCCCCTGTATGGGCTGAAATCATCCAGGATGGCGGACTCAACATATATGTCCCGGGTGCATACGGCCGATATCTTGTCGAGCGCCAGCAACGGATGGCGGAGATGGTAGACTGTACCGAAAAAGAAAACCGTATCAAATATTCCCAAATTTGTTTCAGAAATATCATAGACGGACATTTCGATTCTTTTACAGACGTCTTCCGAATAGCCGAGGGCCGACCGGCAAAGGTCGAAAGATTCCCAGGCTTTCCTGTCGCTTTGATTCAAACTCCCGAGATAATCGGAAAAGTCGTCAATGGCAATTACTTCTTTCGCTCCGCGTTTCAAAGCTTCAAATGTCCAGTAGCCATCCCATGAGCCTATATCAAGTACACGTCTGCCGCTCATATCATCAGGGATTCCATAGGCTGCGGGATTAATCGGGGCCCAGCCCGGTGTCACTATATCATAAGGAAGCTCTATTTTGTGGTACCAGAACGGAATGGCTTTGATTTTGTCGAGAAGCTCTTCTTTTGTTTCCATGACTTTTGTCAATCTGTCATTCTTGTTGTCTATATCTTAAACTGTTGAACACCATTTATTCCATATTTCATGATAAATCTGCTCCAGATCTGCCGCAAAACGCTTTTGGTCGGTCAAGGGTGAATTCTTCGTCATTTGTCGCAACCGTTCCCTTAATGTTTTCAGTTTGTCCGGAGCATTTGCCAGATTGACGGCTTTTGCAATATATTCCTCGGATGTAGAGGCAATGAGTTCCGGAAGTCCTGCATTCGATAACAGACTGACGCCGACACGTGACACATGAGTATTCCCGGCAAGTGTAATAACGGGAACCCCCATCCACAGGGCTTCACAGGTTGTAGTTGTCCCATGATAGGGGAATGTATCGAGGGCTATATCGATCCGGTTATACAGGTCGAGGTGCATTTTAATTGACGGTTCGAAGGACATGAACTCGATCCTCTCGGCGGAAACCCCGTCTTTTTCGAAAACATCAGTTACCCTGTTGCAGACCATTTTGCTAATAAATGCCTGGCTCTTCAGCATTAAGCGGGACCGGGGAAGCTCTCTCAATATGCCGGACCACACCTTTAAAATATCGGTTGAAACCTTGGAGAAATTGTTGAACGAACCAAAAGTTATCACACCATTAGCCAAAGCCGGCAACGGTCCGACATCGGGACTTTCCTCATAAGGAAGATAACAGAGGAAACTTTCCGGCATGCGTATAAGTTTTTCTGTATAGAACTGTTTTGTTAATCCCTCCGGATCGGTATAGCGATCGACGATTTTATAATCCATTGCAGACAGACCTGTGGTGGCCGGATATCCTATCCAGCTAACCTGAACAGGCGCCGGCTTCCGGGCAAACAGCAGCAATCGGTTTTTGGCTGTATGGCCTGCCAGGTCTATGAGAATATCTATTTTGTCGTTTCGTATTAATTCAGATACCATATCATCCGTCATTCCGGCAATGCCTCTCCATTGATCGGCATATTCCTGAATGCGTTTTGTTACATCATCAGGAAAAAGCACATCGGAATAGCAGAAGACTTCATATTTTTCGCGGTTGTGAGAGGACAAAACCGGTTCAATAAAATAAGCAACGGAATGCTTTCTGAAATCGGGGGAGACATACCCGATTCTCAATTTTTTGTGAGGGTCTCGTTCATTGGTGTGACGAAGCCGGATGGAAGAAAGGGGTTCGGCAAGTCTTGTCCCAAATCCAAGATGCTCTCTAAAAATAGTCTGAACATCATATTGGGAATCATAGTTCATAGTGAAGAGGATGTTGCTGCAGGCAATAGCGTGATCAGGTTTGATCTGAAGGACCTGCCTGTATGCTGCCACAGCTTCATCCGGTTTTCCCAAATCCTTCAGCACATTTCCAAGATTTATGTATGCATCGGCAAAATGCGGGTTAAGATCGATTGCTTTTTGATAGTAACTCATCGCCTCTTCAATCTGTCCTTTTTCCTGCAGGGCAAGGCCGAGGTTGTTGAATACATCCGGACGGTTGAGGTTAAGTCCGATCGCCTTTTTGTAGCAGGTTATAGCTGCGTCACGGTCTCCTTTTACCTGATAGGCAACGCCCAGATCATTATAAACATCAGCAAATTGTGGGTTAAGTTGAAGCGCTTTCTGATAGCATGTCATTGCTTCCTCAAGCTGCCCTTTTTTCAGGACGCTCAGCCCCAGATTATAATGTGCATTTGCGAGGAGGGGGTTAATGCTCAGGGCCTTTTTGAAATGCCTGATTGCTTCATCGATATCACCTTTGTGCTTGTATGCGATGCCTAAATTATTATATGCAAAAGTGAAGCTTGGATCGAGTTCTAAAGCTTTCTGATAATTTGCAATGGCGCCTTCAATGTCCCCCTTGTCCTTCAATGCATTCGCGATGTTATAGAAGGCATTGGAAAGCGCAGGCTCGATTTGTATTGCTTTCCTGTAATAAATTATAGCTTCATCGCGTTGGCCTTTCCCTGTAAGGGCAAGACCTAAATTATTGTATGCATTTGCATTATTCGGCATGTGTTGGATGACCTTGCTGATATACCGGATAGCAGAGTCATAATCCCTGCGTTGATAGCATAGTATCCCGAGATTGTGTAAGGCGTCAATATTATTCGGCTTAGTCAAGAGTATTTGCCTGTATAATGCTTCCGCCTTTTCAAAATCTCCTGACTGAAAATCTTCAAGGGCTGATTGGAGCGCTCTATTGATATTCATCTTTGCACCATGTCCTCCATATAGCCCGATAACAATTCTCAAGGTTCGACGTGAAGCGTTTCGCATCGGTCAAAGGCGATCGCGACATCATATCCCGTAATGATTTTCTGAGCGTTCGCCGCTTCGTGGTATTGTGGGCCAGATCGACAGCTTTTCGGACATATTCCTCTTCACTGTCCCCGATAAACTCCTGCATTCCAACAGTTGTTAACAAACCGGTACCAACTCTCGACGCATGAGTCACTCCGGTTAAGGTTATTACAGGGACTCCCATCCAGAGCGCCTCGCAGGTTGTAGTTGTTCCGTTATATGGAAACGTGTCGAGAGCGATATCGATACGGTTGTACAGTTCAAGATGTTCTTTTGTAGATGATTTCCAGGAGCATAATTCGATTCTTGCCTTTTCTATATCTTCGTGAAGAAATTTGTCTATAAGGTCTTCTGCGACTTTCCTGTCTCGAAAACTTCTTGCCTTTAGAACGAACCGGGAATCAGGCACTGCTTTGAGTATCTTAATCCAAAGTGAGAGAACTTCCGGGGACACTTTCGGATAATTATTAAATGAGCCAAAGGTTATGTGGCCGGCCGTTAAAGCGGGGCATGCGGCGACCCCGGGGCTGTCCTCCGGAGGCAGATAACAGAGAAAAGATTCCGGTAGCCGCAAAAGCTTCTCTGAATAGAATTGTTCGGTCGTGCCCGGAGGATCGGTGACGGCATCGACGATCTTGTAATCCATTGTCTGAAGGCCTGTGGTTGCGGGATACCCGATCCATGTGACCTGGACAGGCGCCGGTTTGCGGGCGAATACAAGCATTCGGTTCCTGTCCGTGTGACCCGCGAGATCAACGAGGACATCAATCCCGTCGGAACGAATTAACCCGGCAACATCCTCATCGGACATTCCTGTTATTGACCGCCACTGATCAGCGCAGCTATGTATGCGGTGTGTAACGTCATCAACAGCTCTGACATTAGAATAGCAGAAGACCTCGATCTGCCGGCGGTCATGGGATGACAGGACCGGTTCGATAAAATAGGCTACGGAATGCCTCCTGAAGTCCGGCGAAACATAACCTATTCTCAATTTGCGGTCCGCCTTACATTCGTTTGTATGAGGAGATATTTTGGGCAACAGCGGTTCGACAAAGCGTTTTGAAAAGTTGACGTGTTCTGTATATATGGTCTGAGGGCTGTGTGACGGATTATAATTCATTGCAAAAAGGAGGCTGCTGTGAATAGCCGGACGCGGGCTAAAGCGGAGCGCATCCTCCAGGCATTTCTCCGCCTTGCTCAGATTGCCCTGATCAAGAAAGACACCGGCCATGTTATTTAAGGCATCCACGAAGGACGGATTGATTTTTAATGCCGTCTCAAAATACTCTAAAGCTTTGTCCAATTGGCCTTGTTCCTTGAAGACTATGCCAAGGTTGCTATAGATATCCGGAACATTAGGATTTAACTGTAGAGCTTTCATGAAACAGGAAACGGCATCATCGAAAAGCCCCCGGTCGCTGAAAATGCTTCCCATGTTATTGCAGGCATCTGCGAGTCCGGGATTGAGTTTGAGGGCCGCCTGATAATACACCAAAGAATCATCAATTCTGTTGCACTCTCTCAGGACATTTGCAAGATTATAATGCGCATCTGCATCATGCGGATTATGTTCAATTGTTTTTCGGTAATACATCTCGGCTTTTTCATAGTCTTTTTTGTCATGAAACCCCGTTGCCAGATTGTAGTAGATATCGGTGAGAGCCGGATTTAATTCCAGGGCTTTCTGATAGCATTCTATTGCCTCATCAAACAGGCCTTTTTCCTGTAAAATGAGGCCGAGATTATTATATGCTTCAGCAAACTTGGGATCTATGCGCAGGGATTCCCGATAATGCATTGCAGCTTCGCCGGCTTCTCCTTTTTCTCTCAGAATATTTGCCAGCAAGTAATGTATGCGGGCGTCATTCGGACCGGCATGAAGGGCCTGTTTCAGGTAATGCATTGCTGCGGCGAAGTCTTTGCGCTGGTATGCAACGAGACCTTGTGCTTTCAAAGCGTCCAAACCTAAATGTTGCATAAAATTATTATTGAATAATTGTCATTGCCCGACCTGATCGGGCAATCCATGGTTCGACCGTTCGACAGGCTCACGGCTCACCATGACATTTTGTCACCCTCAGTTTGTCGAAGGGCCGGGTTCTCCGGTCAAGTTTACCCGCCTTCGGCGGCGCCAGAGGCGACCGGGGCCGGCGAATAACGGAAGAAGTTGAGTTATAGTATGGCAAATTCAAGATTCTATTCCTGGTTTCAATATATGA
>Ga0315275_10000134_pt1 | contig 56169 bp, 43 predicted proteins | sample YL17G03_0_MG_FD_205557 | JGI IMG/M metagenome (GOLD analysis project Ga0315275, IMG submission 205557) | Sediment microbial communities from Yellowstone Lake, YNP, Wyoming, USA - YL17G03_0 | ecosystem: Environmental > Aquatic > Freshwater > Lake > Sediment | place: USA: Wyoming | collected... | reverse complement strand
GCGCTCAAGTCGGCCCACATCGGCATCGCGATGGGCGGCAGGGGCACCGACGTCGCGCGCGAGGCATCGAGCCTCGTCCTCCTCGATGATGATTTCTCTTCGATCGTACAGGCCGTGCGCATGGGGAGGAAAATATTTGACAACCTCAAGAAGGCGATGGCATATATCCTCGCGATACACGTGCCGATCGCGGGGCTTTCGCTCATCCCCGTGCTCTTCAAGTGGCCGCTCGTGCTTCTCCCGGTGCACATCGTTTTTATGGAGCTCATCATCGATCCCGCGTGCTCGGTCGTGTTCGAGGCGGAGGCGGAGGAGAAGGACATCATGCGGCGGCCGCCGCGCGACCTCGAGAAGCCCCTCTTCGGAAAACGCACGGTTTTTCTGAGCATGCTCCAGGGCTTGAGCGTGCTCGCGATCGTGCTTGCCGTCTTCGCGATCGCCCGTTCCCTCGGGCACAGCGAGAACGAGGCGCGCTCGCTCACCTTCACGACGCTCGTCGTCGCGAATCTCGGGCTCATCTTCACGAACCGTTCCTGGTCGCGCACCTTCATCGACACGCTCCGGGCGCCGAACATGGCGTCCTGGTGGTCGGCGGGCGGCGCCGTGGCGTTTCTCGGTCTCGTGCTGTACGTCCCGTTCCTGCAGGACCTGTTCCGGTTCGAGACGCTTCATCCCGTCGATCTCCTCATATGTCTGGCCGCCGGCGCGGTGAGCATCACGTGGTTCGAGGCGCTCAAGATGATCAATGTCCATCGGGGGAAAGTGCTGGCCCAGGACTCTTCGCGCGGGTGAGATGTCGGAATACTATCGAGAGCGCCTCGGCGCAAAACGGCTCGAGCGGGTGTACGCAATCGCTCCCCCGCGGGTGCGGCAGTACCTCGACGCCGAGATCGGTCATGTGCTCGAAAAAATCGTTCCGGGGACGATCGTTCTCGAGCTCGGGTGCGGCTGCGGGAGGGTGCTCGAGCCGCTCGCGCGGAGCGCACGGCGCGTATGCGGGATCGACACGTCATTGGAAAGTCTCCTGTGCGGGCGCTCGGCCCTCGCCCACCATGCGAACTGCGAGCTCATCCAGATGGACGCCGCGCGGCTCGGGTTCCGGGACGGCGCGTTCGACTGCACCATCTGCATCCAGAACGGAATATCGGCGTTCCGCGTCGACGTGCGCGAGCTCATGCGGGAGAGCATACGCGTGACGAGAGCGGGCGGGCTCGTGCTCTTTTCGAGCTACAGCGAGGCCTTCTGGGAGCATCGGCTCGAGTGGTTCGAGCGCCAGGCCGAAGAGGGTCTCATCGGTTCGATCGATCGCGGGAAAACGCGCGACGGCACCATCGTCTGCACGGACGGCTTCACCTCGACGACGGTCGGAGCGCGGCAATTCGAGGATCTGGCCGGCGCTCTCGGCGTTGCCGCCCGCGTCTACGAGATCGATTCGTCGAGCATCTTCTGCGAGATCACCGTGGGGACTCGGAGCTAGAAAGGATTCACGCCATGAGATCTTCCGCTGCCGGCACGGCGCTCGGAGCGCTCATCGAGGGGAACAGACGCTTCGCGGCGGGCGCGAGCGTCCATCCGCACGATGATCCCGGACGGCGCTCGGAGGTCGCGAGCGGTCAGCATCCGCGCGCCGCGATCGTGGCCTGCTCGGATTCCCGCGTCGGGCCCGAGATCGTTTTCGACCAGGGGCTCGGAGACGTCTTCGTCGTGCGGACGGCGGGGAATCTTCTCGATGCAATCGGCATAGGGAGCCTCGAATACGCGGCCGCTCATCTCGGCGTGCCGCTCATCGTCGTGATGGGGCATTCGCACTGCGGGGCGGTCGGCGCCGCTGCGGAAACGAGCGCGGCGCCGGGGCGCATCCCCGCGATCGTTTCGGCCCTCGAGCCGTCGATTGAAAAGGCGAGGGGGGCCCCGGGAGACCTCGTGGATGCCGCCTCGCGGGAGAACGTGAAATCGACCGTGGCGACGCTCGAGCGCTGCGAGCCCGTTATCAAGGGGCTCATCGATGAGGGAAAGCTCCGCGTCGTCGGGATGTTCTACGATATCGAGCGGGGAACGGTCGAGCTCTTGGGCGCTGAAGGGTGAGCGCGCGATCAGCGGATGAGGGCGAGCCTCGTCGTCGCCGTGTATGCGCCGGCCTTGAGCCTGCAGAAGTAGATCCCGCTCGCGACCGTCTTTCCCCTCGCGTCCTGGCCGTCCCATACGGCCGTGTGGCGGCCCGTTTCGTACGTTCCTTCAATGAGTGTGCGCACGAGCCTCCCCGCTGCGTCGAAGATCTTCATCTCGACCGCGCCGCGGCCGGCGAGCTCGAAGGGGATGAACGTCCGCGGGTTGAACGGATTCGGGTAGGCCGGCGCGAGCCGGTTCGCCGCGGGTGAGCGGGGCGTCCCGTCCGATCCGGCGTCGGTCGGGACGTCGGTTGAGACGTGGATGTCGTCGATGTACCATCCTTCGAATCCGTACTGCTCGTCGCTCGCAAAGTGGAACCGGATGAGCGCGGGGCCGTGGTACAACGACAGATCGAAGGTCTCCATCCTCCAATCGAAGGCGCCGGAGTAACACCGCTGGTAGGCGGTGAGGAAGATCGTGTTGTAGGGGCTCGCGCGCGCCGGGTACAGCACGGCCGGCGTGATGATCTTCCACGTTGCGCCTTTGTCCTGCGAAATCTCGACGACGCCGGCGTCGAGCGCCCAGTACGGATACGAAGTGCCGGCTTCGGCGTTCATGCGGTGCCAGAAGGTCATACGCGAGTTGTCGTACAGGCAGAGCGGAGGCAGCGTGAGCGCCGATTCCATGATGTTCGAATAGGCGCTCTGCGAGGCGTCCCCGCATTTCCAGCTCGACGGCGCCGAATGGTACCGCGCCGCGGTCACGTGCCACTGATCCATGCCGACGATCGCGCCGTGGCTGACGGGTCCCGTGGAATCGGCCGGATCGTCGAGCGCGGCGCCGCACGTGCGCACGCGGAGCGTCTCCGCGCGCGATTCGATATTCTTCCCTTTGAGCGTGAGGATCATCGCGATTTCGGAGAACGGGGGCGTCGACTCGCTCACGAACCAGAGGAGCTCCCCGGGGAAGGTGAGCGTTTCTCCGGCGGGGATGAGCGGCGCGGTGACGGTGCCCCTGATCGAGCGTCCCCACGAATTCACGGGGAACGAGAGACTGAGCACCGGCTCGATCACGCCGGTCGTGCCCCGGTTCCGGTAGACGCACGTGACGTTTTCGAATTCCCACGCATCGAGACAGCCGTTCCCGTTGCCATGGGCCAGGTCCGAGATCGTCCATGATTCGAGCGAGACGTCGGCTGCGCTCACGGGGAACATCCGGTGCACCTTCCAGAAGCCCTCGTCCGCGGCGACGGCGAATCCGAGGGGCGCACGTAGGCCGTCGCGCGCGCTCGTTTTGATCTCGACGGAGAACGCTCGATCCAGCGTAACGCCCGCGCCGGGGGCGAGGTCCCCCGCAGCGGCGGCGGCTGAGTGAACGACGAGCGTCGTGTCGCTCGTCTCGAGCGCGACGGAAACGTTCCTCAGGAACTCGGAGCCGATGTTCTGCAGAACGACGGTGAGCTCCACCGTCTCGCCCGCCTCCGCGACGCCGTCGCCGTCCCCGCCGCCGCTCGCGTCGTCATGCACGGCGGTCAGAGTGAGGGAGGGGAGGTAGGCGGCCGATTCCTCGATCGCGAGCGTGTCGTTGTGCGGATAATGGTTCGGAGATACGACCGAGAGAAGAATGCTCCCGGCTCCGGCGGGACACGGCTGGAGGAGCGCCACACCAGATTCGTCGGTGGTCGCCGAGCAGTAGATGTTCGAGGCCGACGAGCTCAGGGATGCCAGCGCGCCCGGAACGGGTCCGTCGACGTCGGAGACGCGGACCTCGAAGCCCTCCTGTCCCGCGAAAAGAACGCTGTCGTGGGACGCGGCGAGCTCGCGCGGCGTATCCGTCCAGACGCTCATGGCGGGGTCCCCGAAGAGGCACATCTCGTAGTACACCCAGCGTACAGCGTCGAAGGCCACGTATGGGGCGTTGTCGAAACGCGAGTCCTCGAGGGCGTCCCCGAGCCGCGTGATCCCATCGCCGAAGATCGCGTCGAAGAACCGCCGGTCAAAGAACTGCGAAACGCCGCAGGTTGAGCCGGGGGCGTCCCATCCGAAGCGCGTGTTTCCGATGAAGGCGACGGCCCCGTGCGGAGCCGTGATGAGCTCCTCGCCGATGCAGTCCTCGGCGTGGACGGTCCCCGCGTCGTCCCGGTTGTCGAATGCCGAGACGTAGCATCCATGCGAATAGCAGATGAAAAAGCTCGCCGAAACGCCGTCGTTCGTGAGGAGCGCGACATCCGGCGTGGCGAGCCGCATGACCGAATAGAGATTCGAATGCCCGCAGTGATTCACGAGGTGGACGCCGCCGTTGAGAACCGGGATGAGATCGTTCTTGTTCCACGAGCCGGCCTCCCCGTCATAGAGGGTCGTCGTCGAGAAGCCGGACGGGATTCCCGCCGTCGTGAATCCCCAGTTCGACGATCCATGGAGAATCTCGTTCTTGTAGTCTCCGCCCCACGTGTTGACGCCCGCGACCGACCAGAGGAGCTCCCCGAGCATCGCCGCGCTCGTGCACTGCGAGGCGACGGGTGAAAGCGTGTAGCTCGATATCTTCGCCGTCGCGTTCGCGATCTCGGCGGCGGAGTCGACCGGAAGCCTACCCACGATCACCTCGGGGAGAAGGTCCTCCTCGCCGGGCTCGCCGAAATACAGGTCGCCGTCCTTGTTCCAGGTGCCGTCGAGGCAGGCGTAGTAGAGGTCGGACGGGATGTCGGCGTCGATGTACGTGCCGTTCTTCACGTAGAATCCCCGGTGGGGGATGATCTCGTTGTCGCCGCCGAGGAGCACGTACTCGGTCTGCCAGTTCTCGTACGCGTACGTGATGAAGCTGCGGATCTTCTCCTGCGTATCGGTCCCGTTGAAGCTCGCCGCGATCCATTCCGTATCGACGATCCGCGCGCGCATCCCGCAGCGCGTTTTGAGATCGGCGAGCGGCTGGAATGCGGGGACGAACGCGGGGCTCGTGATAATGACATAATGCGCGAGATCCCCCGCGGGAACCGGATCGGCGCGCGCCGTTTCCGGCGCCGCGTCGTTGACGTCGAGCCCGGGATTTTCCACGCGGCTCCGTATCGCGCGCAAAGCCCTCTGTGTCTGCGCCGCCGGAGCCTTGACGGCCGCTTCCGCCGAAGGCGTCGTCTCGATCGTGACGACGATCGACGGCGAGAAAAGAACGGTGCGCGAGGAAGGGACGAAGGTGCACGGGTAGAGATTAACGAACGCGAGACGGACGCCCGCGATCGTCTGTTCCGTCGCGAGGGCGCCGCGATCGGCGGGAAAGGTTCCGGACGATTGATAGATCGACTCGTCCCTCACGAACGCCGGGGGCTCCGGGGCACCGAGAGGCGCCTGCGGCTGCATCGGCGCGAGGTCGTAGAAGCCTTCGAGGGGGATCTCACGCTCCGCTTCGACGGTGACGCGGGAGACGATCTCCCCGCGCGGAATGATGAAGCATGCAGGATAAACGGGAAGGACGGGCTCGCCGGGATTGCCGATCGAACGGCAGCCGGGAGTCGTAATCACGACGCCCCCGCTCGTGCTCGTGACCGCGGGGTTTGCGAATCGAATCTGCTTCGTCAGGGGGCCAGCCCTTGCGCTTCCGGCGAGAAGGAAAATGGCAAGGAAAGCCCGTGCAAAAACTCGTGGTGTCATCGGTGTAGGCGCCTTTTCCTTCCTCAGCTGATTTGGTCACAGTATAGCACAAATTCGATGGAACGGAGAGGCCTTTTTGAATACACTGATTCATGGGAGAAGGAGCCCCCGATGGCGGGAGACTGCGAGAAGTACCAGGCGAACCTGGAACGCTGCACGTGCACCTACGAGGGATGTCCGCGGCACGGCAACTGCTGCGCCTGCCTCCAGTATCATCTCGAGTCGCGCGAGCTGCCCGCGTGCGCGTTTCCGGCCGAAGTCGAGAGGACCTGGGATCGCTCCTTCGAGCGGTTCATCAAGACGCACGGCTGAGACGAGGTTGTCGTGACTGACCTTTCGAGGGTTCGCATCGTCGTGAGGGGCGTCGTCCAGGGCGTCGGATACCGCTATTTCGCGATGCAGCTCGCCCGCGACTACGGGCTCGCGGGCTGGGTTCGGAATCGCGAGGACGGCTCCGTCGAGGTGGAAGCGGAAGGGGAGGAAATCATCGTACAGGCGTACATAAAGGATCTCAGGACCGGTCCGCGCAATGCCGACGTCACCGGGGTCGAAGTCGAAACGCTCCCGCCGGGACAGAGAGACAAGGGATTTCACGTCCGCTGAAAGTGCCTTGGACATTACATGAAACCGGTAATACATCTCATTGACGTAAGTGATTTTACACTTCCCGACGGTACGAAGAGCACGGACTGGTTCAGGGAGGCCTTTCGGGCTCTCGGCCTCCTCGAGCGCATCGAATTCCGGAGCTATGACGGAGTCTCGGGTACGTATCCGGATCTCGCCCTGGCGGCCGCCGACGGTCATGGAATCATCGTTTCGGGAAGCGCGGGGCCCGTATTCGAGGAGAAGCCATGGATTCCTCCGCTCGTCGAATTCCTCCGCCGTGCCCATGGAAGAGGGGCCTGGATTCTCGGCGTCTGTTTCGGGCACCAGGCGCTTGCCCTGGCTCTCGGGGGAGAGGTGACCTTGAACCCCCGCGGCCGGGAGATGGGAACGGTGAGCGTGTACCTCACGAGCGAGGGGGAGGGGAGCCCCCTCTTTCGGGGCTTCGTCTCGGGAGAGACGGCCAATCTCGTTCACCGGACGCACGTCGCGAGAATGCCGGAAGGCGCCGTGCGGCTCGCGTTCAATCAGATGACGTCGACACAGGCCTTTCAGCTCGGCCGCTCATTCGGCGTGCAGCCGCACCCGGAGTTCACCCCCGCGGAGCTTCGCGGTCTCACCGGGCTCTACGGCAGGGTCCTTACGGGGAAGGAGCGCTTTCTCGACGATCCGGAGCACCTCGATAACTTCGTCATGACGTTTCGCGACACCCCGGCTTTCCGCTTGATTCTGCGCAACTTTGTTGGAATGATATCGGGTGAATGGACCGTGTGAACCCGTCACCGCGTTCTGAAAATTATTCTCATTCATCTCTCGAAAACGGAACTTAGCGCGAGCGAAGATGTATCACGGGGAGTGCGTGCCAGTGCAAAACGGTAATGGAGGAGGTAGCGCGATGAAGCTCCGGAGCGGACGTTCGAGATTTCTTTTCGCCATCACGGGCCTTGCGTTCATCTTTCTTCTGGGGATGGGTGCGGAGAGGATCATAACGCGGGCCGAGAGACCGGCATCGTCCGACAGCATCTTTCCGCAGGCGGCCGCCGAGACTCAGGTGCCCGGCGAGGACATCCCGACCATCGTCGAGAAGGCGGTTCCCGCCGTCGTGTACATTTCGACCAAGTCGGAACAGGATATGAGCCAGTCGGGCAATCCCTTCTACCGGGATCCGCGCTACAGGCGCTACTTTGGGATTCCGGACAAGCAGGTTCAGCAAAGGCTCGGATCCGGCGTGATCGTCACGGAGGACGGTTACATTCTCACGAACAACCATCTCGTGGAGCAGGCGAAGGACGTCGAGGTCTACCTGCCCCCCCCCGATAACCGGAAGCTCCCCGCGAAGGTCGTGGGGACCGACAAAACCACGGACGTCGCCGTGCTCAAGGTGGAGGCGAAGAACCTGCCGATCCTCAAGCTCGGACACTCCTCGGAGCTTCGGCTCGGCCAGACGGTGCTTGCGATCGGATATCCCTTCCAGGTCGGCCAGACCGTGACGATGGGGATCGTGAGCGGGCTCGCGAAGACGGCTGCGGAGAGGGAAGGGGTCGACGTGGAGCTCATTCAGACAGACGCGGCGATCAACCCCGGGAACTCGGGCGGCGCCCTCATCAACACGAGGGGGGAGCTCGTCGGGATCAACAACATGATCGTCTCGAACGCGGGAGACTTCGCTGGTATTGGATTCGCGATTCCGATCGACGTCGCAAAGTCGATCATGGACGACATCATCGCGCACGGCACGGTCGTGCGCGGATATATGGGCATAGCCATGGACGATCTCACGCCCGACAAGGCCGAGTTCTTCGGCGTCAAGCAGAGGGAAGGGGTCATCATCACGAAGATCGAAAAGGGGAGCCCGGCGAGCAAAGCCGGTATCCAGGCTAACGATATCGTCACATCGGTGAATGGCAAGGACGTGAAGAACCTCGGGGAGCTGAGAAGAAATGTCTCGACCCTGCACCCGGGAGACAAAGCCGAGCTCGCGCTCCTGCGCGAGGGCAAGGGTATGACCGTCACGGTCACAGTGGCCAAACGGCCGGGAGAGACGGTATCGGGGGCGATGAGGGAAGAGGAAAAGGGCACACCCGAGCTCGCGCTCCTCTCGGGCGTGGGGCTCAGCGATCTCAACGAGGAGTACCGCAAGGAGCTCGAGCTTCCCGACGAGATCCAGGGCGTCCTCGTCACCGACGTTGAAAACGGCTCTCCCGCCGACGAGGCGGGTCTCGGACGCGGAGACGTGATTATCAAGTTCAACCTGAAGCCGGTGAGGAATCTCGCGGAGTTCAAGGCGCTCGTCAGGGGCATGAAGGGGGACAAGTTCATGCTCACCGTCTATCGCGGCGGCGCCATCGCGAACCTTGTTCTGAAGCCGTAGCGGTCGCCCCGGGAAAGGGCGGTGCCAGACATGAAAAAAGGGGGCGTTTTGAGCGCCCCCTTTTCTTTGTCCGTTTGCGTCCGCGCGGCGCGTCAGTCGTAGTACTCCTGTCCGAGGTGCGTGATCAGATCCTCGCCCTGGATGTACCGAAGCGTGTTCTTGAGCTTCATGAGCTGGATGAAGAGGTCGTGCTCGGGGTAGAGCCCCGCCGCATGCATCGGGCTCTTGAAGTAAAAGGAGAGCCACTCCTGGATGCCGCGCATTCCGATCCGCTGCGCGAGGTCCATGAAGAGCGCGAGGTCGAGAACGATCGGCGCGGCGAGGATCGAGTCGCGGCAGAGGAAGTTGATCTTGATCTGCATCGGGTAGCCGAGCCATCCGAAGATGTCGATGTTGTCCCAGCCCTCCTTGTTGTCTCCGCGCGGCGGGTAGTAGTTGATCCGCACGACATGGGAGAATTTCCCGTAGAGGTCGGGGTAGAGCTTCGGCTGCAGCATGTGCTCGAGCACGGAGAGTTTGCTCTCTTCCTTAGTCTTGAACGACTCGGGGTCGTCGAGCACCTCGCCGTCGCGGTTCCCGAGGATGTTCGTCGAGTACCAGCCGTTCAAGCCCAGCATGCGCGCCTTGAGCCCGGGCGCGAGAATCGTCTTCATGAGCGTCTGTCCCGTCTTGAAGTCCTTCCCCGCGACGGGGACGTTCTTCTCGCGGGCGAGCTCGATGAGGGCGGGGACGTCGACGGTGAGGTTCGGCGCGCCGTTCGCGAACGGAATGCCTAGCGAGAGCGCCGCGTACGCGTACACCATGCTCGGGGCGATCTCGGCGCTCCGCGCCTTGAGCGCCTTCTCGAACGATTCGATGTCGCGATGCGCGTCGGTCGGTTTCATGAAGATCTCGGTGCTCGCGCACCAGACCATGACGAGCCGGTCGCATCCCTCGCGCTCCTTGAAGGCCAGTATGTCCTCCTTGATCTGCTCCGCGTGGTCGTACCAGTTCTTCGCTTTTTTCACCCACGTGCCGGAGAGGCGCTTCACGTAGTTTTGGTCGAAGACCGCTTTCATCGGTTTCACGCTCTCGAGGAAGGGGCGCACCTTCTCGATGAGCGCCGGCTCGAGCACTCCCGCGTGCAGGGCGGCCTCGCAGGCGTTGTCCTCGAAGATGTCCCATCCGCCGAAAACGAGATCGTCGAGCCCAGTGAGCGGGATGAAATCCTTGATCAAGGGGGTTCGGTTATCGGTTCGTGCCCCAAGGCGGATCGTTCCCATCTGGGTGAGCGAGCCGAACGGCTTCGCGTGGCCGCGTCTCACCGCTTCGACGCCCGCGTAGAAGGTCGTCGCGACGGCCCCCATCCCCGGCGTGAGAATCCCGAGCTTGCCCTTGGGCTTCGCCGGCTTTTTCTTGATTTCCATGTATGCTCCTCTCATCCGTTCGTGAATCGTTCGCCGCTCTTTCGGAACTCCGGATAGTGTATCCTCTTTACAGGATAAAACAAATTTATTATTGTTATGAAAGTCATTAGAAAATATTATGAATCTGACGACATTGAAATACCTCGTGTCCATCGCCGAGCTCGGGAGCCTCACGGCCGCCGCGGGGGCGCACTACGTGACGCAGCCCGCGATCAGCATCAGGCTGAGAAAGCTCCAGGACGAGCTCGGCGTGGCGCTCGTCGAGCCCAAAGGCCGCGGCGTGAGGCTCACGCGCGCCGGGGAGGTCGTCCTCGACTACGCGAGGCGTTTCGGTCGTCTCGAGGAGGAGCTCCTGCGCGAGATCGCCGACCTCGAAGGGCTCGAGCGTGGGCGTATCGCGATCGGCACGATCGACGCGGCGAGCGCGTACGTTCTCCCGCGCGTCTTCTCGCGTTTTCGCGAGCGGTATCCCGGCATCGATATCTCGCTCGAGGTCATGGCGACGAATCCGCTCCTCATGGAGCTCCGCGCGGGGCGCCTCGATCTGGTCGTGGGCACGCTTCCCATCGAGGGGGGCGGGGATCTCGAGGTCTTTCCGATCTATACCGAGCGGCTTCTCCTCGTGGCCCATCCGAGGCATCCCCTCTCGCGCCGGCGCAATCTCACGAGCGCCGCTCTCGGAGGACACGCGTTCATCTCGTTTCATGAGGGGGCGATCACGAGGCGTATCATTGAAAAAGTCCTCTCGGCGCAGGGCGTGTCGCCGCGCGTCACCATGACGACGGACAGCCCCGAGGCGATCCGGAATCTTGTCGCCGCGGGCCTCGGCATGGCGATACTTCCCGAGAAGGTCGTGCGGGACGATATCCGGCGGCGCTCCCTCGTCGAGATCAGGATCCCCGGGCTCGCCTTCGAGCGGACGCTCGGGTTGATCATTCCGGCGCGGCGGTATCGCTCGTCGACCGTGAGGGCGTTTCTCTCGGTGTTGGCCGGGGGGCTCGCGATCGAGCTGCCCGAGCGGCTGCTCCTCGCGCGCGAGCGCCCCGGGACGGCGGCGTCGCGGCCGAAGGCGCAGAGAGTATTCGGCGGACGGAGGATCGAATGAACGAGAAGAGAGAGGCGGCGAAACGGGCGGCGCTCGCCGCGGGCGCATTCGTGAGGGAACGCTTCGTCTCCGGGCGCACGGGGGCAATCGTCGCGAAGGGACGCAGCGATTTCGTGACCGAGGTCGACACGGCGAGCGAACGGATGATCAAGCACATGCTCGGGGCCGCGTTTCCCTCGATCGGTTTCCTCGCCGAGGAGACCGCCGAAGCGCAGGGGGACGAAGAGTTCTGGATCATCGATCCGCTCGACGGCACGACGAATTTCATACATGGCTACCCCTCGATCGGGGTGAGCATCGCGCTCATGGAGGCGGGACGTCTCACGGTCGGTTGTGTGTGCGATCCGCTCCGCGGGGAGATCTTCGACGCCGAGGCCGGCGGCGGCGCCTGCCTCAACGGCATGCCGATACGGGTATCCAGTGCCCGGAGCCTCGACGAGAGTCTCCTCGGCACCGGTTTCCCGTTCAGCGTTCCGCGGCACATCGACTCCTACCTCGGCTCTTTCAGGGATCTGTTCCATGGCTGCAGGGATATCCGGAGGGCGGGCGCGGCCGTCCTCGACCTGAGCCATGTCGCCGCGGGACGGCTCGACGGCTTCTGGGAGCTGTATCTCAAGCCATGGGACATGGCGGCGGGCGCGCTCATCGTGCGCGAGGCGGGAGGGACGGTGAGCGATTTCTTCGGCAATCAGGATTTCCTCGAGACGGGCAACATCGTCGCGGCCTCCCCTGCGCTGCACGGCCGTATCGTCGAGGTCACGAGCCGGCATTTCACGCGGGAAGCGGTCGCCGGCCTTGCCACGCATTTCCTGCCATAAAAAAGGGGCCGCTGATTCCCGCGGCCCCTTTTCTTCGCGCGACCAACGAGCGCTCAGAGGTTTTCGCTGCAGCGCATACCCCAGACGCCGTGGAAGAATCCTTTTCCGTCTTCGGCGGCCATCCAGTGTCCCCGGAGCTTGCCCTGCACGTTGACCTTACCGTCGATCCATTCCCCCGCGAACCATCCGTGAGGACGCTTGGCATCCATGTCCGCGCTCCCGTCAAGGGCGGGATCGTGGGGCGGTCCGAACGCGCCGCGCAGGATTCCCCTGAAATGACCCTGCGGATCGATGTATTTGCCGAAGAAGACGCGCTCGCCGGAGCCGTTAAGCCCGTATACCCCCTTGAGGTATCCGCCGACGAGCCCGTGCGCGCCGACCCATACGCCCCTGAATACGCCCTGCAGGAGGCCGCCGGCATTGATCGAATCGGAAGGGGACAGAGTGTCGGGAGGGGTCATCGCCCAGGCGCCCATCAGCTGGCCGTGGGGACAGCCGGCCGGTGTCAGCACGCTCGTGATCGAGATTGCGTTTCCGCAGGTGTCGACCGGCTCAACGAGGCTCAGAGCGACGAGCTCCTCGAGGGTGAACGTCTTGCTGTAGGGTCCCGTGCTCAGCTCGAGCTGCGGTGTGATCAGCGAATCGAGCGGCCGGGCGGGAATGACGAGCTTCACCTGGATGCCGTCGACACGGGGACCGGTGCGGGAAACCCACGAGATCGTCGATCTGTCGACCCGGCTGATCGAATCCTCCGGCTCGAACGCGATCGCCTTTTCTATAATGATGATGCCGCCCTCGAGATGGAGCGTGCCGGACCAATCGAGCGGGCAGGGGTCGGTCGCGTTCGTGTCGCTCAGGTCCGAGAGGCGGCCCCAGACCGCGCGGAACTCGTAGAGCCGCGCTCCTCTCGCGCGGAGCATGTTCTGGATGTTCGTATTGCTCTCATACGGATCCTGCACCGCCGATTCGTCCGAGAGCGCCCCGAACTTGTCGGGCTCACCGAAAGCCGGCTCTTCGTCGGCTGACGTGAATCCCCCCGTAGGTGAGTTAAGGTCGATCTGCTGCGCCTCTTCGAGCCCGGCCGGACTCGAGGGCACCGAGCCGTCGGTGGACGGCTGGCAGCCCGAACCGAGTATCAAGAGAGCAACAGCGAGCATTGCATAAAGACGATTTCTCATATCGTTCTCCTTTCCCGTCGCCCGGTCGATTGTTGTGCATCGTTTCCCGTCATGGTCTTTCTCTCGACATCACAGGGTCTTTGCATGGCGGATGCCTGAACGATTCCCGGGGGCAAAGCTCGCGTAATTCTAAATAAATCAAAGCCTCATGAAGCATGATCGAGACGGGCGCCGCGATACGTTCCCGGAAGGTATGTACCGTGTGGTTCAAACAGATGAGGATTCTGCTCCCCGCGGTTCAGGCACGGGCCCGGTCAGCACACGGAGGGCGGTCTAGTTTTTCTGTCGCCGGTCTCTCATGAAGAGGTCGAGCGCCCGCATGGCACGGTCTATTTTCCTGAAGCAGGGAATGCCGGCATCCTCGATCATCTGGACGGCGGGGTCGTAGAGCCTGCCCGAATTGAGGCAGGCGACCATCGGTTTCGTTGTTCCCTTGAAGACGCGGATCGTTGCGTTCGGATAGGAGTTCTCGTGGCGAATGTCCTCGCCGTGCCCCTCGCCGGCCGAGAGATTTTCCATGAACGGCGTGGGGGCGACGTTCGCCGCCATGAGGCAGTCGACATTCTCGTCGGCGAGCATCGCTTCGAGGCACGCCGTGTAATTCACGGCGTTCGTGAGCGGCGTTGCATCGACGGGATTGTGAACGTCGATGATGTCCGTGGGAAGGGCCGCGCGGAGCTTCTCGACGGTCTCCGCGGAGAATCGCGCGAGCTCCAGTCCTCCGAGCGTGTCTGCAGCCACGGAGCATTCGAAGCCCGCGTTGCTGAAGACGCCCACGCGCGAACCGGCGGCGCGCTTGCCGGCGAGCAGCGCGAACACCTTTATCACGTCCTCGACGTCGTCGAGGCTCTCGAGGATCATGACCCCCGCGTCGCCGAGAATTGCGCGCATGACCTCGAAGTTACCCGCCATCGAGGCGGTATGGGATGCGACGGCCGCCGCCCCGGCTTCGGTCCGGCCGGCCTTGTAGAGGATGACGCGTTTTCCCTTCCGGATGATTTCCTTCACGGCCGCGAGGAACCGCTCTCCGTCGAAGGGTTTGAACCCCTCTATGTAAAGGCAGAAGAGATCGATTCCGGGATCGTCCTTGAGCGCGATGAGGTAATCGGTCGCCGAGGCGTCGACCTGGTTTCCGTACGTGATCATGTACTTAGGGTTGATGATCCGGTCGAGGTTGCTGACGAGGGTTACGAGGTAGGCGCCGCTCTGGCTGATGATCGCGCACCGTTCCCCGAACGCGCCGCGGAAGGGGAGCTTGTGCTCGGGAAGAAAGAAGGTGTTATAGCCGCCCGGCTTGGAGACGATCCCCATGCAGTTCGGCCCGTTCACGACGACGCCTCCCCCCGGGCGCCCGCGCGCCGCCCTAATAGAGCCGCGGAGGCGTTCGTCGAGCACGCGCCCCTTGACGGTTTCGCCGAACCCCGCCGATATGAGCGTGATAGAGGCGGTTTTCCCCCCGGTGATGAGCTCCTCGAGAAGTGCGGCGGCCCTGTCGTCCGCCGGTATCGTGAACACCGTCATGTCGACCTTCTCCGGTATCTCCCCGACGGTTTTGAACGCGGCGCACCCGTCGATCTCGTTCGACTCCGGATGGAGCAGGTAAATGCGCTCCCTCGGAACGCCGCCCCCCTTGATGAGATTTCTGAGGATGATGCGGCCCACGTTGACCTTGAGCGCCGAGGCGCCCACGATCAGCGCGCTTTTCGGCACGAGGAGCCTTGCGATGCCCGCCTGGGGCGGCGGCGCGAGCTCGTGCTTCGAGAGCGAGACGCGCATCAATGCATCGAGGGCGACGAGCTCTCCGTGCGGCGTGATCTGAAACGGGTTGACCTCGAGCTCTTCGATAGTGACGGAGGATTCGCGCTCGAGCGGCGAAAACGTCCGCCCCAGCCTCGCGAAGGCGCCGAGCGCGTCATGCAGCTTCTCCGTATCGATGAGCGCGTTCGGCATGATGCGCGTCGCGCCCGCGACCACGGGATAGAAAAACGTTTTCTCGAGGGCGCGGCCGGTGCCCTCGCGGTCGGCGACATCGGAGGCGGATCTGATGAAAAGGCTCTTTTCCCGCGTGAGGCTCTTCTGGTAAATCTCGGTTCCGAGACCGCCGAGCCCGCAGAAAACGATCGGCCCGAACGACGGATCCTGCCTGAGCGATATGAGAAGCTGGTGTGGAATCGAGTCGGCGCCCGGGATCTTCTCCGCGATCATCATTCCCGCAAACGGGACGCGCGCCTTCGCCGCGATGCGGCCGAATTCGCGGAATGTCGCGGAGAGCGCATTCCGCGACGGTTTCACGAATCTGATTCCGCCGAATTCCGAACGGTGCGGCATGCCGGGGGATATGAGCTTCGCGACGACCTCGTCGCCCGGCACGGCCCCGGCAGCGAGCGCATCGATCTCCGATTCGTCCGCGACGAAACGGGCGCGGGGGACGCGAAGGCCGGCGAGGCCGAGGATCTCGTAGATTTCGTGCTCGAAGAGGCTGGGTCGCCCTCCCTCCAGCGCCCCCTTCAGCTTTTCCTGGATTGCACGCATGTTCGAATCGAGCACCGGATTCATCGAGCCTCCATTCCTGGCTTGAAGGATGCGTATGGATACCGGTACGGCTGATGCTATAGTATGGCAGGTGCGGTTTCTTTGTCGAAGGAAATCAACGGGGGTGCTACGGCGCCCGAGGGCGGAAATGGTGGCATCGAAGGCGATCGAATCGGAGATTCAGGCCAACCGGCGCATGATCGCGCGTCTCAAACGCGAGATCTTCGGCGTGGATAAGACGCACAAATCCCGCTATATCAGGGAATTCAACTCGGAATTCAGGAATTACCGGAAAATTGTGACCGCCGCCGAAGTGATCGAGCGGGCCTCGCGCTGCGATATCGTTTACTTCGGCGACTATCATCCCCTCGATGCGAGCCAGGACTGGGTGCTTCGTCTCATGAAGGAGCTCACGGCGCGCGGGCGAACGGTCGTGCTCGCTCTCGAGATGCTGTACGTCCATCAGCAGGAATGCCTCGACCGCTGGATGAAGGGCACGATCAACGAAGAGGAATTCCTCGAGGCGATCGATTACAAGTGCGAGTGGGGCTTCAGTTGGCCGAGCTACCGGCGGATATTCGAGCTCGCCAAGAATCCGTTCATACCGATCTTCGGCATAGACTCGGAGCCGAGGGATCATCTCAGATACATTCGGAGGCGCGACCGTCTCGCCGCGCGGCGGATCGGCACGATTCGGCGGTTTTTCCCCGACTCCCTCATCCTCGTCGTCGTCGGCGAATCGCACCTCGCCTCGAATCACCTGCCGCGGGACGTTCGTTCGGTTCTCGGCGGGGGGTTCAGCGAGACCGTCATCGTCCAGAACATGGACGACATCTACTGGCGCCTCCTGCGAAGGGGGCGCGAGGACGCCGAGGCGGTCGCGATCGACGCGACGAGGCATTGCGTATTTACGACGTCCCCGATGCTCAAGTATGAAGCGTACCGGGAGATCATCGACGTGTGGGCGGAAGGGGAGGAAGCCGATCTGCACACGCCGTTTCTCCACGAGATGATCGAAGCGATCCATTCGTTTCTCCTCGGTGGCCGGAAGAAGTCCCTCGTTGCGCTCTCGAATGGAAGAAAGGAGCCGTTCGACGCCGTTTTACCGGAGGTCGAGTGCCGCGCGACGTATCATTCGTTCTCTTCGTACCTGCGCTCCCGCAAGGCGAGCCCGCGGGAGATCGTGCCGATCCTCGAGAATCTGAGGCACGAGGGAATGCGGTACGTCCCCGCGATCAACGCGTTCCTCATCGTGAGGTTCGATCCTTCGCGCGCGGTCCGGGAAGCCGCGCGATTCGTGCTCCATGCCCTGCGGGGAGATCTGAGGGAGGTCCATGCGAAGCGGCGCTCGGCCGAGGACGACTTCTTCGGCGCAATCATCGAGGAGGCGCTCGTGTGCTTTGGCGCGAAGGTCGTCGACCCCTCGCCCAACTGCATCAAGGACGAGCCCCGGCTCGGGGCGCTCGACTATCGGCGCGCCGCGAGCTCGTTCAAGAAGATCAAGAATCTCGCTCTCAAGAGGCGGCTCCTCTTCACGAAAGCGCTCGGGGCCCTGCTCGGCGAGGCGCTCCACCTTTCTTTTCACGAAGGCCGCACGACGCGAGGCGAGATCGAGGGTCTCTTCGGCGCGCGGCTCGACGCCCCCGGCTCTTCGAGAGAGCTCTATCTTCGGCTGGTCAAAGAGCCGCCCGCGCGCGGCGCGACCGTCCCGAAGCATGCGGATTGAGCCTTCCGCCATATGCCCCTGACGCTCGTTCGATCATGCAACGTGCGTTGTCGCAGCTTGTTACCTTCCTCACTCCGCGGGGCCATCCGTTTTTATTTGATATTTCGGCGTCCAACCGTCACAATTCACCAAAATGTATCGACTTCCGCCGGGCGCGGGAGGGAGTATGGTGAAGATGGAGGATGCACGGGACCTCATCGGTCAGACAGTGCTCATGAAGCTCACGAGCAACGAGGGGCTCGCCTTCGCGGGAGTCCCGGGGGACGGTCCCTTCTTCTGTGCGGTAGCGGCGGTCGACGAGGTCGGCATCTGGGTGAAAAACAAGAGCTTTGTGACTATGGAGATCAGGGACGGCAAAGGACGCTATATCCCGCGGGAAAAGCAGAAACCGCAGAGGCACGAGGTCAACATTCTCGTCCCGTGGCGGATCGTTCATGCCGTGGTGCTGTTTGAGAAAGGTAATGCGGTCGAGCTGAAGGGGGAAGCGCTCGGGGAAGAGTCTCCGGACGGCGGCCGCATCGGATTCGTGAAATAGGGCGCGCCGGACCCCCCCAACGCTGGTCCACCGGGCCCGATTCCGCGCGCGGCCGTCTCGCCGCGAGGGGCGCCATGAAACGTACCCTGGCAAAGCATTTTCAGCAGATGAACCCGGCGATGATCATCATCTACGCCTACCTCGTCGCCGACCTTCTCGGCACACTTCTCCTTTCTCTCCGCGTTTCTTCGAGCGGCGGCCCCGTTTCAATCATCAACGCCCTTTTCACCGCAACGAGCGCCCTGTGCGTCACCGGGCTCACCGTCGTCGATGTCGGGACAACGTACACGGTGTTCGGAAAATCAGTCATCATGGCGCTGATGGAGATCGGCGGCCTCGGCGTCATGACCTTCTCGGTGCTTTTCTTTCTATTCCTCGGGAGGGGGTTCAGCATGCGGGGACGCTGGATCATCAACGAGAGTTTTACCGCCACGCCGGTGCGGTCCGTGACCGGACTGCTCCGGTCGATCTTTCTCTTCACCGTCATCGTCGAGGCGGCCGGCGCCGTGCTCCTGTTCCTCGAGTGGCGCAAGGAGATGTCGGCGCCCGCGGCGCTTTTCGCTGGCGTGTTCCATTCGGTATCCGCATTCTGCAACGCCGGATTGTCCCTCTTTGACACGAGCTTCGTCCGGTACCGGGGGAGCATCCTTCTCAACGCGGTCATTTGCTCCCTCATCGTCCTCGGGGGGATCGGCTTTCCCGTGATCTACGAGTTCATCAGCCGGGCGAGGAGGATACGAACGCGCACGCGCACGGCCTTATCGCTTCACACGCGCACCGTTCTCGCAACGACGCTCATCCTCATCCTTTCGGGGACGGCCCTCGTCTTTATTCTCGAGCGGAACAACCAGATCGCCGGTCTTTCACTCAAGGAGAGCATCCTCGCCTCCCTTTTTCAATCCATCACGGCGCGCACCGCGGGCTTCAACACCCTCGACGTCGGTTCGCTCACGGTCGCGACGCTCTTCATTCTCATCATTCTCATGTTTGTCGGGGCGAGCCCCGGCTCATGCGGCGGCGGGATCAAGACGACCTCTCTCGTTGTGCTCGTCGCGATCCTCAACGACCGGATCAGGGGGAGGCATTCGGCGAGCATCTTCAAGCGCACGCTCCCCGACGAGACGGTTTCAAAAGCGCTTTCGATATTCATCCTCGCCGTCATGACGGTGACCGTCGGGATCGTCTTTCTCCTCATCACGCAGCCTGCCCCCCCGCGGGAGTCGTTTCTCACCTATGTCTTCGAGACGGTCTCCGCGTTCGGCACGGTGGGGCTTTCGATGGGGATCACGCCCGCCCTCACCGTTGTCGGAAAGCTCATCGTCATCATGATCATGCTGTCGGGAAGGGTGGGCCTCCTGACCGTCGCATACGTCGTTACGAGCAGGCGCGTCGTTGCGCCGTACCGGTACGCCGAAGAGAAGATTATGATCGGGTGATCCGCACGAGGCCGGAAGGAGAGTGGAAGGACCATGAGTAAGAAGTACGTGACGATCGGACTCGGCAATTTCGGGTTCAACGTCACGAAGACGCTGTTCGAGGAGGGGCACGACGTGATCGCGGTCGACTTCGACGAGGACGCGATCCAGCACGTCCAGCCCTACTGCACGCAGGCGATGCTCGCGGACGCGACACAGAAGGAAATGCTCAGAACGCTCGGTCTCGAGGACATGGACGCGGCGATCGTGAGCATGGGGGACAACGAAAACGCGGCGACCCTTATCACGCTCTACCTCAAGGAGCTCGGCGCGAGGCGGATCGTCGTCAAGGCGGGGACGGAGGATCACGGGAGAATCTTGAGCAAGGTCGGAGCGACCGATGTCATCTATCCCGAGAAAGACATGGCAATCAAGGTCGCCCGCAGCCTCTCGACGCCCGACGTTCTCGATTACATTCCGATGTCGGGGGATTTTCTCATCGCTGAAATCGCTCCGCTCGAAGTCTTCGTCGGGAAGTCTCTCGCCGAGTTGCAGCTGCGGTCACGGTACGGCATAACGGTAATCGGTATCAAGGAGCTCGTCCCGGAGAACTTCATCCTCGTGCCCCCGGCGAGCTTCGTCATCAAGCACAGCGATATCCTGATCGTGATAGGAAAGCGCGTCGACATCCAGAAGATCAAGACGCTCAAGGAGAAGCGGTAGGGCGTGCCGAGGCCCGCATCGGCGGCACGGAGGAAGGAGATCGACATGAAACAGTTCGCGTCGCGTGCGGCTCTTCTCGCTCTCGCCGCGCTCCTCGCTGCGGGGCCCGCTTCGGCGGGAATCGGCATCCGGGTGAGCGGGGCCTTGAGCTATGTCTCGTACGGCGACTTCAACGATTTCGCCGACTATATCAATACCGACGTGCTCGCGGCCGGCGGAGCTTCGGGCGAGATCGGAGCGATCCACTGGGTTCCCGAGTTCGCGGGAGAGATCGTGCTGCCGATCGTACCGGTGCTCGATCTCGGGATAGGCGCTGGCATCATCACGGGTAAATCCGAGTTCAGCTTCGGCGCCGGCGACGACCGTTTTGACTACGCTCATACGGTGAAGGCGTATCCCCTTACTGCAACGGCCTACGTGCATCTGCCGCTCCTGCCCTTTGCGAAGCCCTACGCCTTCGGCGGGGGAGGATTGTACTACACGAAGCTGACATTCGACGAGACCGTGACGGTGGGGGGTTCCACCGAGGGTTTCGGCGCCGAGCTCACGAAATGGGGGTTCGGTCTCCATGGCGGTGCGGGGCTTTCGTTTTCGCTTTCCCCGATGGTGGTCTTCGATATCGGGGTGAAGGGGCGCTGGGCGAAGATCACGGGATTCGAGGGTATCGCGACGAGCACCGACGGCGAAGCGATTGACGTTTTCCTCGCGAGCTACGTCGACGATGAAGGAGGCCTCAACTTCGGTCCCGAGGCGGCCGTCGACAAAGGCACCTTCGGCGAAGGTGCCGTGGATCTCAGCGGCTTTGCGTTCATGCTCACCCTGGTTGTCGCGTTTTGATTACCGGAATGAACCTGAGACGATTCCCGCGCACCTTCTGGGCCGCCAACACGATCGAGCTGTTCGAGCGGATCGCGTACTACGGGATGAACATCATCCTCGCGATCTACCTCACGAGGCGAGTCGGCTACGGCACCGAGGCCGCAATCTCCATAACGGGGCTTTTCATTTCATCGCTCTACCTGCTGCCGGTGCCGGCGGGCGCCATCTCCGACACAATCGGCTTTCGCAAGGGTCTCCTCATCGCTTTTTCGCTCCTCGCCGCCGGGTACGGGGCGCTCGGCGCGTTTCCCGCAAAGGGGACCGTCATTGTCTCGCTCGCGCTCATCGCGATCGGGGGGGCGTTCGTAAAACCGGTGATTTCGGGAACGGTGAAGAAGACCTCGCCGGGGGACCTCTCCAGGATCGGTTTTTCCATTTTCTACATGATGGTCAACGTCGGAGGATTCACGGGGAAGATCATCGCGAAGGCGCTTCGGCAGGACCTCGGCCGCTGGCTCTCGCAGTCGAACTATACGGCGGTCCAGGACTGGGTACATGCGAAGGTTCCGCCTTTCGCGGTCACTCCCGAGATCGTGCAGCGGGCCGCGGGCCAAAACCCGCCCATGACCGGAGAGGCCTTTGTCGAGATGCTCAAATGGCAGGGCTTCGGGATGCAGGCCATCTGCTTTTTCTCGATGGCGACGGCGCTCGTGGCGCTTCTCTTTGCCGTTCTCGTGTATCGGGAGCCGGACCGTTCCGGCGAGCCGGTCCGCTCGACGAAGCAGACGTTCGCCGATATGATCCGCGCGCTGGCCGACTGGAGGTTCATGACCTTCATCCTCATCTTCGCCGGTTTTGACCTCATGTTCTGGCAGCTGTATCTATCGATGCCCCTCTATATCGTCCGGCATATCTCGGAGCGCGCGCCGATGGAACAGATTGTCGCCATCAACCCCGGCATGATCATCCTCTTCCAGATGCCGGTCGCGTGGGCCGTGCGGAAGATGAAGCCGCTCGGCGCCATGGCGCTCGGGATGGGGATCTCGACCTTCGCGATGGTCCTCCTCGCTCTCGTGCCGACGCTGCCGGGCGTGTGCCTGTCGATCGCGGTCTTTGCCATCGGCGAGATGATCTTCGCGCCGAGGTTCTTCGATTACGTTTCGGGTATGGCGCCGAAGGGAAAGGTTGGACTCTACCTCGGCTACTCGTACCTGCGGAGCTTCTTCGCAAACCTCATCGGGGGGCCGCTCTCGGGATATCTCGCCGGGCGCTACGTGAGCGAAACGGGGATGCGTGAGCCGTACCGGATGTGGCTCACGTTCGCCGCGATCGGGGTCGTTGCGCTGCTGGCCCTCTTTGTCTACAACCGGTTCGTCGGAAACGGCGCCGCAGCGGAGGAAAGGGCGGTGTAGCGCTCATGGCTCACGTACACCTTACGCTCCTCGATGTATCCGTCATCATCGCGTACCTCGTCGTCTCGTTCGCCATCGGCATCGTGCTCTCGAAGCGGGCGAGGCGCAGCACGGAAGATTACTTCGTCTCAGGACGCTCGCTGCCCTGGTGGCTCATCGGGACCTCCATGGTCGCGACGACGTTCGCGGCCGATACTCCGCTCGTCGTTTCGGGCCTCGTCGCCCGGGGGGGGATATGGCAGAACTGGCTCTGGTGGCAGTGGGGGATCGGCGGGATCGTGACGGTGTTTCTCTTCTCCCATCTCTGGCATCGCGCGCGGATAACGACCGACGCCGAGTTCGTCGAGCTCCGCTATGACGGAAAGCCCGCCGCCGTACTGCGGTGCTACCGGGCGATCTGGTTCGGCGTGCTGCAGAACGTCCTCATCATCGCCTGGGTCATGCGGGCGATGGTGAAGATCGTCGTCGTCGTCATGGGGTGGGATGAAACGAGGACGATCGTCGGCATGGACGCCGAATCGTTCACCGTGCTGGCGCTCTTCATCGTCACGGTCGTCTATACGACCATCTCCGGTCTCTGGGGGGTGGTCATCACGGACTTCTTCCAGTTCATCCTCGCTATGGGCGGGTGCATCGCGACGGCGGTCATCGCGTTTCGGTCGATCGGCGGATGGAGCCCTATCCGGGAAGCCATCGCCTCGAAAGGCTTTTCGCTCGACGATACCTTCCGGATCATCCCGAAGCTCGCGCCCCTCGATGCCGCCAATCCCTTCACGGAGTTCCTCATCCTTGTCCTCGTCGTCTGGTGGGCTTCCTACACGATCGACGGCGGCGGATACCTCGCCCAGCGGCTCTTCGCCGCGAAGAGCGAGCGCCACTCCGTTTTCGGATACCTCTGGTTCAGCATCGCCCACATTGCACTGCGCCCCTGGCCATGGATCATCGTGGGCCTTACCGGCATGGCCCTCTTCGGGAAGATCGACGATCCCGAGCGCCTGTACCCGATGGTCATGCGCACCGTTCTTCAGCCGGGGATCTTCGGCCTCGTGCTCGCCTCGTTCTTCGCCGCCTTCATGTCGACCGAGAGCACGCAGCTCAACTGGGGCTCGTCCCTCGTGGTGAACGACTTTCTGCGGCGTTTCGCCTGGAAGGGCAGATCGGAACGGCAGTACCTGATCGCGGCCCAGGCGTCGGTCATCGCTCTGGCCGTTCTCGGCGCGATCGCCTCGTTCGCCGTCAAGGACATCTCATTCGCGTGGAAACTCATCATTTCCGTGACGGCGGGGGTCGGCTCCGTCTACATCGCGCGGTGGTACTGGTGGCGGGTGAATGCATGGAGCGAGATCACGGCGATGGCGGCGGCGCTTCTGTCGACGTTCGTCCTCGGGTACTTGGCGGGTACGGCCCGATTCGGCGGTTCCACCTTCGTCAGATTCCCCTATTCGACGGCGCTCACCGTCCTCGTGACCACTCCCGCCTGGATCGCCGCGACGTTTCTCACGAGGCCGGTTTCCCACGAGCACCTCGTGCGGTTCTACGAGCGCTGCCATCCCGGAGGACCGGGGTGGAAGGCCATGAGCCGCGACCTTCCGGGCCTTCCCCGCGACGGTGCCGGGGCGCGCACGGCGCTCCGGATCGTGTGCGGCGTCGCCGCGTTGTACCTGGTCCTTTTCGGTATCGGGAGTCTCCTCCTGGGGCACTTCGCCTCGGCCGCGGCGCTTTTGACCTGCGCTTTCGCCTCCGGCCTTGCGCTCTTCGTGTCGATGCGAAAAACGTAACCGATGCCGGTGGGAGGCGACTTCGCTTTCTGGAAGGCGTTCGCGCTCCCCGCGCGGGGGATACCGTTATGGTATAATCAATATAGTAGGGGCATCATGGCCGGGTATCGGTCCGTCCCCACGAAAGGCATACGACCGTGAATCGGGTGATCCGCATCTTCAGGCTCTTCGCGTTCAGCGCGGGCGTGCTCGCGTGCGTCGCCGCCTTCGCTTCATTCTCGTCCCCTTCGTACGCCGCCGGCACCGCGATCCTCCAGTGCACGATCGTCGACGCCGCGAGCGACGCGGTGATTCCGGCGCGGTGCCGGCTCATCGATATGAACGGGAGCAACCGGTTTCCGCCCGCCGGAACGAGCTTCTACCACCAGGCGGGGGGCGGGTATTTCTACACGAGCGGCTCGTTCTCGTGCACGGTTCCCGTTGGATCCGTCGCCGTGACGGTGAAGCGCGGCTTCGCGTACCGGGAAGCGGCCGAATCCGTGAACGTTCGCTCGGACACATCGATTGTCATCGAGCTCGAGCGTATCGTTTCAATGGACAGCCTCGGCTGGTATTCGGGGGACACCCACGTGCACATCGACCACGCGGGGGGCGCGTATGTGCTCGATCCGGAGGACGCGTTCTTCATGGCGAACGCGGAGGGGCTGAACGTCGTCAACTGCCTCGACAACGACTACTATTTCACCGGTGCGAGCGCCTCGTGCAGCACCCCGGAGTGCATCGTATTCATGTCCGAGGAGATGAGGAGCTCGTCCTACGGACACCTCGGTCTCCTCGGTTTATCGTCGCTCGTTTCACCCGTTTCGTCGATCTGGTGGCCGATGACGATGGATATCGCCGATTCGGCGCATACGCGCGAGGGCTCGCTCGTCGTCTCGGCCCACCCTGTCTCTTCCGATGTCTTCACGCAGGTCGAGTCGTGGCCCGGCAACGGCATTGCACGCGAACTACCCGTCGATTGCCTCATCGATCGGATCGACGCGGTGGATGTCCTGAGCTACAGCAACTGCCACAACGGCGGCATCGAGATCGACCTGTGGTACCGGCTCCTGAATTGCGGTTTTCGCCTTCCCGCGAGCGCCGGGACTGATGCCGCCATGAACAGGCTCGATTCCTATCCGCTCGGCGGATTCCGGGTCTACGCGCGTGTCGCCGGTGACGTCCTGAGCGCGGAAAGCTGGTTCGAGGCGCTCGCCGGCGGCAGGACGTTCGTGACGAGCGGGCCGCTCATCACGCGGTTCGAGGTCGGGGGACATGCGAGCGGAGACAGCATCGGTTTCGCCCAGCCCGGCGCCGTGGTCCCGGTCGAGATATCGGTGAAGAGCGTTCATCCGATCAATCGCATCGAGATCGTGAGGAACGGCGCGCCCGCGGTGACCATGCTCTTCGAGCCGCCGCGAAGCTCGGTCGACACGAGCGTATCTGTCGCCCTCTACGAAAGCTCGTGGGTCGCCACCGGCGTGTACGGGACGAAGCGCGGTTGGATTCCGGCGGGGGATTTTCTATTCGCCCACACGAGTCCCGTCTATATCACGGTCGGCGGCTGGCCGATTCTCGAGCGCGACGATGCGGAGTTCTTCGTGCAATGGATCGAGGATCTCGAGCTCCTCGCCGCCTCGAAAGGGCAGTGGGCCGATACGGCGCAGGCGTCGCGCGTGTTCCGGGATCTCGCGGCCGCCCGCGCATGGTACGAGGAGCGCGCCTTCGGCGGCGTCACCGACGCGCTCGGCGCGCATCCGCGGACGCCTTCCGCGCTCCGGTGCGAGAACGTCCCCAATCCGTTCGGAAACGGCACGGTGATCGGCTTCGATATACCGGTCTCTCCGGGCCGGTCGACCGCGGGGGACGAACGCGAGGAGTTTGAGTCCCGCGTGACCCTTGCGATCTATGACGCTTCGGGACGTCTCCTGCGCCGGCTTGTCGAGGCGCCGCTCCCGGCGGGACGCTACCGGATCGCATGGGACGGAAGGGATGAGCGGGGGAGGAACGCGGCGAGCGGCATCTACTTCGCGAGGATCTCCGCGGGAAGAGGAGCGTTCACCCGGAAGTTGGTTCTCGTTCGATGAAGGGGAACGTGACGAGGCCGCGCCCGAGGGAACCAGAAAAAAACCCCCGAGAACCTGGTCCTCGGGGGTTTCGAATGGTAGCGGGGGCTGGATTTGAACCAGCGACCTTTGGGTTATGAGCCCAACGAGCTACCGGACTGCTCCACCCCGCAGCAATTTTCACGTAATACTAAGGCTTTGTCCCCTCCCTGTCAATAGCTCCCGGCGCGATTGTTCCTTTTTCCGATTTCTCGGGAAGGGTGACGATCCGGTAGACCGTTTCTCCCGGCTTCAGGTAGCCGTATTTTTCGCGGGCGACCTTCTCGATCGTGAACGGATCGCTCTTGAGTCGTTTGATCTCCGCGCTGAGGAGCGCGTTTTTGCTCTCGAGCTCCGCGATCTTCGCTCCGAGGCTCTTCATCTGGCGCTGTGCGACCCAGAGCTTCCACAGCCCCACGTCTCCCGCGACGAAGATGAGCCCGATGAGGACGAGAACGCCGATGAGGAGCGCCCGGGCGAGTCCGGGGCTGACGTCGATGGCGCGGCGAACCCTGAGATACCTTGTTCCCTGTCCCCAGAGGCTTTTCATCGCGTCCTCCGAAATGCCTCCGCGCCCGGGTAGAGCGCCACTTCGCCGAGCTCCTCTTCGATGCGCATGAGCTCGTTGTATTTCGCGACCCGGTCGGTCCGCGAGGCGGAGCCCGTCTTGATCTGTCCCGCGTTGGTCGCGACCGCCACGTGCGCGATCGTCACGTCTTCGCTCTCTCCCGAGCGATGCGATACGACGGAGGTGTATCCCGCGCGCCTCGCCATCTCGATGGCGTCGAGCGTTTCGGTGAGGGTTCCGATCTGGTTCAGCTTGATGAGGATCGAGTTTGCGACACCTTCCTCGATGCCGCGCGCGAGCCGCTCCGTGTTCGTCACGAATATATCGTCACCGACGATCTGTATCGCGCCGCCGAGCCGGGTGGTAAGAAGCTTCCATCCTTCCCAGTCGTCCTCGCCGAGACCGTCCTCGATCGAAACGATGGGGAAGTCCTTGACGAGCCCTTCATAGAAACGCACCATACCCTCCGCGTCGAAGACCTTTCCCTCGGCGGCGAGATGGTAGCCGTCCTCCTTGAGGAATTCGCTCGCAGCGGGGTCGAGCGCGAGCGCGACGTCCTCTCCGGGATGGTAGCCCGCTTTCTCGATCGCCTTGACGAGTATCTCGAGCGCCTCGCGGTTCGATTTGAGATTCGGAGCGAATCCGCCCTCGTCTCCGACCGAGGTCGCGTAACCCTTTTCAGAGAGGATCTTCTTGAGCGCGTGGAATACCTCCGCGCCGGCCCGCACCGCTTCCCTGATGCAGCCGCACCCGGCCGGGACGATCATGAACTCCTGGATGTCGACGTTGTTGTCGGCGTGCTTTCCTCCGTTCAAGACGTTCATCATGGGAACGGGGAGGACCTTGGCGTTCGTGCCGCCGATATACTGGTAGAGCGGGATATCGAGCGCCGCCGCTGCCGCCTTCGCGACTGCCAGGGAGACGCCGAGAATGGCGTTGGCGCCGAGACGGCCCTTGTTGGGCGTGCCGTCGAGCTCGCAGAGAAGCTTGTCGATGTAAACCTGGTCGAGCGCGTCGAGCTCGATGACTTCGGGACCGATCACCTCGTTGACGTTGGCGATCGCCTTGAGCACGCCCTTGCCGCCGAACCGTTTCGGGTCGCCGTCCCTGAGCTCGACCGCCTCGTGCTCGCCCGTGGATGCTCCGGAGGGCACGATCACCCTTCCCCATGCGCCGCCCTCGAGGGAGACTTCCACTTCAACGGTCGGGTTTCCCCGTGAATCGAGCACTTCCCGGGCCATGATATGCTCTATCGCCGTCATCGACACTCCCTTCTTGTAACTATCGTTATTGCAATGAGTAATGATGATTTCACGGAAGCTCGAGTCTAGTGCGCCCCACCGTCCCTGTCAAGGGAAATCGACCCGCCGGACGCCCCCGGGGAGGCTATGTGCCGGAACCGAGATTCGGCTTTTCATGAAACGGGGAACCTGATATTTTGAGGGCGGATATCTCGTTTCGAACGTCGGCAGAATTCATCCTGCCGCGGCGAAACATTGCAGGCTGGAATCCGTACTAAAGGGTGTCGGGCTTGGGTGACGAAGACAGAATCCTTATCGAACGGTGTCTGAAGGGAGATGAAAAGGCCTTTGAAGAACTCCTCCGCAAATATCGCAGCTCGGTTTACAGCATCTGTCTCCGGATGGTCCGGAACAGGAGCACCGCCGAGGATATCGCCCAGGAGGTATTCATCAAGGTCTTTTCGGCCCTCAGCCGGTACGATCCGACATACCCGTTCGCGAGCTGGCTCAACCGGATCACCTCGAACCTGTGCATCGATTACCTGCGGAAGGAGAAGGGGCGAACGATCTCTCTCGATCAGCCGGTCGGCGGTGACGATGACGACCTTCTCATCCAACTTCCCGCGCTCACTCCGGGACCGGACCGAAAGATGGAGTCGAAAGAGATGATGGCAATACTCGAAGAAGCCATGGGGGCGCTTCCGGAACATTACCGGATCATCGTGGTCCTGAGGCATCAAGAGCAGCTTTCGTACGAGGAGATCTCGGACACCCTGGGGATTCCGCTCGGTACCGTCAAGGCGCGGATCCACAGGGCCCGCAATATAATCGTGGAGCATTTTCAGAAGAAAGGGCTTTTTCGGGATTCCAAAGAAACGGGTGGTGACGGTATATGAAACGGAATCAGACCAACGTCGCTCTGTCGCAGGCGCTCCGCGCGATCATAGTCCCCGTTTTGTTCCTCATGCTCGGTTCGACCGGCGCGCGCGCCTACGAGCGCGATGAGACGCTTCAGAAAAGCATCCCGCTTCAAGGGGCGGTCCGGATCGTCGTCACGAACTCGCAGGGGGACGTGAAGGTGATCGGTGAGAAGGGACGGAGCGATATTTCGTGCGAATACACGAAGCGTATCCGGGGCAGGGACCAGGATGAAGCGGATCGGCTGTTCAGCCTCATGGATATCGATGTGACGCGGGAAGGCGGCGGCCTCAAGATCTCTGCCCGCTACCCCGACCGGTCGGGCGGCGACCGGAATATCCTCGCGTTCCTCATGCAGCACTATGCCGGTCTCAGCATCGACATGAACATCCTGGTTCCATCCCGGCTCGACGTCGAGATCGTTTCGTCGAGCGGCGATGTGCAGCTTGCGAGCATCCTCGGCGCCGCCGAGATCACCTCCGCAAGCGGGGATGTCGAGGCCACCGGCATCGGGGGCACCCTCAAGATCGACGTGAGCAGCGGCGACATGACGGTCTCGGGTGTCGCGGGAAAGGCGTTCCTGAGCAGCGCGAGCGGCGATATCGAAGCGCATTATGTCAAAGGAGACGCCGGCGTGCAGACCTCCTCGGGGGATATCGTCCTCACCGAGATCGGCGGCGATCTCACCGCGGCGAGCGCCTCGGGGGACGTGACGGCCGAGGGGGTACGGGGAGTCGTATTCGGCGGCACGAGCGGTTCAGCGCGGTTCACCGGTGTGCGGGGCGGGGTCACGGCGGCCGTTGCGAGCGGCGATATCGAGGTCGGCGCTTCGCCCGAATCCCCCGCCAACTACGAGATCCGCACCTCGAGCGGCCAGATCGAGCTCAGGTTCGAGCTTGCGCCGAAGGGCGGGTTCGCGCTCAAGGCACAGACGACCTCGGGTGACATATCGATGAGCCTTCCCATCAAGGTCACCAAGGTAAGCAGGCACACTATCACCGGCATCGTGCGGGAAGGGAAATCTATCGTGGTGCTTGAAACGGCGAGCGGCGACATCACGGTGAGCGAGCCGGAGGAGTAACGGATCATGGAATGCCATCTCTTCCGAATGCTGATCCAGCGGTACTACGACGGCGAGCTTGATCCGGCGGAGCGCTCGGAGTACGAGAATCACCGGCGCGGGTGCGGCGAATGCCGCGTGCGGGACGGCCGTTTTGCGCTCGTCGTCGGTGCGCTCGACGACGCGCCCCGTTTCGAGCCGTCCGCCGATTTCAACCGGCGCGTGCTGTCGCACGTTGACGTCGCCGCGTATCGCGTGAGCCCCGCCCGCGCGGCGCTCCGCGCGATCGGCAGGGGTTGGAACGGCATGCCGATCCCGCTGCGCAACAGCGCGGTCATCGCGGCGGTGTGCGCAGTCTTCATCGCCGTTTACAAGCCGCTTCTCGACTATATGATCATGACGATCCGGCAGGGCGCCGAGGCCCTCTGGTCGGGAACGCTTCTCGTTCGGGAGCTCGGCGGCAGGATCGCCTTGCTATGGAGAAGCATCGGCACCGTGCGTAATTACGAAGTCGTGGGTCAGACTCTGCTCAGGGCGTTCCATCATATTGTCTCCGGATTGAATCCGGTTCAGGTCGCCCTGGCGATAGCCTCGCTGGTACTCGTTGCCGTCGTGCTCCACCGGATGCTCGGCGCGGCACGGAGAAAGGGAGAGACCGATGTTTGCATTCTGTAACAGCGCCGTCGTGAAGCTTTTCCTCATCGCCGCCGGATTTCTCGCAGACGGCATCCATGCTCCGGCTCCGATACAATGGTGCTCCTCCGCGCCGGTCATCAGGGTATGGTCTTCCGCCGTGCCCGACACCGTCGCGCCCGGAAAACCCGCGAAACCGGCGAAGCCGGAAAAGGCTGAGAAGCTCTCCAAGATCACGATATCCGACGAGGGGATCAAGATCGAGAGCGAGGGGAAAGAGAAGGTAATTCTCAGCGCCGATGCGGATAAGTTGAACAAGGTCAACATTCAAGTTCTTACGGATCTCCAGAATCTGCCCGAGTCGCTCGAGACCGTGTTCGGGGAGGATGAGGACAAGCGGTTCTACAACGTGAAGAGCTCCGATGTCGTCCAGTTCGGGAAGCGAATTGTCGTCGGTCCCCACGAGCTCGTCAACGGCGACGTCGTGGCGATCGGTTCGAATATCCACATCGAGGGGAAGGTCATGGGGGACGTTGCGGCGATCTTCGGATCGGTCGAGCTTGGTCCCACGGCAATCGTGAACGGCGAGGTTGTTTCGGTCCTCGGGGAAGTCGATCGCGAAGACGGTTCGATCGTGCGCGGACAAACCGCCGTCATCGGAAGTCACCGCCACAACGGGCTCACCTTCCCGATCGGTCCCTTCGGGCAAGGGATGTTCGGCGCGGGCGCGAAGGTCGTCGTGTTCATCATCGGCATCCTCCTCATGCTCATCGTTTGCTACTTCATCGCGCAGCGCATGAGCGCCGCCGCGGCATATGTGACCGGCTCCTTCCTGAAATCGTTCGGAATAGGGCTCCTCGTCCTCTTTGCCGGCTCCGTGCTCGTCACCGTTCTCTCGATCATTCTCGCAATCACGATCGTCGGCATCCCGGTCGCCGTACTCCTTGTTCTCTCCTTCATCGCGCTCTTCGTGCTCGGCTACTTCGTCGCCGCGCTCGCCCTCGGCGCCTTCGTGTGCAAGAAGTGCAACATGGAGAGCGATTCGGTTTACATCCACGGAATTATCGGGCTTTTCCTGCTCGCGATCTTCGGGATCATCTCGGGTTTCATGTTCTTCAATCCCTGGATGGCTCCGTTTCGGGCGATGCTGCGTGTGTTCGGCGGCATCATCGGTTTCGTCGCGCTCGTGACCGGCGTCGGCGCGTTCATCGCTTCGAGGGGGGGGAGCCTCTCCCGCGCGCCGAAGGTCGCGAGTCCCGAATAAACGGGTCGAACCCCTTTGACAGTTCGCGTTCTCCTCGCTATCTTTGAGGGTGGATCTACTCGCTCGCACGTTTTTGCCGCGCGCGGCTTCGCCTGCATCGAAGCGCCTCCTGGCGCTTTTCTGCTTCGCCCTCATAACGGTTTCCCACGGAGGAGCGCTCGCCGGCGGGACGGCCCGGACGGAGCCGCGGGACAGCACGGGCGCGGGGGGGTTCCTCTCGCGCGCCGCGGCGCGGTTCTCGTTGTTCGACTGGATGCGGGGGGGCGGGGGCGCCGGCCGCGCGGACTCGACGTCCGGAGCCTGCGCCGATCTTGAGAGAGAATGCAAGAACCTCGAGCCCTTCTACGGCTGCACCGTCGACACGATCATCGTTTCGGGGAATACGCACACGAAAGCGATCGCCATCCTTCGCGAAATGGCGACCAAACAGGGCGGGCGTCTCAATGAACGGCTCATCCGGAGAGATTCGGCGTATCTCCGCGGGCTCGCGTATTTCGCCGAGGTCGCGGTCGCGGCGGAAGAGACCGGTTACGGAAAATGCCGGATTCTCGTCACGCTCGTGGAGCGGCCGGGGATCTTCATGCGCGTTCCCTATCCGGTCGTCAACTACGATTTCGAAAAGGGGTTGAGCTACGGGGCGACCTGGAAGGTCAAGAACTTCCGGGGGCTCGCCGAAGATCTCTCCATCTCCGCCTTGAAGAGGCGGGACAAGGAGGAGGGGGCCAATTTTTCATGGAATGTTCCCTGGTTCATGGGACGGAGAATGCGCTTTCGCTTCGATGCATATACGTACCGGCGCCTCCAGGCGCCGATTGACGCTGACGAGGATTACGTCAGGGAACAAACCGCGGGGGCCGTCGGCATCGGCATTCCACTGACGCGAAACCTTGTGAAGCAGCTCTGGATCAAGACGAATCTCTCCTTCGAGGGGAGAGACTCGAGGATCACGCTCGCCGACGCGGGCGGCGCGCCGACAGGCGTTTTTTGCCGGCAGAATTTCATCTCGGTCGGCGCCGAACTGGAGTATGACAGCCGCTCCAACCGAATTTCCCCGTTCAACGGCATGCTCCATCGCCTCCGCGTGAGACGGTATACATCCGTCACGGGGCCCGACCAGCAGTACGTGTTCTACGGGTTCTCGGACTACTTCTACGTTCCCACTGGCACGGAGCGCTCATTTATCTTCGCCGTCAACGGGGACATTCGCGAGGGGGATGTTCCCTCGTACTTCAATATGAAACTCGGCGGGGTGCGGGACCTGAGAGGCTTCTCGGACCCGGACCTCCGCGGCTCAACCAAGCTCGTCGCCACGGTGCAGTACCGTGCACAGCTCTTCGGACCGCGCGTCTTCAAGCTTCCGAAGATCGGGGAATTCGACTTCACCATGAACGGGGTCGTGTTTCTCGACAACGGCGCCCTCATGAACAGCATTCTCGACGTCGGCAAGGCGACGTTCTATACGACAGGGGGCTTCGGGGTCGAGCTGATCTCTCCTTTCAGGGATATTATCCGGCTCGAGATGGCGAGTGATGGAACAGGCACCCCCGCCTTCTACTTGACGGCCGGCACCGTGTTTTAGGCGGCCTCGACTTCATTCCTGCACAACCGCGAAGATTCAGGTGCGCAAGCTCGAGATCTGCGGAAAATTACGCATGGCTTCGAATCTGATGATATGGATTGTAACGTATTATCGTAAAAAGAAATGCCGAGTGTTTATTCTGTTCATTCGGCAGCAGGTTGGGTCAAAAAGCTCAACTCATCAGGAATACGAAAGCACCCATCGCCATCGGCGCACTAAAATCCGGACCTGATGCCGGGCTCGACCAGTGCCTCCGGGGGTCTTCTCCAAGAGCTTAGCTCACTATTTAATAATGTGTTGCAATCTTTGAGCGGTCATTGTGCAGGCCCCGGGGACTGTTTCTTCGCAGCCGAGCTGACTCCTAAGTGCTGGTTATCTGCATTCGGGAATACGCGTTGCAGATTCATCATGCAAATGATTGGGCGTTTTGAGACCGGAACGCCGCCGATGGGAAGGATAATGGCGCATAATACAAGTAAATACAATATGTTAGGTCTGGTCGCGATCTTCCTGGTTTTTGCGTATCTTATTGTCCCGGGGATTCTCGCCGCGGGTGAAAATTCCCTGCTTCGGCTCGGAAACGGTCTCGATATCCGCCTCTATACACCTGAAGATGTCATGGCGCTGACTTCGAAAGATGCAGATGGCCGCCTCATCCTCCAGCTTCCCGGCGGAATGGTTTATGAGCTGGTGGATGATATCCTCGATTGCGAGATCGTGAACAAGGGGGACGGCTCCTTTCACCCGGTGTCCGTGGACTGGGTTATCGATGCGCTCGCGAAAGTGGACGTCTCCGGCGCCCGCATGAGTATTCCGGTCAACGTGTACGTGCTGCCGCTACCCCGTTCCGGATTCCTCTCGAGTTCGGCGTGCGGCGGCAATATCTTCCTTTCACCGGGAGTATACGAGGTCAGCCGCTCAGTGGTCGCATGCACGGCGACGCATGAGCTCGGTCACGTCTTCCAGCAGCATTTCGCGCCCGAGCGCAGCGGCGAGAACTGGCCCACATACCTGAAGCTGCGCGGAATCGAGGACGAGGCGGTCTACTCGGCCTATGGCCCCCGCATGAACAGGCCCGTCGAAATCTTCGCTGAGGATTTCCGGTACCTCTTCGGCGGGAGCGAGGCGTGCTATTCGGGGAAGATCGAAAACCCCGATCTCCCCGATCCCGATGTCGTGAAGGGCCTCGAGGAATTCTTCGTTGCACTCGTGGCGCCGGTCGAGATCGTGGATGCGGCGCCTCCCGGCGCGGCGCCGCTTTCGCTCTCGAACTATCCAAACCCGTTCAATCCGTCGACGACCATACGGGTCGCCCGTAACGGATCGGCGCCGGCGGACGGCGCCGAAGTAGACGTCTCGATCTATCGCATCGATGGATCGCTCGTGACGAATCTCTCCCACGGGCATTTTGCAGAAAACGAGTTCTCGATGCCGTGGGATGGGAGAGACGCCCGGGGGAACGCGGTTCCGAGCGGAGTCTATCTCTATGCGGTTCGCTCGGCGGGAGATAGGGCCACGGGCAAGATGCTCCTCATGCGCTGACCCACGCCACGCGGGAAATCCAGCCCGATCCATCTAAACCTCTGAACTCAGGTTTTCCGGAGCGCCCTGAGCTGCCCGCATGCGGCGTTTATGTCGCTTCCCTGACTCCTCCGCACGGTGACGGCCGGCGCGCGGGGGAGCAGCAGCGCGATGAAATCATCGAGACGCTCGTCGGAAGGCCGCCGGAATGCGCATCCTTCCCATTCATTGAAGGGGATGAGATTGATCTTGAACGGCTTTCCCGCGGTGAGGCCGGCGAGCCTCCGGGCGTCCTCTTCGGAATCGTTGACGTCCCTGATGAGCACGTATTCGATCGTGACGCGCGTTTTCCGGGCGCGTGCGAATTCGATTCCGGCGGCGAGCGTTTCGTCGATGCGGCGCGCCGCCGGCATGAGCCGTGTGCGCTCCTCGTCCGTCGTCGCGTTGAGAGAGATCGCGAGCCCAAACTTGAGACCGGTCCTCCCGAGCTCCCGGATCGCCTCCGGAACGCCGATTGTGCTCACCGTGATACGTTTTTCCCCGAGGGCGAATCCATCGTTCGAGTTGATGATCTCGATCGCCCTGACGAGATTGCCGAGGTTGACAAGCGGCTCTCCCATGCCCATGAAGACGATGTTGAAGCGTTCGCGCGGCGGAAGGTGGCCCGACTTGAAGAAGAGAATCTGGTTGAGGATCTCATCGGAGCGCACGTTCCGCTCGAATCCCCCCGCCCCGGTTCTGCAGAGCGCGCAGGCGAGCGCGCAGCCGAGCTGGCTCGAGATGCAGATCGTCCTGTGCCCGTGCGCCTCCATGAGCACCGCCTCGATGAGCGCGCCGTCGTCGGATTCGAGCAGAAATTTCTGGCTCACGTCCCTCTGGGAGCGTACACTGTCTGCGAGCCGGAGCGAGGTGATCGTAAAGCGCTCTTCGAGCGTACGCCGCAGGCCCGCCGGAAGATTGGTCATCTCGGAAAATCCGCTGCAGCCCTTCTGATACAGCCATTTGAGGATCTGCGCCGTGCGGTGCCGTTTTTCGCCGAGCTCCTCGACTGCCGCGGAGAGTTCCGCGACCGACAGATTCTTGATGTTCCGCTTTTCCATGAGACGATGATACGAGAAAGAGAGCGTCCGTCCTATATAAAAAAGGAGATCCGGGGGTGCATCGATCTCGGAAGCACGAACTTCCGGCTCCTTGTCGTCGACGGGGTCTTTCCCGCGCTCGACCGTGAGGCCGGCGAGGTTTTCCCGTTCCGGTCGTGCGGCGAGATGAAGCGGTACGTCGGCTGGGGGGACGATCTCGCGCGAACGGGAAGCGTCTCCTCCGTGAAAGCGGCGCGGGCCTCCCTCGCGCTCGGGGATCTCATTGCCTCCGCCCGCTCCTGGGGGTGTGCCCATCCGCTCATCGTCGCGACGAATACGCTTCGCGAATCGAGCAACGCGGGGGAGATCAGAACGGCGCTCGAGGATGCGTTTGGAATTGCGATCCGCGTGCTGTCGCAGCGCGAGGAGGCGGAGCTCGGATACGCCGGCGCGTCGTTTCAGTTCGGGCGCGATGAGGCGCTCTGCCTCATCGACGCCGGCGGAACGAGCACCGAGATCTCGTGGGGAAGGGGAACGTCGATGGCGGGGTACGTGGGGATCCCCCTCGGGACCCATTCGGTGCGGCTGCTCCTTGCCGGCCGGGGCGCCCGGCGCGTTTCGGGGTTCCTCGGCGAACGTTTCGGGGAGACTGGAGTATTTGGACCGGCCCGGAAAACGGGAGTTTATCCCTTGCCCGGTTTCTCCCGAGATTCTACAATACTCATGACCGGCGGAACGGCGGTAAGCCTCGCCGTGTTTCATCGCTCTATGCGGGGATGTGCGCCCTCGTTCGAGGAGTTGCAGCAGCTCACGCGCGAAGACGTCGCGCTCGCGCGGAGGCGCCTCTCGGGGCTCCTCCGGGCGGGCCGGGAGCGCAGGGTCCCGCTCGACGAGGACCGGATCGGTCTTTTTCCTGCGGGGCTCGTCCTGATAGATGCGCTTCTCGCGGCGGCTCGAATCGAGGCCTTCAGGGTCACCGCGCGTGATCTTCGATGGGGTATCGTGCTCACGAGGGGAGCTTCGACATGAGCAAGCGGGTTCTGATCGTCGACGACGAAGAGAGCATCAGGAGTGCGCTCGAACAGCTTCTTTCATACGAGAAGTTCAAGACCTTTTCCGCAGGGGATGGCTCCGCAGCGCTCGATATCGCTGCGAGCGAGCGGATCGACATCGTGCTGCTCGACATCAAGATGCCCGGCATGGACGGTCTCCAGGTCCTCGGGAAGCTCAAGGAGCTCCAGCCGGATCTTCCCGTGATCATCATATCGGGGCACGGGACGATAGCCACCGCGGTCGAGGCGACGAAGCTCGGCGCCTTCGATTTCATCGAGAAGCCCTTCGATACGGAACGGCTGCTCCTCACGATCCGGAACGGCATAAAACAGGTGGAGCTCTCGCGCCGGAACGTGCAGCTCCAGCGGAAGATCGGCATCACCACGGAGATCATCGGTGGGCACCCGGAGATGCTCGCCATCATGGAAACGATTACGCGCGTCGCCCCGACGAACGCGCGCGTCCTCATCATGGGAGAGAACGGGACGGGTAAGGAGCTCGTTGCCCGCAAGCTCCACGAGCTCTCGAAGCGAGCCGGGGAGCCGTTCGTCGAGGTCAACTGCGCCGCGATTCCCGAAGACCTCATCGAGAGCGAGCTTTTCGGGCACGAGAAGGGGTCGTTCACCGGCGCCATATCGCAGCGCATCGGCAAGTTCGAGCTCGCCGACGGGGGCACCCTCTTTCTCGACGAGGTCGGCGACATGAGCCTCTCGGCGCAGGCGAAGGTGCTGCGCGTGCTGCAGGAATCGGTGTTCGAGCGTGTCGGCGGCACCGAGACGAAGCGCGTCGACGTCCGCGTTCTCGCCGCGACGAACAAGAACCTGCTCGAGGAAGCGGCACGGATGAGATTCAGGGAGGACCTGTACTATCGGCTCAACGTTGTTCCCATTCGCATCCCGCCGCTCCGCGAGCGGAAATCGGACATCAAGATACTCGCCGACTATTTTCTCCGGGAGGTTGCGGTCGAGCTCGGTCGCTCTCCCAAGCGGCTCGCATCAGAGGCGCTCGACGTCCTCATGGAATACTCCTGGCCGGGGAACGTGCGCGAGCTGAGAAATCTCATCGAGCGCCTCTGTATCCTCACCTTGACGGATCTGATCAGGCGCGATGATCTTCCGACGCTCGCCCTCGTGCGCGAAGAGGACGCGCGTAAGGATCCGTTCGGCCTCAGGACGTATCAGGAATTCAAGGATTTCATGGAGAAGGAGTACCTCGTCAAAAAGCTCAGGGAGAACAACGGAAACGTCTCGAGAACGGCGCGGCAGCTCGATATGCAGCGCAGCAATCTGTACAAGAAACTCGAGAAGTACGGCATCGATTTCAGAAATGATGCGGGGGGGGACGACAGTGTACCCTGATCATTCCTCAACCGCCGGTGAGTTATTCCACCTATAGAGAAAAAAGTCCGACAAATCGGCTAAGCGTAAGTTTTTTATCGCAGTTTCATAATAAATATTTGACTTCGAGCGGCGCGGATATTAGAATAAGTATGGTGCTTGGGGTTTGTTGTGGTGTGTAGGTATGGAGCATGGGGGCTCCATAAGGAGGAGATGGCAAGCATGAAGAAGCTGGGTTTGCTTCTGTCCGCGCTTCTGGTCCTGTCAGCCGTCGCTTCCTCCCCAGTTCTCGCTTCGCGCCCCTCATTCGAGTACCGGCTCCAGTCACTCCTTATCATGTTCTACGAGAGGGCATTCCCGTTCTCGGGAGTGTTCATCATGCCGGGGGAGATTGGGCCGATCAACAATGACGGCGGTTGGGGAGGACCCCTCGGCGGGGACGCCGACGATTACGGAAACGGTAGACAAACAGGCAATCCCTTGATTGGTAACAGGGGGAGCCTCCGTATATCGCGCGGCTTTGTTCCGGGGCCGGAGACGCGCAACGAAGTTGTGAGCAAAACAAGTAAGTAATGGTTCGCCGACCATTGACCCTTGGAGAGACCGATGCCGGACAATCCCCAGGGCAGGGACGATTTCGAATACGAGAAAAAGAAGTCCCAGCCGAATTACAAGGTAATTGGTCCCGAAGAAGAGCTGGGAGATATGCATTTCTCGACGGAGAATTACTCCGTCGCTCTCGAATACTACGAAAAGGCTCTTCAGAAGATACATAGCAATCCGCATCCATCCGAGCTTCTCAGGATTTACCGGAAAATAAGCGACTGCTACGTGCAGAAGGGCCTCCTCCACGAGGCGATGACCTTTCTCGAGAGCGCGGAATCTCAATGCGATGAGCATGACGCGTTCGGAAAGGGGACGCTGGCATGTCTGAGGGGGATCATTCTCCGGGAGAACGGTGCCATCGAAAAGGCGCTGCACGAGGGTTGCACGGCGTACCGGCTCTTGCGCGGAGGGGATGATCACCAGGAGGTGGGCAGGGCCCAGCGTCTTATCGCGATCTGCTATGCCCGTCTCGGCAGAAAGGACGAGGCCGAACAGTACTTTCTCGACGCGCTCTCATCGTACCGGCGGATCGATGACGCGGTCGGCGAATCGTACGTTCTCAACAGCCTCGGTCTCTTCCACAAGGATGCATGCCGGTTTTCCCGAGCCATTCATTTCTTCAACCGGTCTCTTGATCTCTGCGAGAAGATGGGCCTTACGCAAAACCGTGTACGCGTGACCCTCAACCTCGGCATCACGCACCTGAAGTCGCGAGACTTCGCCCAGGCGATCAGCGCCTTCTTGAATGCGCGCAAGATGTCGTCGGGCTCCGGCGACGACCAGCTCTATATCCGCGCCACCCTGATGCTCGGCAGCGCTCAAACGAGGACGCTCGAGTATGCCGCCGCCGAAAAGCATCTTCTCGAAGCGCGGGTGATCGCGGAGCGGAGGGCCTACGGGAGGGAGATTGCGCTCGCCGACGAGTACCTCGGCGATCTCATGGTCGCGCGCGGCGATCTCGAAGGGGCGCTTCAGAACTACTCGACGTCCCTCTCCCGGGCGAAAAAGATGTCGCTCGAGGGCGATATCGTCGCTGAGGTCCTGCGCCGCGAGACGGAAGTATTTCTCATTCAGCGGAAACCGGAGGACGTCATCTCGGTCGGGAAGCGGGCGCTCGAGGTCGCGGAAAAATCCGGGGAGATCTACGAGATCGGATACGTGATGCGCGCGATCGGTCTCGCCCACGCGCTCCTCGGAAATGAATCGGAAGCGGAGAAGTTCATTGCATCGAGCATAAAAACCTTCCGGGACGCCAACAATCCATACGAGGCGAATCGGTCCTCCTGCATGTTTTCCGAGCATCTTCTCGGCAAGGGGGGCGACCAGGAGCTTCTGCGGGCCCGCAAGCTCATGAATAATGCGCTCGCGTATTTCGAACAGGCCGAGGAATACCGCGACATGGCCGAGTGCCACCTGCTCATGACCCGGATCGAGCGCGATCTCAAGAATCGCGATGAATGCCTCCTCCATTTGTACGAGGCCCAGCGGCTCTCGGAGGACCTGCGGGATCGCAATTTCCTGCGGCGCCTGCGCCGCCTGCGCCGCAGCATCGAGGATGAGGTGTCGCTCACCCTTTCGACCCCGTCGGAGAGAGCGGACATCAGCGCGGAGCTGTCGCACTCCTTCGCCAAGAATCCGCACGTCGTGACGGTCCTCGATCATCTGCTCGGCGATCTCATGAACAAGATCACATTCGCTCACGGGTTCGTTTCCCTGTTCGGCAGCGGCAACGGGAGCCGCAAGATAACGGTGCTCGCGCGGCGCGGTGTCTCCGAGCCGGCCTCCCGGGCGCTCACCGAGTGGTTCCTCGCGCGTGGGGAGGAAGAAAGCGCCGCAAGCGTGCTCCTCACCGATGTCATCCACGATAAACGATCGGCGCCGATCCGGGACATTCTCCCGGGACGCGGCCCGCTCTATCTCCACCCGCTCTCGAGGGGACAGGAGCCGTTCGGGCTTCTCTGCTTCCAATCCGACGGCGACGGCGGCGTCCCGCCGCGGCTCGGGCAAGTCCCGGACGTCGTGGCGACGTACGCGGGATTTATCGATTTTCTCGTCCAGGGATGCATGGTCGAGACGGGTCGGGGCGTGAAGGAGCAGGGCCCGCGGCGCGGAGACGATTTCAGACATTTCATCACGAGAAACGAACGGATGCTGAGGATCCTGAACCTCGCCGAAAAGGTGGCCTACTCCGATTCCTCGGTTCTCCTCATGGGCGAGACGGGTACCGGCAAGGGGCTCGTTGCGCACGCGATTCACAATCTGAGCCCGCGGCGCGATAAGAAGTTCGTCCACGTGAATTGCGCCGCGCTTCCCGAGGCGCTTCTCGAGAGCGAGCTCTTCGGGCACGTGAAGGGTTCATTCACCGGCGCGATCTGCGACAAGAAAGGTCTGCTCGCCGAGGCGGACGGCGGAACGATATTCCTCGACGAGGTCGGAAAGACATCGTTCGTTCTCCAGGGCAAGCTTCTCCAGTTCCTCGATACGAGGAAGGTGCGTCCCGTCGGGAGCAACGAGATGATTCCGGTGAACGTCCGGATCATCTTTGCGTCGAAGAGCGACCTTCTCACGATGTGCCGGAACGGCGAGATGCTTGAAGACTTCTATTATCGCATCAATGATTTTCCGATTACGATCCCGCCGCTTCGGGAGCGCGTCGAGGACGTTCACCTTCTGGCGGAGTATTTCCTCAAGATCCTTGCCGAGGGGATGAACAAGCGTGTGCGCGGCTTCTCCGAAGAGGCGCTCTCGCTCATGGCCGGCTACGAATGGCCCGGAAACGTGAGGGAGCTTGAGAAAATCGTGAAGCGCGCGGTCATCCTTTCGGAAGAGGACGGTGTGGTGACTCCCGATCTGATCAACTTCGACGAGATCGAAGGCTCCGGAGCGGCGAACATCCATCGCTTGAGCCTTCCCGACCGCATAAAGGATCTCGAAAAGCGGATCATTTCGGAGAGCCTGATCAGGAACGGATGGAACCGGAGCATTGCCGCGAGCGAGCTCGGCATCAGCTATCCGACGCTCCTCAAGAGAATCCGCGATCTGAGCATCATCGAGGGCTACTGAAACGCCTCTCTCATCTCCCGGCTTTTTTCTTTGACCCTTCCAATGAAGCGCATGGTCCTCGCCGATGGTTTATGCTTCTCTTGAATACCCCCTATAAAGCTTCTTTATAGTTCAAACTTATTTATATTCAGCCGGTTAGATCGGAGGAGCTCGTTTCTGTAAAGGTAGTTCCATCTCTTTTCCAAACAGCGCGGGCCGGTTCCAAAGCGGCTCTTGCCGCGTCGATATAAGTTATTTTATTACAATAAGTTGCCATTGCATCATAGAATGGCCGACGGCGGCATTTATGGAACGCGGCTTGATATCCGGTATGAATGGTATCGGTTGGCGGAGGGGAATCGGCGAAGCGGAGAGGTACTGAAATTCTCTGTCACGTAAGGCTCTCCTGGAGCTATCAGGGGAAAAGGTGGGGTCTCTAAGACAGAGAACAGAAGGTATCTCTCCGTTTATCATGTTCCAAAAAAAAACTTGACCATTCCTGTCGCACCCTCTACAGTAGTGTTGGGGGCATAAGTAACCTTAGGGATGGCGAGATCCTTGGGAAAGCGAGTATGGACATCCCCTCCGGTGCTCGCGTCTTATGCCCCTGATTGTTTTTTTGCCTCGCGAGAACTCCAGCGTAACGAATAGAGCATCGAGAGTGTCCTTCGAATAGGACGAATCTGTAGAAATCCAATGACAGAATTCCGTTCCGCATCGAGACGCCCGCCCGAATCGGGATGAACTCCGGGTAACTCTTCGAAATCTATAATTTCATGTTAATAAATCGGTTGCGTGACGGCAAAGGGCAATCTCGATCCTCATTTTCAAAAAACCGCTCTCGTGGCATGTCAGTTGCGATTATAGCAAATCAGAAAGGACAAGATAATGAACCGCCTGATGGCAACGATATCGATAATGATGCTGATAATGATCTCCTGCGGCGAGAAGGAAAGGATCGTCGAGGTGCCGGTAGCCGCGAACTGCATTCCTTCTCCCCCCCGAGGAGTCTACTCGGTTAATCTCAACGGCAGTGTCGAGATTTGGTGGTATCCGAATTACTACGAGGATGATATCAAGAGCTACACGGTTTACCGCGGGACGAGCCTCTCCGGCGATTTCTTCCCGATCGGAACCGTGCTTTCGGAGATCCCCGATCCGGCGCAGTATTGGTTCGAGGATCTCGACACCGGCAACGGTATACAGTATTACTACGCGGTATCCGCCGTCGACAGGGGCGGCAGATCCAGCGATCTCATCGTCGAGGAAATAGTGAGCGGGACTCCGCGTCCCGAAGCGCAGCTCATCCTGTCCGATGCAACCGATTTCCCGGATCAGAGCGGATACGATTTCTATCCGGGTTTGTCGAATATCGCGCAAGCCTACGACGCACCCACAACGGATCTCTTCTTCGGCGTGAGCGCCGGGACCCCCATGCTCATAGCCCGCCGCGCCGGAGTAGAGATCCAGGACTACGGCTACGCGGGAGACTTCGACGCCATCGGCGTCGCTCCCGACGATGGATGGGCTACCCCATCGCGAAGCGCCCAGGCGATTGCGAAGCACATGTACTTCCTCAGATTGCTCGAAGGAAGCAATTTCCATTACGCGAAGATCTACGTGACCGCGGTTACCGGTGATTTCGTCACGTTTTACTGGGCATTCCAGACCGATCCCGGCAACCCCGATCTTTCCCCTCCCGCCCCGGGCAGCGGAACGGGAAAGCTCTCCTCGGCACATGCGCTGCCCGGGCTGATTGCGGAAGCTACGCTGCTGACCGATAGATTCAGCGATCCCCCCATCGTTGAGAGGGTAGCATGGACACGGGACTCTGAGTTTGGACATCAAACCACTGAGTAGAGCGCTGGCAAGCGAAGAAGGTTTGTGTTACCCGCGAAGGTCGGCCGAAGGGGAGGGTGAAGAAAACGAATGTCGTACAGGGGCGGCAGAAGGTCTTCACTCTCCCCAGATTTTTTTATATACGTCTTGAAGAATTCACCGCGCACTCGTAGAATCATCGCCCTATGAAAGCTCCACTCCTCACGTTCGTTGCGCTCGCTCTCATGCTCGCGCCGGGACCGGCGCCCGCGCAGACGCCGGCGGCATCCGCCGCGAGCGTCACCGCGGCGTTTCCGCACGGGCGCTCCCCGGGAACATATCAGAAGCGCTCGCTCGAGAGGCTGCTCGGCGGCGCTCCGAGCGCGGTCGATTCGCTCGACGTGATCGTTTTCACGGTTTCCTTCGCCGACAGGGACATCGGTGCGGCGCATACGGCGACCTATTTCGAAAACGAGCTCAGACATCTGCGGGAGTACTTTTTCGGCGCCTCGGGAGGCGTTTTCCACCTGAAGACCGATCTCTTCCCGTCCGTCGTGAAGCTCGGCGGAACCGAAAGCTACTACGGCGATGACGACCTGTGGACGGAGCGAATGGCCGAGCTCCTCATCGAGCTCGTGCAGAAGACGGACGCGACGATCGATTTTTCCCGGTACGACGCATTCGCGGTGATCCATGCGGGAGCCGGGCAGGAGACCGATTTCAACGGCGATTCGGAGGGGCAGATCTGGTCGGGCTTCGTCAATCCCGGGGAGATGGGCGAGGCTCTCAAGGATACCCTCGGCACTCCCGGTGTTCCGACGAATGATCGCGTGAACGGAGACACCCTCTTCATCGACAACCTCATGGTCTGGCCCGAGGAGGCCTCCCAGGACGGCTACACCTTCGGCTCGCTCGGGATCTACGCGTACCAGATGGGGCTGAGGCTCGGCATGGTCACGCTCTATGACACCACTCCCGACGGATTCCCCGATTCGCAGGGGATCGGGAACTTCGATCTCATGAGCTACGGCATTTACAACGCCCTCGGCTTCGTCCCGGCGTTTCCTTCCGCGTTCAACCGGTATCTCATGGGCTGGGTGAAGCCCGTCGTCGTGGACGGGGATCGCGCGGTGCGGCTCGCCGACGTCAATACGGCGGGCGCGCTCGATACGGCGCTCGTGAAGATTCCCCTCAATCCTTCAGAGTATTATCTTGTCGAGAACCGGGTTCACGACGCGAACTTCAACGGGAAATTCGACTTCATCGACCTGAACCATAACGGCGTTCCCGAGAATGAGGACACGCTCCGGGGGGCCGAGTTCGATTTCTTCCTTACGGCGACGACGAACATCAGGCCGAGGCCCGACAGCGTGGTCACCGGAAGCGGTCTCATGATCTATCACGTCGATGAATCCGCGATCCGCCGGGCCGTCGAGTCGGGGGGCAACCCGAACGACGACAGGGCCTGGAAGGGAGTCGACGTCGAGGAAGCGGACCACGTGCAGGATCTCGACAGCCCCGGCGGGGGCTTTGCCTTCGGGAGTTTCTACGATTCGTTCAGGAAGGGGAACAACGATCGCTTCGGTCCCGACTCCGATCCCTCGACCGCCGGGAACGCCGGTTCACGGACGGGCGTCGAGGTCGGTGAGATCTCGGCGGCAGGCCACGTCATGACGTTCAGGGTCCGGTTCTCGCCGTCGATGGATTTCAGGAGGGGCGAGTTTTCAGCGGATATCGCGCGCCTCAGTCCGATCGCGGTTCCTATTATCGGAAGCGATCACGAGCGGCTCCTGATAGCGGCGGATACGGCGAGCATATACCTGGCCGATGTCGGGCTCACGGCGTGGAATGGCGAGGTCGAAAAGCTCGACGTAGACAATGGCGGCGTCTGGACGGCCCCTCCCATCATGAGCTTCATATTCGATAACCAGTTGGGCGAGATGTACGTCACGTCGTCGGGCGGAGTCCTTCATGCGTATGATTGGTCCGGCGGATCGGTCCCCATCGACGACGACGGCACGCCCGGGACGCTCAAGCTCCGCGGGGACGCGCTGTCGACGCTCATCGTGGGTCCCACTCTCTGCGACAGATGTCCTGGGCCGATCTTCGCGTTTTCATCGACTGTGGACAGCACATACCTCATGATTCTGGGCTACGACGGAACATGGCCCGGCACGGGGTGGGTCCGGAGGGGGACCATCGGCATCGAGTTCGCCCTCATGAAAGGGCAGATCGCATCGCATCCCGCCTACGGCATCTTCCAGGTAGATGAGCATACCACGTACATCGGCATATATATCGCTACGTACGATGTTGATCGCGGCCTCTGTTTCAGTTTCATCCCTATCAAGACGAATTCTTCGATCTCGTTCGATCCGGCGAACATCATCACGAGGCCTGTGGGCATATTCGAAAGACCCAACGGCCTTCTCACGATTTCGACGGGTGACATCGAGAGGGACGGATCAGACGAGATGGTGGCGGCAGTCGATAACGCCGGGCTCTACTATTACGAGGCCGGCGGCGCCCTTCATCATGTCGGCAGGCCGGGATCTCATTTCTCCCCGCCGATCCTCGTCGACGTGGATCTGGACGGAACACTCGAAACCGCGCTGCGCGATGAGTCGCGCTGCTATCTCTATTCGGGGCTCGGTGTGCCGGTGAGCGGCTGGCCGATCGCGATCGATGGAGCAATCATCGGTCACGAGGGCCCTGCTTCCCCCCCGCCGCCCGTTGCCGACGACGTCAATGGCGACGACAAGGGGGAAATCATTTTTCTTGTCGGGGGAGACATTCATGCATTCGATTTCTCCGGGAGGGAAATCAAGGGATGGCCGCTTCCGGGAGAAGGTGCGCGTGGCGGGGCGCTCGCGCTTCTCTACGGGGAGACCGGGGGAAGGCTGTATATCGTCGATTGCGCAGCCGCGATGCCGTATGCGAAGGACGGGGGAGCCGATGCGGCATCGGGCGCCGTGTCGTCGATCAGGAGGTACGATCCGGGAGTCGAATTCGATTCGGTGACCCAGTTTTGGCACACATACCGGCTCGATCCCTTTGGATATGGAAGGCAAGAGAATCATGGATACATCGCGAATCGGCGCACGGAGCGAATCGATCCCTCCACGTTTATCGTATATCCGAATCCCGCGACCGGGACGGCGTTCACGGCCCGGGTGCTCATATCGGCGCCGGCGCGGGTCACCGTGACGCTTTTCAATATTGAAGGGGAGAAGGTTGTCGAACGGGCGCGGGATCACGCGTGGTTCGCGGGAAGCGCCGTGCCGTTCGAAGAGACTTTCTCGACCGGAACGCTCTCGGGCGGCGTTTACATCTGCCTCATCGAGGTTGCCGGCGACGGCTGGAGCTGGAGCGGATCGAAGAAATTCGCCGTGATTCGATGAGCCGGCCGTGCCCGGGGGGCACAAAAAATGCGCCCCGGCCGCATCGGGCGTTGACCGGAGAGGCGTAAAGAATTAGTATTAATGTATAAACCTTCGGGAGGGAACATGACTCGGAACGTATCGATAGGGATCGCCCTGGCGGCAATCGTCGCGATGCCGTTCGGCAGCCTCTTCGCCGGCGAAGCCGGGACGAGCGGATTCCTCTTCCTTCGCCTGGGCGACGGCGCCCGCGCGGGCGGCATGGGGGAGGCCTTCACCGCCGTGGCCGACGACGCGACGAGCATATACTACAACCCCGCCGGCATGGCGAACGTCGAGGGGGTCGATCTCAACGTCACCCACACCGAGTGGCTTCAGGACATCCGGTTCGAGCAGGTTTCGGTCGCAAATGAGATGCTCGGCGGCGCCGTGGGGCTCGGTTTCACCGGCGTCTACTACGGCGCGATGGACCGGTACCCCGATTATCCGGCGCTCGTTCCCGACGGGACCTTCGCCCCCTACGATCTGTCCTTCGCCGCCGGGTATGCCATGGACGTCCTGCCGAACCTTTCCGCGGGCGTCTCCGCGAAGCTCATCTACGAGAAGATCGATTTCGAATCCGCGACGGGATGGGCGATTGACGTGGGGCTCTTTCACCGGAGCATGATCAAGGGCCTCACGCTCGCCGCCTCGATGCTCAACCTCGGGCCCGAGGCGAAGTTCGTCGAGGAGAAGTTCTACCCGCCGTTCCAGCTCAGGGGAGGCGCATCCTATCGGTACGACGCCGATTGGCTCAGGGGAAGCGCTATCCTCGCGACCGACGCCGTTTTTCCGAACGACGGCGACGCGAAGCTGCACTTCGGGATGGAATACAACTATGGAACGCTGCTTTCGGTGCGCGCCGGATACAAGGCGAACTACTACACGCAGGGCCCGACTCTCGGCTTCGGCGTGAAGCATGGCAGCCTCAGGTTTGATTACGCGTTCATGCCGATGGAGTTCAGTATGGGGGACAGTCACCGGCTCTCGATCAACGTTTTCTCGCCGGGACGGTAGAATCCGAGCGACAGCCGCCCCTCCCGAAGCTCGAGATACGAGCAGCTCCGTTCCCAATCTCCGAGTATCACGAATGTTCGTTCACCGAAGCGCTCGAGGCACGGATAATGGATGTGCCCCATGACGAAGGCATTGTTGCCCCAGCGGAAGAGGGTGCCCGGCGCCAGGGCCAGCAGCGTTTTCGCGGCTCGTTCGGTCTTCTTCTCCGTGAATCCCTTGCTTGCCCGGGAGAAGCGCCTCGCGAAGCCGTAAAGGATGTCGGGATGCACGGAGCGGGCCAGCGCGATGGCCGGACGGCTCCGTATGATCGCCTTGAGCGTCTTGTAGGCATGATCGCCGGGGAGAAGATTGTCGCCGTGCGTCATCGTTATGGTGAGACCCTGGATCTCATGTGTGGCGATTGTCGGGAGAATCGTGAATCCGAGTGTTTCCGATATATAGGCGCCGAGCCAGAAATCGTGGTTTCCCCCGGCGATGTAGATTGCGGTCCCGCCTTTCACGAGGGCCGAGAGCGCATCGATGACGTCGTGGTAGTACCGCGGCACGACGCTTCCGTATTCGAACCAGAAGTCAAAGATGTCCCCCATCAGGTAGAGTCTGGAGGCTCCCTCGATTCGGGAGAGAAAACCGAAAAAACGATCGCGCTTCGCGCGTTCGTCGATACTCGCCGCATCGTATTTGAAATGGGTGTCCGAAACAAAGTATACGGTTTCTTTCAAGAAATGTCCTTCCAACGTGGGATGCATGCCCTGGGCGATTGCTTGCATTCTATGGCAGAATCAAGAAGCGATGGCAAGAAAAAAAGCCTCGGTGTGCCCCGGCCGGGGGAGAGAGAAGGGGCGAGGAGGGAAGCTTTCGAAGCGGGGAAAACGGCGCAACTGATACGTGGAGTTCTCGGCAGCCCTATGGCCGTTGTGGAGAAGCGGTTGAAAAGACAGGCGTTACGACTCCGAAATTTTTCGGGAATTACTCTTGACATAATTCCGGTATTGGGGTACACTAATCATCGGAGTAGGGTGTTAGAGAAGTTGTGCCAGGAGAGTAAATCGTTTCGCCGACGATACCTGCACTTAGAACCCCACCGAAAAAAGCAAACTTTCTGGTGCGCAAGGTGTATGTACCTTGTGAGAGGTCTAAGTAGGAGAAGGAACCGTGCGGGTATTGAAGGCGGTTTATTATGAGTGAGGATGAACTGAGGGAAAAGGAAGAGATGTATTCTGAGCACAGGGAGACCAGCGAGTATATCGGGGAGAGGAGCCTTGATGTGTACCTCAAGGAGATCAACAATACCGCGCTCCTCACGAGGCGACAGGAAAGGGATCTCGCCGAGCGGATTCGCAAGGGAGAGGAAAAAGCGCTCCACGATCTCGTGAAGGCCAACCTGCGTTTTGTCGTATCTATCGCGAAGCAGTATGTCAACCAGGGTCTCTCTCTCGCCGATCTCGTGAATGAGGGTAATCTCGGTCTCATCAAGGCGGCGCATCGATTCGACGAGAAGAGAGGCTACAAGTTCATTTCGTACGCGGTGTGGTGGATTCGGCAGGCGATGCTGCAGGCTCTCGCCGAGCAGTCGCGCATCGTGCGTCTCCCGCTCAACAGGGCCGGCACGCTCTACCGTATCGGCAAGGCCGCGCGGCAACTCGATCAGGAGCTCGGGCGCACCCCCGATGTGGATGAGATCGCCCGGAAGTTGAAGCTCCCCCACGACGAGGTGCGGGACACGATGCAGATCGCGAATAGCCATCTGTCGCTCGATGCCTCGTTCGGCAACGACCAGGAGGAGAATTCCCTCGGCGACTACCTCGCAGACGATAACCTCGAATCTCCGGACGAGCAGACGTACGTGAACGCCCTGAGCGACGACATGCAGAAAGCGCTCGATACCCTGACCAACCGGGAGCGCGCGATCCTCTCCCTCTACTTCGGGCTCGAAGGGGAGGAGCCGCTCACGCTCGAAGAGATCGGGAAGCGGATGAATCTAACGCGCGAACGGATCCGGCAGATCAAGGAAAAGGCGATCCTTCGTCTCCGGCACAATTCGCGGAGCAAGTACCTGAAGGGGTACGTGCAGGACTAGTCCGGAATAGTCGATTCTTTGGAATTCTGAGGGTGGAGAAAGACTGTTTTTCCACCCTTTTTCACGCCCGGCGGGCGGGCATGGTACGGCATTTGCAACTTTTGCATTCGGGGGGGAATTAGCGCTTGACACGTCCGCGGACCACTGACTAGCTTACGGTAACCGGCAGGGGGTTGATCGAAATCTCGAAGCGCAAGGAGCATATGGACCGATACTTCAATTTCCTCTACGTGCGCGGGGGCAACGCGGGAGTGCGGACCATCCGCGTTCACCGGATCCTCGGGATCGCGGCGCTGGCCTCCTGCATCGCTCTCGTCATCCTCGCCGCCGTCCTCGTGGGCACTCGTTCGGGCCGGGTCGCGAACAATCTCGCCGTACGGAATATCAAGTCGGAGAACGAACGTCTCACGGCGGAGCTCGCCCGGTTCCGGGTTGAGGTCGACGCGCTGAAGAACACAATGAACCTGGGCTTCGAACTCCAGAACAGGGCTCGTCTCATCGCGAGCCTCGATCCCCTCTCGAGCGACGTCTGGCAGGTAGGAGTCGGCGGGCCGGAGCCGGATCTCTCCCGGATGGAGACCGCATATCCGGACAGCGTATTCAGCGCGATCGACGAAAGCATCGAACAGATGCTTCGCCAGTCGGAGCTTCAGGTGCAGAGCTACTCGGAGGTCCTCTCCATCCTCGAGAAGGAAAAAGAGGTCCGCAACAGCACGCCTTCCGTTCGCCCGCTCAAGGGAGGTTTTCTCTCGAGCCGTTTCGGGAGGCGTATGGATCCGTTTATCGGTGAGATCGTTCAGCACCCGGGACTCGACTATCGCGCGCGGACCGGGAGCCCCGTCATGAGCACGGCCAACGGTGTCGTGAGCCGGGCGGGAAGAAACGGCGGCTTCGGGCTCATGATCGAGGTAGACCACGGGAACGGTTTCAAGACCCGGTTTGCCCACCTTTCGAAGATCCTCGTGAGCCGCGGTCAAAAGATAGAACGCGGCGAGGTCATCGGGCTCGTCGGCAATACGGGGCATTCGACGGGGAGCCACCTCCATTACGAAGTCCTTTTCAGAAAGGTTCACCGCGATCCGCTCCAGTACGTGATTCCTGATGGTACGTGCTACGATTGAGCCGGTGAGCCGCGCGGGGTCGATTCCCTTTCAATTTCTGTTGTCAGTTCGCGTCGAACCGCATAGACTCGTGCCGCGTGCGATCGTGACAGGCGCGCGAGAACCTTCGGATCAAGAGGTATGGGATGTTGCTGCATGGCCGCGTATCGTTCGCCGCGATCATTCTGGCGGCTCTTTCCGTATTCGGCGCTGCCGCGATCTCGGGCGCGACGCCTCGATCGGTGCGCGAGATCCGTTTCTGGACGGCGGAGGATCACACGCGGGTCGTCATCGACCTGAGCGGCGAGGCGCGCTACAGCATCCGCGCCGTTTCCGGTCCGAAGCGGATCATCGTCGAAATACCCGGTTGCCGGATCTCCCCGAGCGTGCAGGATCTCGACGTGCACGACGGCGCCATCGACCGGATTCGCGTGAACCGCATGAAGACGCTCGCCCAGGTGGTGTTTGACCTGCCGCGAGAGGCTTCGTTCAGCCACTTCCCGCTGAAGCCGAGCGCGGGCAAACCCCATCGCATCGTCGTTGACGTCTCGAGAGAGAGCGCCGCTCATGACGCGGCCGGAACGAGGGGCTTCGCCGGCGACGGCGCTGCGGTGCCGCAGACGCCGGCGGGCGGGGCGGTGGGCGGCAGCCCGGCGCAGGAGAGGTCCGTTCCATATGGGGGAGATCGCGTCATCATCATCGATGCGGGACACGGCGGCGCGGCGCCGGGCGCGATATCGCGCAGCGGCATCCAGGAAAAAACGCTCACGCTGAGGCTTGCGAAGATGCTCAGGGCCGAGATCGACAGGCGCCCGGGGTATCGGGTGGCTCTCGTGAGGGACGGCGATTACGACGTCAATCTCGTGAGACGCCTTACATTCGCCCGCGAGAAGAGCGGCGGCGTCTTCGTCAGCCTGCATTTCAACTCGACCGCCAATCGGAAGATACACGGCCTCGAGCTCTACTTCCTTTCCCTCGAGGCATCGGATGAGAACGCAGGTGCCGTCGCCGAGCGCGAAAATCTCCTCGTCGAGGCGGGCGCCGATAGCGCCGGTCTCAATGATGATCTCAAGTCGATCCTCTTCGACGTAAGCCTCGCGAGCGCCATGCAGGGGAGCTCGGCGCTCGCCGAAGAGGTGGCTTCGGAGCTCCGCGCCGCTCCGCCCATACCGTTCAGGAAGGTCATGCAGGCGCCGTTCCTCGTCCTGCGGGGGATCTCGATGCCCTCGATACTCGTCGAGGGGGGCTACCTCTCGAACCGCAAGGAAGCCTCTATCATCGCGAAGGAGAGCTATCTGTCCTGGCTCGCGAAGTCCCTGGCGGAAGGGATTATCTCGTTTCTCGAGAAGCACCCGCAGTCCGAAACGGCCGCGGGGAGCTGAGTGAGGTTTGCCGGTGCGCTTCAGGAACGTATATCGCGCCGTCACGGCGAACATCGGGCTCAAGATCGTCTCCCTCCTGTTCGCCGTATTTCTCTGGCTCTACGTGACCGCCCAGATCGGTGAGAAACAGACATTCCGGGTGCCGCTCGTGCTCGCGAACGTTCCGGAGAGCCTCGCCGTCGTGCGCGAGGCGCCGGTGGATATCGCGATCACGATGCGGAGCACGAGGAGCGAGCTCTTGAAGCTCCGTCTCTTGAGCAACGTCAAGGCGACCGTCGATCTCGGCGCGGCGCGGGGGGGAAGAGTCATTGTTCCCCTCTCGACGGCGATCCTCAACCTGCCCTCGGGATTCAAGGCCGAGGACGCGGCGATCGAGAGTCCGAAATCCCTGACGCTCGATTTCGAGCGCGTTGTGAGCGTTTCCGCGGCGGTCGCGCCGGCGCTGCGGGGCGCCGTGCCGAAGGGTATGATTCTCGTCGGCCGGCCCGTTGTCACTCCCGACCGGGTCCTGCTGCGCGGCCCCGCGAGCGCCATGAACGGCATCACATCGGTGGAAACGGAGCCGATCGATCTGCAGAACAAGCGGGGGAAGTTCTCGCGCGAGGTCTCTCTGCGCCCCGGCGGGCGGCGGAAAGCCGCTCCATCGAGGGTGCTCGTCGAGTTCGAGGTATCGAAGCGCGCCGTCCGGACGATTTCCGGGATCCCGCCGACGCTGCTTCAGGGGGAGGAAGGGCTCGTGGTCGAGTTCTCGCCGAAAACCGCCGCGCTGACCGTCGAGGGCCCCGAGAATCTCGTGAACCGGCTCGTGGCCGACGACGTCTCCATCATTCTCAATATTCCTCCCGGCGTGTGGGGGATAAACCGAATCAAACCCGAGGTCATCGTGCCTCAGGGGATCGATACCTTTTCCCTCGACATTTCATCGTTTGAGGTGAAGGTGTTGTCGAAACGGTAGGGCTCGGCGCATGGGAAACAACCGCAGGATGAACATCTTCAACCGCGATTTCGATCTCTTCTCCACCTATCTGAACCGGTGGGCGACGGTCATTGTCTTTTCCGCGATCATCGCGCTGGCCGTGGGCGCCCTTTCCATCAAATCCGACGATATGGCGCATATGCCTGTCGTGATCGGCGTCGCGGCGTTCGATTCGGCGCGGGCCGGGCCCGCGCTCGAGTCATTTGCGGAGTTCTGCCGCGGCAAGGGGTGCGGTGACATACGGTGGCGGTACCTCCGCCCGGACGGCGATCTTTCCGGGTGCGACTTCTATCTGACGACCTCGCTCCGGCTCTCCGTTCCGCTCGCCCGGAAGTCTCTCGGCTGCGCGCTCATCGCCGCGGAGCGGGAGGCGCACCGCTACTCGCGAAGCGTCGTCGTCGTGCGGGGGGGTGTCCGTTCGCTTCCCGCGAGCGGCGCCCGCATCATCTTTTCATCCCCGCTTTCCGCCGCGGGTTTTCTCGCTCCGTACCGTTCCCTCGTGCGCGCGGGTTATGCGCTCTCCGGCTCGACGATCGATTTCACGGGTTCGTGCCCGCGGGAGGAGCGCGTCGTGTTCGGGGTGCTCTACGGCGCTTACGACGCGGGGGGCATCTCCCTCGAGCGTCTGCGGGTGCTCGAGCGCTGCGGCATCGTGCGAAGGGGGGAGCTCGACGTGCTCTGCGAGGGGGAGGCGTTTCCCGAGATCGTCCTTGCCTATGCTCCGGCGTCGTACAGCCCGGACCGGAGAAACTTCGCGAGGCGCCTGCCGGGCGTTTTCGACCGCTCGCCGCGTTCCCTGCGAGGAGAGCTCGCCACGCTCGGTATCGCCGGTTTCTATGCGCCCCGCTCGAACGATCTCGATCTCATGAGAAAGCTCGCGACGTTGATCCCTCCGGAATTCGCCGCCGGCTCTTCGATGGGCGCCGCGGCGCGCCCGTAAGGCATCGCGCGGCGCTCCGGGAGGGGAAGCGGTTGACCGAGCTTCGGCCGGCGGGTATATTAGATGGTCATGTGCCGCAGAATCGTGCGCGGAAGCGGGAAGCGAGGAATGCACGGTGCATCGGAACACGCTGAAGCAATGGCTCCCCTTCATTATCTGGGTGGTGGTCATTTTCGTCGTATCGTCGATCCCCCGGCTGTCGGGGGAGGAGTTCGGTATGCCATTCGGGTCGGACAAGGTCGCTCATTTTGTCGAATATGCGATTCTCGCGTTTCTGTTCTACCGCGGGGAGCGCGGCGAGCGGTGGCGGATGGGTGTGCCGGCGTGGGTGCTCGTCATCGCGGCGGGGCTTGTGATTGCGATGATCGACGAGTATCACCAGCGTTATATCCCCGGCCGTGATTCCAACTTCGTGGACTGGACGGCCGATGCGGCGGGAATCATCACCGGCACGTTGATCGGCATGCGGCGGTACCGCTCGATTGCGAGACGCGCGGAGAAGGCATGAGATTCACGAGACCGAGAGGAACAAACGATTTCTTCGGGGAGCGCATGGAGACCTGGCGCGCGATCGAGCTCGCCCTGGCCGGATACCTCCGGAGCTGCGGGTATCGTGAGATACGGACCCCGATCTTCGAATCAACCGAACTCTTTGTGCGCACGGTGGGAGAGGCGACCGACATTGTGACGAAGGAAATGTACACCTTCCCCGACCGGAAGGGGCGGAGCCTAACGCTCCGGCCCGAGAATACGGCAGGCGTCATGCGCGCGTATCTGGAGAACGGTCTGTACCGGACCGGAGGGATCGCCCGGTTTCATTACGTCGGTCCCATGTTCCGGTACGACAGGCCGCAGGCCGGCAGGTTCAGACAGTTTCACCAGATCGGAGTCGAAGCGATCGGCTCGATCGGTCCCGCGATCGACGCAGAGATCATCGATACGAGCCTCGGCCTCTACCGGGTACTCGGATTTCCGCCGCTCGAGGTGCGGCTCAACAGCGTCGGTTGCCCCGTATGCAGGCCGAAGTTCAGGGAGGTTCTCACCGCGAGCATCGAGGGTCTCAAGGGAGAGCTTTGCATGGCGTGCCTCGAGCGTACCGGCACGAATCCGCTCAGAATATTCGACTGCAAGGAATGCGGGCCGGTGAAGGAGAAGCTTCCCGTCATCACCGATCATCTCTGTGAGGGATGCCGCGATCATTTCGAGAGGCTCCAGGGGATTCTCGCCGCGATGGGCATCCGGTACGTGCTCGATCCGCTCCTCGTGCGGGGGCTCGACTACTAC